>Ga0207990_1000066_pt1 | contig 57503 bp, 45 predicted proteins | sample ETNtaG_8_FD_185780 | JGI IMG/M metagenome (GOLD analysis project Ga0207990, IMG submission 185780) | Marine microbial and viral communities from oxygen minimum zone, Eastern Pacific Ocean - ETNP201406SV75 (SPAdes) (version 2) | ecosystem: Environmental > Aquatic > Marine > Oceanic ...
ATGGTTCTAGTGCAGAGGAAACTCTTGATATCTATTCCGCAGAATCTCCTGTCAGTCCGATACACATCTTTTTTCACGGCGGTTACTGGCATTCTTTGTCCAGCCGTGATTTTGCTTTTGTTGCAGAAGGACTGGTGAGCAACGGAATTACAGCCGTGCTTGTCAACTACGCACTTTGTCCGGAAGTCACCATTGCTGAAATTGTCCGGCAGGCACGTGCCGCGGTAGCCTGGACTTACAGGAATGCAGAGACCTTTAGCGGAAATCCGGAGCGCATCACTGTTTCCGGACATTCTGCCGGAGGACATTTGACAGGGATGTTAATGAGTACAAAATGGGAAAAAGAATACGGACTGGCAGCGGATGTTATCAAAGGCATGCTGCCCATCAGTGGTCTGTTCGACCTCGGGCCGTTTCCGTTTTCCTGGCTTCAGCCAAAGCTGCAACTCAGCCGGGAGTTGGTCTCACTCAACAGTCCTCTTCTGCTAAAACCGGCCTCTGCACCGCCGGTTTTACTTGCAGTTGGCGCTGATGAATCACAGGAGTTTCATCGGCAATCGCAGGACTACTGTGCTTTTCTGCAAAAACATGGAGTTCCCGCGAAATATATTTCTATTCAACGCAAAAATCATTTTAATATTCTTCATGATTTTCTGGGCGAAGGCGGCCCCTTGTGCAGACAAATCAGCGAATGGTCATGCAAAGCTGAGAAAAATTTCAGTAAAAGCAAATGACTTGAAACTACAGGAGATTCAGGTTTGACACTTGGAGAGCTGAATCAGATAATGGAAAACTGAACTTTAACCTGAAGAAATAACATTATGAATCTTGAAAACGCCAGCCAGGCAGAACTGCAGTCCTGGGAAAAAAAACTTGCAGCAAAATATCAACAATATAAGGATGCAGCTTTAAAACTTGATCTTACGCGGGGTAAACCCGGAAATGCTCAGCTCGATCTGGCTGATGCAATGGAGGATCTGCCTAAAAATAAAATGATTCTGGAAAACGGTACTGATCTCAGGAATTACGGTGGGCTTGATGGAATTCCAACTGCACGAAAACTTGGCGGTGAAATGCTTGGACTTCCGGAATCAGAAGTGATTTGCGGTGATCACAGCAGTTTGTCTCTAATGTATCTTTACATGCTGCACGCATATTACCACGGTTCGCAGGGAGCAGAAACAGCCTGGGTAAAAGAAAGTGAAGTGAAATTTCTGGCAATAGTTCCAGGTTACGATCGTCACTTTAACATCTGCGAGGAACTTGGTATCCGCTTGATCAATGTGAACATGCTCGATGATGGGCCGGACATGGACAAAGTTGAGGAGTTGCTGAGCAATGATTCTCAAATAAAAGGTATGTGGTGTGTGCCGAAATATTCAAATCCTACCGGCTGTATTTATTCAGATAAAGTAGTAGAAAGGATTGCCGCACTTGGAAAAATTGCAGGCCCGAATTTTCGGGTGATGTGGGACAATGCATACGGAGTACATGACCTGCAGGAAAATCCTCAGCAGTTGGCAAATGTGATGGACTACTGTCGGAAATATGGGACAGAAGATAATTTAATTTTAACCGCATCCACTTCAAAGATAACAATTGCAGGTGGTGGAATTTCATTTTTAGGCGCATCTGGTAAAAATTTAGAGCATTTCCGTAAACGCCTTGCTGTAATGAGCATTGGTCCTAATAAACTCAATCAGCAACGGCATCTCCTTTTTCTCAAAAATATTGAAGCTGTGCGTTCACACATGCAAAAACATGCAGAGATATTAAGACCTAAGTTTGAGATGGTGCAAAAACATCTTGAAAGCGGACTCGCCGGAAAAGCTATGGGAAACTGGTGTAAACCAGAAGGGGGATATTTCGTTTCGTTTGATGCTAATCCCGGACTGGCAAAGGAGATAATTCGTCTCTCCGGTGAAGCTGGTGTGAAACTCACTCCTGCAGGTGCAACATTCCCTTACGGTCAGGATCCTGAAGACGCAAACATCAGGTTGGCTCCAACTTTTCCGAGTGTGGAGGATTTAGATCAGGCGATGCAGGTCTTTGTAACATGCGTTCAGTTAGCTGCTGTCAGACAACGCATGTAATTCGGAGCGAGACCGTCATTGCTAAAACCTTGAATCTGTTAAAACTCAAACCTTGAATCTGTTTTAATCTTGAACAAAGAAGTCACCGACTGGGAATTATTTCAACGCTTTCTCGTTTACGTACGTCCACACTGGAAAAGTCTAGCCCTTGGAGTAAGCACGGTTCCTTTTTCAGTTGGGGCTACCTTACTGTTGCCCTGGTTTATCATTAGAATTGTTGATGATCATGTTATCCCTGGTGATCTGGATGGATTGTTTCAGATGGCGACTTTCATGGCGCTAACGGTTGCCGTCGGTTATTTTTCAGATTCGATTTATACATTTACCCTCCAAAAAACTGGACAGTTAGCCATCAGTGCAATGCGCAGTGATCTCTATACGCACATCCTCTCGATGCCGCGTTCATTCTTTGATCAGCGGCCGATTGGTGTAGTTTTGACACGGCTCACTTCTGACATGGAAGCACTCAATGATTCGCTGGCCATTGGAGTGCTTTCTATTTTTACAGACTTCCTGAAAACAATCGCTCTACTTGTTTTACTGATAACGCTGAGTTGGAAACTCACACTTGTTGTACTATTGATCCTGCCTCCGATATATCTTGTCAGTAATTTTTTAAGGACACGTTTGAGGCATTATTACAACCTTACCCGCGAGGCACTTGCAGAAGCAACAGGCTATTTACAGGAATGTCTGAATGGGGTGAAAACAATTCAGTTGTATGCTTCTGAGGCAAAAGTACAAAAGGATTTTGAAGAAAAAACAAAACATTTTTTTAAAGCTCAGACCCATTCTAACTTTTATGACGCGGCTTTATATTCAGTAATTGAAGGAATAACTTCAATTGCACTGGGATTAATGATTTGGTACGGGTCACAACAAATATTGGCCGGGATAGTTTCGATCGGAGTCCTGGTTGGTTTCATCAACACACTGAATCGGATTTTTGTGCCAATTCGTGAATTTACTCAACAAATTTCGGTTTTCCAGCGTTCACTCTCATCACTAGAAAATATAGATAAAATGTTTCGTGAAATTCCGGAAAATCAAGATGCAGAGCTGAATTTAACAAAATACACAACTGAAGAACTGGAGAAACGTTTTCGGGATTTTGAGGAATTGAGTTTTGAAAATGTTCATTTCCGTTATACAAAAGATGATCCGTGGGTTTTGCAGGGGATTTCTTTTACCGTTTGCAAAGGCGACAGAGTTGCAATTGTCGGATCGACCGGTTCTGGAAAATCAACCATAGTCCGTATTCTGACCAGAACCTACACACGTTATCAAGGCTCAATAAAAATAAACGGAGTGGAACTGAGTGCAATTTCAAGGGATCATTTGCTGAAGATGATTGCTCTGATGCAGCAAGAATCCTACTTGTTTGAGGAAAGTATTGCTTTCAATATCGCATTGAACCGGGATGAAATTTCTGCAGAGAAAATTAAACTAGCTGCGGAATATGTTTATGCAAATGAATTTATCGAAGATATGCCGCAGCAGTATGAGTCTAAATTGCTTGAAGGAGGAAAAAATCTTTCTGAAGGTGAGGGGCGTTTAATCGTTTTTGCCAGGGCACTGGCTGGAGAAAGTGATTTGATTGTTTTGGATGAAGCTACAAGTTCAGTCGATTCTGTGACAGAAAACCTGATACAGAAAGCAATTGAACGTATCTTTCATGATAAAACTGTGATTGCCATTGCACATAGACTAAGTACTATCCGTAATTCAGATTTGATCCTGGTGATGGACGCAGGGGAAATTGTTGAACGCGGATCACACGTTGATTTGATGGGACAAAACGGAATTTATGCCAGCCTCGTTGAAACGTTGGAAGATGATACTGAGTCAGAAAATGTTACTGCTTAAGGCCATGCAAAATGATTTATTAAAAAAAGTTGTATTTTTTCCTTGCTTTTATTATTTATCCTGTCAGAATACACGGATTACCTCTTCATGTAGAAGAGATTTTTTAATTAATATATAAGGTCACAATGGCAACAGGCAAAGTAAAATGGTTTAACGAACGTAAAGGCTACGGTTTCATTGAGCAAGAGTCCGGAAAAGACTTGTTCGTTCATCATTCTGAGGTCCGCGGGGGATATCTCAGAGAAGGAGAAAACGTGGAATTCGAAATTGGAGAAGGGCAAAAAGGTCCTTGTGCGGTGAGTGTACAAACTGCCTCATAATTCATTTTAGAATAAACATTAACCTGACGGGATGCCCGCACAAGCGGCCATCCCGTTTTTTTTTGCTTTTTTTTAGTCAAATCAGTTGGAATATTCATGAATCAGCTTAAGGTAGATTTCAAAGAATTTGTACAGGCATTATTTACCTGGAAGTACTGGTGGATGCTGGCAGTACTGGCATTAGGCTGTTTTGCTTTCAGCAGCGTGGTTAACGGAATTCTGCTTCCTCACCATTTTTTTGCAGGCGGTTTGACAGGTTTAGGTTTGTTGTTTTATGAATCCATTAAAGAATATATTCCTTTCAGTTTGTTGTATGTCCTCCTGAATATTCCTATTTTTATGATTGGTTTTCGTGAATTTTCGCTAAAATTCATTTTAACTTCACTGATAGGAATGGGTCTTTACGCAATAAGTCTGGAATTGACAGATGGCTTTGAGATAGCAATTAATGATCCCATGCTGGCAGCTATTTTTGGAGGAGTACTTGCTGGTTTCAGTACAGGATTTTATCTGAGCCTTGGCGGTACGGTGGGAGGACTTGATATCATTGGAACTGTGATCAAAAAACGTCTGGCAATTCCGATTGGAACAGTTTTTAATATGGTCAACTTTGTGGTTATTTCCAGCAATGCCTACCTTTATGATCTCGAAACCGCACTCTTTACCAGCGTATTTATGTATGTTTTCAGTTGGAGCATGCAAAAGGGGCAGATAGGTTTTTCACAGCGAAAATCTGTTTTCATCATTTCCTACAAACCTGAAGAAGTTGCAGATAAGGTATTGAAAAAACTCGACCGCGGGTTTACTTATTTACATGCATCAGGAGGTTATGCGAAGGAGGAAAAACGGGTGATTTATACAGTGATTAACCTGTTGGAACTAGGACGTCTCAAGGAGTATTTATTTAATACAGATCCGGACGCGTTCATCTCTATTCAAGATACTGGTGATGTAATAGGAAAACGTTTTCTAACTTGGGAAGATGAAGGATACAGGAAACGGAATAAATAACACGGCTGAACTTTTGTGGGAATTCCCAAGGAGAATTGCCCTTGAAATGGAGTTTTTGTTTTTAATGAAAACTTATTTCATTGCGTAATTACTAAAAGCTTTGAGGATAATTTCTCTAGTTATTTTAAGCAATCCAACTGAGTTTAATTCATCAAAGCTGACCCACTTTACAGCATCCGCGTCATCACCCGAACGGCACTCCCCTGAAAGCCATTCTGCCTGATAATCTACCAGTGTGTAGTGGTACTGTATTTCACCTTTATCATCCGGCATTATAACATCCACTACATCAAGTAAAGCAGGTTGTTTAATTTTGACACGGGTCTCTTCAAGTAATTCCCTGTGAACTGTCTGCACAATAGTTTCTCCAAGCCGTTGCTTTCCTCCTGGGATGCTCCATTGACCTTTGTTGGGAGCTTTCCCGCGCTGAATCAGTAACACCTCATTTCCGCGCAAAACAACTACACCTACTCCAACAAAAGGGCGTTCCGGATATTCTCGGTTTTTACTCATTCGTATACTTTCAACCAGGTTTCGAGTGAGCGGCGGACCGCTAACTCTTCGATTCCTTCTGTTACCCTGATTCCCCCTGCTTTGAGGACCCTTATACCTTCACCATTCACTTGAGGATGTGGATCTCTAATTGCCAGTACAACATGTGAAATATTTTTTTCAACTATAGTTTTAGCACACGAAGGCGTTCTACCGTGGAAAGAACATGGTTCTAGCGTACAGTAAAGTGTTGAACCAGCCAGAGAATGCCCTTGAGATTCCGCATGCTCAATTGCATCCGCCTCAGCATGAGGACCTCTAACAGCATGTGTATAACCTTCTCCAAGTACTTGTCCGTCTTTAACAATCACACAACCGACCCAGGGATTGTCTCCGGTTTTGTTTCGTGCCTGTTCACCAAGTTGCAGAGCCCGCAGCATGAATTGTTGATTAAAATCAGTCATATGTGTTTTTAAAAAGAACAGTTCCGCAAATGTCCCGAATTAGATGGTTTTAGGGCTTTAGCTGAGGGAAGCAAATATTATCAGCCATCAATCAGCTAAACTGGAAGTTGAACATCATTTTCTGTTTGCGGACAACTTTGCTGATAGTGATTGTTCTGCCAAAGAAAATAATTTTCAAAATAGAAATCCGAAACCGGCATTGACCTGACTTGAGAGCAATTTTACTGTATCCTCAAGCATTACGGTCTGTCCTGAAATTTGGCTTTGAAAATTTTTATATTCGATGTTATGTTGCCGGTATCCCAATAATAACTCTCCTCCAAGAAAAGGTATGCCAAAGTTCATAAACAAGGCCTCACCGCTACTGTTTTCTGTCACATAACTGGTTCCGCTCATGCTCTGTTCTCCCCGGCCGTATACTAATCGACCTGCACCTAGAGTATAGCTGAGTTCATTTCCTATTGTATATGCCAGATCAAGGCTGTGATTCTTGAATTTATAGTCAATTCCTCCTAGACTTCCGTTTGTGCGCACTGTGCTGTAACCGAAACCGATACCATTGGAAAATACCATATTTCCACTGTGTCCAGAAGTATTTAGTTTTTCGGAAGCTTTGCTTGAACCACGTGTAATTTCACTTTCAGCTGAAGTAGGAACAGAATAGCGTAAACGCCATAGTTCTTCCGCGCCCGCGTGAAATACACTAAAAAAGAAAAATACTGTCAGAACTGTTATTTTTTGTATAACCGGCACTTTAAGTAATGGGATTATATTATCGTGATATTCATTTAACTGAATCATGCAATTAAAGTGCTTTTTGTCTCAGCAATTGGAATTTCAAAAAACTTAAAGATGATGGCTTCGCAAAAACTCCTAAACTGATTATTTGTCATCTCGATCGAAGAGAGAGATCTTAATAATATCAGTACTTAATATAAAAAAGTTTTCACGCTTTTTATGCAATGACACGTTTTTATGACTTTTTACAGGTTCAGCAAAGATAATGGTTTTATTGAAAGAAATGAAACAGAATTATTTAAACCGTGGAGTAGTAGAGATAAATAATTAATGAATAAAATAAACGCTTATCTTTGCTCAATCTTCTCAGCAGTGAATTTTAAGTTGAGCTGTTCCAGACTTTTAAGTACTATCAAACTATTTCAAGATCTAGCAGAATTTATTTAACCAGGTTGAACTAAAACACGCTGCCGCTTAATGAGATAATTTGTGAACGAAGCAGAAGGACAAAGCAAAGTAAAACTGCAGAAAACGCATGTTCTGGCTGTGTTCCGTGCAGGACAACAGGCTTTTGCTGAGGTTGAAGGTCTGCGGGGACTAGTTTTAAGAGGATTGGTTTTAAACTATCTCATCTTTTTTGCCGCTACACTAATCCTGAACGGGCTGTTTTATTTTCAAGTACTTGCTCCATTTATCAACTGGCTTTTTGGTGTAGGTGATGGTTTTTGGGCTTCCGTTGGAACAGTTGTTTTATGGAGTATTCAACTTACAGTTGCAGCAGTGATTTCACTGGCAGCACTGCGTTTCTCTGTAGAGCTGATGAGTTTCTGGCATCAAAGTATTGTGAAACGGATTATTAATAATTTCAGGCAAATTGAAGAAACAACGTTTAGCCTGAAAGCCTGGTTGGCAGAGTTGAAGTATATTTTGAAAGAAGCCCTGAAAGCCTGCCTTAATCCGCTGTTGCTACTCTTTGTCAGTTTGGTCCCGATTGTAGGACTGCCTCTTGTTTTTCTACTGGAATCTCATCTGCTGGGACGGCAGAGCGTTGTCGTTTATCTGGAGAGTTTGACAAATCCGGAAGAAGCGGTTGAACTCCGGAAGAGCTGGCGCTGGGTACCGATGCGTATCGGCTGGTTGCCTGCAATTCTGACTTTTATACCGTTTGCAGGCTGGGTATTTTTGCCCTTAGCGCTGACTTATGAAGTGGTCGGTTTTACGTATTTAGTGGAAAAATCCCGCACAAGTTAATCACCAAAGCCAGGCTGCCCCGCGTACGCCGCTGGAATCACCGTGTTTTGCCGGTCTAATGGGAGTTGTAAATTCCCCCCCAAAAGTCCATTTTTGAACTAATTCCGGAACGCTTTTATAAAGTCTTGAAATATTTGACATCCCTCCGCCAAGAACCAGGACATCCGGATCAATGATATTTACCGCAGTTGCTATGGCCCGCGCCAGGCGGTTTTCGTAAATCTGCATAACCTTTTCCGCGTCTGCATCATCTTGTTCCAGCAGTTCGGCTATTTCTCGTCCGCTTTTGTGAACTCCGGTTTTTTTCTCATATTCATTTTCAAAACCTGTTCCGGAAATAAATGTTTCCAGGCAGCCTCGCTGTCCGCAATAACAATCTACTCCTGGATACTCTTCCGGACTCATCCAGCCCAGAGAAATATGCCCCCACTCACCCGCAATTGAATGGAGCCCTCCATGCACTTTCTGATCGATTGCAATTCCACCTCCGCAGCCTGTTCCGATAATGATGGCAAAGACCACTTTTGCTCCCGCTCCCGCTCCATCAACTGCTTCTGAAACAGCAAGGCAGTTTGCGTCATTCGCGAGCCGTATTTTCCGCGTCATTGCGTTTTCCAAATCAACGTCGAATTGCCTGTCGATAATCCAGGTGGAATTTGCGTTTTTAACAAGTCCTGTCTGCGGTGAGATTGCACCGGGGATACCGATACCTACTGTACCTTTTTGATTTGTCTCTGTTTCAAGGCTGTGGACAATCCCCGCAATCGCCTCAATAGTAGCTTCGTAGTCATGCCGTGGAGTCTTAATCCGGATACGCAGCAATTCTTCTCCTGAATCAGCAAGTGCGATTCCTTCAATTTTTGTTCCTCCCATATCAATGCCGATTCGCATTCTTGATCCCCTTTTGCTTATTCAAAATTTTAACAAAAACAGTGTTGTCTTATATTATTTCAGTAAAAAAATACTTTTCAGCAGGAAATATTACTGTTGTTGATTCTGCCACAGGCAAAGATCTTTTTCGGATTTCCGGATTTTCCATTCCTGCGAAAGATGCATTTCCCAAAGATTATTGCCTGTGCGTAATTGGGCAAAAATATTTTGGAGTTTACGATAACTCAATGCCTGTCCTGTACGTGCAGTAATAAAATTATGTAATATTTCCTGCTGCAGCAAATCGTTGGCCTGCTCCAACACTTTTACAGGCAGAACATCCTGAAAGTCAGCAGCAGGGTTTTTGTGGTTTTGTTGCCAGTTCTTATAATCTGAGTCCAAAAACTCGCGTAGAAGTCTGCTTTGTTCACTCAAATCATTAATCCGTGAATGCAGACCCTGCCGGGTTAATTCCTCCAAAAGCGGAATCAGTTCAAGGCGTACCCGATTACGCAAGTATGCTGTACTCTGGTTGGAAGTATCTTCCATCCATGTCAGCTGATTAGTTTTTAAATATTCCTGCAGTTCAGTTTTTCTACAGTTGAGCAGCGGCCGGATAAAATCTTCGTTTGTCCATTGCATTCCCTGCAAATTAGAAATATGCGTTCCACGCAGCAATTTCAGTAATAAGGTCTCCAACTGATCATCAGCCTGATGCCCGGTCGCAATTCGCCCCCCTCCGAGGTGCTTTAGCAGCTTGCGGGACTCTTCAATCCGCCACTCACGGGCTGATTCCTGTAAAGCAGGCTGTCCTGATTTAAGGTGTTTTGCTATTTTATGATGAAATGGAATTTCATATTGATCGGCGATTGATCGTACAAATTCCTGCTCCTGAACTGCTTCCGACCGTAGCTGATGGTTGAAATGCAGAAGATGCGGCTCCAGATTAAGCAGCGTTCTTTGACGCTGAAGCAAATGAAGGAGAGCAACCGAGTCACTGCCGCCACTCACGCAGACAATTACTGTAAGAGGCTTTTTGGCTGCAGTTGAGTTTCTATTATCTTCTGCCGTGACAGCAAGTTGATAATGTTCCCAATTTTTATGGAGTTTTTGAAGAAGATTATCCACAGGAACTTTATTGTCTGAATCAGCGGAATTTGATTCTATCGGACGATACATTCTCATGTTCACCGAGCTGAGTCAACGAACTTTCTAAACGTTTTTGCAGAGGCACAAAACTATCATCTACTGTTACGGCTGCATCCACAGCATCTTTTCCTAACTTGACCAAAGTCTTTACACCTTCTTCGGTAAAGCGCATCAGATCACGGTGAATAAAACCGTAATGGGTGATATTTCCGAACTCTGTAAGTACAGGCAGGTCAGCTTTTTTGGGGGTTGATTTTGAAGTAAGTTTTAAAGCTTTTCGGTAAGCCACTATTGCAAGATTGTATACAGGGGCCATGTTTTCCCGGGCAGTGCGGTCACCGCTTTCTATCCTCAGCAGTTGATATTTTAAGGCCTGCATTTGAATGCGCCCCTCCATCACAAGCGGATAAGTCAGCTTTGAGTCAATGCGGCCCAGTTGTTTTGCCAGATCAAGTCCGGCACCCTGCAGCAATGGTATTTGTTTCAGCATTTCAATTGCTTGTACTGCTTTGCCGATAATCATATTCTGCTTGTTCGGGTTTACTTTTTCTTCACCACCGCCAAAAAAAGAACTGGAGGCTTTACCTTCGGCAGTAAGTTCTTCAATTTCTTCATGTGAAAGTGAAGAAGTCATTTTTGTTTTTATACTCTGAATTACAGGTTCACAATTTTCTATCAGCGATTCTGCAATTTGAATTTCAGTTTTTAATGATTCTCCGTCTCTCACATGAGTATCTACCAGATCTTCATCACTGACATGAATCCCGCTCATATTCACATTTTTAAGTACAGTTGACTTGATGGCCATCATATTTTGTTTGTGAATATTATTCAGTCCCTCCAAATAAGAACGATATGTATAAACTACAATCTGCAGTATTGTTGCATTAATGTCACCCAGATAAATCGGAATTGCCGCCTGCAGCATCAAGTTCAGGTGGGCACTCAATGAATGATCTTTACTGGCTGCCAAGACTGCATTTACCAGCATTAAACGTGATTCGGCATTACTCGGTTCTTTGTCTAACTGTTTAACATACTTTACAATTTCTTTATTGTTTGGTGCATCCTTCAACAAAATACTTCCGTTTACATGCATATTTTCATGTTTGCTGCCAAATAACTTCTTTAGCCCCACTTTTTTTTTATGTTCTTTAATATCTTTAATTATTCCACGCAGTTGTCTTTGAAAATTGATAAAGTTGACATTCGGAGTTTTTTGATTTTCTTTTGGTCCTTTGTCTGCCATATTTTAGCTCAGTGGCTTGTTTATAAGTTAATGCAAATCAGCGCTGCTGTCAGTTTTATTATACGGACAAGGCTGACAAATAGGAACTGTTTTCTCTCTGCAAACTTATTTGCTGAATTTCATATCTGCTCTTTTTCACCGTGCATAGATGCTTTGCCGATTTCATCAAATGTTCTGCTCAAATGAAAAGGTTTTAAATGCTCACGTGTACCAATCACGTTATGAGGCCAGAGAGTATTGGCAATACCGTTAAGGTAATTCTGCTGAAATTTTGGTGTGATAGGCAGGTTGTAATTTGCCCCGTTTACCCAAATATGCAAACGGGGTTGAGCAGAGGCACTTAGAGGAATTTTTAAGGCTGATAAATGTCTAATGAATAAAAGTCGGCACTCCTGACTGTTGAGCCGCATAAAAAATTCTGCAAGTGCTGTGTCACCGCCAATTCTTAATTTTGGTGGAACCTTCTTGATAGCAATTTTTTGAATATCAAAGTTGATTACAAATTGCTCACCCAGATTATCACGCACAATTAGTGAAAGCGTATCAATCTTATTGACATTACAGATCATTAGAATTTCACGTACGTAATGTATGTCTGTCATTAACTCTCGAGATGAAACTGTGAAAGGCTTGAAAAATTTTATTATTTCTTTTGCTATTATAACTAGTGCACCGCCTGAAACGGCGTTCATTGCAATATCATTATGAACTTGTGCAGCAGGTTTTTCAAAGGTTGAAAGATGTTTCCCACCAAAACCTACATATCCGCTAAAAGTACAGCGCGCAACACCTTCTACCAGGTTTGACTCAAACATCGGCATCACATTTTCTGCATTCTTTTCTCTTCCGGCTTCTCTGTGGCTGAGCACTGAACTGAATTGCCACTTTGCTGTTTTACGGATGAATTCTACTTTTATTTTGGAACGCGGGATACTCAGACTCTTTGAAATCGGCAAAGGAACCTGAAAAGGTTTTCTTTCAAAGTTACGCTCGAAATGGAATTTAAAAATAACATTTTCCAATGAATTTCCGGCTATTTTCACTTTGGCGTTTGTGATTGTTTTACGGACCCAGCTTTCTTCCATTTTTAAACTGAACTGAGCAAAATAATCAACAATGTTCCCCTGCACGCTTTTTAGTTTTTGTAATTCTTCGTAAACTATCTTGGCCTGCATTTGCTCAATTTTATTGAGCGGAATTTTCTTTTTAAGTTTTATCAGTACTTTTCTGTCTTCAATGGAAACACGTTGATTAACAACGTCCAGCAAAGGGCTCAGGAATTCTGCTGTTTTTTCTTTTTCAAAACCTTTCTCGCTCAAGCGTGCCAGTTGGTTGCTTATTTGTTGCAGTGCACGTGTGTGTCCTATTTTGCAGAGTTTCTTCTCTACACGTGTCATCGATTCAAGAAAAAGTTTCTTGAGCATTTTTTCCACTTTGTTTCCTGCATCGTCACGTCCCTCAGCAAAGCGAATCAGTTCACGACGGTCTTCAGGGACAGAAAAGAAAATATTGTAAAAATCAACTAAGGCTCTGCTGCGCCAGTTTGCGTCTTCACCCTGCCAGAATGCTTTTCCGTCATCTCCGAAATTAATAACGTCAGTAATACGCATGTGCTGAGAAAAGCAAAAAACAATATTCTTTTGAGTTTCAGAAAGAGTCGTAAGTTCAAAATCCGGTTCTTCCTCTTCATCCTGTTCGTAGCTTTCGAAACGTACCAGCATCTCAGTAAATTTCAACCACCACGGATCAAGTGGTAGTGGAGGATAATCTTCCTCCATCTTTATGATTGCGTCAATCAACGAACCTTTATGTTGTTCGCTGATAAAGTTTCTGCCTTCCGGATTCCATAAGAGCCGGGTAAGACTTGTAGGTAGATCATCATCCTTGTCAATGCAGACAATCATTTCCAGCCACCAGCAGTTTAATAATGCTTTGGGAAGATTGCGGTGACTGATTTTCTCACTTTCACGTAAAAAAATAGGCAGTGCATGACCCAGAAACATTTCGCGCGGGATGGTGATTTCACCCCAGTTCGGTAATTTCCCAAGCACAAATGACTCTGTTTCTTCTTCAAGAATAGGGCTCTTTTCTGCTGACGTCTTTTTTGTCTGTCCTTCTTCGTTTTCCGGTTCAGCAGTTTTTGCCGGCACTTTATATTCTGCAACGAGATTTTGCTTGAGTGTCCACTCCTCATCCGGAAAAACACCAATTGAAGAAAGAACTTTAAAATTCTTAGGCAGGTCAAAAGGCATAGGTGTGATACCACAGATCATGGCAGCAGGATTTAGCAGGAAATCGTTAAGCATCAGTGCATAAGCCATACTGCCTTCCGGAGAAACTAAAAATGGGGTATGCTGTCCGTTGCGTTGTTTTCGTAAAATATTGGTGAAAAAATGTATTTCTGTTGTTGGATATTTTTTTGTAAGAAAAGCTTCTGCCTGCTGAATTTTGAGATATAAGGGATATTCAATTTGGGCTTCAACGTCCTTGGCTTGTCCATCCGAAAAAACTTCAATCAACTGAACGATTCTGGAACTGTAACTGATTTCGAACTTGGACAAAATTTGTTCTTCCAGGTTTTCATCAAGTTCTAAATTGCTCGCACTGAAGTGCTGTTTTAATGACTTTATTGCTTCTGTAACATTTGTACGTGTTGAATAAGCCACCTTGCTGGATAGGAACTCAAAAAACTCCTTCAGCAGTAATGATAACTGAGAGTTATTAGTCAAACTGTTCAAGAAACAAGTATCTTGTTTTTCCTCAGGGACGGAATCCGGTGTCATGTTGTTGCTGACTGCATAGCGCCATAAAACTTGACGTGCACCTGCATCATCAAGAAAAGTATGACGATAATACTGAATTAACCATTTTAGAACTTTTTCTTTATTAAATTGCTTGAACGAAAATGGGAACCCTTTTTGATGGAGATCTCCGGCACTATTTTTTATAAATGAGAAAAAATTATTAAGCGGAGGTAGTAAATCTTCACAATCAGGATAAGTATTTAAAGTCATAATGACTGCTCTCTGGAATAATCTTCTTTGCTCTTCGGCAGGACATTTTTGCAAATGATCTTGTATTAATTTCCTTAATTCTTTGCGGTAACTGCTTGCAAAGATAGAGTCAATCACACGTAGTTCTTCTCCGCTGATACCTTTACTGCATTTTTCTTTTAAAGTATCTATCGCGGCTTTTTTTATTTCGATACGTTCTTTTGCAGTCAGAGAATTGCGGAAGTAATGATCATAAAAAGTCTCTATAACATTTGCAATCAATGCCACCAGAAAATCCGCATCATTCCAACTGAATTGAAATTCTGGATTTGTGTTGATGATAACTTGTGCATCCATATCTGAATCAGGTTTGTGTCCGATTCCTCCCAAACTTCCAATGGTTGTGAGGGCCTTAATCATCTTGCCTGAATCTTGTTTAAAATGACTGACGAGGTCTTTTCCAGCAAATTCCTGCTCCAGATGAGCATCCATTCCTGCCTCACCCTTGATTGCAGGCGATGGTAAGAATCTTTCGATTCCTGATATTCCGTGAATTGCATCTTTTTGAAAAACATCAAATGCAGTACTGCGCATTACTGGTTTGCCATCCTCATTATACTTGCCTGTCTTTTCATATACTTCCAACGGTGGTGAATCCTCAGGATTGATATCAAAGATGAGTAAACCTTCAAACATGGTTTGGTGCATTTCTTCATCAGAAAGCAGCATCAGATTTTCTAATCGTAAGCGGTTTATGCGCCCCATTTCATTAAATTCCCTTTGCGCATACTCTTTCCATTTTTTAAGATGTTCTTCGTGATAGGAACCACGCAGGGAATCACTGATTATAGTTGTGTTGAGGGATTCGAGTAATGTCTTAAATCCGGCTTCCGCAAAATCGCCCTGTGGGTTACAAGGCACCTGCAGATTAAATGTAGTCAGCAATTTCAGTTGCCGCTCAAGTTGGGAAAGACCGGCGCTGCTTGTGTCGGTAGTCATGAAAAAGCTTGAAAAAACTATTAGGAAATTAAGACGTTAGTATCTATGTTAGTATCTATGTATAGCAATAATACTAAAAAAACGGAATGTAATTTTACTTGAAAGAGACTTCTTCTGAGGTGCACTGCTTAAGCAAAACAGACAGGGAGGTACAGTTTACTATAGCTCACATAAGTGCATCAATTTACTAAAGCAGAAGACAGCTGAGCTTTTATAAACAAATTATTAAGCCACAGGATTATGGTGACGTGGTTAACACTTTTCAAATTGGCAGGAGGGAACCCGTAAGGTTTCTACTGACGCTGCAGTAAATGCCGCACGGACAAATATTTTAAGTAAAAGCAATTGCTCTTTATTCAGCAGCACCTTTGGATAAACCACTAAGACGGCCTAACAATCCGGATTTTTCCTGGCCAAGCAGAGGAGCTAGTTTTTGGAGACGTTCACGTACCAGGCTGCCACTTTGCTGACGTTTGATTTTTACGTTAGGATTGGCGAGTTTACTGGCGGAAACGATGTTTGAATCATTTACGTCCGCTGGACGTAAAATTCCTGTTACTGTGGTAATGTAACGCACTTGATTACGTTGTCGATAATCGATCTTTTGTCCTTTGATGAGCATGTTTCCATCCGGAAGTACCCGGATTACACGCGCAGAGATACCGTCCAGATTTCGTAAAATTTCGTTTTGTTCTTCCTCTATCGCATCTCTTAAGGTCAAGGCTTCCAGGGCAACATTTGCTGTTTCTGCTCCTCCTGCAGGCTGACCTTCAGTTGGTACTTTTGGAGGCGGCGCGTTTACGATTAAACTCACTTCGTTAATACTCAGCAGGTCTCCTCGGAAACGGGCACGATGATCACGGAGCAGATTCCCAAAAGATGATTCGTAACGCCAGAGGGAGCCTTCATAGAGATTCCTGCTGGATGAAATCCGTTTGCGGCGTAAACGTTTTGATGTCAGTCTTAATTTGTCATTTTGTTTTTTCAAAGCATTTGTTGTTAAAATTTCAGCCGGCGGTTGCGGTTGCGGCCTTTGAGGTAGACAACCCGCAAGACTCAAGACCAGTAGCGTGGCCAGAAAGTACTTGTAGGTCGGCGAAAATGTGTAAAATAAATGTAACACTTTTAAAACAATAATTAAAAATTAATTATGAAAATCTTAAGTATGTACTTCATTTTTGTTATGCATCAAGAGAAGTATTTTGATCAGTATTTTCAAAATAAATTAGGCTCTGCTCTAACTTCAAGAGGCTAATTTAAGAATAATGATTTACCGGAATTTGCTGGATAAAGCTAATTAAGTCTCTTTGATTAATTTACCTGTACAACATTTCTGGTTTGCACTGTGGCAAAAACCACGATCTTGCTGTCCAGGTTTTTCACAGGAATTCTCTCGCCCTTCCTGCCTTTTGCCATAGAAATGCCTGGTGCAGAAAGACGTAGAAACGGAGTTTCAAAAACTATCTGCAGACGATCACCGGATTTTACCAGTGGAGGTGCAGAAACTGTATTTCCTCGGATTGCTTCGCTCGGATTTATTGTACGTTTAGAAATTTTACCAATCAGTTGATCTTTGTCTGTTACATATTCACGCGGCAACCGGTCCACATTTTTACGGACTTTCAGTAAATCCGATTCTTCAATAATCTGGTTACGCCTGATAGTATCACGTGCAATAAAAACTTCTTTGTATAATTTCAGATAGGTTCTAACTGTAACAATCCTGACTGCTTCTCCGTCTATACTGAACTCAACCTCATAATTCCGGTAACCGCCATCTTTTTTATATTTGCCTTTAGAAGTGATAACGTAACTTACCTGTCCTCTCGGCAGGAAAACATCTCTTGTTTTAGCAAGTAGCCGCGGTTTTAAGTCCTCATTTTTATTAGATTCCCGGATGTGTTTCAGGACAACCTGGTCAATGTCTTTACCTGTTATTTTGAGGGCTGCACGTTGAATGCTACTGGATTCCGAACCTGGGAAAACAAAGCGTTTGATGTTGATTTTCTGGGAACGTAAACGAGAGAGAATTAAGGAGCGTGTAACGGTTAATTTACGACCCGGTAAAGGTGAGCGACCAATAACGGTTTGGCTGATTTTTTCCAGCAGCAGAACGTCTTCCCCTTCAAGCTGTGCTATTTCTCCAAGTCGATATTCATCACTGTTAATGACTGAAGACTGAGGCAGGAATACTTTGATTTGCTGCTCATCAACAAGATTGCTTCCTGTAGAAAAAGCTGTTCCGGAACTGACCAAGAATAACAGCACCAACAATCCGTAACTGCACGGAAAATATTTCATCACTCTACCTTTTGTTTTAACAACTGATTCTATTCGTAATTCCTAGTGTTTTGTGCAGACTTTTTCCCTTGAACCTGTCTTTTGCTTTTTACATGTATTAAAAATGGCTGTCAATGGATTAAGTCCTGATTAATTAACGCACCAGATTGTTGGTGTTTTGCAGCATTTCATCTGCAGACTGAATGGCTTTTGAATTTACTTCATATGCACGCTGCGCTGTAATCATATTTACCATTTCTTCAACCAGGGAAACATTTGAACGTTCTAAAAAACCCTGTGTGAGAGTACCCATATTACTTGAACCAGGTGCGTCAACAATGGCGTTTCCGGAAGCAGGAGTTGAAAGATAAAGGTTTTTTCCAATTGGTGTTAGTCCGGTCGCATTTTGAAAACGAGCTAACTGAATGCTACCGAGCGCTTCAGGCATATTATCGTCTCGCAGAAAAACTGAAACTGTACCATCTATGCCGATTTGCACTTTTCTAGTATCAGCCGGAATGTTGATTTCAGGATCCATCAGCATACCGTCATTTGTCACCAGACGTCCCATCCCGTCCACGTTGAAATGTCCATCCCTCGAATATGCGATGATTCCATTCGGCTGCAGTATCTGGAAAAAACCCATGCCGTCAATGCTCATATCCAGATCATTCCCGGTGTTCTCCATGTTGCCAGGAGTATGTACCTTATCAACGCTCACAAACTTCACACCATGACCCACGTGAATACCAACAGGAACCTGAGTGGAAACTGAAGAAGGAACACCAGCGCTGCGTTCATTGTAATACAGTAAATCCTGAAACTGGACTTTGCTTTTTTTAAAACCGGTTGTGTTAACGTTTGCGAGGTTGTTAGCAGTTGTATCAATATTTCTTTGCTGGGCCTGCATTCCGGTAGCGGCCGTATAAAGTGCGCGCATCATAAGCGGTAAACTCCTGAGTCAGATTGTTATTGTGGAAAATAATCTCTAAATAATTGATTAAGCTTGAACCATACTAATGGCTTTTTCATCTAATTTATCCAGTCTTGTAAGAGCTCTGTGTACTGTCTCATAAGCACGTGTCGCGGTGATCATACGAGTCATTTCGAGCATGCTGTTCACATTTGAATCTTCAAGCATTCCCTGCTTGAGCTGAATTTCTTCGGATTCAAGCGGCAGATCATTACTGTTAACCGGCGCAAAAAATCCCTGTCCCAGCTTTTGCAGTTGGTCTTGATTTTGGAAACGAACCAGGCGGAAGCTGTCTGCAAGAACTTCGTCAACACTGAGCTGTCCACTTTCGTTAACTTGAATTGCACCTTCTTTAATGGTAATAACACCGTTTGTTCCAAGAACCGGATATCCATCATTGGTCACAATACGGCCGGACGCATCAAGTTGAAAATTCCCAGCGCGTGTATATCTTTCGCCCTGAGGTGTATCAATGGTGAAAAAACCATCATTAGCCAGTGCAAAATCCAGATCATTACCTGTAGTACGCATTCTTCCGGGTTCGAAATTTTTACCAACTTCATCTACTACCACCGCAGATTTGTCCATCCCTACATAATCATCAAGATATTCGTGCGACAAAAAACGTTCCTCCAGTGATTCTGGTGCGACACGTTGCGCATTGGAAAGAACTTCTCTGAATGACGGCTGATCTTCTTTGAAACCAACTGTGTTGACGTTGGCCAAATTATTTGATACAGTTTCCATTTTACGCTCAATCACTCCTGCTGCTTGAACCAGACTGGTCATGCCGCTCATATTATTCCCTGAATAAAGGTGAATTAGATTTTTTGAACTTTTTGGCTGCTTTGGTAAAAGCAAGCAACATACCAGATCGTTTCAAGTGCAGAGTGTAATTCGCTAGCTGTGAGGATTCACTCGTTTTAGTCGCTGATGCTTTAAAGAAGCTGGACTGTTTTCTACTTTGAGGGTGACAGTAATGATGTTTGAGTTGAGATGATTTAAACATCCTCCTCTGCATTTTGGTTTTTATCTTGAAGGTAAAATGATAATCATATCGGATGTCTTTGAGGTTTAAGATAAAGCAGTGAATCTGAGGTTGCTAAAACATGCTGCACAAGAATTGTGCAACTGCTCAATAAATGTGCGAATATTCTTGCGGTTTTAAATAATATACTTTAAAATCAGCATAATAATTTGTGGCTTAGTATTTGCCTTAAGTATGAAGTTATGTATTTTTATGCCACTTTTTTGTGGTTAATTAATAATTAATAATAGTTAAAAAGGAAGAAGTTATGACTACGCCGATAGAGGCAATTGAATTTGCAAAAGAAAATGATGCAGTTATGGTGGACTTGAAGTTCATCGATTTTATAGGAACATGGCAGCATTTCACTATCCCTATTACAGAAATGACCGAAGAAATGCTGGAAGAAGGCCGCATGTTTGACGGGTCCAGTATTCGCTGCTGGCAGACCATTGACAACAGTGACATGAAAGTAGTGCCCGATTTGTCGACAGTCAAAATGGATCCTTTTTATGAGCATCCTACTCTCTCTGTTATTTGTGATATTCAAGATCCGGTAACAGGCGAGGACTATTCACGTGATCCACGCGCCGTCACCAAGAAAGCGGAAAAGTATCTGGTTTCTACCGGAATTGGAGACACGATCTTTGTTGGACCGGAAGCAGAATTTTTTCTGTTTGATGATGTGCGTTTCGCACAAGGTCCGGAAGGCGGTTTTTATTCCATTGATTCTACGGAATGTCCTTGGAATTCAGGTACAGAAGAAATGGGTGGAAATAAAGCATATAAAATTGGCCACAAGTTTGGTTATTTCCCGTCAGCTCCATTTGATCAGGACCGTGATATCAGAGCAGAAATGGTTTTAACTATGCAGGATATGGGACTGACCATTGAAGCACAGCACCATGAAGTCGCACCCGCACAGCACGAAATTGATTTCAAATTTGATACAATGTTAAAATCTGCAGACATGATACAGTGGTACAAATACATTGTCCGTAATGTCGCTATTGATAACGGCAAGACCGCCACTTTTATGCCGAAGCCGATGTTTGCGGATAACGGCAGTGGAATGCACACGCATCAGTCAATCTGGAAAGACGGGCAGCCTTTGTTTGCCGGTGATCAATACGGTGGGTTAAGTGAAATGGCTCTTTACTACATCGGTGGTATCCTGAAGCACGCTCCGGCATTGGCAGCGTTTACCAATCCTTTGACCAATTCCTACAAGCGTCTTGTTCCTGGGTATGAAGCGCCAATCAACCTGGCTTATTCCAATCGTAACAGATCTGCTACAGTTCGGATTCCCGTGGTAGATTCACCAAAAGGCCGCCGGATTGAGTACCGTTGTCCGGACTCAGGAGCAAATGTCTATTTTGCTTTTCCGGCAATGATGATGGCAGGCTTGGACGGAATTCAAAACAAGATTGATCCAGGTGATCCAATGGATGTGAATATCTATGATCTTCCTCCTGAAAAACTGAACAAAATTGGTAAGATGCCGAGTTCACTGCACGAATCTCTGGAAGCTTTGAAAAACGACCACGAATTCCTGCTCAAAGGTGATGTGTTTACCAAAGATGTCATTGATTACTGGTCGAACTGGAAGATGGAAGAAGAAGTCAAAGCCATCGATTCCCGTCCCCATCCTCATGAGTTCGAGTTGTATTACCACTGTTAAACAACTTCTACGTGGGAGTGATTCCTTTACTCCCACGAATTTTTGTTTTTCTACTTTCCTTTCCAGTTGTTCTCTGCATAAAGTCTCTTTTTAATCCTGTTCATTTTACTGATTAAACACGCTGTTTTTTTAAATCTTCACATTCTGCGGTGCTTAGTAAAAGCAGGGAAAGAGGGCCGAAAATCCCGGAATTATTCATTGATTGTTTTTTGCTGAGCGAATCTTTACAGTTACAACAGAGTTTTTTTATTTCTGCCAATTGCGGGATTATGCTAGACTGTGCTCGCACCCAAAACCATTTCTGAGTTAAACGTGACCCTCAATGACTGGATAAACAAGCTCTTCCCTTTGCCTCAAAATATCGACTGGCAGGAAATATTACGGGACACTTCTTCACCTTTCTCATCCGCATCTTCGGAACGTCTGGCGAATTTGCTGGATCAGTGTGGTGAGATTACAGGTATTTCAGAGCAGTTGCCACATTTTTTGCCTGTTCTACTTTCCTGCGGAACTCCGGAAACAGCCTTGACACAGCTGCTTGATTTTACTCAAGCATTCCGTATCAGTTCCGGGAGAGATTTTAACTGGAATCGTCCGGACACAACTGCTTTTTTGTATATTTTCGGACGCAGTAACTTTTTGGCAATTCGTTTAAAAAGGAATCCGGAATTTGCTGATAAATTGCTGGACTCTCCTTTTCTGTTACAACAAAAAAGTTTGGAAGTAATGGAAACAGAACTTCGGAAAAGAATCAAGCAGCAACCGGAGTTTTCTCTGGCGGAATTCAAGAATATTTTACGACGCTATAAATACGAAGAATATTTACGCATAACTGTCCGTGATCTTGCTCGGCTCTGCCCTTTCAAAGAAACACTAGAGGAACTTTCCGCAATTGCAATTTGTTCTTTACGCGCGGCGCTTTCCGGCATAACAAAACAAGAACTGGGCCTAAATAATTATCCAGCAAAGCTGACAAATCCGGCTGAAACCGGTTTTTCCGGAATTGATACAAAATATGCTCAAGGTTCAGAGCCAGAAGAACGTTTTCCATTTATGATTTTAGGAATGGGTAAATTAGGAGGATATGAATTAAATTATTCATCCGATGTTGATTTAATTTTCATTCACGATAATGAAGCCCTTACCGGAGATCCGGAAGGTGATTACAAACTCCGGATAAAAGCCGCAAAAATATTGATTGATGTAATGGCGGATGTAACCGAGGAGGGATTTCTGGCGCGAATGGACATGCGTTTACGTCCAGGAGGAGATCGCGCTCCCCTCGTTCAGTCATTGGATGAGATGGAATTCTATTATTCTTCAAGCGGTGAACTGTGGGAGCGTCAAGCCCTGATAAAAGCAGTTCCCGTGGCAGGAAGCGTTCAGTCCGGAAAAGATTTTATGAGCATGATAAAACCTTTTGTTTTTCGGAGTTTGCTGGATGAGGCAGTGCTGCATGATGTTGAAAAAGTAAAGAAGCGTATTGAAGAGGAGCATATACGTGAAAGCTTTTTGAACGTAAAGTTGGGTGTTGGAGGAATCCGTGAAATTGAATTTTTTGTGCAAACTTTTCAACTTTTATACGGTGGTGGAAAACCGGAACTGCGCAGTCCTGCTACCCTGGAAGTATTGGAAAAACTACGTGACGCAGAATTAATTCCGCAGCGTGATGCAGATACTTTAGCAAAAGCATATTTGTTTTTAAGACGCGTGGAACATCATCTACAGTTACGTGAGGAACAGCAAACCCATACCATGCCTTCAGACATTGAACAGCAACAGCAAATTGCTAGAAATTTAGCTTATGCTGAGTTTGATATAGAAAAAGCACGTCAGCAACTTTTGAGTGATTTGAAAGATGTGATGGGAAGTGTACGTGCGGTTTTCAGCGGATTGTTCAGTCATGAACATCTGGAAATTGAAGCGGCAATCCGCAACTGCGCGAAGATACAAAGTTTCACAGCGGAGGAACAACAGTTTATCGAACTGTTTTCACAGCATCTTGCCCCCCTGATGCATGAAAGTACGAAAAATAAATTTCAGCGTCTGTTTGAAGCTGTCAGTGTTAAAATTGGCTATTATCGTAAATTGTCCAAACATCCTTCTTCACTTTCACGCTTGATGCGTATTGCGGAAACCAGCGAAATGTTGTGGAATTACCTGCTCAATCATTTGGATTTGCTGGAACAACTGGACAATTCAAGATTGGAAATTTCTGCAGAAAAATGGGCCGCTCAACTTAAAGAAAAGCTGCTTTGCTGTGCTGATAACGAAGAAGATGAAATAGATCAGCTCAGGCAGTTCAAACATACAATCACATTTCTGCTGGGAAGTGCGGAAATGGAAGGTGTCCTTTCTTACGAACGTACCAGAATTGGACTTACTATTCTGGCGGAAGTGATTGTGCAGTCTGCTTTTCGACTGTCGCAAAAATGGTTAACTCAACGTTACGGAGAAGTTAAAAATAAACACGGAGAATCAGGTCAGTTCGCGATCATTGGCTTGGGTAAATTGGGCGGAAGTGAGTTAACCTATTTCTCGGATCTGGATTTGATTTTTATCCATTCCGGAGAAGGTTCCACGGGCGGCGAAAATGGAATCGGAGCACAGGAATATTGGATCAAGTTGATCCAGCGTTTCATCTCCTGTCTTTCTACAATGACACGTACAGGATATGCCTATAAACTTGACGCACGTTTGAGGCCTTCCGGGAATGCCGGTGTGCTGGTGACGCCTTTAGATATTTATCTAAAATATCATGAAAAATCACAGCCATGGGAACATCAAGCCTTGATCAAAGGCAGGGTGATAGGAGGTACAGGTGAAGCAAAATGGTTTAAAGAAGTGGAGGATGGAATCCGCAGTGCAGTTTATGAATGGATTCCTCCGGAAGATATGAATGCGCAAATTCATCATTTACGCCTGCGTAAAGAACAGGAACTCTCAGGTGAAAAGGAAAACCGTAAAAATATTAAAGTGGGCAGAGGCGGATTGCTGGATATTGAATTTCTGACACAGGCATTGCAGCTTAAGTATGGACGTGAATATCCTCAATTACGCTGTCCAAAAACCATGGATGCACTGCTGGAACTTGGTGAGCTGAATTTGCTTGATCAAGAAGAAGCGCAGAGTTTGCGATATAATTACAAACTGTTGAGATTGATTGAAAATGGGCTGCGACTGATCTATGATGAATCAACAGATTTGCTGGATTTTGAAAAAGTTCAAACTGAAACGATAATTCAACTTTTAAAACACCACGGCTACGAAGTTAGTAATTTGCGGGAAACTGTGGAAAAAGTGGCCCAAAATGTGAGAAAAATTTATCTGAAGTATTTTTGAATAAATATATAATAAATCAACAAGCATATTACCATCAACAGCGAATTAAATTCAATTATGAATAGATATATAGTTATTCATATTAAATAAATAATCATGAATTTTGTTGAAAAAACATATAGTTAATCAAATTATATAAAGCTCCCAAATTAGAAGGTTATAGAATTAGTATATATAAAATCAAATAAGAGATTAGATAAAATATATAGTAATTCTAAAAACAATGAATTAGATAAAATATATATTTAATCAATGTGCAATAATTAAATAAAGAGATGTTATTACAATTAAGGATAGAAAATTTAGCAACGATCAGTGAACTTGAGGTGGAATTCTCTGCCGGATTTTCCATTCTCACCGGCGAAACAGGAGCAGGGAAATCGATTATGATCGACGCTATTTTGCTTGTTTTGGGACATCGCGGTGATCCAGGCATGATCAGGACAGGCGAGGAACTGGCAGTAGTAGAAGCAATATTTACAGTTCCCGAAAAATCAGTTCAGGGCGAGCAGTTTGATTTCCGCAGAGAACTGGAAGAGTCCGGTGTAGCTCTTGATGATGAAATAATTGTACGTTGTCAGGTTTCACGCAAAGGCCGACAAAAAAGGCACATCAACGGAGTTTCAGTAACAGCAGAATTTTTACAAAAAGTAGGTCGCCAATTAATAAACATCCATGGTCAGCATGACAATCAATCCCTGTTGCGTGTTTCATCACACCTGGATTTTCTGGATGGATATGGTCAGCTGTTGCCTTTACGGCAAGAGGTGACAGCTTCATTCCAGGCTTTGCAGTCCGCAAAGAAAGAACAGCAGCTCATGCAAAAACAATTTGCCGTACGTGCTGTACGTGTAAAGGAACTGCAGGAAATTATTGAAGATTTGTCAGAATTGAATTATCAACTTGCAGAAGAAAGTGAACTCAGACAGGAAGAAAACCGTCTGACGCATGTGGAAAAACTCAGCGCGAATCTGGGGCAGGTACAGCATCAGTTGCAGGAGATGGATGGTGCAGTTTTAGAACAACTGGAATATTTGAGGAAAGTAATAAGTGAGGCGGAACAGATAGATCCGGAATGCGGAATAATACGTTCCGGGATTGAATCAGCACTTTTTCAGCTTGAAGACAGTCATCGTGAATTGGTTAGCTATACATCTAAAATTGAAGACGATCCGAAACGCCTGGCCTGGATCAATGAACGCTTAAGTCGAATTCAGCATTTCGAACGTAAATTTGGTTTGGAAAATGCTGATGAACTACTAACTCTTTTTGAAAAAAATCAGCAGGAATTAGCTTCTCTGGAAAACCTGGTTGAAAATGAACAGGAGATTTGCTCGCGTATTGAGCGCTTAAGTAAAAAGCTGAACAATATTGCAGCACGTCTTTCTCAACAGCGTCTGCATGCTGCTAAAAAAATGGATCAGGCGATAGTTGGTGAGTTACATCAACTGGGAATGGAAAAGGCAAGATTTGAAACTCAAATTGTATCAGCGTCGTTAACAGCAGATGAAGATTTATGTACTTCCACAGGAATTGACCGGGTTGAATTTATACTGACAGTTAACCCTGGGCAGGAAATGCGGAGTCTCGTTAAAGTTGCTTCCGGAGGTGAGCTTTCCAGGATAATGCTGGCACTTAAGACTGTTTTAACTTCACTTGATACAGTTGAGATTTTAATTTTCGATGAAATTGATACAGGAATCAGCGGAGCAATTGCTGAAATAGTTGGGCAAAAATTACACTCACTTGGTGTTCGTCACCAGACTTTGTGTGTAACTCATCTTCCCCAAATAGTTGCTTTTGCAGAACATCATTATTTAGTCAGCAAGAGATTAGCAGCAAATGAAACTTTCACAAATATTAGTCCTCTCTTGACTAAGGATGATAGGGTACGTGCTCTTGCAGATTTAATTGGTGGACAAGAGATTAGTGAGAACACTATGGAACTGGCAAATGAAATGCTGAACAAGTTTCAAACAAAAAAAACTGTTCAGGATCTTTGAGTGAAAACAGGCTGAATAAGCCAAAATTGGAATTAGCAGGTTCTGCAGATCATTATTATAAAACAACATATAAACAGCTTAATGTGGTTTTTATGAATTTTCACTGTGTATACTAAATTCGCTTGTTTAAAAGAGTAGTCAAAGCTAAATGCGGAACTTTCGGCCCAGAAGTTGTCTCATAAAAAACTTGCACACGTTTTTGCCTTACCATAATTTGAATGAAGCAAATATAATTAAAAAAATCAAAAAGAATTACACAGGAATAATAAATGAGTGAAGAAAAAAATGAAGATAACGGTGAATTGGACAGTATTTCGAGCAAGCTTCTCAAGTCACGTACAGTCATTATTTCCCAACAGGTGGATGCAAAATTATCTGCAAAAGTATTGAGTCAGCTGGTTCTGCTGGAGCAGGAAGGTCCGGAATTGCCGATCACGGTTTTTATCAATTCTCCAGGTGGAGAAATATTTTCCGGCTTTGCTATTTTTGATATGCTCAAATTTATCACTTGTCCTGTAACAACAGTTGTGACAGGATTTGCTGCGAGCATGGGTTCAATTTTGAGTTTAGCGGCAGACGAAGGGCGTCGATTTGCCATGCCGCAAGCAAAAATAATGATTCACCAACCTTTGTTAATGGGGTATCAGGGTCGGGCTTCGGAGTGTGAAATTCAGGCGCGTGAAATTTTAAAAACACGTGACCATCTGGTTCAGTTATATGCAGATCAAACAGGGAAAAGTCACGAGGAAATAAAAAAGGCACTTGACCGTGATAATTGGTTTACTGCGGAAGAAGCACTTGAATACGGCTTGCTGGACAAGGTGGTGCATTCTCGCTCAGAATTAAATTAATTTTTTCGTTTAAATAATTCAATAAGAAGTACGTCAGAGGCTGTGTAAAATCACAATTAATAATTTTTAAATCTGCACTAGCGCTGAGTATATTCTAGAGTAATCAATTTAAAAAACATTTTTGAAGATTAGCAGTCAGGATTCGCTGGTTGCATAGAAAAGTATGGCAAAAAATTTAATTATTGTAGAATCACCGGCTAAAGCCCGGACAATCAGTAAATTTCTGGGCAAAGATTACACTGTCACTGCTTCGATGGGGCATGTAAGGGATCTCCCTTCAAGTAAACTTGGTTTTGACCCTGAAAATGGATTTGCTCCTGATTATGAGATTTCCAAGAATAAGAAAAAAACAGTAAGTGAACTGAAGAAACAGATCGACAAGGACACAATCGTTTACCTTGCAACCGATGAAGACCGTGAAGGTGAGGCGATTTCATGGCATCTGCTGGCGGCACTTGGTTTAAAAAAACGTCCAGTGAAAAGGATTGTTTTTCACGAAATAACCAAGCCCGCGATTCTCAATGCGCTGAAAAATCCACGAGAAGTAGATCAACAGTTAGTTGACGCGCAGCAGGCACGCAGAATTCTTGACCGTGCCGTAGGATATGAACTGTCGCCTTTGCTCTGGAAAAAAATCAAACCCGGACTTTCAGCAGGCAGAGTGCAGAGTGTGTCAGTATATATTTTAGTTGAACGTGAAAGAGAAATTAGAAAATTCATCCCGGAAGAATATTGGAGAATTCGCGCAGACTTTAGTGATTTTACCTCAGAATTGAAAAAGCTTGCTGGTAAACCTGCAAAAGTAGTCAATGAAAAAGGCGCTCTTGAGATTGAAGCCAGCGTAAAGCAGGGTGATTTTGTGGTGAATGAAGTTGAAGAACGAATGACAAACCGTAAACCAGGCGCGCCATTCACAACCTCAACCATCCAACAGGAAGCGTCTGTAAAACTCGGATATTCCGTCAAACGGACAATGGTGGTCGCTCAGCAACTTTACGAAGGGAATTTTGAGATTCCGGATTACAGCGGAGGTCTGATAACCTATATGCGTACCGATTCAGTAGTGCTGGCTGAACAGGCTTTGACTCAAGCACAGGAAGTTATCAGTGCAGAATATGGTATAAAATTTGGTTTGAAAGAGCCACGAAAATTCAAGAACCGTACTGCAAACGCACAGGAAGCACACGAAGCAATTCGTCCGGTGGATCTCTCCCTCAAACCTAGTACTGTCCAGGCCCATTTGAGTTCAGATCAATTCCGCCTTTACAGTCTGGTTTGGAAACGTACCCTGGCCTCACAGATGGCATCTGCTGAAATTGCGCGTACCACCTTGAAAATAGTAGCAGGAGCAAAAAAAGAGTGTCTTTTCGTGGCAAAAGGACAGCGCGTAGTTTTTCCTGGTTTTCTGCAGGCATACACTGAAGGCCTTGAGGACCCAAGTGCTGCGGCGGGTGAAAAAGATGTGATCCTGCCTAAAGTCGAAAAAGATCAACAACTGCCGTTGAAAAAATTGAATCTTGAGCAATTGTTTACTAAACCACCGCCACGTTACACAGAAGCATCTCTGGTTAAAAAAATGGAGTCTGAAGGTATTGGGCGGCCTTCTACTTATGCACCAACTATCTCTACAATCCAGGATCGTGGTTATGTGGAGGTTACTCCTGAAAAGCAACTCAAACCGACTTCAATTGGTGAAGTTGTGACTGATTTCCTAACCGATCATTTTTCGGAAATTGTAGATCTTGGCTTTACCGCTAAGATAGAACGCAACTTTGACCGTATCTCAAACGGTGAGGAAGAATGGGTTGAGATGATGGGTGGTTTTTACCAACCGTTTCACGAAAGAGTTGTAGAAAAAGACGGATCCGTTACACGTGCTGAAGTACTCAAACGTAGAGAATTGGGTACTGATCCCGAAAGTGGAAAACCTGTCAGTGTGAGTATCGGCAGATATGGGCCAATGGTACAGATAGGTACACGTGAAGATGAGGAAAAGCCGCGCTTTGCTTCTTTACCGGACCACCTCAATCTCAATGATGTAAGCTTTGAAGAGGCCATGGAATGTTTCGCCTTGCCTCGTACACTTGGAAACTACGAAAACGGTGAGGAAATTATAGTCAATAACGGACGTTTTGGCCCTTATGTAAAACTTGGAAAAAATTTCTTCTCCCTGCCAAAAGGTGAAGATCCGCTTAAAACAGATTTAGCGCAGGCAATTGAGATTGTTCGTGAAGGTCTGGAGAAAAAAGCTAAAAGCACAATTCATGATTTTGGCGAAATTCTTGTGCTGGATGGGCGTTATGGACCGTATATAAAGTCCGGAAAGAAAAATTACAAAATACCAAAGGGTATTGCCCCGGAAAGTTTAGATGAAGCAGCGTGTCATAAAATAATTGCTGAGGCCCCGCCACCAAAAGCTGGTAGAGGCGGGAAAAATAAAGCTACCAAAAAGAAGACTGCTTGATGAATGTTCCAGAGTTAATCGTAGAAACTCTGCCTGTCGGGCACCTGCAGTGTAATTGCACAATCTTGGGCGATCCTGTCAGTCGGAAAGCAATTGTGGTAGATCCTGGAGGTGACGCTGAAATGCTGATTGAACGTTTAGTTGAGCTAGATCTTCAGGTCGAACGTATAATTCACACACATGCGCATCTGGATCATTTTCTTGCTTCCGGAAAAATGAAAGAAGCAACCGGAGCAAAATTGGCTCTGCACCATGATGATTTGTTTCTCTGGGACATGCTGGAAGATCAGTGCCGGATGTTCGGGATTCCTTTTGAAAAGCCACCACCGCCGGACCAATGGCTGGAACATGAAGAGGAAATTGATGTGAAAGGAGTCCAGGGTAAAGCACTTCATACACCAGGGCATACTCCCGGTTCGATGTGTTTTTTGTTTGAAAATCAAAAGTTGTTGATTGCCGGTGATACTCTTTTTCAGGGTTCAATCGGCCGTACTGATTTATGGGGCGGAGACTATCAGCAGATCGAAAAATCTATTCAGGAAAAACTTTACACACTTGATGAAGAAACTGCCGTGATCACCGGACACGGCGAGTCAACCAACATCGGACATGAGATGCGTAGTAATTCCTTTGTAAGGGCTTGAAGTGTATTTTCGCCAAAAATGGAGACAGGCAGAGTGAAAATTTTCAGGGTGTGAAAACAGCTAAACTACGATCATTCAATTAGCATTGTTTTTTAAAGTTTAAATTTCTCAATCAGGAAATCGTCGTATTCATCAGCAATTACAGCGATACTGGCAATGATCCATTCCAGTTCCCCAGGATCGAGTCCCTGCACCGGACGGATATAGCTTAAGATCAGGTGCTGATTACGTATGCCAAAACTCACTCCTTTCAACTTTAAAGTCCCATTAAGTTTAAGCACATATGCGTTGACTTCCGCGTTTTGCTCAGGATACGGGAAAAGATTTGCTGCAACTACCAATTCTGCATTTTCCTCCATGTTTGTGAGGAAAATCTGCACCTTGACTGAGCCGCTTACAACCCACCACTCGTTTTCACTGACGAATTCTTTATCCGTATCTCCGCATTTATGCAGAAAGTCGGTAATCATCGCGCTGTACTGGTTCAAGTCTCCTCCGTCTTAGAGATAATGAATGGAAAACATGCTGGACAAACTGGTTGCTGAAAATCGGTTTTTATGCATCAGCTTCAGTTTTTTCTGGTAGATAATTCAGCAATTGCGCCGCCAGACCAGCGAAGAGGTAAGTCATAACAGAGCCTGGTATAGTAGCAATGAAAATAATCCAGGGAAAAAGAAAGAGATAAAAAATCTGTTCAGAAATCATAATTGGTCCTTGGTTAATGTGTTAATAGACGGTTTTTTATCCGTCAATAACTCTTTGGTTTGCAAATTCAATAATACACCTCTATCATAATTTACTAATCAGAGCAAGGATTAGTCAATCTAATAAAGAAAAATTGTGTTAATAACTGATACTTGTTGCTGAAAAAGATATTTACTTTGAAAATGAGAATCTTGATCGTTTTATGAAGTTATGACAATCAGGCTGAGGTCAGGATGTTTACAGGTAACAGATTTTCCGTGAGCAAAGCATATTTTTTTACGTTTAATGCATAATTTCTGTTTCTTAATATTTTAATATTTTCTAAAAACGTCAAGTCGACAGGAATCACTGCATTGATTAGTATAATACTGTGGGGTATTATAGATACTTTAGGATTTATTTTCGAGACAAATATATTCCCTAATTTCTTTTGAGTTGAAATACATGGCAGAAAAACAAAACGCGCAATTTTATCCTGTTCAGGAAGGATTTATTCCAATCATAAAAATCATCGGCGTTGGTGGGGCTGGAGGTAATGTGGTCACACAAATGGCGGAAGAAAATTTTGACCAGGTTGAGACTATAATCTGTAACACTGATCTAAAAGCGCTAAAGCGTAACAAATCACATAAAAAGATTGAACTTGGGAAAAAACTGACTCGCGGTATGGGGGCGGGAGCACGTCCGGAAGTTGGAGAAGGTGCAGCAGAAGAGAGCCTTGCAGAAATTAATGAAGCAATTGAAGGCGCGAATATGGTTTTCATTGCAGCCGGAATGGGTGGAGGAACCGGAACCGGTGCTGCTCCAACTATTGCACGGATGTCAAAGGAAAAGCAAATTCTGACTGTCGGCATAGTTACGATTCCTTTTTCGTTTGAAGGAACTAAACGCAGGAGTTCAGGGCTGGCCGGTGTTGAGCGTCTGCGTGAATATACCGATACACTGCTCGTTATTCCAAATGATAAACTACTTGATGCCAGTACTCAGAACACGAGCTTCCTTGAGGCTTTTCACATGGTTGATATGGTACTGATCAATGCCATCAGGGGAATTACCATGCTGCTCAGCGGAGTCGGTGACATCAATGTTGACTTTGCAGACGTACAGACCATTATGAAAGGTATGGGTAAGGCTGTCATAGGAAGAGGCGTGGCAAAAGGTAAGGACAGAGCTCTGAATGCAGTGGAAGACGCTTTACATGGTTCTCTCATGGAGGATACAGATATCCGTGGAGCAAAGGGTATTTTGGTGCATGTAAGTGGGCCTAAAGACACGAGTGCTTTTGAAATTCAGGAAGCTATGTCGCTCATAGAAGATATGGCAGACGAAGACGTTGAGTTAATCTGGGGCGCCACCTTTTCGGATTCTGCAAGAGATGAAGTTACCATGACAGTTATTGCTACCGGATTGTCCTGATTTAAGTTTTTTACGCCTTTTCACTTCTTCCCCTTTCCAGATTACTGAAAATGAGCGGTATCCATGTAAAGCTTTATCAGACAGACAATGGGCCTTGTCCATACCGGGATGACAAGACATGGCACAATCTTTCTTTCCAGACAAGTGAGCTTCCTCCGGACGGTTACACATCATTACTGAATCAAGGTTTCCGCCGCAGCGGCCTTTCCATTTATCATCCAGTTTGTTCAGGCTGTCAATCGTGCATTCCGATTCGTGTTGATGTACAAAATTTTTCACAAAACAAAGGGCAGCGCCGTACTTGGCGTAAAAACAAGGGTGTACGGGTTGAGCATCATCAGCTGCAATTCAACCAGCAGGATTTTGAGCTTTATCAGCGATATCAAAAAGATTGGCATAGGCTTGAAACTCTGGTTAGTGAAATAGAGTACTATGAATTTTTGATTGAATCTCCGGTTACTACAGAAATTCTGCGCTATTATTCAGCAGACAAACTCATTGGAGTGGGTTGGATAGATCGTTTAGCAGAATTAATCAGTTCAGTTTATTTTGTTTTTGATCCGGAATATGTCTCAAAGAGGCTCGGAGTTTTTTCTCTACTTTATGAAATTGAATATGCCCGCTTTCTTGATATACGCTGGTTATATTTAGGATATTGGGTAGAGAACACACCCAAGATGAATTACAAAGCAGATTTTAAGCCTGCCCAAATTTTGCGGGATTCACGCTGGATACCTTTTAAAGCACAGCAAAGATAAAACTCACCTGTTCCAGCTCATTCTAATGACTGAAGCCAAGCCAGAATTTACCCACCTTTCCGGAGGTGATCAACCACGGATGGTCGATATATCCGAAAAAAACATTACTGAACGTACTGCGGTCGCTGTGGCACGTGTTCACCTGGGACATGAACTATCCGAACTATTGAAAGAATCCGGAAGTACAAAAAAAGGTCCTGTTCTGCAAACAGCGGTAATTGGAGCTATTCAGGCCGCAAAGCGGACTTCCGAGCTGATTCCCATGTGCCACCCTTTGCCGCTTTCAGGAGTGGATGTGGATATTAAACTGGAGGGTGAATATGCAGTTATCCGGGTTACAGCAAAAACCAGCGGACGTACCGGTGTTGAGATGGAAGCACTTACTGCTGCTTCTGTTGCGGCACTGACAATTTATGATATGTGCAAATCTGTCAGCAAAAGTATGGAGATTGAATCGATTTGTTTGCTGGAAAAAACTGGTGGCAAATCAGGAGACTACCGAAAATCGCAGTAAAAACACAATGGCCGTTCCACAACAATTACCCTAGTTGAAAGAAACTTCCTGTCCCAGATTGTCTGAAAGCAGATTTGCTAAACATTGGTAAAATTCTTCCTGTTCAGCATTTGCGAACCAGATTTCTTTTTCCGGTTGAAATTGAAAATGCCAGCCTTTTGAATTTCCGGCCAGCCAAATTTCCTTGATTGCTCTCTGAGTGTTGATCACTATTTTTTTACCATTTTTTTCTATATTGACCATAAGTTTATCTGGTGATGGGTCATAGTCAATTTCGTCTTCAAACTGGTCCAGTTTTTCTTCGATCCTTTCGAATAATTCTGAAACCCGTGCAAAATATTCTTTATTTTCCATGATTTATTTTATGTGTTTGATTGATCTTGTTTTTGAAAAATGCAGATGATGTAAAGTAGTTAATTTTTGTAAATCTGCGCTAAATTTCGAAAAAATCTCACCGTGCAACTAAGTGTATTGCTGTACGCCCAAAGAGTAGTCTATGTCAAATATGAGTGCTGCAGATCAAGCTGTAGAATTGTTTCAGCCCTTCGTGAGAAACTGGAGAAAAAAATTAAAAGTATAAAGTATACTAAGCTGAGTGCTTTGATAGTCAATACAAAAACACTTTCTTTCAAATTGCGTTTTTTTACAAATATTCCCAAAATGAAATGTATAAAAGCAGACAACTTACAACTTTTTCAAGCAAGAGAAATTAATAATGCGTAAAATTCTGACTCTATTATTGACACTATGTTTATTAACAGGAATCTCTGTCTCAGTTCTGGGTGGAGGTCTGGACAATACGGACTCGCGTTATCCTTCACGCCAGTATCGTCGTTTTCTACTGCCGAATCAAATGAAAGTAATGCTTATTTCTGATCCGACACTGCAGCGCGGTGCTGCTTCGCTGACAGTCGGAGTTGGTTCAATGAGCGATCCTGCGGATCGTTTCGGACTGGCACATTTTCTGGAACACATGCTTTTTCTGGGGACTGAAAAATATCCGGAAGAAGGCAGCTATCAGAAATTTGTTTCAACGCATGACGGTTTCAGCAATGCCTATACTGCAGATGACCGTACAAATTATCACTTCGAAATTGATCCGGAGTATCTTGAAGAAGGTTTGGACCGTTTCTCACAATTTTTTATTGCACCTTTGTTTAATCAGGATTTGGTGGAACGTGAAAAGAGAGCTATTGAAGCGGAACACTCAAAAAATATACCTAATGATTTTCGTAGAATTTACCAGGTAAAAAGAAAAGCATATGAAGAAGGACATCCAGCCCGACATTTTGCCACAGGAACGATGGAAACACTGGATAGAGTCAGCAGGAAAGAGCTGCTTGGTTTTTACCGTAAGAACTATTCAAGTAACCAGATGATGCTGGCTGTAGCAGGTCCTCAGGATCTCGATACTTTGCAAAACCTGGTCGCTGCACGTTTTGCAACTGTGAAGAACCGTAATCTGCTGGAAAATCGAGTTTCAGCGAAATATATGAAACCTGATCCGCGGTTCCGCTTAATGCAGGTTAAAACTATCAAGGATACACGTTCATTAACTCTGATGTTTCCTTTATCTCGCACCTTACATTATTACAAAAGTCAACCTCTGGGAATGTTGGGTTTCCTGCTTGGACATGAAGGTCAGGGCAGTTTGCTTTCACTACTGAAACGTGAAAACCTGGCGACAGCTTTGTCTGCAGGAGGTGGCGCTTCTAACAAATCATATTCTAGTTTTGATATCAATATTCAACTCACGCCTAAAGGTCTCAGAAATTATTCAAAAGTCATTCGTAATGTTTTTCAATATCTCCGTTTGCTGCGTAATATAGGGCTACCTCGTTATGTTTATGATGAAGTAAAATTGATGTCTGAAATAGACTACAGTTTTGCTGAAAAACCTGAAGGGACTTCGCTGGTCAATGTTTTTTCAACGCTGATGATGTACTACCCAATGCGTACGGTAGAATTTGCTCCGTACATTATCACGGAATTCAAACCACGTATTTTTGACAGTCTGCTTTACAATTTGACACCGCAGAATATGCTCGCGGTTTTAGCTGCACGTATGGTTAAAACAAGTGAAAAGGAAGAGTTCTATGGCGTTGAGTATTCGCTCAGCTACAGCCAGCCCAAGTGGATGAATAAATGGCGTAACTCAAAAATGAATTCTGCTTTGAAACTTCCGCAAGCAAATCCATTTCTGCCGGAAAGTCTGGAGGTGCTGGCTTATAAAGGCTCACTTCAACTTACTCATCAATCGCTTGCAGGGCTGCGGAAGGAGGGTCTGAGTGCTGGAGTACTAAAACGTCTGGAAAGCGCACAGGGTGAATTGTGGGAATCGTGGGACGAGATGTTGACTGCAGTGAATATTCCACCTCAGGCAGACAATGCGGAAGCATTGAGGGAACTGTTGCGCAAACATGCATTGGGGAAGCCACAAATATTACGGGATGATGAATTTGGTAAAATCTGGTTTCAGCAGGATTATCGATTTGAGACTCCAAAAGCACAGATGATGTTCAGGATAAATTCAGCTGAAGTTTATTCTTCACCGCGTAATGCAGTCCTGTCACAACTTTATACTGACGCCATTCGTGAAGGTTTCAATGAATTCGGTTATCCAGTCCGTCTCGCAGGTTTGGAATACGGTATCAACGTTGACAAGGAAGGCATAAACCTGACATTCAGCGGATACTCCGACAGAATTAAGGAACTGGTAAAAACGGTTGCGGGTCGGTTGAAAAAAATATCAATTGATCAAAAAACCTTTAACACTCTCAAGGAAGTTCGGCTGCGCCGCTACCAAAATTTTCATTTCCAGCAACCATATCAGCAGGCATTTTATTACCGCAGTTTGCTGTTGGAAGGTAGAAAATTTTCAATCATGGATTATGAAAAAGAGATAAAAAAAATAAAACTGAAAGATTTGAAAAGATTTGCGGATAAACTTTACGACAGCATTTATATTGAAGGACTGGCATATGGGAATCTCCGTGCTGAAACTGTGAGTGAGGCTGCGGAAGTGCTGCGTAAAAAATTAGCCGCTAAACCATTAGCAGAAGAAAAACGTTTTATCAACACTGTGCGTCAGCTTAATGCAGGAGATTCACATACTTACACCCGTAAAATGCAGGTTGAAAATTCCGCTGTGGTAACGGACATTCAGGTTGGACAACGCAGTCCTGAATTGCAGGCTGTATTAATGGTGATTGACAGCTTGATGCAGCCCCAGTTTTATAATGATCTGCGTACCAGCCAACAACTAGGTTATATCGTAAATTCCGGTATGACTGGGCTAGAAAAAACTTTAGGGCTAATCTTTATCATTCAGTCCGGTGAGTACGATACAGCAACGCTGGAGCAGAGGATGGATGCATTTCTCGGAAAGTTCAATGATTCCTTAAAGGAACTGCCTGATGCAGAACTTAACAATATAAAAAAATCGGTGCTGAATAGTAAACTGCAGAAGACAACTTCCGTAACAGCAGAAGCTGGACGGCTGTTCACGCTTGCTTTTGAAAAAAATGCGGAATTTGATGCCAACAGTCGAGAAATAAGAGCTCTGGAAGAACTTACACGTGAAGACATTCTGGATGTTGTAAACAGTTATCTGCGTCCTTCAAAGCAACGCAAGTTGATTTTAAGAATGAGCGGCAAGGATCATGCTGCCGGAAATTCTGCCGGTGAACTTATTTCTTCAATTGCAAAATTTAAAGCGCGTTATGCATGTCCTGAAAAATGCCTGCCGTGATTTCTGCAAGAGGATATGAGACTGCAGTTAGTTTTTTGCTCAGCTAATTTTGTTTTATGAATGATGAACTGGAATTGTAAAACATTTAAATCTCTGCTGAAGGAACGAAGCTAAAAAAGTTTTTAAGCGTTGTGGTATGAACTTTGCGAGTATTTGACAAGGGAAGCTCTAATTATCATCATAACTCAACAACTTTGAAATGGTTACAGAAAACGGTGTCAGCCTTCAAGTGGATCCGCAGAGACGCATTTGCGTTACTGACGTAATAAATATGCTGAAAGGATTGCGCAGTGAAGCCGTAATTAAGATCGTCAAAACTACTGAGCCAAATGAGAACAAAGTTGATACCGAACAGTCACAATCGGTGATTAGCGCCGCAGATAAATTTAACCAGTCCTCTACAGTAAAAGGCAATACGGATTTGCCTCAGATTCGTGAACTCAACGAAATTGCTGCTCTGCTAAGGAGCATGGATGGTCAGCAGAACCAGTTTGGCTCCTAAATCAAATCCATCATTTTAAGTCTCTTCCTGTAAGAACCCACTGCAGTCTCCGGAATTTCAAGTCCTGCATCTTTGGCGATTCCACAAAGTATTTTGTCAGATGCAAGTGGACGTTCACGCAGCAGTTCAAATAAATAACTCAGTGTTTCAGTATCAAGCATACTGTGCAGCGGTTCCTGCAGTTCTTCAACTGCGTTTCGGCTGATGTTATATGCCTGAGCAATCTCCTGTGGGTCCTGTTCGTCCAGCAGTTCTCTGATTTCACGCTGTTCAGCAAGGCTAAGCTGCTCGATATTTCTGGGAACACTAACTCCGTGCTTTTTACACCAGCGCCGGATTGTGTTTTCTGTTATTCCTGCTTCCGCCGCGATATCTTCCAATGCTTCTCCTCTTGCTAATCTTTCAACCAGCACTGTCTGTTCCGTAGTTGAAAACCGTCTTGTTTTTATTTTCTTTATCTTCGGTTCTGCTGATCCGCTTTTTTTTGCAACCTCTTTGACAACAGCAATTGTAAGCCCAAATTTTTCTGCCACCTCAGAGACACTTTTCCCCTGGTCCAACTCAATGGCAAGCTCTATCTGTAGAAGTTCTGCCTGTAGTTGACTAGCATACGCAGCCATGGGATTTTATATTTTAAAGTGTAGAAGTCAAAATTATTGTAAAAAACAAACAATTAAAAAGGCTCCTTTTTACGAGCATGGTCAAGACATTCTTGACAAGATGCTCTCCCTTTGCGATGCTGTGAGCAGGTAAATGGGAGTTAGTTTCTGGATTATTCAGTATATTTTGAAGGAGACAGTCACATTGTTGAGAGTTTATCATTTTATAAGGTTATCATAGAACTTTTTCAAGGGGTATCGTAATGGATGAAACAATAAATTCAATCGCAGAATATCGTTTAATACCAGAATATCTTGAAAAAATAAGTGAAGAAGGAAAAGTCTGGCTTGCACGCGCGATTGTGAATATTTTAATTGCAGACAGACAACTCGTCACGGAAGAAAAAGGATTTTTCAAGGATGCAATCATGATGATTGAAAATGATGAAATTCGCGGTGAACTGATTGAATCAATTAAAAACCGCGAAAGTGTGGAACTGGGGGAATTAACCACGGACCGTGAATATGCAGGACATTTCTTTTTTTTACTGGGGATGGTTATTGCGGCTGACGGGAAAGTCAAAAACTCAGAAGTTAATATGCTGAGCTCAATTTGTGACAAACTCGGCTTTCCCGCAGAAACCGCAAAACAAGTTTTGCATTGGGTGACTGAGATGATAAGACTCAATAATGACAGAAATCAGATAACGGATCTGCTGAGAGATATAAAACCTGTATTTGTCTTAAAATAAGTTTCCGCTAAACTCCTGAATTAATTATTTTTAAGATGAAAATTATATGTCACTGCTGATAACTCTTCCGGAATCAATGAAGCCCCTTGCTTTGGGTACAGAACTCTTGAAACTTGATCCAGATTTGAAAATTGAAATTGGTTCTGAGGAAGTACAAAATCCGGATGAAGTAGAGTTTGCGGTAGTATGGAATAATTATCCGGAAGGTCTGTTGCTGAATTACCCTAATTTAAAAGCCATTTCCTCTTACGGTCACGGTGCGGATGGTTTGCTGGCGGACAGCAAACTTCCTGAAGGTGTACCGCTTGTACGTTTAACTGATGAAACAATGGCAGAGTGGATGAGTGAATATCTGCTGGCGGTTGTACTATTACAGAGGCGACAATTACTGCAACATGCTAAAAATTCAGATTTCATTGCATGGGGAATCGCGACGCGTCAGCCTGGTAATCAACTGAGTATCCTTGGTTTGGGTTATTTGGGTCAAGCAGCCGCGAAAGTGTTTTTAAAAATGGGATTTGATGTTTCCGGCTGGAGCAGAACGCCCAAACAATTCGAAGGCGTGAGTAGTTTTTCTGGGAATGACGGGTTAACTGAAATGTTGAAAAAGACGGATTATCTCGTCAATTTACTTCCACTGACCACTGAAACCGCTGATTTGCTGAATACGGAGACACTTTCAAAACTGAAACGCGGGGCATATCTGATCAATGTAGGCCGTGGACAGACACTTGTGGAGGAAGATCTTATTCCTTTATTGGATGAAGGCCATTTGTCAGGTGCCTGCCTGGATGTGTTCCGTACAGAACCTCTTGCGGAAGAACATCCTTTCCGGAAACATAAAAAAATTCTGATCACTCCTCACAATTCCAGTTCCACACCTGCGAATTCGGTTGCACCGCAAATTCTCGAAAACTACAAGCGTGCCGTTTCCGGCAGACAACTGTTAAACCTAGTTGACTTAGCACATGGCTATTGATCCATGAATTTCCGCCGCAACTTTCTTTTCCGCAATTTATTTTTCTTTTACTTACTGATTAGTTCCGTATGGCTGGCCTCTTGCGGTTTACGTACCGCACCTCGTAATCTTCCGGAAATAAAACAAAAACCAACATTCAGCGATTATAAAGTCCAGCAGCGTGGTGCGAGTCTACGTTTATCCTGGGTTATCAATGAAAATGAAAGAGCTGCAGCCTTAAATAAATTTGCTGAACTTCCGGAAATTCAGGAATATTTTCTGCTGAATGAATCGAAAATACCACTCGACTGTCCTGCTTGTGACCCTGAGGAACAACCACCTTTACGCATATTATTTTCTAGCAAATCGATTATACGTGAGGGCAATCATTTGTATTATTATTCTGCACTGAAGGACCAAAATTTGAATGTGCAGCAATTCGAACTAAGTCACGTTGGCCCCGATGATGAAATTCTGTCTCCTGCAAAAACAGTTAAATTCAGACAAAAGAAGCTGTTTCCAAAAGTACCTGAGCCAAACTTGAAAATCATCCAAATTGAGGATGAAAAACAAACTGTACGCTTTGCTTTTGGAAAAATGGTTTTGAAAAAAACAACTATACTTGACGATGATGCAGTTAAACTGCAGCCGCAGGAAAAAACGGAGACTGATAGCTCAGAGCTTAATTTGCCTGATAAACAACCCGAAACACGTGCCAGGACTTTTATCATAAGACTCTCCTGGCCGCAAATTGGGGATAAAGGATTAACACGTCTTCAGGGACAGGGAAGTTATTTTGCAGAACAGCAGAAATATCGGGTAAATCTTTACCGTATACGCAATGGAGAAAAATGGCCAGAAACTCCAATTAACAGCAAATACAGCTCAAATAATTACTACCTTGATAAACTTAAATTACAGATTTATCACGTCATTCGAGAGCAATTGAAAGACGCACAACCGGACAACTCATCGGTAAAACTCCCGTTTTATGTTGATTTGCGAGGTCAAAATGGCGATACTTGGTTATATCAATTACGGTTGGTTGATCGTTTCGGAAATGAAAGTTCAGCATCTGAAACAATCACCGTTCGTCTGCCGAAAATTAAAATTAATGGACAAAGTATAAGTGAAAACGCTGATGTCCCTCCTGCTGATTGACCTGTGAGAATTGTTAATTTCTACCTATTATTTCTGTTAAGCCTTTTTCTTTTTTCCGCATGTACAGGAAACGGTGAAAACATTCAGCAACTGTTGCTCACCAATGATAATGTAAAGAGTTATATTGAGGAGCAAAAGGCAGTTCTTGAAAGTGAAGAGGAAAATGTAGACGCCCATTACAATTTAGCCAGATCTTATTATTTTGTCAAAAATTACGAATCTGCAGAAAAGCATGCACGGCGCGCCACCCGTTTTGATCCTTTTAACGCAGCTTATTATGAGTTGCTGGGCAGCATTGCTTTTGCTCTTGAACGTTACGGCGATGCAATTACAGAATTGGCGATTGCAGTCAGGATTTCACCAGAACGTGTTTCTGCATATTTGAAACTGGCAGCAACGTATGAAAAGATTGATGATGACGGCAGGGCAATTTCATCGCTGGAGCAGGCACTGCAGATAGATCGGCTTTATGTAGAAGCGCTTTACCATCTCGCACGCATTTATTTGCGTCAACGAGAATTCGAGGGTTCAATACGTACTCTCGATACTTTGTTGAAACTGGAGCCAAAAAACAAAGAAGCTCTGCTCATGAGAGTTCAATCATATTCGCTTCAAGGCAGTTACTATTACGCCCAGACTCTCGCGGAAGAAATGCTAAATCAGTTTCCGGACTTCGCACCGATTCGGCGTGAATTACTCCGGATTCAATTCGCACAGCAACAATGGCCGGAAGCACAGGCTTTACTCGTTGAACTGAGAACAAAAAGTTCGTTTTCTACAGAAGATCAACTGATTGAAGCATATTTGCTTTTACATCAGGAGCAGGAAAAAGAAGCACGTTTACGTTTTCAAACTATACTTGAACAGCAACCTGAAAACGTGGATGCGATCATGGGGTTAGCAGTTCAGTTGTTACGCAAGGGATTTTTAGAAGATTCACTTACCTGGTTAACTCGTGGCCTGGAAATTAATCCACGTCTGGCCAGAGCACATTATCTGCGCTCCTCAATTTTGTTTCGACAAGGTGATTATCTACAGGGCGATTTAGCGATTGGTAGGGCACTGGAATTAGACTCGGCCAATCCTTCTTATCAACTGCTGTTTTTACGCAGACAACTGATGAAAGGCGAGTTATCCGTCGTTGAAAAGCAGTTAAAGCGTATACAGGAAAAACATCCGTTGAATACAGAAGCATTGCAGCTGCAGGCGGATTTGTTTAAAAGCCGTGGTAATTCGGCAGAAGCAGAAAAACTTCTGCGCCAGGCAATTCTGGTTCAAGATTCGCCTTCTATCCATTTTTCACTGGCGAGGGTGCTTTATCAACAAAGCAAGTACCGTTCTGTCCTGGAGGTAACAACTCCGTTATTAGCAGTTCTTACAGGAAACTGGGAAGTCGTTTACCTGCATGCTTTAACTTTAAGCCGTGTTGGAAAGTATCAAGAGGCACTGGATATTAGTCAGCCCTACCTTGAACGTAAAGAAAGCCAGGGTTATGCGCATCGTCTGGTCGGTGATCTGCTACGTTACGATGCTAAAGAGCAGCAAGCTCAGAAAATTCTCCGGCAGGGATTGGTGCAGTACCCAGGGCACCTTTTTCTTGTAGACGGTTTAAGCGCATCGCTGGTCATGACTGAAGACTGGGGGCAAGTCATGGAGTTGCTGGAAACAACTCTGGAACAAAGCCAGCGTCTGTCTGGTAATCCGCCGATGCAGCTTTTGTTTCTGGACCGTTTGGCAGTCGCTTATCAGCGTTTAAAAAAGCCTGAAAAAAAGCTGAAAATATTACGAAAATTTCATCAACAAAACGATCCGTTAACCGCGGCTCAATTACATTCTTTGGAAGAGCAACTCTTGTTTCCGATTTCGTTACCTTCACTTGACAATGCATTGTCACCGTTATTACTACCGTAAAAGCACAACCTGAATTTTGCGCAACACATCTTAATTATATGGGCTCAAACAATAAAAAACCCAGCAAATACAAATCAGCGTTTCATGCTGCTGAAGTGATGTCACACGATCTTTCCCTTCTGCGTGGGAAGAAGCATCCTGTTTTTTTTGATGATTCAGGAATTCAGGGTCTGCTTTCCGCGAAAGAGATTGAAGAAGAAGTTCAGCAACTGAAGAAAGTAGACGTTGACTCATATATTCAACGTGTGGTGAATCCGTCTGAATCAAAAAAACGTCCGAGTGCTCCGGAAGTAATTCAGCAGTTAGGCGGAAAAATGGTTGCGGAAGAAACCGAAGGACCACTTTACACTGCAGAAATTGAGTTTTTAATTTCCGGGCAAACGCGAAGGTTAGGATTTATTGCCCAGAATCACAAAATACAAAATGGTGTCTGGGCTCCGAATCACCATCGTGAAGCTGCGGAAAAGGTGCGTTTTTTTGCTTCGCACAGTATTCCTCTGGTAACTTTCATGGATACGCCGGGTGCAGCCGCCGATGCAGAAGCAAATCTGGACAACCAGTCGCACAGTATTTCATTCCTTATTAGTGAGATGGCAAATTTACAGTTGCCTGTCATTGGTATTGTTTTTGGAGGCGGTTACAGTGGTGGAGCAATTCCTCTGGCAACCGCCAACATCCTGCTTTCCGTCAGGCAGGGTGTCTTCAACACTATCCATCCAAAAGGTTTAAGCAACATTGCGCGGAAATATGATTTGTCCTGGCAGGAGTCAGCCAAACACATTGGAGTTTCTGCATATGAATTAAAGTCCCAAGGATCTTTCGACGGAATCATTGATTATGCTTATGACCAACCTCATCAGGTAAAAAATATCAAGGATGCAATCATCAGTGCTGTCGAAGCGACTGAATATATTTCTTGCAAATTCTTAATAGAAAATGATTTTTTCTTTGGTCATTATCGTGACAGCATCAATCATTATCTCAACCCTTCAAAACTCTTAATTGAGAGTAACAGAGTTACAGACCGCTCGCCAACAGGTACGCTCAATATTTTTGGTGATGTTTATCGGTTTATGCGTTACCTCAAATTACGTCAACGAATTGTCAGCCGCTCCATTGATAGTTATGCCAGACTCAGTTCCCGTAAAACTCCTCTGGGTAAATTGCAGGAACGTCTTAAACACGAACGTCAGGAAAAACTACAGCAGTGGTATAAGACTCCTCTGGAGGTGAGATTTCACGAAAAACTGAATAAACGTTTTGAACAGTTTGTCAGTTCCCGTGATGACCGAGAAAAAGAACGTGGACGTTTAGTTGCCTTTTTCATCGGAGATCCGCGCGAGAATTATAAAAAAGCGATTGATGACCTGACTCTGGAAATCCTGCTTTACCTCTATAATTACTGGAAGGACAGTACTGCAGAAAACCTGATAGAACTGCACGATCAACTTGGAGAATTCACTCTCAATGACCTTACGCCAAAGAATCCTAATTTACTGGACTTGTTAAAATCTACTGTTATTAATCAAAGTTTTAAGGAAAATTTCCAGAACATACTCCTGTTTGACTTGCTCTACAATCAAGTCATAGAAGCTCTTCCGACGATTGCAGATGAACTGAAAGGCACAAATCAAATTTCGCAAAAATCTGTTGAACAGTTGTTTGAGCAGACAGTGGAAGGGGCAATGAAGGAATTTGAAAAAAATTCTCTAAAACTTGAAAGTAATTCAGTACGAACACAATTTTTTAAGTGGCTGGCAAATTTCATTGACCGCAAAGATTGTGATGATGTACTTGGTACAATCAGCGAATGGAAAAGGGTTGCCTTTCCGCGGATGAGTCCTCCGTTGTTTGGGCTTGTGCGTTATTATTTTTCCGGATTGCTGCCCTCGCTTTACGAAGCGCAGCAGAATAAAGGCCGCTTTAACGGAAAAATAACTCCACGCAACATCGGCATTAAAGATTTTTGGAACCGTCTCGATCAGTCTTACAAAGATTTGCTGATCCAGAATTTGTTACGAGGATACAAAAGCTCTGTCATCAGTTCAACTAAAGTCATTGAACATTATTTCAAAGACTTTAAGGAACTGTACGCAGACAGGATAACTTCAAATCCGGTTAAATTTCCAGGATTCCGTGACGCGATTGAGCAGGCATTGGATAATGGTGTTACTCCGTGTGGTGTAGTGACTGGACTGGGAACATTTACCAATGGAGAAAACGGCGAAGCAGCCACCGATAAAAAAACTTCTCCTAAAAAACAAAAAACGTCTTACCGTGTAGGTTTGGTGGTCAGTAATGTAGAGTTTCAGGCCGGAGCTTTTGATATGGCAAGCTGCGAGAAAGTTTGCCGCTTACTTGATGATTGCGCACGTTTGAAATTACCGGTGATATTTTTTATCTCTTCCGCAGGTATGCAAACCAAAGAAGGCGGCGGTTCTTTATTCTCGATGGCTATTATCAATGAACGGATAACAAGATTTGTAAAAGATCTGGACCTTCCGGTATTGTGTTTCGGTTTTCGTGACTGTACTGGAGGTGCACAAGCTAGTTTCGTGACGCATTTGCTTGTGCGTACGTACTATTTCTCCGGCTCACAAATTCCCTTTGCCGGTCAGTTGGTGGTGGAAAGTCACTTACCGGCTCATTCAACTTTGTCGAATTACCTTTCCACAAATCCGGGAACAATGGACGGTCTTGTCAAAAATCCTTTTGACGCTGATATTGATCAAAAACTTTTGGAAATTGACCCGCAGATTCCGGTTGCGAAATATTCAGTCGAGGAAATTATTTCACGTGTCTTGTCCGGTGAATATCAGTTGTCTGTAGGTGATGAAGTTCAGACTTATTCTACTCAGGAAGATTTACATACAGGTGAGCTTAAACGTGTGCTGATTCACGCACGCGGCTGCACCGCGGCACGTTTGATACGAGGAACACAGGATGCGGGAATGGGAGTGGTTTTGGTTGCCTCGGATGCTGATATGGAAAGTTATCCTGCAACTTTGCTGCGTGAAAAAGACCGTCTGGTCTGTATTGGAGGCAACACACCGCAGGATAGTTATTTGAACGGAATGAGTGTAATCAGAATTGCAGAACATGAGGAAGTAGATGCAATTCATCCAGGCATTGGATTTTTGTCGGAATCACCGCATTACGCAAGGATTTGCCGGGAACACGGTTTTAACTTTATCGGACCGCGTGTTGCGAACATGTATAGAATGGGTAACAAGTCAAATGCAATTGCGACTGCCCGTAAATTAAAAATACCGGTTGTCCCGGGTAGTGAAGGCGCTTTAATGGATCCTGCACATGCCCTAGTTGTTGCCGAGGAAATTGGATTTCCTGTGCTGATAAAAGCGGCACACGGAGGAGGAGGAAAAGGAATTGAAGTAGTTAGAGAAGCAGGGCGCTTCAAATCAATTTTTTCACGGATGTTTCAGGAAGCCCTGAGCGCATTTGGCAACGGAGATTTGTATTTAGAAAAATTTATCGGTTCAATGCGACATCTTGAAGTACAAATAATCCGCGACATGCACGGTAATTCAAAATTATTGGGAATACGTGACTGTTCGGTTCAGCGTAATTATCAGAAACTTATTGAGGAAAGTGCTTCCGGAATTCCGAAAAATATCAAGGATCATCTATATAATAATACAGTTAAATTGATTGAAGAAATCGATTACATTGGTGCCGGTACTGTTGAATTTATTTATGATCTTGATCAAAAAAGTGTGTATTTTATGGAAATGAATACACGGCTGCAGGTAGAGCATCCTGTATCCGAAATGGTTACCGGAACTGATTTGGTACAGTTACAGTTGAAAGTAGCACAAGGAGACGATATTGGAGACTTTGATGTTAAACTCAAGGGTCATGCCATTGAGTTACGTGTGATTGCAGAGAAAATTGAACTCGATGATGAGGGTGAACTTCGTTTTATTCCGGATCCGGGACATGTATCTGAAGTGTATTTTCCGGAAAAAGCAAATGTGCGTGTCATTCAAACAGTTGCGTCCGGTTCTGTAGTTTCACCATTTTACGACAGTCTGATTGCGCAGATAATCTGCTGGGGGAAATCACGCAGGGAAGCAATCAGCAGTTTGCTCGAATATTTGAAGGGAGTTAAAATTCATGGTGTCTCCACTAACTTGGCTTTGAATCGGCTAATTCTGCAGGATGTAGAATTTCAAAAGGGTCGTTTCAGTACCGGATATCTGGTTGATTTGTTTGAACGGATTGATGAAAAGAAACTTCTTAGAGAATGCCATAAAGATTCAGGGACTTCTAAAAATGCTGTTGACCAGAAAGCCATTATGCTGGAAGGTTCAGATGAATTGAAGGTTCTCTCTCTGCAGATGGGTGGTTTTTACCGGGCTGCGTCACGTGAGGATGAACCATTTGTAAGTGAAGGACAGATCATTGACGTCAATCACACTCTGTGTCTGTTGGAATCAATGAAAGTCTACACGGAATTATCATTGGCAGACTACAAAAGCCCTGATGGAGAATCATTATATCTCGATGATGTGAAGTACAAAGTTACTCGGGTTATTGCCGAAGACCAGAACACTGTAAACCAGGGTGATTTGCTGTTTGTGATGCAGCCTGTGGATGCCTGATCTTGTTTCTGCTCTCATGAACGTACCTTTAACAAAAACTGTTACCCAGACATCTAGCACTACTGTCAGTTTAGAACACATTCTAAAAGTAGTATCCACTGATATTGAGTTGCTTGAATTAAAAATTTTGAATGATGTAAAGACCGATATCCCTTTGCTCAACAATGTGGCCGATCATATTCTAAGTTCCGGAGGAAAAAGGCTACGTCCCGCACTTGTACTGTTAGGTGCAGAAATGTTTGACGGCGTGGATGAACGGGTGATGCAGGCCGCGCAGGTAATTGAGTATCTACACACGGCGACTCTTCTGCACGATGATGTGGTTGACGGAGCGGAAACACGCAGAGCCAAGCAGGCAGTTTGCAAGGTTTGGGGTAATGAAGCCAGCGTTCTTTCAGGGGATTATTTGTTGTCGATGGCATTTCACCACCTCACAAAATTGCGTAATCTGGAAGTGCTAGAACTGATGTCAGAAACAACAACAAAGATGGCGCGTGGTGAGTTATTACAGTTGACACGTTCTTTTGAGGCTGCAAACGAGGAAGAATATCTTGAAATCATCATCAACAAAACAGCCTGTCTTTTTGCAACTGCAATTAAGACTGGCGCCTTACTGGCTGGTGCGTCAGGCGAATCCGCAAATAAGTTGTATGATTACGGAATGGCACTGGGAATATCATTTCAGATTGTGGATGATGCTCTTGATTATGCAGATGAAAATAAAACTGGAAAACCTGTTGGCGGGGATTTGCAGGAACGTAAAATAACTCTGCCTTTAAGTCACTTGCTGGGCCAAGCAAATGTTGCCGATAGAAAGCGTCTTGATTCGATTCTCTCCCTGCAGGAAATAGCAAAACCACAGATAGAGGAGGTGATCGCGTTGATGCGGCGCTACGGTTCTATCAATTATACTTTAGAATTTTCCAAAAAACATTCTACCGCGGCAAAACAGAGTATCGAAAATTTTGCTGAAACAGAGCTCACAAAATCCCTGTCTGATATTGCGGATTTTGTCGTTTCACGTCAACTTTGAAGAATCCTTAAATAGTTCTAATCAGCCGCTGTTGAACAGACACCGGCGTTTTTGATTTCCGGACCGCGAATTTAGCTGGAGAGGAATTTAAACTTTTTAGTTTCAGTTGCAACTGCTCTGCCTTAGAAAATATATCATCCTATTTTTTTTGCGGAGACAGTGAGTGGCGGTTGTATAGGGAACTCCAGCGGGCTGCGCGACGGGCTGCTTCTCCAAGTGATATTAGGATGTCTTCAATTTTTAGTGGTTTTTCAAAAAAATCATAAGCACCTCCCTGCATACATTGGATAACATGCGGTAATGTGCTGTGTGATGTCATCACAAATATCTGCATCAGCGAATTCATTTCCTTGATCTGCATCAATAATTCCACCCCACTCATCTCTGCCATCATGATATCTGTTATCACAACATTGAAAAAACTGCGCTGCAGTGTGTTCAGAGCCTCTTCTGCACTTTTTGCAGTACTGACGTGATATCCGGCTTTTTCCAGAGACTGTCGGAGAACCATCCGGATATTTTCGTCATCATCCACCACCAAAATGCTTAAATCTAAATTAGTTGTTTTTTTCATGAAATTTTCTTTAAGAACTTAAAGATTCTTTTGCTGTTTTACTGAGTGAACTTATAAATGCAGTACGATCCGGTGCCACCATAGCGGCATTACCGATCAGCGCGGCATCACAGGGAATCTTCAGCAGACTTTGGATATCCTCCTTAGAATAGACGCAACTGGCGCTGATCAACAGTTTTCCGGGCTGTTTTTTCCAACTTCTTAATTCCGGATTACGTTCCCACCACGATGAAATTATATCCACACTGCCAAGATCATATGTTTTAACCGGTTCTTCCGGAATTGCGGCAATTGCTCTATTGTTGATCATTAAAATGTCCGGATTAACCGCAAGTGCCCTTGGCAGTTCTGTCTCCAGCGAACATTCCACAACGGCCTCCAGACCGATTGTTTTAGCTTCAGCAATTATTTTAGCTAATTCTGCCTGCTGAAAATAATAGGCCAGAATTAATGCCGCGCTCGCACCGCGTAAACGTCCCTCCAACAGTTGGTATGGAGTTATTATGAACTCTTTATGCAACAAAGGCAAAACAGTAGCCTCACGTACAATTTCGAGAGTTTCAAGGGAGCCGCCGAACCAGTTTTCATCAGTAAGAACAGAAATAGCTTTTGCACCTCCGGATTCATAATCACGCACTACTGCTTCCGGATCCAGTCTCTCAACATTTTTGCGCCCGGGTGCTTTCGATTTTACCTCAGCAATTATAGATATTGATTCGTCAGGAGCTCTTAATAAAGCAGCGCGAAAATCTGTTGCATTTCCGAGTGCTTCTGCCTGGCCGCGTAAATTATTTTCAGAAATAATTTTCCGGCGTTGAGCAACTTCTTTTAATTTAAGATCGTGTAATTTATCTAAAAATGTTCTCATTGTTATGCAGATTTACAAAGTGGAAAACCATGATGCAGAAATAGTCAAAGTCAGCAACAGAAGTTATACAATCGCTATGCCTTTATCCTTCACCCATTTCACAATATCAATTCCCTTTTACAATAAACTAAATTAATAGTTCATGTCCTTATTTGTCTTATCTTTAGTTCTTTTTTCAGCGTTCATGCACGCTGGCTGGAATTTGTTTCTTAAAAAAAGTCCGGATCGTCTGGTAACAATGACAACATTGCATCTTGTCAGCGGTGTTATCGGAATTGCTGCATTACCGTTTCTTCCGACCCCATACCCTGAAAGCTGGCCCTATATTTTTGCTTCTGTGATACTGCATTTAGGTTACCAGCTTTTTCTGGTTAAAGCATATATTTATGGAGATCTTGGGCAAGTATATCCAATTGCAAGGGGACTCTCACCACTCTTACTAGTTTTCGTTTCAGTGTTTTGGATTGGTGAAGAACTTAGCACAAAAATGATGATTGCTATTGGGCTGATCACTATGGGGATATTCAGTCTGATGTTTCGCGGGAAAATATTTTTTGACCATTCTTTCCGTCCTGTTTTTTATGCTTTGTTAACAGGAAGTTTCATTGCCGCTTACACACTTGCAGATGGACTAGGAGTTCGTTTTTCCGGAAATGCTGCTTCATATGTACTTTGGTTAATGGCATTAGAGTGCTGGCCTTTGTTGGCAATTACGCTTTACCTGCGTAAACGGACGGTTCTGAGTTCCCTACGGCAAAACTGGAAATTTGCTGTACCGGGAGGCATTTTGTCAGTTTCTGCATATGGAGTTGTGGTCTGGGCCATGCAGCATTCTCCTATTGCTCTTGTATCGGCACTCAGGGAAAGCAGTGTGGTAATTGCGGCTTTGATGAGCATCTGGATTCTTAAAGAGAAAACTACAGCAAAACATCTAGTCTCGGTTACAATGGTAGCCGCGGGAGTGATACTGACTCGTATATGAGTTTCGCATATTTTCCTCAAAAATTATAAATTAATCCTTCTGGTCTGCATATTGCAGAATTATAAATTAAGACCTCATTTGTAGCAGTTAATAAATGTTGGTGATTAACTTATATTTCAATAACATAGAAGGAGATAACATGAGTATTTCACGCGATCAAATCAATGAAGCAATGTCTAGATTCATGGGCTGTGGAGGTTCAATTCGACGTTTTGAAAGAGTAGTTGGTGAACCGATTCTGGGCAGTGATATTTGGCTGACAGAGGACACTATGGAACTCGTCGAAACACATGATTTTGATTTACTGGGATAATTGCCCGGTATGAATTATTTTTGTGTATGAGTAATAGTCAGGCAATCAAATTAAAAAAGTATAAAAGAATATTTTAACTACTTAGGAAAATTATGGATATTTCAAGTGATCAGCACAACGAAGCAATGGCCAAATTTTTAGTCAGTCGCTATGAACGGGTTGTTGGCGTCACTGTCATGAGCAATGAAACTTGCCAATATGAGAGTACCTTAGAACGTATACAAACACATGATTCTGATTTTTTTGGATAGTAGTTCAAATTAAAGCGAATTTTTGTTTACAGGTCTATCCCGTTCAGATTTCATGAGAGCTATTCAATACGCCATCATAGGCGGTACCGGTGTTTATGACAGCGGTGCAGCCTCAGATAATGTTTTCGTGCAAACGGAATTTGGTGAGGTTGAAGTAGATATTGCTGAAGTTCAAGGAAACTCTATTGCGTTCCTTGCACGTCATGGCAAGCAACATGGAATCCCTCCCCACCGCATCAATTACCGTGCAAATTTAAAAGCATTGCAGAAGATTGGAGTTAATCAGATTTTTGCAACTGCTGCTGTTGGTTCTTTAAATCCGGACTTCCCTACTGGCTCACTGGTTTTGCTCGCTGATTTCCTGGATATGACAAAACAACGTCCGCTGACATTTTTTGAGGGTGGTTCCGACGGAGCAAAGCACGTCAACATGGATGATCCGTATTGCGTAAATTTACGGCAAAAGTTGGGAGAGACAGCAATTCAGCATAAAGTTCATTTCAAAGGCGATGCGGTTTATATCTGCACAGAAGGACCGCGTTTTGAAACTGAAGCAGAAATAAAGATGATGAGACAATGGGGGGCAGATGTTGTTGGAATGACTAGTGTACCGGAAGTTGTATTGGCCAAAGAACTTGGGATGTGTTATGCGTCAGTCGGGTTTGTGGTTAATATGGCCACCGGAATGGAAAGCGGCCCCATTCAACTGGCAGAAATTGAAGAGATGCTCTCGCGGAACAAAGAAAGAATTAACCGGATGTTTTTGGATATCTTCTCAAAAAAACCGGATCAGCAAAGCTGCCCCTGTGCAGATTCAATTGTCTGTTTGTAGGAAGCAGCAACTTTTCGCCTGCTATTCACGTCTTTCAGTCTGTTCCAGCATTTTCCAGCGTATAATCGGAATATTCTGCAGGATTTCAACGTCTTTTATGCTGTAGATGTCGGTTTGAGTGATTGCCCTCGCGTCAGAGCATTTTGAATTACTCGAGATCATTTTTTCTCCACCCCAAAAATCACCTTTTCCCACTTCATGCAGACTCTCTTTTTTATTGGCTCCACGGTTGATAAGTTCCACTTTGCCCTTTTTTACCAGCATCAGTCCATCGTATTCTATCTTTTCACCTTTCTTGTATTTTGTGAGTGTAATACTTTGAGCAATCTGACTTTGAATGGGCGAAGAAATAGATTCTCCGAATAACCATGTCTGCTGTAAAAACTCAATAGTCTCTTGTGTTTTACGAATTTGCACCAGCAGATGATTGCGGTTTACAAATTCATTGAACAAAACTGCCGGTATTTTGAGGGTTTCAATATGACTTAATGTGCGGTAAGTTCCTGTACTTTTCAGCCCAAAAATGACCGCGAGGTCGCCAATTAGAGTTCCGCTTGATAAAGGATAACTTGTTTTATCGCGGGGAGAAAGCAACTCTGCTACGCCAGTCAGCACCAGACTGACATGCTTCGGTGTTTCCTGATCCCGGAGCAGGATGGTACCGGCATTGATAGATTCCCGTTCACAGTTGAGCAGCATGTGAATTTCACCGATCTCTACGTTTGGAAAATATCCCCGCAGATAATCCGCACCAAATTCCAGTGCATAATCCTCATGACCTTCTATCAGCGTATCCGTACTTCCAAAACTAACCCCGCAGCCGATTACTTTTTCTTCCTGGGTAAGTTTTTGGGCGGTATGTGCTAAAATTATTTTGTTGGATTTATCATTCTTAAAATCAATTGCCTTGCCGTGAATCAAGCCTCCGCCGATATCAATTTTTTTCACTTCAACAGGATAGAGGTAGTCTTGCCAGACTTTTTTCAGTGATTCAGAGCTGATCCCCGGTAGTTGCGCATTTTCTTCAACCATCTTTTTCAACACAGTGTGAGAAGAAATATCTGCTAAATGAGCATAAGTCGCATAACCATCTTCCCAAAGTGTCCTGAAAAACAATATATTTGTTTCAACAGGATGTGGAGAATAAACCGGCCTTACTTCAAGACCGTCAATATTGTTCCAGACATCAAGTTCTAAGTCACAAACTTCAAAAAAATCTTCAAATGCCTTTTCACTGATTGACATCAGAGCTGAAAGTTTTTTTGTTACAGATGACCGTACAATCGGAGTTGTGTAATACTTGATGCGGTGATTTGCGCGAATTAGGGAAGTCAGCCCGGCAAAATGGTCATCATGGGCGTGTGTGTGAAAAATGCCTTCGACCTCATTTACATCAACACCGATCGAGTTCAGCGTGTGCGCGATGTTGGGTCCAACATCAATCAAATAAACTTTCCCCTGAAAACTTAGTACACTGGCCATGCAGGGACGGTTAATGTCCCAACCGTCACCTTCTCCTGTATGAATTACAGAGAAATATTCACGTTTGAAATGGTGGTTCTCAAGTTCATAAGGTGTCACATAACGTTCAGTTTTATCCAAATTCAGGTTAACTTCTACGCTTTCATCCTGATAAGTGAATTCGTAACAATTTACACTTTTCCTTTGCACCGTTACACCATTTAGAACTTCCACTGGTTTCTGGTCAACAATACGGGCTTCGAGCAGATCAGAGCTTGAGCGAATTGCACCAAAAGCAAAGTAGAGCTTTATCCGCATCATTTCTTCTGCAAGTTCCTGAGAAACTCCAGTATCCAGAATTTCCTCCAAACTCGTCAGACCGTAGTTACCCCTGTATATGTATTTCATTTGAGCATTTACCACGTTCCTGCGTCCTATGAGCAGTGGTTTTGCACCAGTATTGTTGGGGTGATTCGGCAAAAGCATGCCTTGACGGTAAAGCATCTGCAGTACCGGAAACTCAGCTAAATTTGCAAAGTCGCCGTTTTGAACACTTAAATCGGAAAGAAGGATTGCATTTGGTCCGGTTTCACTGGTCACCGAACCGTGAGGATGTTGAAAAGTTCCGGAGCCCGGTTCTAATGAACCAACATTTCGATCAAAAATGTTGATTTTACCGGCTTTCATTAAATGCTTGACACTGTCAGCGGGACAACCGCAAAGGACGTATAATTCCGCCTCTGGGACTTCAAGCCAGAATACACCCGTCGTAATTTGCGTTTTAGAGATTTTTGACATTCTGGTGCTCGCAAACAATGATCATTGACTACAGTTTACAAAAAACTACCCGCCGCTTACCGGAGGAATCAAACAATATACCTCACCGTCTGTGAGAACCGACTTTTTACCGACGTACTCATCTTGATGGGCTAATCTGGTTGACCTTAAAATTGCTGCCGCCTGAGGATAGTTTTCTGAAAGTAAAGCTACTACTTGCTCAGCGGTACTGCCATTTTTTACTTCAAGCAACAGCGGTTCTGCTGAAATTGTTTCCTCGAGTACTGCGTAAAATATTAAATTAATCCTCACGAATCTATGAATTATTGAAAATTAAGTCAAACAAAATAAAACTCCAGACGACTGCCATGTTGACTGCCGAAATAAAAACCGCGGCGCTTCCTGCATCCTTGGCTCTTCCGGATAAAGGGTGATGTTCTGTTGAAATACGATTCACAACTGCTTCAATTCCGGTGTTGAGCAATTCTACTATTAACAGCAAAATAACTGAACTGATCAACATAATCCTGAAAATCAGCGAAACCGGCAAAAGCAGAGCAGTTGGGATTAAAACCGCGGCCACTGTTAATTCAATCCGGAAAGCCATTTCATGATGCAATGTATCACGTAAGCCTTGCAAGCTAAAGCCAAAGGCTTTCCACAAGTGAAGTAAAGCTTTCATTGCCTAGTTCCTCAAGCCCTTAAAGTTGCCTGAAATTCATGCTGCAGACGTTTGATAATTTTGTTGCGCACCTTCCCTACCTCTTTATCGGTAAGTGTCCTGTCTGTTGCCTGAAATGTGAGGGAATATGCTAAACTGCGTTTTCCTTTATCCACCTGTTCACCTTCATAAACATCAAAGAGAGTTGCTCTGCGCAGTAAAGGTTTTCCGCTTTGAAGAATTAACGGTGTAACTGCTTCAACCGGTAAACTTGCGTCCATCACAAATGCCAGATCTTCAAAAATCGGTGTAAAGTTGGATATGAAATCCATCTGGTGATTTTCAACAGCCAGTTTAATGATCATGTCCAAATCCAGTTCCGCTATACAAACAGGCTGTTCCGGAAGTTCAAAGGAAGCGCGAATTTTTGGATGTAGTTCGCCTGCAAATCCTAAAACATTTCCATTCACCAATATCTGGGCACAACGACCTGGATGGCATGGTAGTTCCCTTGATTTTTTCCACTCAACTCCGTCAAGATGCAATGCTCCTAAAAATTGTTCCAGAACACCTTTCAGGTCAAAAAAATCATAGTTGTCTTCTGTGTTGTCTTCCGTCTGCTCAAGCCATGATTGAGTTTCACGACTGCCGCTCATTAATAATGATAGACGCTGCGGTTCATTCGGAAGTATATTTTCTTGATGTGGATGAAACACACTGCCGACCTCAAATGTTACTACTTTAGCTAAAAAACGCAAATTGGAGCGGGCAGTCCCTAATGCACCTGGAAGAAGTGAACGGCGCAGGTGACTTCTCTCCTTGGAAAGAGGATTTTTTAAAGGCACAAATTTGGTCAGGTCGATGTCTTTTTCCAATCGTAAACGTGCCTCATCCATGGGATTCATCATGGAATAGGTGATAATCTCGTCCATTCCGGAAGCCACCAGGACATCCCGGACGCGTTCAGTACCGTCCAATTTTTGATTCATGTGTTGCGGAGGAAGGACGTCATTGAGCAAAGTTGAAGGCAAATTTTCATATCCGTAAACCCTGACAATTTCTTCCACTAAATCTGCAGGAATATTGACGTCCATCCTGTGGCTTGGGACTTCAATCTTTAAAATGTTTTCTCCTGAAACTTTAAATTCCAGTGAAGTCAAAATTTCCGTAATCTGTGCGGTAGATATTTTTATACCCAGCAGATGCTCCACATAAGCCGGATCAAGTTCAATGGAAATTTTTTCTTCAGGCTCTGGATACAAATCCCCGGCAATCGGTTCCAGAGTTCCGGAAGCATGTTCAACCATCAATTGCGCGGCGCGAAAGGCTGCCTGCAATGTGC
>Ga0207990_1000068_pt1 | contig 56943 bp, 55 predicted proteins | sample ETNtaG_8_FD_185780 | JGI IMG/M metagenome (GOLD analysis project Ga0207990, IMG submission 185780) | Marine microbial and viral communities from oxygen minimum zone, Eastern Pacific Ocean - ETNP201406SV75 (SPAdes) (version 2) | ecosystem: Environmental > Aquatic > Marine > Oceanic ...
AACATAACCGCATCCGTTCCATCCAAGACAGCATTGGATACATCGGTCATTTCAGCTCGTGTTGGGCTTGGGTTTGAAATCATAGATTCCATCATTTGAGTTGCAGTGATAACAACTTTCTTGCCCTTAACAGTTTGTTTAATAATATTTTTTTGTAAACCTGTTAACTCACCAGGGCCTGATTGGAGAGCCAAATCACCTCTGGCAACCATGATTCCATCGCTCGCTTTGATAATCCAATAGAGTTGCTTAAGAGCATCCATTCGTTCGATTTTTGCAATAAGATTTATAGAGCTAGCTGACTCTGATAGTACTTCTCTGGCTTGATTAATATCACTTGCTTCATTTACAAATGATAAAGCAATCCAGTCTACCCCTAATTTAGCTAGTCTCCTGATATCATTCTTGTCATCATCACCGAGACCTGTTTGATTGATTATCTTACCCTCAACTTCAAAGCCTTTATTACTTCTCAATAATCCTCCATCAATAACTTCACATTGCAGGGTTTTCTCAGCTTCAGAAATTTTATCGACTCGAAGCTTGATGAGACCGTCATCCATTAGAATCGTATCTTCGAGCGAAATTGTCTTGAAACAGTGCTCAGCATTGATAACAATCTCATTTTCTTTTTCAGCAACTTTTTCAGTTGTAAAACAAATAGTGAGAATCGATGATTTTTCTAGATTCAAAGCATGGTCTTTAACATCACCTATGCGAATTTTATTTCCCTTCAAATCAACTAGAATTGCTATAGGTTTTTTAATTTTTTCAGCAGCTTTTTGGATCAGTTTTATTGTTTTCTCGTTATTCTGACCACTGCCCTTATCCCAACTGCCGTGTGCCAAATTAATGCGGATGACATCAACCGTTTCTAACACTCTAGTGAGTATCTTAGGATCTTCTAGTGAAGGGCCATATGTAGCAATAATTTTAGTTCTTCTCATGGCCAAAGTATCTCATTAGATGACAGATTCATTGTGAAACTTTGTTTCATCTATTTCACCCTCTGATTTAGCAACTAAGACTGAAACCGTTGCATCTCCAGTAATATTAACAACAGTTCTAGCCATGTCTAAGATTCGATCAAATGGTAAAACGAATCCGACAATAAGGGCAGTCTGTGCATCTGTTATCCCTATGACTGAAAGAACCGTAGCTAGAAGAAACAAGGAAGCCGATGGGATGCCCGCAGTCCCAATAGAAGTTAATGTTGCCGTCATTGCAATGAGAAAATAATCAGCAAAAGATAATTCAACACCAAATATTTGTGCTGAAAATAAAGCCACTATTCCTAAATAGAGTGCAGTACCGTCCATATTAATGGTAGCACCAAGAGGCAGAACAGATGAAGCAACGGTTTTATTGACCCCTAAGTTTTCTTGAACACATTGTAGTGTCACTGGAAGAGTTGCTGAACTAGATGAAGTTGAATAAGCCACTGCTTGTGCATCAATAATACCTTTGAAGAACTTACCTAAGGGTAATCCAGCAACTAGACGAATCAGTCCTCCATACACAAAAATCATATGAAACAGGCAGCCTGCGTAAAGGATAACGGTCAAAACAAAAAGATTCTGTAAAGCTGCAAGACCCATAGTACCTGAAACCCAAGCAATTAGAGACAGAACACCATAGGGAGCTAATTGCATTACTAAATGTGCGATTTTGAGAACAGCCTCAGCTGCTGAAGAAAATACGTCTCCTAAAGTTTTAGTCTTTTCACCGCCCAATATAATGCCGATACCTAAAAGAATAGAGAAGAATATAATTGGCAATACTTCACCATCCGCTAATGATGATATTGGGTTAGTAGGAACAATCCCAAATAACCTATCTGAGACACTCATAGATGAACTAGCAGTTTCAAAAGGAATAACACCACTCAAATCAATTCCTGCCCCAGGATTAAAAATAGTTCCAAGCGTCAAACCAATAATAATGGCAAACAATGTGGTCAATAAATACAAAGCAATGGTTTTAATTCCAATCGAACCAAGCCGTTTCGGATCGCCCATAGAAACCACGCCAGCAACTAGAGAGGTAAAAATAAGAGGCACAATTAGCATTCTAATAAATCGAACAAACAGATCACCAATCCATTTTGAAGATTGAGTCAGATCACCAAAGATGAGCCCAATAATCGCACCCAGAAGCAAAGCGGCCATTACTCTAACCCAAAGTTTTAAATCGGTTCGTGAACCCAGTAGATAAATACCTAAAAAGGTTACAAGTAATACAGCCCAGTAAATGATTTTTAGTTCCATAAATAATATTTTACATTAAATTTAATTACAGATGACTAATCTGTTTGAATAGCAACCCCTGAGTTTGGCCTTCTCAAATCAGCGTATCCATGATTTAGTCCATTATTAATATGAATGCTTTGCGTGCTTCCCATGGTTTTTGATAATTCAGTACGATGACCTAATTTAGTCAAAGTCTTTAAAATATCTGAGCTAACAGTTGACTCATGATCCAAACCAGAATAAGGCCAATCCTTATGTAATCTAGGCAACATTGTGGCCTCACCAATATTAAGATTAAAATCAATAACCCCAGTAATAACTCTTAGAATAGCGGCAGGAATAAAAGAACCACCTGGCGAACCTGTAATTAATGTCAGTTGATCATTTTGATTAAAGATAATTGTTGGGGCCATTGTGCTCATTGGTCTTTTTCCAGGTTGAAATCTGTTGCCTGGACTAGCAACCCTGCCTTGGATGGATTTATCTCCATACCTATAGGCAAAATTATTCATTTGATTATTCATGAGGATACCCGTCCCTGGAATCGTAACCCCTGAACCAAATGAATACCCTAAAGTATAAGTATTTGACACTGCATTACCCTGGTTATCAATAATAGAAAAATGAGTTGTATCCTTTGACTCCTGTTTAACACTCAATGGTTTTATTTGGGAAGCTAGCGAAGCCTTTTTAAAATTTATGCTTCTCGCGAGTTCTTTGGTTCTTTTTGTAGAAAGGAATTCATCAATCGGATTGTCATAAAAACTAGGGTCTCCAACATGATGTGACCTATTGTTGTGCCCTCTTCTTAAAGCTTCAGCTAACAAGTGATATGTGGTTGCTGAATTGCTTTTGTATTTTTTGAGATTAAAATTTTCTAATATTTTTAAAGCACTTAATAACGTAATACCGCCCCCTGATGGCGGACCATGTGTGTATATCTTGTTGCCTCTGTAATTGATACCAATGGGTGTTGTAAACCTTGATTTGTAATTTTGTAGATCATCTGATGTGATAAACCCTTTGTTTGACTCTATTGCAATAATGAACTTTTCAGCGATTTCCCCTTGATAAAAAGCTTCTGCGCCTTGGCTAGCAATTGCTTCTAGGCTCTTTGCTAAATCAGGTCTTTTCATTAAGGACCCTTCGCTAATAGGCTTACCATTTCTAAAGTATATTCTTCTTGATTCTGGGTCTTGGTATAACTGAGGAGAACTTTTAATTGCTTGCTCTAGATCATAGGAGACTATAATCCCTTGTGAAGCTTGTCTAATCACGGGAATTAAGATCTCAGATAATGGTAACTTTCCGAAATTCTTATGGACCTCAATTAAGCCTGAGACTGTCCCTGGTACTGTCGAAGCTTTATACCCGTACCTAACAATATCCCGATCTGCTTTTTCATAGTTCTTGGGCAAATCGACATTAAATATATCCTTAAGGTTGATGTTTTTGGAAGCTTGACCTCTGTAATCAATTGCAAAAATCTCATCCCTCTCTTTCAGATAAAACACCATGAATCCACCCCCACCCAAGTTACCGGCTCTAGGCAAAGTCACAGCCAGAGAAAACCCAACAGCAACAGCAGCATCAATGGCGTTACCGCCTTTATTTAAAATCTCAATTCCAATCTTTGAAGAATCGATGTTCTGTGAAACCACCATGCCGCTATTGTTAATAGTTGAATGATATGGGGATTGATAATCAATATAGGAGTTTTGGCCCCAAACATTGAAAGAGATAAAAAGTACTGATAGAAATCTAATAATCATAATTAACTAAAACCTTATTAACTAATTCTAACTGCACAAAGCTCTATTAGATATAAAAAAGGGAACCGAAGTTCCCTTTTTCAGTGGTTTTTATAGCTCTAGAAAGAAACTCTAAAATCAAGATAATAGTTTCTGCCTAAATCTTGGTGAGCGTCTGCAAAGTAACCGTAATAACGATCCGCAAGTGGTGCTCTTTCATCAGCTATATTTTTAACTGCTAGCCTTACCTTGGCATCATAATCTGAGATATCAAAACGATAGTCTAGACTTAAATCCATTGTTGTCATTGCATCAATGATAAACCTCGTCCCGTCTGATTGAGTCAGGCTGTTTTGATAAAACTCACCTTTTCTCAAAGCTGTGAGTGAGGCGCCAACTGGTCCTTTTCTCCAGGAAACTCTTAATGAATGTTTCTCATCATAATTACCATCCATTAACAATAGATCACCAAATCCAGCAAGAGGGATATCAGCAGGTATCTCGCCTGCGTCTTGTTTGGCTTTAAGAGCTGCAAAAGTACCACCTGGTTCTTGCTCAAACTTATCAATAAAGCTGCCAATGTATCGAATACCAATATCTCCAATGTTAGTGTCAACGTTGTAGTAAATACCAACATCAAAACCCTCAATCGTTCTGGTAGCTAGGTTCAAATAGTTATCTTCAACATGCTTAACATTACCAAATGGACACACTCCTACAGCGGCTGCGGCTGCTATTTGATCCTCATCTGGAGCATCTCTGACTACTGCTGGGTTACCCATAAAGGTAGCACAACCATTGGTTCCATTGGCAAAGCGAACCGACATGTCTTCAACGGTATGATTATCTCTACCAAATAAGCCAATAGTATTCTCTTTTTCTATTGTCCAATAATCAGCTGTGATGGTTAACCCTTCTAGACCTCCAGTTGGGGTTATTACAAATCCTACAGACGTATTATCAGATTCTTCAGAGACTAAATTAGAAGCCCCTGTTGCTTGCCTTTGCATAGATAGTCTTGAATTCATATCGTCCTGATCTTGTCCAGTGAGTTGCTCTAATCGATACATAGCATAATCGTTTCGAGTACCGCTTCTTACAACAATTTTTTCATTAATCTGAATGATATTTGGAGCTCTAAAGGCTGTGGAAGCAGACGCTCTGAAAAGAAGCACGTCATTTATATCCCAGCCAATGGCAACCTTACCAACCAATGTACGTTCCACGTCTGAAAGATCTTCATACCTTAAAGCTACTTGAGCATTAACATTTGCTGCTATTGGTATTTGAGCCTCAGCAAATAGCGATGTTACATCACGAGAACCACTAACATCACCTGTCGGACTTGAGTTAACAGCATCACTTACTTCAGGGTAATGATCATTCTCATAATCAAAGTAGTCTATGGTTCCATCAAGTCTTGGGTCTCGATCATCACTAACTTTTTCATGTCTAAACTCCATCCCAAACATCAACCCAAGCGGTCCTGCTGGTAATTCCATGATTTCATTGTTGGCTACCTTAAAATCAAACATAGTCAATGAACTCTCACCATATCTGTAAATATCAACAAGAGTTCTCTCAATGTTGCTATCGACCCCTGCACTAAATGGATTATAGGCAGCAGGCGTTGAATCCCAGAGTGCTTCTTTGAGAAGACTATTAGAAATTCTGTCATGAGTGATATCATCCGAAGTGGCTTTTGAGTAAACAAATGCTCCTTCCCAATCCCACTCGTCGAGACTGCCTCTAAAACCTTGCAACACACGAATGGTCTCTTTCTCCACATCAACCATTCTCAATCGCTCAGCAAATCGGTAGTTGTCCACGTAAAGTTGTTTTCCAGCAAACAGTGCGGTTCCGTCTGCTAATGTCATTTGATTGAGATAATAATTATCAGGCCCGACTCTATGTTTCACTGATGAGAAAGGAGCCGAAGGATGCCGAGCTAAAAGATATTCAGAGGTGTAATAACCTAGTTCAGTAAATGATTCTATACCATTACCTAAATCATGATTAATATAGACAAAGAGGTTAGTTCTTTGTAAATCTGATCTAGCATCAGTAAATCCCCAAAGATTATATCGTTCTGTGCCATTACCGTCCGCAGCTATACACGTACCATAACCGGTATCAAACACTTCACCACCTTGACTGGATCGGTTACTGCAACGAGTATCCCCTAAAGGGAAAACTTCAAATTCACCATTCGAATCGGTGAACACGTGGTTGTATGGGTCGCTACTGCCGTGTTCACTGGAAGTAACCATATCAAACTGACCATAGAAGTTATTAGCACTGGTGTTTCTAAAAGAAGTAGAACCTGACCATGGGTTTCCTGCATCTAAGCAACGACCTGAGTCTTCCACGCCATCAGGAAGGTCACATGTGGTCCACTGTCTATGATCTGAATTTCCCCATCTTGGATCTTCTTGTGCCCTAATAGGTTCTCTATCATAATAGTCCATAAAGACACTTACATTAGTGGCACCGTTATTAAAGTTTTTACCAAATTTTGCAGTAAAGGTTTTATCTTCTGCATCAAAATGATCGTACCAACCGTATTTAGTTCTAAAGGTAAACCCTTCGAAATCTTTTTGCATCGCATAGTTAACAACACCAGCGACAGCATCCGCACCATAAATGGCTGAGGCACCATCACGTAGAATTTCCATTCTCTGAATACCCCACACTGGAACCAAATTTGAATTAACTGTAACGGCAGGAACATAGTCACCACCAATAAGTTCAGTTTGATAACCAGGAGAATTGACTAATCTTCTACCATTAAGAAGAGTTAATGTGTTACCAGTACCCATGTTTCTCAAGTTATAAGCGCCCATATCACCCCTAGCTGCATTAACACCACCTGAAGCATTCTCAGCCTCATTAAACAGGTTCATTCCGTTTTCAGCTATGTTTTCTAGTAACTCTTCACCTGAATCAATACCCAAAGCTTCAATATCTTCAAATTCTATGACTGAAACTGGCAGTGAGCCGGTAATTTTTGCGCCTTTAATTTGCGATCCTGTGACTGTAATTTCTTCAACTTCAGCTGAAGATTTTTCTGCTGCATCTTCTTGTGCGTAGACACTGCCTACACATAAGAGTAAAGACATAATCGATAACCTTAAAAATGACATTTTATATATTCCCCATATTAATAATAAATGTTCAGTTGAACTTAACATAAAACACCATAATTTCTAAGTGATCAATCATTCCACTTTATTGTGTATTCATAACTTTAGTCTATGATATGATATAAATAAACAGTATTAATATAGTGAGTCAGAGATGAGACTTAGACATATAGAAGTTTTTAATAACGTTTACAAGACAGGCTCCGTAACAGCTGCTGCAAAATTGCTTAATGTATCTCAGCCCTCTGTCAGTAAAGTTCTTGCTCACGCAGAACAACAGATTGGTTTTCCCCTTTTTGAAAGAATAAAACGTAGATTAATAGCAACACCTGAAGCCGATATTCTTTATAGACACACTGCGATCATGGAAGATGTGCTCACTGATATCAATGAGATTTCAGAGGGTTTAGCAGAAATTCCCGTGGACAGACTGAGAGTGGCTTGTACGCCCTCATTGGGGATAGACTTTTTCCCTAAAGCCATTGCTCAATTTAAACTGGTGAACCCAAATGTAAACTTTGAAATTTCAAGCAATCACTACGCCGATATTAGAAAGAATATTTCTGACACCTTGCTTGATGTGGCTGTAGCTCAAGATCAAAGTGAAGATGAAGAAATCGGGATAATAAATTTAGCCAAGGGAAGATTTGTGATCCTAGAACCAAAAAATAATCAGGACAAAACATATAAATCACTCCCATTCATTAAATTAAGTTTTAAGAGTCCACTGGGTAAGAAACTAGATAAGTACATCTTAAAAAATAAACTTCATCTAGAATCAACCATCAGTTCAGACAACTATCAGATGGCCGCATCATTGGTCAATAATGGCTTTGGTTATACCATTTTAGATGAACACACTGCAAAAACCAGCCGCTTGCCAAATTCACAAATTACTGAGCTTTCACCAAAATTAGAATTCAATATAAATTTGATGTTTTTAAAGAATGTGGCTTTTTCTATATCGACAAAAAAATTCATCGAATTCTTATCAGATTTCCATTATGAGCTGTAGTATTCTATGACCAGATTTTCACTACTTAGGCGTCATGTCAGAAAACAAAAAATCAAAATATGGACTTATTTTAGGGTTGGTTGCTGCCCTGATTATTCTTGTCATACCAGCCAGTGAATCACTTCCCATAGAGGCTAAAAGAGCAGCAGCAATCTTTGTCTGGATGGGTATTTGGTGGGCCACAGAAGCTGTTCCCATAGCAGTTACAGCCTTAATACCTTTGGTTTTTTTCCCTATACTCGGGGTTGCAAACATTGAATCAACTGCAGCACCGTACGCCAATAAAAATATTTTTCTTTTCTTGGGAGGGTTTTTTCTCTCTATAGCTATTCAAAAATGTAATCTTCATAAACGTATAGCATTAAACGTTTTAAAATACACAGGCACCAGAGGCAAGTCTATTATAGGTGGCTTTATGCTCACTTCTTGTTTGCTCAGTATGTGGATAATGAATACGTCAACCACAATCATGCTTTTACCTATTGGCTTGGCCATTATTGCTGTGGTTAAAGAATCCATGTCTGAACTCAGTGAAATAGATAAAATTAATTTTCAAGTATCCCTTCTTCTAGGTATTGCTTATGCAGCTAATATTGGAGGAATAGCAACACTTATCGGAACAGCGCCTAATATGGCTCTAAATGGTTTTATGGAAGAACAATACGCTGTGTCTATTTCATTTCTGGATTGGATGAAAGTAGGTATTCCAGTAAGTTTGACACTCTTGCCTTTAGCATGGATAACGTTGACAAAATTAACATTCCCAGTCAATTTTGAAACATCGGCTGAGACTCAACAAACCATCATCACTATGAGAAATGGTCTTGGTAAAATTAAATCTTCTGAAATGAGAGTGCTTGTTATTTTTCTCATAACTGCCCTTCTTTGGGTATTCAGAGGTCCTATAAATAATATTCCTGGACTAGAAGGGTTGACTGACCCTGGCATCGCCATGCTGTGCGGTCTGGCCCTCTTTTTAACCCCGAGCGGGAACGATAATAAAGACAGTCTTTTAGACTGGAAAGATGCTGAGAGAGGAGTTCCATGGGGTGTACTTTTATTATTTGGCGGAGGGTTATCACTAGCGGCTGCAGCACAAAGCACCGGGCTTGCAGCTTGGATAGGAAATTTAATGCCTGTCGGCTTAAGTCTAATTTTGCTGGTATTTATGTTCACAACCTTGATTGTATTTTTGACTGAACTTACTTCAAACTTAGCCACTACAGCTACGTTTCTACCCATTGTGGCCATCATTGCCACACAATTTGGTTTTGACCCAATGCTATTAACAGCTTCGATTGCAATTGCAGCAAGCTGTGCTTTTATGCTCCCAGTGGCAACTCCACCAAACGCTATTGTTTTTGGGTCTGAATTAATTAAGGTCCCACAAATGATGAAGGCTGGTATTGTCATTAACTTAATAGCTATCGTTATTGTTTCCTTAGCAGGTATTTACCTAGTGCCAAAATTTCTTATATGAGTAATCAAAAGAACCCATCGAATAACATTAAAAACGTCTGTGTTTTTGCTGGATCAAGTTTTGGTAACAGAGATATATATCAACAATCTGCCCAACTTCTAGCCAAAGAAATTGTTACCAATGATTACAATATTGTCTTTGGTGGTGGAAGCAATGGATTAATGGGTGTTCTAGCAGACAGTGCTATTGAACATGATGGTTATATTATTGGAATTATCACCGAACAATTAAATGATATTGAAGTGGGACATCCGGGGTTAAGTGAAATGGTGATTGTCGACACCATGCATGAAAGAAAGAAATTAATGTCTGAAAAATCAGATGCGATAATTTGTTTACCTGGTGGTGTTGGCACATGGGAAGAATTCTTTGAATCGCTCACTTGGAACCAACTTGGGTTGCAATCTAAACCCATCATCCTATTAAATATTGAAAACTATTATTCGACTCTTAAAGATTTTGTTGGGCATGCAGTCGCTGAAGGCTTTCTGCCTAAATCCACATCCAATGAACTTCTTTTCGTTAGCTCTGTAGAAGAAGCAATTGAAGAAATAAAAAATTTCATCCCTAAAGATAAATCTGATTGGTTTAAACGACTGAAAGAATAAGTCTGTTTATTTATTTTTCCTAAAAGCAGGAAAAAACATATTGGTGGAATCAATATAGTCTGAATATTCAGAGCGTTTCTTAATTTGAGCATTTTCTAAAATCCGAATGGTCAGTTTAAGAAAAATGAACAACATCATACATGGAGCTAGAATCCCCCAGAGTGTGCCGGTGTTTAATGAGAGGATAAAAACTGCCAGCCATTGTAGAAAATCACCAAAGTAATTCGGGTGTCTTGAAAACTTCCATAACCCATGATTCATAATTTTATTTGTACTAGCAGGGTCTGATCTAAATTGTTTCATCTGTTGGTCTGATAGTGTTTCTATAAACAACCCTAAAGAAAAAACAATGATTGAGATAGCCGTCAGGGTACTGGATTCAATCTGATCTCCTTTAGAAAAAATAAGAAAAATAGGGGTTGATATGATGACTTGAAGCAGACCTTGAAACATAAAGACTCTAAAATAACTGACAAATCGCCAATCCTTCTTTGATGCATTTCTCATCTTGACATAACGATAATCTTCGCCCTTGCCAAGGTTACGTTGGGCAAGATAGACAGTCAGTCTGAGCCCCCAAATACTTATCAAAGCAGACATAATCCATTGGCTGGTTGAAATTAGATCTCCACCCAAATACGTAAACAATAAACAACTCCAAGCAATGACACAAAAACCAAAACCCCAATAGATATCAATAATGCTTGCATCCTTTATTTTCAAGCTGAGAGACCATAGCAGACTTAAACACAACCAATTAATAAAAATTACAGAACCGATCATCTTTACTCCTTAAGGTTGCCTAATATTATCAACCATTTCCTTAACATAAATAGGTGTTTTTGGTGTTATTAAGCGTAGGAGGTTACTGACTAATAAATTTAATAACATACCAACAAATCCTATGCCTTCAGGAGAAATACCCCACAACCAATATTCACTGGAATTAAGCTGAGGATTAAGAAATTTAAAAAATAAAATATAACTAAAAGTAAAAATGAGCCCAGTAAGCATCCCTGCAATAGCGCCCTCCTTATTCATGGACTTTGAGAAAATACCCATAAGAATCGCAGGGAATAGTGTTGCTGCAGCTAAACCAAATGCAAAAGCGACTACTTGGGCCACAAATGCTGGTGGATATATGCCAAATAGACCAGCAATAACAACAGCAACTAAAACAGAGCTTCTTGCAAGAGCCAATTCTTTTTTTTCTGAAATATTTTTGGCAAACGTTTTTTTAATTAAATCATGAGACACTGCTGATGAAATAACTAATAGCAAACCTGCAGCAGTTGATAACGCTGCAGCCAAAGCACCTGCAGCAACCAAAGCAATTATCCAAGGAGGTAGATTAGCTATCTCAGGGCTTGCCAAGACAATGATATCCCTATCTATATAGACCTCATTATTATTATTTAAATTAACTTCATTACTTATTTCTCTTTGACCAAAATCGCCAATCTGATCAGAAAAAATAGGTTTTATAGGCTTAAATGCATTTCCAGCTGCATGTTGTATCTTTCCATCTTGATTTTTGTCCTTCCAAGCAATCAGTCCAATTCTCTCCCAATTTTTGAACCATTCAGGAGCGGTTGTGTAAGTAATATTGTGAGTTGATTCAAATAGATTAATCCTGGCAAAAGAAGCCACTGCTGGTGCAGTGGTATAAAGTATTGCTATGAACACCAATGCATAACCAGCAGATTTCCTAGCAGCAGCCACATCTGGCACTGTAAAAAATCTAACGATGACATGAGGCAATCCAGCTGTTCCTAACATTAGAGCTGCGGTGATACAAAAAACATCTATGGTTTCCTTAACACCTGAAGTATAAGCTCTAAAACCTAAATCCATCATGACTTGATCCAACTTAGTGAGTAAATAAGTGGGTTCATTAATTAACTGATCACCAAACCCCATTTGAGGGATTGGATTTCCAGTAATCAATATTGAAATAAAAACAGCCGGAACTAAATAAGCAAATATGAGGACACAATACTGAGCAACCTGAGTGTATGTAATGCCCTTCATACCTCCTAGAACGGCATAAAAAAAGACGATTGCCATCCCAATAATAACGCCGGTATTAATATCCACTTCAAGAAATCTAGAAAATACAATTCCAACCCCTCGCATTTGACCTGCAACATAGGTAAAAGACACTATGATCAAACAAATTACTGCGACAATTCTTGCAAGTGATGAATAGTATCGAGTACCAATAAAATCAGGCACTGTGTATTGACCAAATTTTCTAAGATACGGTGCTAACAATAATGCTAATAATACATAACCACCGGTCCAACCCATAAGATATACAGAGCCGTCTCTCCCCAAAAAAGAAATTAAACCAGCCATAGAAATAAACGATGCAGCCGACATCCAATCTGCTGCTGTTGCCATACCGTTGGCTATAGGGTGCACTCCTTTGCCAGCTATATAAAACTCACTTGTTGAGCCAGCTCTAGATCGAATGGCAATAATAATATAAAGAGTAAAAGTTATTCCGACAAACAAGTAGGTAAGACTCTGAACCGACATTAGCTATTCATCTTTATTGGTTATGCTTTTTAATTTTTCATCAAGTTTTTTCATACGATTGATATAAATGAAAATTAAAATAACAAAAATATAGATGCTGCCTTGTTGGGCAAACCAAAACCCTAATTTAAAGCCAAAGAATGTGAATTGATCTAGATAATCAGCAAACAAGATACCGCAACCAAAAGACACAGAAAACCATATCAATAATAAAGAGAAAACCAGCTTAAGATTGGAACGCCAGTATTGATGTCTATTCTCTGCAAATTTATCCATTAGATCCTTATAAATGCTTCGCCATGGTTTCAGCGACAAGAGTTAAGGCCTTAAATGGACGAATCAGTACTCTAAGTTCAGTCAGTTTTTCTTGCTCATTCCACACAATATAGTCCACACCATTTATAAAAATATCTCCAAGCTTAGTCTCAAATAATAAAAACGCAGATCTCTCCCCTATTATTTCATCGGTATAATTGAAATACTCATTATTAATAGTGACGCTAGCTGCATTGAGATATTTCGTAACGTCTTCAACGCCTTGAATAGGTTTGTAGACAAAGGGAGAGTAAAACTCTATGGCTTCATCCATAAATGAAGAATCGACTATATTCTTTTCAATACAAAGGTGCCAATTTTCAATTGCTGAATTCATTGTTTAGCAATTAGAATTTTGGCTTGGCAACTGTCACATATACATAAGCTATGATCACAACATAGGCACAACCTGCAAAAATACCTCCAGCTATATCTCTAGTTGCAGGGTCCAAAATAGCTGCAGCAAGATCACTTAATGCGTTACCAATTAAAGCTCCAAATAAAGCTCCATACACTCCTCTACCACCTAACTTTCTGTCAATGCTTACGCCAAAAATGGTAATAAAAAAAAGGATACCGTTATCAACGATTCCAAACCATGTTCCTTCACTAAACATATAGGATAAAATGTCCATAAATTACTCCTGTAATTTCTTTATTATCAAGTTATCTTTGAGCTACTGCAAGATACTTAGTTTCTAAATAAATCTTTCATGTCTTTGAAAGATTTAAATTCAATAGCATTTCCTGAGGGATCGTATAAAAATGCAGTTGCTTGCTCTCCAATTTGACCTTTAAATCTGATTGTTGGTTCAATAATAAATCTGATCTTTTTATTTTCCAACTCTTTGGTTAACAAGTGGAAAGCATCCCATTCCAAAACTAATCCAAAATGAGGGACAGGCACATCGTGGTTATCAACTGGGTTAGTGACCTCAGTCGTCTTAGATTGACTTAGATGGCATACTAATTGATGACCAAAAAAATTAAAATCTATCCAAGTGGCATCCGATCGTCCTATGTCTGCTCCGAGAAGACCATGATAAAACTGTTTAGCTTCCTCTAAATCATCGACTGGTATTGCTAAATGAAAAGGTGTTAATTGACTCGATGTCATCTCTTTGTTCCACCCCCTTATAAAACGATTTTGAGACAAGACTAGAAAAAGAATATCACATTAAATGTGATGCAGAAACACGGCATTAATATCTAAAATGTTTTATTTTCTCTCCGCTTTTTCCTATTTCAGTCATAGCACTAATGCCGATATCTAAATGTTTTTGAAGCCACTCTTCAGTAACTTTTTTATCTGATTGACCAGTTTTTATACCATCTGGCGTTACCGGTTTATCAGAGACTAATAATAGAGCTCCTCTGGCAATTTGATTGTAGTGTCCCACTATAAATATTGTAGCTGTCTCCATATCAATGGCTATGGCTGTGGTCTCTTTAAGTCTGTTTTTAAAATTATCATCATGTTCCCAAACTCTTCTGTTGGTGGTGTAAATAACCCCTGTTCTATATTCCAAGTCCTTTTCTAGGACTTTCTCTGAAACAAATTTATGTAATTTAAAGGACGGAAGAGCTGGAATTTCAGGTGGGTAATAATCATTGCTGGTTCCTTCTCCTCTGATAGCAGCAATTGGTAAGATAAGATTACCAATCTCCGATGAGGCTTTTAAGCCGCCGCATTTACCTAGAAATAAAACCCCCTTTGGGTTTCTTGCTGTCAATAAATCCATAATGATGGCTGCATTTGGGGAACCAATACCAAAATTGACAATGCTTAATCCATCAGAATTGGTAGCTGCCTGCATTGGTCTTCTTAAACCTTTGATCTCAACATCAAACATTTCAGAAAATCGCATGACATAATCGCTAAAGTTTGTAAGTAGAATGTAATCACCAAACTCGTCAATCTCCATGCCAGTGTACCTGGGGAGCCAATCCTTAGTGATTGATAGGCGTTCTCTTGTACTCATATGACAAGCCTCTCAGTTTAAAGCTAACTTATCAAGAACTTATTTTTCAAAGCATTGCTCTATTGCACCATCTGAAGAAGTTAAAGACAGCATTGAGCTATTCTCGTTAGTTAATAAATCAATAATATTGATGCCAACATTAAAATTCTACTGTCTCGATAAGTGTATTTCTTTTGTGTTGTTTAATTTGCCTTTAATTGATGATGTGCTTACTATCAAGTCTTTGGAGAAAGAAAATAATGAATAGTATCTATGAAATTAATTGTAAAAATGCCCAGAGTGAAACTGTTTCATTGGGTGAGTACGCAAACAAAGTTCTCTTAATTGTTAATACCGCCAGTAAGTGTGGATTTACCCCTCAATATGAAGGCTTAAATAATCTACACCTCAAATATAGAGACAAAGATTTCTCTGTTCTGGGTTTTCCTTGCAATCAATTTGGTAAACAAGAGCCTGGAACAAATGAAGAGATTCAAGAATTCTGTTCAACAAATTTCCAAATTGATTTTCCTGTCTTTGGAAAAATTGATGTGAATGGCCCATCAGCTGATCCTTTATATCAATATCTTTGTGAAAAAAAACCAGGTCTATTAGGATCCAAAAATATTAAATGGAATTTTACTAAGTTTCTTGTTGATCAAAATGGTGCTGTCGTTTCAAGATTTGCTCCTAACACTAAACCAGAAGATATTGAGAAAGAAATAGATGCTCTTTTAAAATAGCTTACTCTGATTTTAATCATGTCAGCTTATTTTATCGTCCGTTGTAGTTATCATGATATGGATGATTATAAAAATTATGCTAAAGCTTGTTAACAGTCTGAAGATTATCAAGCCGTCTATAAAGTTCAGTAAAACGCAGCTGAAAGACTCGCGGTTATCGTGAAAGGCGTTAACTGAGCATAAGCTCGGTTTCATCCCACAAACGACTGGCTTCCTCTGAATCGACAGCCCAGTCATTGACTCCAATAAAACGAGCATTTTCTCCGTCATCCGTAGGTGCAGCCACCTCACAATTTTCACAGTAGACTCCACCAATGTCATCTAGCTGAGGGCTGGTTGCAGCCCACAGGCTGGTAGAAGCTCCTTGCGTAGCGGTTTTGAACATTTTAGCTACGAGCTCAGTCGGTTGCCCTTCTTCATCCATCCAACCTAAAGCAACCATTTCCTCTTGTTTTAAATGTCTTTGTAAGGGGGTTATGATACCACCGGGGTGTACGCCAAAAGCTCTGATGCCACTGTCTTTCATACGCTTATCCACTTCGATCGCCAATAGGCTTGCGGCTGTTTTAGATTGTCCATAAGCGGCCCACTTCTCGTATTCCGAGTCTTTAAAATGAATATCGTCCCAACGAATCCCTGATATTTTATGTCCTGTAGATGACAGGGTTACCAAGCGTGAACCTTCAGCTGCCTGCATCAGAGGCAATAACCCTTTAGTTAGAACAAAATGGCCTATTTGGTTGACCGCAAATTGTAACTCCCAGCCTTCTGGGGTTCGCATTTCAGGGCAAGCCATAACGCCTGCATTATTAATTAGAATATCAAGCTTGTTTGTTTGGTCAGAGAAATCATCAACAAAGGCTTGTACTGACTTGGGATTGGCTAAATCCATCTCAACAATATTTTTTGCTGAGACAATACCTTCCAGCTCTTTAGCCGCAACATCAGTTCGGCGGGCAGGAATGTAAACATCACACCCAGCATTTACTAAAGCTCGACTGGTTTCGGTACCAATACCTGAATAACCACCGGTTATCACGGCGGTTTTACCACTCAGATCTATACCTGCCATTACTTCTGCAGGTTCACTCTTAGCTCCGAAGCCAGAACCTACGGGTTTTTGATGTTTTGAAATCATAGTGAAATCCATACTATCAGAAAGCATTAAGTTTTTATTGAAGGTTCTTAGGATCGAGATTTTGTAATTGCTGAAGACCTCAATTCAAACTAAGCAGTGATCTTGGCCTCTTCTTGATATTTTTTTATCTCTCTTGAACTGATATCAAGTCGAAATTCAGATTCTGAAATACCTACAAAACGATCTATTACGTTAGAAGGTATTAAGCACTGATCAAGAGTTTTATAGGTGTCTTCTATTTGCCTACCAAAAACTAAAAAATTAGCATTATAAGTATTGAACTCCTCTAAACTTTCAAGGAGTTGACTTTTACTACCATAAAATTTTTCATCAAACATCCTAGTCAAAGTATCAATTCCTAGAATAAAAGTTGAATCATTAAAAATACGGGCCTTATCAGCAAAGGTGGGGGCATTAGTTAATGCCCATCGATCGTCTAACCCAAACTGATCTAATATTTTTTGTATCTCAAAATAACTGAGGAATGTCTTTTCAACATTACCAATTGATATTTCATATGTTGCATGCATGCTGGTCTTTTTCTCAGCAATTTCCTGTATTTTTATATGACCTTCATGCAATGGATTAAAGGTCCCTGGAAAAATAAGTTTACTGGGTTCTAAATCACTATTGAGTATTGTAATTTCTTTTTTTTCTAATGCATGCCATTCTGGTTTTGCTGCAATAACCTCATAATGAATTTGTTGTGTTAATTGGGGTAACTCATTACCAAGACCACACGCAATACCAATTAAAGATTCCAAGCATTCTGTAACAAGCATCTCTTCATTCTCTCTGGTGCGTTTTCCTTTGGTTAAATAGCAAGAAATAACATGGGTAGCATTCAATCCATGGACACATACAAAAAAACGATGACTGCCTAATTTTTCATAGGTAGTTGACAAGGTTGCCGTCACCGCTACACCTAGCAGATGGGAAGGATCTACCCCAGGGGCTAATTTCTTTGACCTTGAGAAAGCAGTAACAGCCATATTTATAGTTGTTTGCAATCCACAATAATAACTTGGTTTCACCCCAAGATATTCATCCATCGACTCTCTTGAATAAGGAATATAAGACTCAAGAATAGTTTGGCTGGCTCCAGGGACTTTTAATAAGTCTGAGATTGCACTGCTGCCACCGCCACTCGAAACAAATACTAACTTGAAAGGTCCGTCGTGTATGGATCTAATATCATTTGTGTTCATTATTTTTCAAGATCCTTTTCAATGGGCAATAATACCCTTTTAAGAAGCAATTGCCTTCTCTCTTTCCTTTGTTCAACTAAATCATCACTTGGTTCAAAAGTGTCTATGTCTTCAAGACTAATTGTCTTTTTTTCTGCTAAAAGATGCTCTATTGTCTCCAATCGATCCCTTAAAACAGAAATTTCTTGGGTTAATGTCATTATCATTGCCATCAGATTATCTATTGAACGATCATCGAGGTAGATAGGCTTTTTCCCCTTAGCAATACGGGGTAATTCTATTTTTTCGTTCATGCTATTTTTGGTTTCTGAGCTAAATACACAGGTAATTTTAAATAAAAATCACCTGTGTATCCCTTAGTATATTGGGCAACAGCTGCAGCGGATGTGAATTCAATGGTGCCTTTATTGAACCCAGCATCTTCAAATATTTGCTGAAGATTCATATTTCTTAATGCACCTGAAAAATTTTCATTGTTATTAGTAATTTCCCAGTCTTTTAGAAAATCATAGAGTGGCTCTATAGCTTGCCTATGGAATGGATAAACATCTAAATGCATCATCCAACCACCAGGCTTCAATAGCCTATAAGCCTCATTAATAATTTTTGGTATAGCGCTATGTGAGGTTTCATGAAGCAACAGACACGAAGTAATCAGGTCAAAAGTTTCATTTTCAAAGTTTGTTTGTTCTGCATTTTGTTGACTAAAATGTGCGGTTACTCCTAATGCATTAGCTCTAGCATGAGCATATCTTAAACAAGGTGATGCTACATCGATTCCATGTATTTCAGCATTTGGATAAATTTTAGCAAACGGTAATGTTGAGTTTCCAATTGCGCAACCTAGATCAAGAATTCTTTCTGGTTTTGGCAGCTTAATATATTTCTGTATATGCCCAATAATAGCCTGTGACAGCAAGTCATTCTCATCACCCATAGAATTTCTAGAGTATATTGGCAGTGAAATGTCATAGACTACACCCGGAGCAATATCATCTTCAATCTTTTCTGTGTGGTATCCGCCCGGTTGCTGATGGATATCATATGCGGTCAGATATTTTGGTATTTCAACTTCATTATCTAACTCAAGAGTACCCAAACTATTGTGCTGTTTTAAACGTTCTATTAAATCACTGAGTGTTCTTTCAACGGTGTCAATTACTGAAGTAAACATCATCTGCTGACTCAACCTTTGTAACAAACTCCAACTTTGATAAGACTTATCTTTAAGCATTAAATCTCGGACTTCAGATTTATCTTTAGGTTTTCTATTTTTTTCTTTTACAAATTCTGGTTCAACATTTTTTTCGTAGTATGGAGCAATCTTTGTAAATATTTCGTCAGTCAGAAAAGCCCTGAGGTCAGTAACAAAATCTTGCCTAACCGATTCATCATGATTCGGTTGGGGTTGCATGGAATGTTTCTGCTTAGTGGTCATTTGTTAACTAAATTTATTATAAGACAAATAAATGTGGCTTTGAGGAAAAACCAAGAGAAACTTGAGTAACTTAAGATATTCTAATAAAGTAAAATTTATGAGTTATTGGAGGTATACAGCATGAGAATTCTATTAGTCAGTCTAATTATAACTAGTTTTTTAGTGCCTTTGAACATAGCAAAGGCTGATTCACATAATGAAGGTAAAAAATTCGTTGGTGCTTCAAGTGGGTATGAAGGCAGGGAGGATCAATTGGGACGTGCAATGTCAGTGGTGTTAATGTCGCTCAATGAGACTAAACCCTATCAACACGATATCAATGATGCTTTAGTCAAAATGATACTGACCACAATTCAGTTCGCTAAAGATAACAATATAATTGATGCATTAATTGAACATGAAGTGGAAACAACTAGGCCTCTTTTAGAAAGAGTCAGACGAAATTATTTAAAGACAGGTGAATTAGAAACAGCAATGGTGGGGATGATTGATCGAACTGCTTGTGCTTACCAACTGTTTATTGGGATTGAAAAAACCAATGCTCAAAGAAGTTGGCAATCACCTTTCGGTTTAATCTTGGAAAATACAAGAAGAATGGGGCAGCATGATTTAACTGAACAAGAAGTTCATGACATCTGGATTAAAAAAAGATATCACGCATTTGCTGAAGTAATTGGTATAGAGTTATCAATTTCTGATATAGATGAAAATGGCAAAGTAACAATCAAAGCTCTGAGACCAACGACTGTAGCTAAGAACTAGGAAAATGTTTGAAAATAACGTGACTGAATACACTGTTTATGCAATTGGTGCACCGATTGTTATTGCATTAATACTTATTGAAGGTCTTATCTCCTCTTCTAAAAAACTGGGTTACTACAAACACAGTGACTCTATGGGAACAATTGGTTTAATTGTGGGTAATGTCATAGTTAATTTGCTTACTAAAACCTCCATACTTGGCTTTTATTTATTTTTATATCAATTCAGGCTTTTTGATATATCCACTGGTTCACTATGGATACAAATTATATTAACCTTGATAGTAATTGATTTTGTTTATTATTGGTTTCATCGAACTTCACATCGCGTACGTTTCTTCTGGGGTATTCACATGAATCACCATTCTAGTGAAGAAATGAACTTTCTTGTGTCTCTTAGACAGGCTTGGTTTAACCCGTTGTTCAGATTGCCTTTCTTTTTTATTCTTCCATTAATAGGTTTTGATCCTTTGCTCACATTTGTAGTAGGAGCGGCATCAACTCTGTGGGCTGTAATCCAACACACACAAACTATAGGGAAGCTTGGGCCTCTAGAATGGTTCATGGTTACTCCTTCAGCACACCGAGTTCATCATGGCGTTAACATAGAATATTTGAATAAAAATTTTGGTAATCTTTTTATTGTATGGGATCGTATTTTCGGGACTTATGCCGAAGAAAAAGAGGAAGTTATTTTTGGCCTAACTAATAATGTTAAAACCTTTAATCCCTTTAGAATAACAGCTTTTAGTTGGATCCAATTTGTTAATGATTTTAAAGCATCAAATAATCTTAGTGATAAATTCATGTCTTTCTTTGGTTCGCCTGAATGGAGCCCTAGGTCTAGCTAACTCATAGAATAGTTTTATATTGAGGTTATGAAAAAAATTCTGATTCTATTGTTAGCCGTAATGGTCACGATGTTTATTTTTTTTCTTTTGAGTATCCTCGCTCCGTATGTAGTAGATTATATTACTGAAATTTTATCGAGATAAGAAATTAATAGAAGCAGTAAATAATGTGTAAAAAGATATACTTGAATTTTAAAAAACTAGACCTATATTTAGTGTCGTATCGGTAATTATATAAAACGTAAATCTGGAGAATTGTATGAGTTTAACAAATAAGAAGTGGATTTTAAAAACCAGGCCAACAGGTTTGGTTGAAGCATCAAATTTCGAGTTGATCGAAGAAGCTTTGCCTGAATTAAATGACGGCGATATATTGATACAAACAGAATACCTGTCGGTGGATCCTACTCAAAGAATGTGGCTTACAGACGTGCCAGGTTATCTTCCACCAATACAAATTGATGAATTAATTCGATCAGGTGGAATGGGCAGAGTCATACAATCCAAGAATTCAAATTTTAAAGAAGGTGACTTGGTTAGTGGATTTGTTGGTTGGCAAACACACCTAATATCTGATGGAAAAGGGTTTAGAGTCATACCAGAACTCCTCCCAATTCCCACGATGTTGAATGTTCTAGGATTAACTGGCGTCACTGCCTACTTTGGGTTGCTTGATATTGGTGAGCCAAAAGAAGGCGAAACTGTTGTGGTGTCGGGAGCATCTGGAGCAACTGGCTCAGTGGTTGCACAGATTGCAAAAATTAAGGGCTGTAATGTCATTGGAATTGCTGGCGGTGAGGAAAAATGTGGTTGGCTTGAAGATTGTGGTCTCGATCATGTGATTGATTATAAAAACACCAAAGCAACTAAAGAATTGAAGAAAATTGCAAGTGCGGGTATTGATATCTATTTTGATAATGTTGGTGGTCCATTGCTTGAAGCGGTCTTATATCAAATTAATCAAAAAGCTAGAATTATCATATGTGGTTCAATTTCAAATTATACTGGTGAAAATTTACCAGTTGGTCCTAGGAACCTAAGTAGTTTGATTGTTAATCGGGCAAAAATGGAAGGTTTCTTAGTATTAGATTATTTTGATAGGATGGATGAAGCGATACAAGAACTTTCAAAATGGTTGATGGAGGGTAAAATCAAACATCGAGAAGACATTCAAGAAGGAATTGAAAATTGTCCCAAAACACTCAATCGTCTTTTTACCGGTGAAAATAAAGGTAAACAAATATTAAAGATATAAATGAAGAGATTTTACCTCTCAATATTTTTATTTTTATTGATTACATCTAACGTGAAAGCTCAGTCTAAAGTACCCTTTGTACCAGATGACTTTGAGGTTCCATTGGCTGTTGTAACTAATGAATACAGATTGCGAATGTTATCTATCGATGATGTGGAAATAGATTATGAAGCAGTGATGACTAGTGCTGATCATGTCAGTCAAGTTTGGCCGGATAGTGATTGGCCAGAGGGACTAACTTTACAGCAAAATCTAATTGATTTGGCTTGGCATCAAAAAGAATTTCAAAGGAAAACATCTTTTGCATACACGATGGTCACATTAGATGAAAAGAAAGTCATTGGTTGCGTCTATTTTTATCCTACAAGTAAGAATGGATATGATACTGAAGTATTCATGTGGGTCAGGGAGAGCGAACTAAGTACTGGTTTAGATTCTAGATTATTCGAGACCGTTAAGGTATGGTTGAAAGATGATTGGCCATTTAAGAATCCTGCTTTCCCTGGAAGAGTAATCTCTTGGGAGGATTGGGAGAAACTACCACAAACAATAAATGAAAGAGCTTTTTAAACGATTCTTTGATCATGATATTTCTCGCAGAGATTTTTCTAAGAAGCTTTTAGCAATAGGCTTCAGTCAAGTTGCTGTAAACTCATTAATAACTTCTGTTGCTGAAGCTCGCGATGTAATTCCTAGAGAGGGGAAAAACATTGTGGGTAATGGAGCAGATATTCTAGCTGAATCACTAAGAGCTGCAAATGTAGAATATATTTTTGGTACTAGTGCCACTGGCATGAGTCCATTCTTTGATGCACTAACATTGAATAATGACATGCAGTACATTGCTTCGATAGCAGAATCGCAAGCGACATCAATGGCACACGGATATGAGCTAGTTACAGGAAAGACTTCAATACTTTTTCTTCCAGGTGTGGCCATACCTAGTGCCATGAATAATTTATACAATGCTTGGAAAGATCGATCATCAATTGCCGTTTTATCAGATGGCTCCAGTTCTAACTTTGCTGGGAGAAATGGGTTTCAACAAATGGATGATTGGCTGGAAACTATGACCCAGTTTACTAAGTGGCGCTGGCAAGTTGATAACCCTTCACAGATTAGCGAAATGTTAAGGAGAACAATTAAGCTCTCAGAAACACCACCTGGTGGGCCTGTATATTTAAGATTTCCTGGTACGTTGTTAAACAAAGCTAACATTAAGCAAACTATTTATCCTCAAAGTAAATTTAAGATTCCCATGGATCTTCAGCCAAAAGCAGAGTTAATCGAAGCCACTGCAAAAGCTTTAATTGAATCAAAGTCACCTATGATCTGTGTGGGCCATGAAGTAACTCGAGCTAATGCAAATGAACATGTTGTTAATTTATCAGACCTTTTAGGTATAAAAATGACTCAAGGCTATAGTGTGTATGGTGACATTCCATTCAAACATGAGTCTTTTGTTGGCTTTTACGGCATGGGTGTTCCAAGGGGGCTTCCAGGAACGGATGTTTTTCTAAATCTTGGAGCTCCTATGCCAGATCCTACAATCTTTACTGCACCAGTACCAAGAAAAGCAAAAGTTATCCATGCCAGAATAGAATTTGATGATATTGCTAACACCTACCCTACAGATATTGCAATTGTTGCTGGTATGAAAGAAACGGTTATTGCTATAGAAGAAGCAGTTAAATCCCTTGTGACGAAAGACAAACTCAATAAAATTCGTGAAAAACGATTAGCAGAAACAAATGAAATTAATGCCAAATTTGAAGCCAGGAAAGAAAGAAATGCTAAAAGCCACTGGAATTCAAGTCCAATTTCATGGGAAAGAGCAGCTTATGAGATTGATAAACAATTGGATAAAAACGCTATCATAGTTTCTGAATTAGACACTAGAACTCCCTTTGAGTGGATGGATTTAGGCCCCAATAGAAAATCACTTATTGGTGGCACAACAGGCTTTGCGTTAGGCTGGGGTATCGGAGCTTCTTTGGGAGTTAAGATTGGTGAACCAAACCGTCAAGTTACTTGCTTAGTTGGTGACGGTGCAATGTTATTTGGACAAATTGAGTCCCTATGGTCTGCTTCAAGATATGATATCCCTGTCAATATAATTGTCTTTAATAACTTGAGTTATGATGGAGAGAGAAACAGGATTTATCGCAATTCTCCTTTAATTAGAAAACAAGAAACTAGAGATCTTTGGAAAGATATTAGCTGTTATTTAGGAAGCCCTAATGTGGATTTTGTTGGTCTAGCTAATAGCTTTGATATCAAAGCTTCTCAGGCGAATACTCCGGAGGAATTGATTGAGTCACTAAAACATGCAAACAGAGAAACCAGAGAAGGACGACCTTATCTTATCGATTTAAGAGTTATGCAACTTGATCTTGCTAAAAAACCCACCACACAAACATGGTATCCAGAAATTTCAATTGCTGAAAAAAGAAATAAGAAAGTTTAAATGACAAAAGGCTTAGTTATTGTTTTTGTTGCTCAGTTTCATCTCGATGCTTTTTGAGATATGACATAAAGGGGGTTCCACCAGTTCCATGTATGGTTGAACCTCCTGCACCAAAAGGATTTTTCTGTTTAGATTGATTATGTATATATATTCGAGCATATTTTAAATGCAATGCTCTGAAAGCTCTTATTTGTTCCAAACAATCGTTATAAGAATTAATTAAAAGACTAGAGTTTCTAACTAATTTCTTAGTCATAGAGTTGGTTTCAACTTCTTCAATAAATTGCCTATGCTCTTTAGGCATATAATCCCTCATCTCATTTAGATAATGTCTCAAGCTATCTTTTGTGTGTTCAATCCCAAGTGCTCCATCTAAAGTAGGCATGATACTGCTTTGGGCACCTGTTTCTCCCCTATAAAACTGTGGAACATCTCCAAATTCTCCCTGATAAACAATGCCGTTCTCCAGATCTGGATTATCTTTTGAACCAAAAATAAATGGTCTAACTCGGTGGTAATAAACATAAGGGTCACATCTTTCTGGCATCCGTTCAAATATATTATTCACTGCTTGCATGGATTGAGAAATTCGGTTTAATAGCTCTTCTATATAAGATTCCTCTGACTCTTCTGTGCATTGAGAAATCAGTTTTGAGGCCTCCATTGCATCACTAGCAGCATCCTCAATACAAACATGGATAGTTACAAACCAATCCTCATCTATTCCACCCAGGAAATTATTAATAAGAGCCACATTATTGAGATTAATTGATTCTTCCGAATTCATGAGATACCAATTATCTAAACAATAACTTGCATAACTCAATACAGGGGGTCTTTCAAGCTTCCTAGAAATACTAACCCAAGGCTTTGCAATCACTCTAGGTAAATTACTTTTAGGTTCAGATCCTCCAAGGATATAAGCATGTGCAATGAAACTTAGTTGAACCATCGAAAGTTTAATCTCCTCCAAAGAACCGTTTTGTATTAATGAATCAACACAAAGGTCATCATCTGACATCATTGAAATATTTGTTTCAAGCCTATCGGTAAGGAGTAATTTTGGAAGATTAGCAGCTAATTCTTGAAGCTTAGTTAATGAATTCTCATTAATTGAAGAATAGCCTTGCAAAGGCTCATCTATTGGTAAAAACCCTTTCATAATATTTTATTGAATAAAACCTAACCCATGATAATAATTTGAATATAATAACTTTTTGACTATTCCGCTAGTAATATTATCTCGTGATTTTAAATCCTGTTTGCTCTAAAACAAATCTATCTTCACTTAAATTAGCAATCTCAATCACTTTTCCACCCTCATTAAACATCAAGCGATGAACTGTATATGCATTGTAATCTAGGTCAACTTGGTAATCAGTTTGGCTTGCATTGGATAGGACATAAACCGTATTACCTTTAGATAGAACTTCAATAATCCTGAATTCTTTTGCAGGCCATTCATCAGCTTCAGCAGAATTCATATTATCTAGAGCTTGAGATTTGCTAAGTCTTCCATTAACTACACCTCTTTTAAAGGTGATATTTTTTTTCATACCATTTCTTTCAATCACGGCTGCAATTTCTGCTCCTGGTTTACCCCTGAATCCAAGGCTTTGAAAGTTTTCAGGAATCGCTTTAATACCATTCACTTCGAGAAATAAATCACCGACCTTGAGAGCTCCGTCTGCTGGACTATTTGGCGTGACTTGACCGACTCTCATTTCGTTCTCCCTAGGATCCCATGTGAATCCAAAACCCACATATCGACCCTGAACAGATTGTCCATCTTCTGCCATATTGTTCTCCACCATTTCTATTGACTCAGCTTTACCAGTGTAAAATGCTGTCACCCAGTCGTTAGAAGTAGCTTCAATTCCATGATAATGCCCATGATCATCCTTTTCGTGAGCAGCAGAAAAACTGAAAGAAGGCATCATCAAGAAAACACCAGTAATTATCGTTGTCATCATTTGTTTCATAAAAATCTCCGTTTTAACTAAGAAAAAAAAGACTCAAAGAGTCTCTTCAAGTAATATTGTAACAACTAATACAAAATATTGAATAGAACATCATCTCTTCATAATTAAACTGAAGTCATTGTGTTATATTCGTCGCATGAAAAAACAAAGTAAAAGCCCTGAGAAACTCAATATAAAGATCAGAAAACCTAATTTTGAATTAGAAGAAGATCTAGCTCATGATTGGTATGACGGAAGTGCATTCAAAACAGCTTTTGAAAATGCATTCTCACTTTTATTCCCGCTTGGGGAAAAATCCTTTATTGAATCTGTGAAATATTTTCAAAAAGAAATAAAGGACCCAAAATTACTCGATGAAATGTCTTCTTTTTATGCACAAGAATCTGTTCACCGAAAAGAACATCAAAAATACAATGATTTGGTCTGTAAACTACGTGATTATGATATGGAGCTTTTGAATAAGCCCCAAGTAAAACGATATGAATGGGCTAAAACTACCCTCCCTCCAGAAAGGCGATTAGCAGGGACAGTTGCAGCTGAACATTTAACTGCAATCCTTGCAGATGATCTTTTAAGAAATAAAGATCACTTCACTAATTCAGGTAAACATGTTGCTAAACTCTGGTACTGGCATGCACTAGAAGAAACTGAGCATAAAGCAGTTGCCTTTGATGTCTATGCAGCTGTTTGTGGATCGATAAAGATAAGAAGAAGAGCATTGCTATTTGCTACACACTTTATTATGAAAGATGTTTTAAGATCGACTGTCTTGATGCTTAAGCAAGATGGTCAACTATGGAAAATTAGAACTTGGGTAGACGCAGTGAACTTTTTATTTATCAAACCTGGCATCTTAAGAAGGGCTTTTATCCCTTGGTTACAATTCTTAAGGAAAGATTTTCACCCTTGGAAAAAGGATAATCGTGATGTAATCAGCGAATGGGAAAGCTCTATTCCAATTAAAAATTAATTACTCAACTTTTTTGACACTTGGCTAAATGTTTGATTAGATTGAATAGCTTAGAGATAAGTATATTGATAAATAAGTTATTTTTTTTAGGGGAATAATATGTACATGATTAAAAGATACATCTCGGATTTTACTGGTATTGCTATTGGTTTAATCGCTTTAGGTGTTGTTGCTGGGGTTGTTTTCGGTGATGTCCCTTTTGTGGGAGCAATCTCTAACAGCTTTATAGCTACTGTAACTTCTTTAGGGGATGCAGGAGCAGTTGGTGCATTAGTTTTAGCAATATTAGTTGCTGTTTCAAACTAATTAACCATATAAATAGATTAAAAGAGCCCTACTTAGGGCTCTTTTTTTAATTCATTTTGAGAAGTTCTTATGGCTTGAGACTTGAAAGTTATAGAATTAGATTGAAGATAAATGTTTTGATGGAGAATAAATGAACATTAGTGAACCACAGCGTTATTTAGGAGAAGTTGATGTAAAAGCATTGAGTCAATGTATCCTTTCACAAGATGCGAGCGCTTGGACAGAACAATTAATACGTCAACAAAGCTATGAGGTACATCAAGATACTGAGTCAATTGTAATGTTATTTTGTGATGAAACATGGCCAGAAGGCGAAATTCACCGGGAGGCTGGTTGGGATCGCTTGGCTGAGGTCGCCATGCCGCTAATCGATCATATTATCGATACCTACTACACCTCGGGAGGCACGCTGTTGCGTGCTATGGCAGCGAAGTTAAAGGCGGGAGGTCGAATTAGCCCCCACGTAGATTCACTGGAGTCATTCCATATGGGACATCGCATCCACGTACCCATCACGACCAACGCCGCTGTTCGTTTCATGATTGAGGGTAAGCCCTATCGGTTTGAAGTAGGCAAGGTCTATGAACTCAATAACCAGAAGACACACAGTGTCATGAACATGAGTAAAGAGGACCGTATTTCCTTTATTTTTGATTATGTTCCGCCTGAACTAAACCAAAACGCATAAGATCCAAGTCATCAGTATGAATGAAGAGACCAGTTCCAAGGATATAAGTATTGCTCAAGCAGTTAGTTTTATGCGCTCAAATCGACCGCTACGAGCGGAAGAGCTTTGTCGCGATTATCTCAGCAAAAACCCAGGATGTACCGAACACCTTCGCTTATTGAGCCACGCATTGATGAAACAAAATCGGCTATCGGAAGCAGAAGAAAAACTCAGATTTGCCATATCTTTATCTCCTAATTATCCTCAGCTGCACGAAGATCTAGGCAGTGTTTTTGCCATGCAATCTCGTTTTGATGAAGCCATCCCTGAGTTGGAAAAAGCCATTCAACTTCAACCGGCGTTGCCGCTGGCACATAAAAAACTTGGGCAGGCCTTGGCTGCGGTGGGGCGAGGAAAAGAAGCTGATGAAGAATTTCAGATATATATCGATAGTGACCCCAATCGAGAAGCCGTTATCAAGGCCGCAGATCTATTGAATGAAGAACGAACCGAGGAAGCTATCGATGCATTGCGAGCTATACTCAAAAGCAAGCCCGATGATGTCAACGCCATGCGTTACTTAGCCCTTGCCTATCGACAGGACGATAAGAATCTTCAAGACGCAGAAGCGCTATTGCGAAGTGCTGTCCAGCAGGCACCGGATTTTATCCCTGCATGGTTTGACTTAGGATCATTATTGAGTGTTCGTGATAAAAGAATGGAAGCCATTACTGCTTATCAGAAAGTTGTTGAACTGGATCCAGAAAACGCTGCAGCTTGGGGCGGTTTAGGCAGTGCTTATGCCGTCGCTATGTATCCCGATAAGAGCGCCGAGGCCTATGCTAAATCCATTGCATTCAAACCTAATGTACCGAATGTACTGATGGGGCAAGCCCATGTACTCAAAACTCTGGGCGATCAGACTGGAGCTCTCAAGTCTTATCGTGCAGCGATCAAAATCAAACCTGATTTTGGCGAAGTCTATTGGAGTATGGCGAACCTCAAGATTTTCCAGTTTGAAGAGGAAGAAGTGAGCGCCATGTTGCAGCAGTTGGAGCAAGACAGCCTATCAAAAAGTGAGGAGATTCATTTTCGCTTTGCGCTTGGTAAAGCCTTTGAAGACAAGAAGGATTATGAGCAGGCTTGGCACTACTACCACACAGGCAATCAAGAACAACGGGCGATTGTAGAACACTATCCAGTGGAAATGGAAATGCGTCACAATCTAATCAAAAAGGTTTTCAATCAAGAGTTTTTAGAAGAACGTGTGGATGTTGGTTTCGATGTTTCTGATCCAATTTTAATTGTTGGCTTGCCTCGCTCTGGTTCTACTCTCGTTGAACAAATTCTTGCCAGTCACAGTCAGGTGGAAGGCACTTCGGAACTGCCAGTGTTAGGCAAATTGTCTGAGTCTATAGGCCAGTACCGCACCGACAGTATTAAATACCCAGAGGCAGCCAAGGACCTTCGCAACAAGGATTGGCGTGCTTACGGTCTGCAATACATCCAAGAAACCCAACGCCATCGGGTTACAGACAAACCTTTTTTCACCGATAAGTTACCCAACAACTTTCCGCTGGTGGGTTTGTTGAGCCTTATCCTGCCCAATGCCAAAGTGATTAATGCCAGACGCCATCCGTTTGACAGTTGTTTGGGCAGCTATAAGCAATTGTTCAGCAGAGGGCAGAATTTCACCTACGATATGCTCGATCTGGCACACTACTATCAACAATACGATGCAATGATTAAGCACTGGCATCAAGTACTGCCAGGTAAAATTTTGGATGTACATTATGAACAGACAGTGGACGACTTAGAAACTCAAGTCAGATGTATTTTAGACTTTTGTGAATTACCTTTTGAGCAAAGTTGTATTGATTTTCACCAAACTGAACGGGCCATTAAAACCGCAAGTTCTGAGCAGGTGAGACAGCCTATTTATAAGGGAGCCCTTGGGACTTGGCGTCGCTATGAGCAATTTTTGGGATTATGGCAAGAACAACTTGGCGATATTATTGAGGAATTGCCTGCAGTTTCAAAAAACGCTGGTTTGTAAGTTTAGATAATTATAATGTCAATCAAAAGGCCAGACTTCCAAGCCATGAATGGCATTACGAACATCATTGCTTAATTGAACAGAACCCAGAATTTTATTTTGAGCTAAATCATACAGTGTCACTGTTGAGGGTGAAGCTCCTCCTGCAACCACGGAGCTAGAAATAGGACATAGCCCCCTAGCAAAACCAGGTCTGGCTAATTTCTGATCATCTGTTTTATGTGTCAGTTTATCAGGATTATATTTTGGCATAGCCATTGCACGATCTTCTTCGCCTTCACCTCTTCCGGTGTAACGAAGCACATTATCTTCAGAATCATTGAATAAAACACCGTCTCGGAAAGGTTGGGCGTTGTGTGTGCCCTGTGGTAATTCTACAGCCATGTTAATGACTCTGCCGTTGAAGTGAAGCATGCCTCCTGTTCGCAGCCCAGAGATATATATGCCATGGCGATTGCAAAACACATTATTGATGTGCATTTTGTTCAACATCAGGGGGCCGTTATCAGCCAGTGGATCAAAGCCCGCAGGCTTAAATTTAACGCTTATTGCTTGTATGTGCATACCCCAATTAAAACAATGTTTATCTAAGTCAAAACCTAAGATACAGTCAAAACCAGTTGAGGTAAGGTAAAGAGTGCGATCAAATACAGCAATTTCATGACAATGTTTTAGATAAGGATTACGCCATGACTCTATTAATTGAAAGTCTGGTGTGTAGGCAAATAACTCATCACTGGCAGCAATAAAAACTTGTTCTCCATCAACAGCTATCCCTCTTAATCCTCGATCCCAACCTCGTCCTTGCCAATCAATACCCGAGGTATTCCAATCGATGGTTTGTTCTACCATCTGATTTTCAAGATCGATCAGATACACGCCACCGTGGCTTTGCCCTTGTTGGGCTCCACGCACTACAGAACTGGCAACAAGCTTAATCATGCGCTCATCCAGCAGCGATGTTAAAGCTATCTACCGAAGTTTTTTCTTACAGTCAACCAAGCGGTTCGCGGTTGGGCAAGGGTTCTCACGTTGTGATCTCGATTATCACCAAATAAATCTGCATAATTGTTTGCACCGGTATTCACAAAGCTATAGTTTTCTTTATCACCGACATTATCTACATACAATGACACACTCCAGCCATTGGAAAGATCGTCTAGCCCCATAGAGAAATTAGCACTATCATGTGATGGTGAAATCCCATTGGTATCATTATTAATAATATTCCAAGTCCTGTTCCATGTTTTAGATTGAAAGCTGACGCCATAGTACATCCATAAATAACCTCCAGCCACATTCGGTTTATCATATGAAATACCAAGATGACCTTTTCTATCAGGAGAATTGGGCATGATCATACCTTCACGATAAACTGAGCCACCAGGTGTGATGTATTCCTGGGTAAATTGAGCATCATTGAAGATTGCACTACCACTGATATGGAGGTTTTCCGTCATCTGGTATTTGATATCAATCTCAAGCCCCTTGGCTTCAGCCGTTCCAGCATTCACAGTACCGCCTACCCACCAAGGACCGACGCCACCCCAATGTGCGATCTGCATATCCTTCCATTTCATCAAAAAGTATTGAGCATTCACTTGTAGGGTATTGTCCATCCAGGTGCTCTTGATACCTATTTCATAGTTGTCCAAGTAGTCTGTATCGTATTGTGCTGGCACTTCGCCGGTGGCAACTGCACGAGGGGCGTTGTCGCCTCCTATTCTGTAACCTTGACTGAATAAGGCATACACCATTTTGTCCTCATCAATGTGGTAGGTGGCACTAAGTTTATACAGAGTATCGGAATCTTTACCCTTGCTGAATATTTCTCCATTCGACGCTATCCCGCCACCAGCAAATGGGGGTAAACCTTCTGGCCATGTATCCCTGTTGTAGGTATCGCGTTTAAATTCAGACCAACGCATACCAGCACCCAGTGTCAGTTTGTCGGTCACATCATAACTGAATTCGCCGAATATCGCGGTTTGTTCCACTGTATCTTTATAGGTGTCGGAGTAGCCAATGGTGGTATTGATTGGGCAATCTACAAAATCGGCATAGTAGTAAGCGTAGTAACAGGCCCAATAATTCGCATAGTAAGCGGCATCGGTGGACATGAAGTCAGGATACTCAGTACCGTAATACCATGTGTCATAAGTGTCTTCCCAATAGTATCCAACCATCCACTGGAGTTTGCTCTCGCCTTTGGAAACCAAGCGAATTTCAGCCGCATCGCGTTCTTGATATTGATCGTTAAAAGTATGTGCTCTTGTATAGTCAGTGTCATACAGGCCGTAACCATAATAGGCATCTTTCCAATGTGAGTAAGCATTGTTGTCCCACAAATAAACAATGTCACGTTCAAAATGCGTGACGGTGGCAGAGAGATCAGCAAAACCCAAATCGCCTTTCAAAGTGAGGGCAGAAGAATGCCAATCGTCATCTCGCATTTCATCCACAAAGCGAGTAATTTTGTGGTCCCCGAGAGCAGGATCTGTTTCCCAGCTCCCATCGAGTTCGCTGTCTTCAGCCACATAACTCAACAGCGCGGACCATTTATCAGACATACTCCACAATGCAGAAATACGCCCACCGGTTACATCGTAGGTATTAAAATCATCTTCCACTATATCGGCATTGTCGAAACTTCCACTATAGCTGCTTCCGTAAACATTATCGACATAGCCACCATCGCTTGAGGTGTAGCCCACAAAACGCATGCTCAAGGCATCGCTTATGGGTATGTTGACGTATCCATTGATATCAGAGCTGCTGTCACCGCCTTTAATGGTGCCATAAGAAGTCTCAACTGAACCATAGTAGCCAGTGTGATCGGGTTTGTTGGTGATCATTCGAAGTGTGCCACTTTGAGAAGTAGAGCCAAACAAGGTGCCTTGTGGCCCCGGCAATGATTCAACACGTGCCATGTCAATGACCCGTACGCTCACCTGCTGTGAACTGGTGGTCATCGCTTGCTCATCGAGGTAGAGGGCAACGGTACTGTCAACATACCAAGTATACGCATCCTGCGATATTCCCCGCATGACCAAGTCATTTCGCCCAGGCACTTCGGCCGTCAACACGACACTGGGCAGGGCCTTAATGTAGTCAGCCATACTCTTGATGCCCATTTTCTCAATATCTTCATTTGTTAAGGCCATGATGGATTGGCCTACGTCTTGTATATTAAGTTCACGTTTGGTGGCAGTAACAATGATTTCTTCAAGTGCAAAATTACTTGGTTCTTGTGCCAACAGATTTGAGACATGCATTGCTGGAATTGATAAAGCCGTTGCAACTGCTGCTGCTACAGCCCTATTTGGTTGAGTCAATATACTCTTGCTCATATGAATACTCCATTATGATCAATAAATTCACGGCATAATCTTTTGTATAAGATTTTTCGCACTCACTTATCATGCCAAGCAAGTTGCGAGATAGCAAAAAAAAATCCATTTTTTTATCCATTAAGTTAACTTACCAACTCTGATTGATAGGTTTGATGAAGCTTAGGATATACTGTTTATAAATAATCCATGAAAAAAAAAGAAACAATTAAAAACGGTCTTTATGAGTATTATTACGAAGACGAATACTCTGACCAGATCAAATGGAGAGGACATTATAAAAACGGTGTAAAACATGGCCTAATTGAAGCGTTTCATTGGAAAAATGGTTATCTAGTTCGAAAAGAACATTGGAGAGAGGGACAAGAGGAAGGTCTATGGGAGCAATTTGATCAAGAAACAGGGAAGCTTACCAACAGAGCAAATTTTGTAAACGGTAAACAAATAAGTGCCGAATGGTTTCATGACAATGGACAACTAGAAATAAGAGGAGAGTTTAAGAATAACCAACAACATGGTCTATGGGAATACTTTGATGAGCGTGGTCATTTAGCCTACAAAGGCCACTTTAAAAAAGACAAAGAAAACGGGCTATGGCAGGGCTTTCATGAAAATGGCGTGCTGCTTTATTCGGGAAACATGTTAAATGGTGAATCAGATGGGCTTTTTGAATGGTTTCATGACAATGGACAACTGCAACGCAGAGGCAAGCATAAACAAGGACAACTCACAGGTCTATGGAAATACTTTGATACAAATGGACAGCTAATAGAAACAAAAGTGTTTGAAAATGGATTGGAAATAAGCACTGAGAAGTAGCCCCCTACTACATTTATTTGTGCTAGTTAACCCATGCCATTGGTGCAACATTAAGCTAGATTGACCAAATTAAATAATAGAACCCCTAAGTAGGAATCTTTTTTACTAATTCTCAAACTGTTCTTCTTCCGTGCTGCCTTCCATTGCTGTAGTTGAAGAAAGACCGCTTGTGATGGTTGTTTGGACAGCATCAAAATACCCTGTACCTACAAACCCTTGGTGTTTTGCTGCTCTATAACCGTTATCCTCATTAGCAAATTCTTGCTGTTGAAATTGAGAGTAGGCATACATTCCATCCTTAATATACTCCTTGGAAAGTTCAAACATCGATAGATTTAAAGCATGCCATCCAGCCAGCGTAATAAACTGAAATTTAAAGCCCATGTCAGCTAAAGTTTCTCGAAAATTACGTAATTCTGATTCATCAAGATTAGCCTGCCAATTAAATGAAGGAGAACAGTTGTATGCAAGTAATTTTCCAGGAAATTTTTCATGAATTTCTTTAGAAAAACGAGTGGCCTCATCAATATCTGGTTTTGAAGTCTCAAACCAAAGAAGATCTGCATATGGAGCATAGGATAGGGCACGATCTATTGCTTGTTCAATGCCAGGCTTAACTGAGAAAAACCCATCTTCAGTTCTTTCACCTGTTAGGAATTTATGATCATGTTTATCCACATCACTTTGCAATAAATTAGCAGCATTGGCATCAGTTCTAGCGATTAAGATTGTTGGAACATCAACAACATCAGCTGCTAGACGAGCTGCAATTAGTTTATTAATTGCATCTTGAGTAGAAACAAGAACTTTACCTCCCATATGCCCACATTTCTTTGCTGAAGACAGTTGATCCTCAAAATGGACAGCTGCTGCTCCAGTTTTAATCATATGTTTAGTTAATTCAAAGGCGTTCAGATTGCCCCCAAATCCAGCTTCTGCATCAGCAATAATTGGAACCATCCAATCAATCTTATGGTCATCATTCAAATGATGAATTTGATCAGTTCTTTGTAGAGCATTATTAATTCGTTCCACCATCTTGGGAACTGAATCCACAGGGTAAAGGCTTTGATCAGGGTACATTTCTGCAGCTGAATTCCCGTCCCCGGCTACTTGCCACCCAGAACAATAGATTGCTTTAAGTCCTGCTTGAACTGATTGAATAGCCTGATTACCACTAAGAGCCCCTAGTCCAGACACCAATTGTTCCTTCTTCAAATCATGCCAAAATCGCTCTGCTCCCTTTCGTGCCAGTGTATGCTCAATATGAAAAGAGCCTCTTAAGTTAATTACTTCTTCTGCACTATAAGTTCTGGTGATACCGTTCCATCTATCTTCAGTAGACCATTTATTCTCTAAATCCTTAATTTGTTGTTCTTTGTTCATTATTATTTCCTTATTTTTTTTAAGGTTACAGATTTAGAACTCAACCCAAAGTCAATGACATCCTCTCCATAAATCATTAGATCAATCACTTCAGATTCAGAGAGGGGTTTAGACATAATCACAGAATCTTCTTGATGATCTGTGGTTAAGATATTTTCATTGTTATCTTTCATAATGATCTCCTAAAGGTAGTTATATGCGGATAAAGTTAAGAACTGATCAAATTCTGAATTGATTGACATGCCTTTAAATAAATCGATAGCATGATCTAAATTAACTTGATTAAAATTAGAATCGCCTCTTAATTCAATAAGTTGGGTTATCTCTTGGTCTAAGATAGAAATAAATAAATTCTCATCTATGGTTTGATTAGTGTCTGTAAATGACGCGTTATGATTGATCCACTGCCAAATTTGAGATCGGGAGATTTCTGCAGTAGCAGCATCCTCCATCAGATTATATAAAGGTACACATCCGTTACCAGATAACCATGCTTCGATATACTGTACTCCAACTCTAATATTATGTCTCAAACCCTCTTCAGTGATCATTCCATTAGGCACTTTCAAAAGATCATGAGCAGTAATATTGACATCATCCCTTTTATTATTAATTTGGTTTGCTTGATCACCCATGATTGAATTGAAGGCCCCCATAGCAATTGATGATAGCCCTGGGTGAGCAATCCATGTTCCATCATGACCTGCATTTGCCTCACGAAGCTTATCTAATTCAACTTTAGACATAGCTTCATTATTTTCCTGAGTATTATTTTTTATAGGGATTTGAGCTGCCATACCACCCATAGCATGCACATTTCTTTTATGGCAAGTTTTAATTAACCCATCAACATAGGATTTTAGAAAATGACGGGTCATAGTGACTTCGTCTCGATTGGGGAGAATAAAATCAGCATCATTCCTGAATTTTTTAATAAAACTAAAAATATAGTCCCAACGCCCACAATTGAGCCCTGCTGAATGCTCTTTTAATTCATAAAGAATCTCATCCATTTCAAAAGCAGCAAGAATTGTTTCAATAAGAACAGTAGCCTTTATTGTGCCTCGATCAATATTTAGAAAATCTTGTGCAACAATAAAAATATCATTCCACAATCTAGCTTCAAGATGACTCTCAAGCTTCGGTAAATAAAAATAAGGTCCACTGCTATTTTGGGCTAATGCTTCGTGGTTATTAGCAAGAAATATTGCAAAATCAAATAGGCCTCCTGAGACCTCTTCTTCATTAACCAGAACATGCTTTTCATTCAAATGCCAACCCCTGGGTCTTACAATAAGCGTGGCTGTTTCTTGATTAAGGGTATAGTGTTTTTGGTCACTTTCTCTTATGAATTCTATGTCCCCGTTTACCGCATCTCTTAAATTAATTTGACCATGAATGATGTTGCCCCATGTGGGTGAACAAGAATCTTCAAAATCTGCCATGAAAGTCTTTACTGGGGCATTCAAAGCATTGATTACCATTTTACGATCCACGGGTCCTGTGATTTCAACTCTTCTGTTTTGAAGATCATGTGGTATTGGTGCGACCACCCAATCATCTTCTCTTATTGCCTGTGTTGTTTTTAGAAAATCAGGTTTCTTTCCATCATCCAATTCAGCTTGCCTTAGATTTCTTAACTCAAGAAGCTCTAATCTTCTTGAATTAAATTGCGTATGCAGTAATTCAACCAAGCCTAATGCTCTAGGATTGATGACTTCTTTCTCTTCCATAGTTAAAGATGGAATAATTGTTATTGCTTCAGACATTTAAAAATAAATTATTAATTTAGTGAATTTTATATAAATATTTATTAAAATTTCACAATAAAAATTTTACAATGTAAATTTCACAATGAGTAATCTATATAGAAAAAGTCATCTGCTTGGGACAAAACTAAAAAATGTCCGTAAGCTCAATAAACTAACGCTTGAAGACCTTTCAGAAAGATGCAGTGAAAAAGACCCTAAAAATGCTCCTTCTGTTTCTTATCTAAGCATGATTGAGAATGGAAAACGGCTTCCCTCTGAAAATGTCCTAAACCAAATAGCTATGGTGTTCCAAAAAGACCCTTCTTGGTTTATGGATGAAAATCTTGATATCGGCTTTAGTGACGATGAGGGATCTAAACAAAAAAATCAGAATCTCCCTCTTGAACCAGGCTTTCTCTACAGTAAAGAGTTATTGCAAGGGGCTATCCCAGAATTACTGGATCAAAGCGGTATATCTGGAAGACAGTTTGCTCAGTTATTAATTCGCTCCTACCAAGAAGCGAACTTTAATCGCTTTCCAAGTTTAGAAAAAGTTGCTGATGAAATCGGTAAAAATATTTTTCCAATTAAAATTAATGACATCAAAAAACTATATAAAACTCACGGCTTAAAGCTTAAATGGTTTAAACAAAATAAAGTGACCACATCAACACCTCAAATGAACAATAAAATGCTGCTCAGATCATTTTATGAATCACCCTCAAAAGTCTATGTTAATGAGGCACTGAAAAATGATCCACATCGACTCAAATATGACCTTACAACTCATTTGGGCCATAAGATCCTTCATCAAGGAGATGGTTTAAGATCTATCATATCATCAGGATCTAACCCATTTGACAGTGATGGCAGACAAGAAACTGTGAGTAATTCTCATGATGTGCTCATGGCATGGCATGATTTTGAATCAAGTTTTTTTGCAGGTGCCCTACTTTGCCCTAGAAAACCTTTTAGACGATATATTATTAAAAAAGAACACGACATGTTATCTGCCAAAGAACTTGAATTGTCCCCGGCACATTTAATGAGAAGAGTCACGGCTGTTTCAAATTATCTTTATTGGCATTATTTTGAGGCTTATCAACCAGGGTACTTAAGTGCTATTTACCGAGGCAATGGTATCTCATTACCTTTTGGAAACATGTCAATGGCGACAAACCCATGCCCTAACTGGGCTGTTTTCAGGTTACTCAATGAAGAGTACGTAAAGAACCCTCAATCTCAGATATCAATATTAAAAGACGGGGATGAAACATACCTTTACTGTTGTTATTCAATAAGAAGGTCAGACCTGGCTGGAAACTTAAAACTTTACTCTTTAGGGATAGATTTGAAACCAGCTCTAAATAATCAAGGAATAGACGCCATAGAATTGATTAATGAATTAGAAATAGCTTGCCAAAACAATGGTGGAGAAAGTGAGATTAAAGGTGAAATAAAATCCTCAATCCTGAAAATAGCTAATCTTCTTAGGATAAATTGGTTAATTGATGCATTAGATAACCCTGCAAAAATTATTTGTCCTAAAAGCTCTAATTGTCAACGACAAAAAAACTGCACGCCGCTATCAAAAAATTATAGATTTAATGAAATGGAGACTCTAAAGGAGAATATTTTATTATTGAATAAAGCTAAAGTAATTTAATCCAATCCATTTTTAATTTTCAGTCTTAACAGCAATATCTTCTAAACTTTTTTTAGGTTTCTCAATTTTTCTTACCTCAGAATCAATCTTAGAGGCTATTTCCTGGTAAATCTTTGTTAGTAACCCGTCCTCTGAATTTATAATAACGGGCTGACCATTATCGCTGCCTTCAGAAAGTCTTGGGTGCATAGGTATTTGACCTAATAGCGATATATCATTATCAATTGAAAATTTCTCTATATTATTACTACCCAATACATGATGCTTGGATCCGCATTCATCACAAATAAAATAGCTCATATTCTCAACTAAGCCGATAAGAGGGATTGATAGTTTTCGAAACGCTTCAAGGGACTTTTTTACATCAATCAGTGAGACCTGTTGAGGCGTACTCACAAGAACAGCGGCAGTTAAACCGGCTTTTTGAGAGAGTGTTAACTGGGCATCGCCAGTTCCAGGAGGTAAGTCAATAATCAAGTAATCGAGATCAGACCAGTTGGTTTGAAAGAGTAATTGCTCTATAGCTTTAGACATCATGGGTCCTCTCCAGATGGTTGCCTCATCTTTTAAAACAATGTACCCGATAGACATTAATTCAATACCTAGTGCTACTATTGGGTTAAATGTTTTATTGTCAGGGGTTGAGGGTTTTTGACCTACAGTACCAAGCATTAGAGGGATGCTGGGACCATAAATATCAGCATCCAATAATCCCACTTTAAGACCTTGTTCTTTTAAGGACAGAGCAAGATTAACACTTACAGTTGATTTACCTACGCCTCCTTTACCTGAAGCGATGGCTAAAATATTCTGAATATTAGGCACAATAATCTAATCGTCTTTTTCCTGTTTCTTAGATCTTATTTTAGACCATAAAGATTGAGTCCAGTCGATTTTATTACTTCGATCTCTTTGCTTGATTGAAGCTCTAAATTTCCCAAAATAAAAAAATACGCCTAATGACCCTATAATCATAAGGCTAAAAAAAAGTGAGTTTGAATCCATTAATTTCTGGAATACAGTTTGGTAAGCAATCTTAAAATTTCTAGGTAAAGCCAGATTAAAGTAACCAATAATGAAAAAGCACCATAAGCCTCTAGATACTTAGGAGCACCTTGTTCAGCAGCTTGTTCTATAAAATCAAAGTCTAACACTAGATTGAGAGCAGCAATTGCAACCACCACAAGGCTAAGGCCAATTCCTACCAAGCCATTTGAATGAATAAATCCAATGCTTGCACCAAAAAACATCATGATAAAATTAACTAAATATAACAATGCTACCCCTCCAGTAGCTGCAAAAAGCATTAAACGGAAATTTTCAGTAGGTTTAATAAGTCCAGTTTTGTATGCCATGAGCAAAGAGGCCAATGTGAAGAAAGTAAGACCTACTGCCTGAATAACTATGCCTTCATAGCTTGCCTCAGCAACTGCTGATATCCCACCGATTGCGAAGCCTTCTAAAAGTGCATATATTGGTGCTGAAATAGGAGCAGCTGTTGGTTTAAAAATCGTTATCAAAGCTGCAACCAATCCACCGATTAAACCAAATATAAGATAAGGCATAATAGAAGCAGGTTCACCCGATGCATAGAATTGATTCCAAGTCCAAGCAGCCGTCATAAAACAAAGCAATAAATAAAGGCCGGTTTTATTCACTGTGCCCGACAGGGTCATTACTTCGGAGGTTGAGAAATCAGATGATCTTTGGGTAAAAGCCTTACTTCTGAAAGCCGGATTACCTGATCGACCAAACATTTGTAAAGCTCTATGACGCGCCATGCTTAACTCCTTATTAAGTAATTATTTATTTTTAATTTTTATAACAATTTCCAAATCCTGAATTTTGGTATTCTCAGGAAGTCTTGGAATGTTCTCAACACTTAAGTCATCTGAAGGAATATCAAAAAGTTGGCCAGTGTCTATATTGAAAAAATGATGGTGGGCATTGGTTGTGGAATCGTAATACATCCTCGATGGGTCAACAGCAACTTGATTAACAAGACCTTTTTCAGCAAAAGCATTTAAAGTGTTATAAACCGTTGCTTTAGAAATACTATGGCCTTTCTCAAGTAATCTCTCATAAACTTGTTCAGCTGAGAGATGCTTCGGGTGATCCAATAACATCATGCCGATTCTTAATCGTGCTTTTGTTGGTCGAAGGCCATATAGTTTGAGCCTTTTCTCAACTTTTGTTTTCAGTTGAATAACATCATCCATATTGGAACATTCTAATGAGAAAGAACTCATTTTCCAAATACAATCTCATTACTAATCCTTATTAATTAAAACTAATTTATCTATCTTTAATCATGAAATTATCTATTAGAAAGATCATCATTCCTATGGTTATTAAGGAATCAGCTACATTAAAAGCAGGGAAATACCAATTCTCATAATAACAGAGCAAAAAATCGACCACATAACCTTGTGTAATTCTATCAACCAAATTACCCAAGGCTCCCCCAGCTATCATAGATATTGCAAGATTCTGAGCGCAATGATTTGAAGAAGCATGTTTTATTAAAAAACCTAATAAATACATGCTCACAAAAATTGAGATCAATATTAAAGGTATACGCTGACTGCCCGTATCAAAAGCAAAAAGACTGAAAGCTGCCCCAGTGTTATAAAGCAATGTTATGTCAAAAAATGATGTGATATTAACTCGTTCATATAATTCAAGATTATTTACCACTAAATTTTTTGTCCATTGATCCCCTAGAATAAAGATGACAATTAATACAATCCACTTAAATTGCTTCATAATTAGAAATAGAGTCTTGCCTCTGATACATCGCCTATATTAGCCTCACACCTGGAACACAAGTCTGGGTGATGCTTGGATTGATTGACACTCTCCTGTCGATGCCAACATCGATTACATTTTTCATAGTCAGCTTGAGTTATCGATACAGCAAAGTTTTTTCCGTGCACTGCCTCATCAGTAACATCATCAATTGATTTAATGGTCGCTGATGAAGTAATAAATAGAAAGCGTAATTCATCAGCAAAGGGTTCTAAAAATTCAGTCAGTTCTTGGTTTGCATATAGAGTCAGGTTCGCATCTAATGGTGAACCGATAATTTTTTTATCTCGAGCAATGTCTAATGCCTTTGCAGCTACTTCATTCAAATCCTGGATCATCTCCCAATCATTATTATCACCGGTTGTAGAAATATCATGCCATTCAGAGAGAAAAACTGACGGTACCTGACGGTCTGGAAGCAATTGCCAAATCTCTTCTGCCGTAAATGAAAGCACTGGAGCTATCCATCGTACTAGGGACTCTGCAATATATAATAAAACTGTTTGTGCTGATCGTCTGCCTTTTGAATTCTCAGGCATTGTATAGAGCCTATCTTTAATAATATCTAAATAAAAACCACCCATGTCATTCACACAAAAATTATGCAAAGTTTGGATGATGCGATGAAAAGAATACTCTTCATAATCAGTTTGAATGGATTGATTGATTACACTCAAGCGATTCATAATCCACTGATCCAACAACAACATATCTGAGTAATCAATCGAGTGTTTTTCTGGATTAAAATCCCCTAAATTACTGAGTAGAAATCTAGTCGTGTTCCTAATTCTTCTATAGGTATCACCATTACGTTTAAGAATTTCATCTGAAATTCTCATTTCACTTGTGTAATCCGTCGATGCAACCCATAACCTTAAGATATCTGCTCCCATAGAATTTATTATGCTTTGAGGTGCTATCACATTACCCAATGATTTAGACATTTTCTTACCTTGGTCATCAACAAAAAAACCGTGCGTTAAAACTTGTTTGTAAGGTGCAGAACCATGCATTGCAATTGAAGTAAGTAAAGAACTCTGAAACCAACCGCGATGTTGATCAGAGCCCTCTAAATATAAATCAGCTGGATAACTAATATTATCAAAATTCTGACTCACAGCATGGTGAGCCAATCCTGAATCCATCCAAACGTCCATGGTGTCTGTGGATTTTTTATAGTCCTTTGAATTGTCTTCAACGTAATCCTCAATCGAAGATTCAAACCATGAATCAATGCCATTTTTTTCGATATCATTAGCAATTTTATCTAAAAGTTTCGTTGTTTGTGGATGCAGTGTTTGATCTTTCTTATGAATAAACAATGGGATAGGGACACCCCAATATCTTTGTCGAGAAATACACCAATCAGGTCGAGTAGAAACCATACCTATTATTCGATCTTCTCCCCATTGAGGTAACCATTTAACTTTCTCAATAGCTTGCAAAGAATTATCCCTTAAATCTTCATTATCCATACTAATAAACCACTGCCGAGTGGATCTAAATATCAACGGTGTTTTATGTCTCCAGCAATGCGGGTAGCTATGATTAAATCTCTCTTGATGAATTAGATTCTTAGTTTCTTCAAGTTTATTTAGTATCTTTGATTCCGATTTATAAATATGCTCACCAGCAAAAAATTCTTTGTCTTCTGTAAACAACCCATAAGGGTTCACATAACATTCAAGGTCTAGATGATTTATGATTCCAATATTAAAATCATCATGGCCATGAGCAGGAGCCGTATGAACGGCGCCTGTGCCCGTTTCTGTGGTTACATAATTACCAATCAAAATAGGCACATCTTTTTCGTAAAATGGATGCCTTAACATCAATCCCTTCAAAAGTGATGCATCAATCTTAACGACGTTATCCCAATGCTCTATATTCCAACGATGCATCACTGATTCAGACAAATCATTGGCTAATAAACAAGTGAGCTTCTTGTCATTCAGAGTTCCTTGAAAAAGAGAATAGTCAATGTCTTGACCTAAAACAACAGCCTCATTAGAGGGCAGTGTCCATGGTGTGGTTGTCCAAATAGGTACTATAATCTCAATGCTGGGTTCTAAATCATCAACACCCACTAAATCTAGAAATTTTCCTGTCCTCAATACCTTAAATGCCACATCTACTGACACCGATTGCTTGTCCTGATATTCTACCTCAGCTTCTGCTAGTGCTGATTTACAATCAAGGCACCAATGGACAGGTTTGTGTCCATAGATCACATGATTATTGTCAACAATCTTTGCAAATGCTCTGATTTGCTGAGACTCATAGTTTTTATCTAAAGTAAGATAAGGATTATCCCATTCCCCTAAAACACCTAGACGGATAAAATCCTGTTTTTGTTCTTCGATTTGCTTAAGAGCATAAGACCTGCAATGCTCCCTAAATTCTTTTGCCTCAATTTTAGACCCCACTTTACCTTTCTTTTTTTCAACTTGATGTTCAATTGGTAAACCATGACAATCCCAACCCGGCAAATAAGGCGCATCAAAACCGGATAAGGTTTTTGATTTGATAATAATATCTTTTAAGATCTTATTAAGGGCATGCCCTATATGAATTTTACCGTTAGCATAAGGAGGGCCATCCAATAGAAGAAAGGATTTCTTGTTTTTTTGTTGTTCTCGGATTTTCTGATAAAGATCTATCTGTTCCCATAATCCAAGAATTTCAGGTTCCTTGTTAGGTAAATTACCCTTCATTGGGAAACTGGTTCCAGGTAAATTGAGTGTTTCTTTATAATCTTTCATAAGTAGAAAAAAATTAGTTGAATATTATAGTTACTTAATCTCCGATTTAATACGAATCTCTCTGAATCTAAATCCTAATAAGAATAAAACACTGAAATAAATCAGTACAGAACAACCAATAAGAAAAACTAGACTCAAAATACGATCGCCCAAGGAACTATTAATCCACACAATATTTTCTTGGTTAAACGCTATTAAAAAAACAATCATTGCCAGGGTTGCAAAAAGAATTCTAAGCACTAAAAAGATTAAGTTTTTATCTATTTGTATTAACTTCTCTTTGATAAGTTTAGTTGCTAGTAAATAAGCATTGAGCAGACTGGCCATAGAGAAAGCTAGAGCAAGCCCCATATGGGGATAATTAACCCCAAACTGTATAAGCAATAAGACCAGTAATAACGAAAAGAAAGCATTACAACTCATAGCAATCAGACCATATTTTAGGGGTGTCTTGGTGTCCTCTCTAGAATAAAATGCTGGTGATAAAACCAACACCAAACAAAGACCAACCAAACCAACAGAATAAGCCATTAAGCTGTATTGAGTCATATCTAAATCAAAATTAGTAAAATTACCCCCAAGAAAAATTGTCGAGATTAACGGGCCTGAAAGACAATATAGGCCGGCAGCAGATGGAATAGAAATAATTAAAGCAAGCTTAATACCCCAGTCCAATGTTGACTTATATGTTGAAAGATCTTTATTAGCGTTTTCTCTAGCTAAAGAAGGCAATACTACAGTGGATAAAGCTACCCCAAATACCCCAACAGGAAATTCCAATAATCGATCAGAATAATATATCCAACTAATGCTTCCAGCACTAAGAAACGAAGCGATAAGCGTATTAAATAATAAATTAAACTGAGAGGCTGAGCTACCAATCATAGAAGGGATCATAAGTTTAATAATTCTTTTGACGCCTTCATCATTCCATCCCCAAGTGGGTCTTGGCAGACGATTCATTGTTTTTAAGAAAGGCAACAAGAAGATCAGTTGAATGAGTCCTGCTATAAATACTGCAATTGCTAATATTCGACCAGGATTCGAAGAATTAGGTGCAATAAAACCTGCAGCAATAATAAGCACGATATTTAAAATTACTGGATTAATAGCTGTGGCCCAGAAATGTTTTTTTGTGTTTAGGATTGCGCCTGCGAAAGCCGTAAGTGAAATAAACAGTAAATAAGGAAATGTAAATCGCAACATATCAACTGCTATATCGTACCGGTCGTTAATCTCTGATTGTTGCTCAAAAAATCCTGGCGCAAAAATAATTATCAGTAAGGGGGCCAATAAAACACCAATCAAAGTAACTAAAAATAAAATAATGCCCAGTGTTCCGGATGTTTTATCAATTAATTCCTGGGTCTCTAACTCACTTTTATTCTGTTCATAATCAGAAAGAACAGGAATAAATGCCCTAGAAAATGCGCCCTCTGCAAAAAAACGACGAAAAGAATTTGGTATTTTAAAAGCAACAAAAAAAGCATCCATAATGGGAAAAGCACCAAACAAACGTGCAAAGCAAATATCTCTAACCAGACCCATAACTCTTGATAAGAAAGTCATTAAACCTACAGTGGTAGTAGACTTCAGAAGATTATTACTTCCATTTGATTGATTATTCATGAATTATTTCTTAATTTACCCCGTCAAATTGTTGGTTAATATAAAAAACTATTTATTTATATATAAACGAATAATATTGACAAAGACATACAAAATATAAAAGAATACACCTCTTTTTTATAACATGAGTAAAGAATAGGTAAAAACAATGGCGAACACCAGTTCAGCAAAAAAAAGAGTTAGGCAAAACGAGAGGCATAGAGAAAACAATATGGCTCTAAAGAGCAGGATGCGTACCTCTGTAAAAAAAGTAATTAAAGCAATTGATGAAAAAAATGCAGGTGAGGCAACTGAGCTGTATAAAAAAACCCAACCACTAATTGATTCTCTTGCGAGAAAAGGCCTTATTCATAAAAATAAAGCGGCTAATCAGAAAAGAAAATTGATCAAAGGCATCAAGTTAATCAATTAAACAAATTAATTAGAATCCTCTGATTCATATAGTTCATTCAACCTAATCATTATTTGATCACTTAGATCAGCAGTGCCATTTGAAGTCACAGCACTAATTGCAAACACCGGTCCTTCCCACGCAAGGTTTTCTATTATCTGAGTAATCTTTGATTGTGGATCTTCCAATAAATCAGTTTTATTAAAAACTAACCATCGTTCCTTCTCGTATAAACCACTATCAAACTTTTCCAATTCCAAGACAAGAGCTTTAATGCTCTCACATACTCTAGATACTTCTTGAGGCTCAAATAAATCGACAATATGAAGTAATATACTGGTCCTGCTAAGATGCTTTAAAAACTCAAGTCCTAAACCTGTTCCTTCTGAGGCTCCCTTAATAATCCCAGGAACATCAGCCACAACAAAGCTGTTTTCATAATCGACGCGGACCAACCCAAGATTAGGACTTAGTGTTGTAAATGGGTAATCAGCAACTTTTGGTTTAGCTGCTGAGATACATCTAATAAAAGTCGATTTACCTGCATTGGGGTAGCCTAGTAGGCCAACATCAGCTAATAAGTTGAGCTCCAAAAGAAGCTTTCTTTTTTCACCACTTGACCCATCTGTAGACTGCCGAGGTGCTCTATTACGACTTGATTTAAAGCGAGCATTACCTTTTCCACCGTAACCACCATTTGCGACTAAACATTGGTCATCATGATTGAGTAAATCTCCAATTTCTTCTCCGGTTTCTAGATTTGAGACTTTAGTCCCACAGGGGACAAATATGATTAAATCCTCACCACTTAGTCCGCTCCTATTTTTTGATTTTCCAGATTGGCCATAAACTGCTCTAAACTGGTTATTAACCCTAAAATCGATGAGTGTGTTCAAATTAGTAGTCGCCTGAAGGACGATACTCCCTCCATTTCCACCATCACCTCCATCTGGCCCGCCTTTAGGAATATATTTTTCACGTCGAAAACTAACTACTCCATTACCGCCGTCGCCAGCTTTTATAGAAATTATTGCTTCGTCTATAAATTTCATGATCAGAACCTATAATAAAAAAAACCCCGCAAAAAAGCGGGGTTTTATTAAAAAATAAACAATAAACTATTCAGAAATTGGATGAACTGTTGCGAACTGTCTCATTTTTGGACCTTTTTTTTCGAACTTTAATTCTCCATCAATTTTAGCAAACAAAGTATGGTCCTTTCCTATCCCAACATTTTTTCCAGGATGAAACTTAGTTCCTCTTTGACGAACAATAATATTTCCCGCTTGAACATACTGCCCTCCAAATTTTTTGACACCTAATCTCTTGGATTCAGAATCTCTTCCGTTTCTAGTACTTCCACCTGCTTTTTTATGAGCCATAATATTTAACCTAATTCGTTATATTATTTTTCTGCTTGCTGCTTTGTTTTCTTTGGAGCAGTCTTTTTCTTAAGATTAATGGCTGTTATTTCAACTAAAGAATAAATTTGTCGATGTCCAAAATTACGCTTATAGTTCTTTCGCCTTTTAAACTTCACCACTTCAATTTTCTTGCCTTTACCTTCTTCTAGGACTTTTGCTTCTACAGTGGCGTTTACTAAGTAAGGAGTTCCAATATTAATTTTACTCCCTTCACCGATAGAAAGAATTTCTTCAAAAACAACTTTCTTACCAACTTCAGTACCTAGCTTTTCCAGCTTTAGCTTTTCACCCTTACTGACTCGGTATTGTTTTCCACCTGATTTAAACACGGCATACATTTATCTTTTCCTTCTCTTGACCCCAAGAATCTGGCAATTCTATAGATTAAAGCTTTTTAATTCAATAATTTTAAGGGTTTGTTATATTGTCCTGATTATAAACAGTTAAAAAATTACTTTTATTTATGATTCAAAGTATAGAACAGGTCAATCAATCGAAAAATTTAATTGAAGAATTAAGAAACCTTGTCAAAGAAGACTGGGTATCGATGAATAAAGAGATACAAGATCAACTGCATAGTGATATTGGTCTCATTAATAGCATTTCTCACTATATTATTAATAGTGGAGGAAAAAGATTAAGACCTCTAATCGTCTTACTTGCCTATAGAGCATGCGGTAAGAACAACAATCAAGAATCTATAAAAGCCGCTGCAATGATTGAATTTATTCATACTGCAACGCTTCTTCATGATGATGTAGTTGATGATTCTGCTACCAGAAGAGGAACAATCACTGCACATAAAAATTTTGGAAATGAGTCCACCATTCTTGTTGGGGACTTTTTATATTCAAGAGCCTTTCAAATTATGGTTGAAATTGGACATATGAGAATAATGGAGATTATGTCTGAAGCTACCAACACCATTGCTGAGGGTGAAGTAATGCAACTTATTAACTGCGGTAATCCAGACACGACCAAAGAACAGTATCTGGAAGTTATCTATAGAAAAACAGCAAAACTCTTTGCATCTGCCGCTACCATTGGAGGGGTTTTAGCTGGTCAATCAAATAAAATTGAAGACAGTTTAAATATTTATGGACAAGAACTAGGTATGGCTTATCAACTAATTGATGATGCCCTAGATTATAGTTCTTCATACGAAATGATGGGAAAAGAAATGGGTGATGACCTGTCTGAGGGTAAACCTACACTGCCTTTAATATATGCCTTAGAAAGAGCTAACCCAGAAATGCAGATGATCATCCGTGATGCAATAACAAAAAAAGATGCCTCTCATTGCAATGAGATAATAGATTGCATTGAACAGACAGGTTCTCTTGCGTTAACAGAATCAAAAGCTAGAGAAGCATCTATAAAAGCCATCGAGGCCTTAAAACAGCTCCCAAACAATCAGTATAAAGAAGCATTAATTAGTCTTGCTGAATTTACTGTGAATAGACCTTTTTAGAATCCATAGATGCTTGAAAAAAAAATTATTGCTGCATTTTATAAGTTTATTGATTGGAGTGACTTTCAAGAAAAAAAACCTGTCTTAGAGAAAATTTGTCGAAAAAATAACATTGTCGGAACCATATTATTAGCGCCTGAAGGTATTAATGGAACAATCTCGGGTTCTCATGAAGGAATTCTCACAACCATTGAAGAGCTAAAAAAGGACTCTCGGCTATTAGATTTAGAACCTAAATTTTCAGAAGCAATGGGTGAAACATTTAAAAGAATGAAAGTCAGACTAAAAAAAGAGATTGTTTCAATGGGTAAGGACAGTGTAAATCCTGGGCAAATGACTGGAACAAGTGTCTCTCCTGAGCAATGGAATCAGTTCATTCAAGATCCTAATATGTTAGTTATTGATACAAGAAATCAATATGAACATGCCATTGGAAGCTTTGAAGGCTCGGTAGATCCTGAAACAACTTCATTCAGGGAGTTCCCAAAATGGGTTGAAAAAAAATTAAAACCACTGATGGAAAAGCAAAATAAAACAAAAGTGGCTATGTTTTGTACAGGTGGTATTAGATGTGAAAAAGCATCTTCTTATTTATTACAAGAAGGTTTTGAAGAAGTTTTTCAACTTCAAGGTGGGATCCTAAAATATCTAGAAAACATTAATCTTGAAAACAGTTTATGGGAAGGCGAATGTTTTGTTTTTGATGATCGTGTTTCGATACAACATGGGCTTCTTGAGGGAAACTATTCTATGTGTCATGCCTGCAGAATGCCCATTGATGATGATGATATGAAAAGTAACAAATACCGTGAAGGAATTAGCTGCCCTAATTGTTATGATATGCATTCAGATGAAAGAAAACTTAGGTTTAGTGAAAGACAAAAACAAATCGAATTAGCAAAAGAAAGGAATGAAAAGCATCTTGGTAAAAAAATCTAAAATTAATTAATATTCATGATATTTCATGAATGACTTTTTTATTTGTATAATAGTTTTTAAGTAATGGTAATTTCTAAACAACTAAGGATATTTGTATGAAAAAGATTCTTTTTACCTTTTTACTGACTTTCTATATCAATGGAAATGCTGCTGACAAAGATTACTCTTATAGTTATATTGAATTAGGAATAAATCAGACTGATGAAATTGGTTATCAAGGTGAATTATCTCTAAATTTACCATCCTTACCAATATATCTTAAAGGCCTTATTAAAGATGAAAAAGTAGAATCTAATAATTCTAGCTATGATAAAACAGGTACAACATTGGCTATAGGTGTTCATACTTCTTTATCAGATATTTTTAACGGTGTTTCAATGAGAGGTCTAACTTTTGATTTTGAGAAAATTTTAGAGCTATATGCTGAAATTGGTTTCAATAAATGGGAATTAGAGGACGAATCAACTATAGCTGAAGATGGGACAGATGCTTATGCTAGAGCAGGATTGAAGATAGGTAATGCGAGTGCCTGGGAATATGATCTTTTTGTCGAAAAAACTAAATTAGCTGAAGTTGCATTAGATCCAATTACTAATAAAAATAAATATACATTCTCTGATCAAACCAACAATAATATTGGTATCAAAATTATTAATCACTTAGGAGAAAGTGCTTCTTATAGTCTTGGCTATAATAACGATGATTTCTCTGGCTCTTCTTTTTCCTTGGGCTTCAGGTATAACTTTTAATCATCAATTAAAAATTTAATCGCTTATTTCTGCCAACACAAACTGACCTAAAATCTGAGTTTCAAAAGTAAATGTGCCATTTGCTGTGTCTAATTGATTATTATAATTACTCCTCACTTTAGGATGAATTTCAAAAGACTGAGTGATTTCATTAAAAACAAGTGGTTTGATATTAGCCGAGTTCTTTAATTTCTCTTGGTCATAAGGGATAGTTATTAGTGCCGGTACATTGAAAATTGATCTATGTGGACCAAAAAAAACTGTCTTCGAGATAGCATTTGGATGTATTGGCATTTTTTCTGTGGGTGAAACCTTTTCTTGAGTTCCGATTACAATAATTAAATCATCTTTAGAACTATCCAGATAATCTGAAATTTGATCGTACTCATTAATTGCTCTTACTGCATCAGGACCTGTATTAGGATTTCTATCGCTTTCTGGACGCCATCGATTATCCCAAGTGTATGAAATAGGTTTTTTAGGATTAGGGTCTGCATTGATCACTATTTTTGCTCCTGCTAAAGCACCACTATTGACTTCAACAATACCCCCGTTTAACTTCGTAATTTGCCCTTCAGCGGCAATATTTATACCAAGGTTTGGATATATTTGTAATCGCTCTATGCCTCCACGAATCCTGTTGACATAATTAACTGCCATATCATCGACAAAATCCTCAAAAGCCTCCATTAATTGAATTCTGCTAAACCCTTCAGGGCACTGATGATTAACAGCTGGGACTTGTTCATAATCTCCAGGCGCATGATGTTTCTCACACCATGTCATTCTTAATTCCCCTTGATGTATTTCTTCAATTGAGTTTAATGGAATATTTAAAGCTTCTCTCATATTAATAATTAACACCCAATAAGAATATCCCCAATGAGACAATTGAATAATTACTTCTTTTTTCTTCTGATTGAGGATTGTGTCCTCTATGGTTTCTCTAAGATTTATATAACGTAATGGATCTTCTGGATACCCTAATTGTCTTCCACTGAATAATGCATAGGCAAATAAATTATTAGTTCTTGCATCTGGACTGCCTGATCCACCGGTTTTATAAAAAGAAATCTTATGTTCTTTTTCATTTTGCTCAATATAGCGTTTATAGCTGAGGAAATTTAGATAAGCATTCTCATGAAAGACCTCTTGAATAAAAGGTGCAGCATTTGACATTGGACCAACAGGGTTATCTCCTGGCCAAGGTAAGCCGAATGTAGTGTATATAACTGCTACCTCATTACCAGGCTCAATATGATCCAAATGACGTTCTAAGTTATTGTGCATCATATAATTATATTCTGGTGTTCTACCGTACATTCTGACCTGATTTATATCAAAGTCATTAACATTAAATCCTGCTCTGCATAATGATTGGGAAGATAAGTGTAAATCCCAAAAATTATTTGCATAAACATTATGATCAGTAATTGGCTTAGCTAAAATAATCTTTCGATAACCATTTCTAGCCATTCGAGGCATTGTATCCTTTAGATGGTTTGTAAGACCTGGAACATTTGAATAATAACCCTCTCGTACAAGAATCTGGTCATCAAAATATTCACCAATCCAATCCTCTATAAAAGGATCTTGAGGAGCTTCAACTTTATCGTATTCTGGAAAATATGCAGGCTCATTAAGATCCCAACCCATCATGCCAGCAACACGAGCTTTATAGGCTTTGTCTATCTCATAATAATCATTAACCCCATTTGATTTTTTGATGAGAAAAATTCCTTCTAAATAATCATTCCCATTTCTAGGATCAGGTGTATATCTTATTAAGGGAAAACCACCTGTATCACGAGATGCTGCTGCAGATACATAATCTTTCATAGCAATAACTTCAATTCCCTCTAGATCCTTTTGATAAAGGATTTCTGCGTCACCTCCCGCAAAAGGAAATTCACCTGCTTTATTGTCGACTATCGGTATGTAACTTTTGTTGTCCTCACTAATCTTATAGGCGCCAACACTATCCCATAATTTCTCCATACCTTTAACCTTTCTTCCAACTGCAAAAGGCAATCGAGAAATTTCTACTTGAAAAGGGAATGTTCCAACATGCCATTGCGTACAAGCCTGAGTCGGAGAGGTTATTCTTTCGCCTCCTGAGGTTCTCCAATACAGATAATCATCGTAAGCCTTGTTAAAACCCTCAGGTGTCCCCCAGCCTGTTAAGACAACTACAGGTTTATCTTTAATTCTTAGTGAAATTGGATCGCCCTCTTTATCTAATAGAACTGCTGGCTTGTACCCATTTGCAGGTATGTAGGTGTTTCTTGAAAAGAAAATAACAAGAAAGACGAGACCTAAGCCTAAAGAAAACAAAATTGTATTTTTTATAAGACTCACAAATAACTCCTATCCCTTCATCTTATGTTGATGTAGATTTAATTTCAATTGGAGGTGCTTACTCGAGAAAAACAGGATACTTCATAAGTTTTAATAAATCGTGACAATTTCATCACCTTTAGAATTCTTATAGGCTCTTGCCATACCACTTGTATTAAAAACCATAGATACATTTCCATTTTTATCTAAAACAATGACGCCTCCGTCAGCTCCTATGTCTTTCAATTCTTGAATCAATTCAGATGAAGCTTTCTCAACAGGCTGGCCAAGATATTCTATTCTGGCACAGATTTCTCTAGCCACATTGTAACGAATAAAAAATTCACCATGCCCTGTTCCAGATACCCCGCAAACATTATTTTGTGCCCAAGTTCCAGCACCAATAATTGGCGAATCACCAATTCTTCCAGGCTTTTTATTAGTCATTCCACCGGTAGAGGTTCCCGCGCTTATTGTTCCACTCTGATCAAGAGCCACGGCACCTACAGTGCCTAATTTTTCCTTTTCTTGAGTTACTTTAAGTCGTTCTAGATTCTCGATAGAGGCAAAGTAATCTGGATTGACTAGTTCAAACCCCCCTTCCTTGGCAATTTTCTCAGCACCCTCTCCAACCATCATCACATGTTTAGTGTTTTCCATCACATACCGTGCCAACTTGATTGGGTTCTTGATTCTGCTCACAGAAGCAACTGCTCCTGCTTGTTGAGAATCCCCAACCATGATCGAAGCATCCATTTCTTGTTTTTCGGCAGAATTGTATACAGATCCTTTGCCAGCGTTAAAATTAATATTGTCCTCGAGAATCATGATGGCTGCTTCTATAGCGTCCAGACTTGAGCCTCCTGATTCCAGTATTGAATAGCCTGTCGATAAGGCCTGCTTTAAACCCTCTTGAATTGCATTCTGTTTCTCTTCAGAAATATTACGACTCCACCCTGCTCCCCCATGAATAACAATGGCAAAGTCTTTAGCAGCCTTATCAGGCTCAGAGTTTAAAGTATCAAAAGACATAAATAATATTAGTGAAAAGATAATAAATGGGCGCAACATAATTCTAATAATAATACTCCATTACCTGATCGTTTAACACCAGATGATTTTCCTGCTACAGTTAATGAAATTGCATGGTTGTGTCCTACTTGGATCAGCACAAAACTTATAATGAAATATTTGCATACAATGATCAGAGTTAGTGATATTGAAGAGTCACTCAATTTTTATTGCAATCAGTTAGGGTTGAAAGAGGTGAGGCGATATGACAATGACCAGGGTAGATTCACTCTTATATTCTTAGCTGCTCCTGATGATGAGTCTGCTCAGATAGAGTTAACCTATAATTGGGATGGTGACAACTTGGGAGATGGTTCAAGAAACTTTGGACATTTGGCTTATTCAGTAGATAACATTTATGAAACATGCACTCATTTATTAAATTCCGGAGTGATAATAAATCGTCCTCCCAGAGATGGTTATATGGCATTCATTAGATCACCAGATAATATATCAATTGAGTTACTTCAAAAGGGAGAAGCTCTTTCACCACAAGAACCATGGATTTCTATGGAAAATATAGGTGAGTGGTAACTTAAAAATACCGTGATTAAAATTCCAGTAAAAACTGCAATTTGGGTTTTACCTGTTCATCTTTATGCACTCTTAGTCCCATTGGCACTAATTCCAGTTATCAATAAAAATAGATCTCTCTTAGAAGAAAGTATTTTTAATGTTGAACTGTTATTTCTTGCAATAGGAATTCTAATCATTGGCAGTTTATTTGAGATAATTCAAAATCATATTGATCATTGGTATGTCACTGCAGAAACTGCAAGTGGTAATGGTTTTAGTATAATGGATGGGTTATTTACATTCTCGATTCTAATTGGTCAGGCTCTTATTCTTCTTAGCTTAGTTGGGCAAAATAGTTGGGCTAAAATCATCGCCATTTTCTTTATAATTGCTGCCCCTATTTTATACATTAAAAGACAGTATGTTTTCTTACCGACCAGTATTATTGGGATAATTAATACAGTAGTCGCTTATATTATTTTTGGAAATTGGATTATTTTTATGCAATTAGTCATGGTAGCTTTTACCGTTTTCTTCTTTGAGAAGCTCCTAAAAACTAACAACCAGTTTTATCATGGTCTAACCACCTTTTGTGCATCCTCAGGGATATGGTTTCTAGTGATTGTAATTAATAACCCTATCAATAATGGATAGATGAAATTTCTCAAAATTAATTTCTCTGCTAATGGTTCTTTGTTCGATTTTTCTGTAGCAGATGTTAGCTGCAGATACTGACGGTACTCTTTACATTAAAACTTCATTCTCAGCTTCAATGTAAATCTGTCTTCTTTCGGGTTGTTCCAGGTTCCACTAATTATCTCACTGACACTCACATCATCATCTTCGTAATGTCTACCTCCTCGAGTATAGACGGCATAGAAATGAGACAGTGGGCTAAGTTCATATTTGTACCTAACCTGGAAAGCCAACTGCCCAAGATCAAATCCAGCAGCTGGTGAATTGGCAGAA
>Ga0207990_1000069_pt1 | contig 56000 bp, 51 predicted proteins | sample ETNtaG_8_FD_185780 | JGI IMG/M metagenome (GOLD analysis project Ga0207990, IMG submission 185780) | Marine microbial and viral communities from oxygen minimum zone, Eastern Pacific Ocean - ETNP201406SV75 (SPAdes) (version 2) | ecosystem: Environmental > Aquatic > Marine > Oceanic ...
AAAGCCTACCTGGGTGAGGGGTTGCACGAGCGTGCTTGAAGTCCAGGGACTCCAGGCCTTTTACGGGGCCAGCCAGGCACTGTTCGGGGTTGACCTGGAGGTCGCTGCGGGTCAGGTAGTGACTTTGATGGGGCGCAACGGAATGGGTAAGACTACGACTGTCAACTGCATTATGGGACTGTTAGCCCACAGTGCGGGCAGCGTCCGGGTCAATGGCCAGGACATGGGTGGATTGCCAAGTTTCCGGGTTGCACAGGCCGGAGTAGGGCTGGTGCCTGAAGGCCGCCAGGTATTTCCCAATCTGACGGTCACTGAAAATCTGCTGGCAACTGCAGCCAATCGCCATGGCGCGGCACAACCCTGGCAGATGAACCGGGTATTGCAGATGTTTCCGGCACTGGCCGAACGTCGGCACAGTTCGGGCAGTCTGCTCTCGGGCGGGGAACAACAGATGCTTGCGATCGGCCGGGCACTGATGATTAACCCGACCCTGCTTATTCTGGATGAAGCCACTGAGGGGTTGGCACCGCTGGTACGTCGCGAGATCTGGTCGTGTCTGGTTCAGCTGAAAAACGCCGGTCTGTCCATCCTGGTCATTGACAAGAATGTGGCCGACCTTGCCCGGATCGCCGACCGCCATTTCATCATCGAGAAAGGTCGCACGGTCTGGACCGGTGACTCACGTGAGTTGCTTGCAGGCGATACGCTGAAACGCCGTTACCTGGGAATCTAGTAAGGGTATTATTTCTTGGTGTTCCACACGCCGCGGGATTAAGGCAGGTGGTCTGCAGGCCGCCTAGGCACTTGTGTCCAACGTGGTTTCACGCAGTGTGCGCAAGGCGCTGGCATCAATCTGTGGAATTTTTTTAAGAATGGCCTCGAATCGACCGGCGCTGTGAAGGTGTGTTTGCCCATAGCCTTTGACCAGGCCGGCACAGGCGGCCGCTTCCAGGGCGAGGTCATAATCGCGTCGTGCCGCCCCGAGAAGTTGCCGCAGCCAGTTTTCGATGGCGGCTTGTTCCTTGAAATAACGGTAGGACCGGGTCCGACGCGAGCGCAGACCTGCGATGATGCGCAGTGCCAGGAAGCCGCTAACCGTATCAGTCTTAACCTTTATCGGGAAGCCCCGGTTGCCAAAACCGGTGCGGGCGCTGAATGAAAGCACCCGCTTTGCGAGTTTGGGCGAAAGAATCGAAATGAGTTCGTCCGTTCCAGGCTTGAAGTAATCGACCACGCGAACGATCTGGTTCTCGTTAGCACGCACCTCCTCGCGCAGCCTGGTGAAACGTTGACGCCGGGTCTTCAGGTCGGCGACCCGGATGATGTCATCATAGGCCATGAGTCGGACCAGCCAGCGCCCGGTTTCGCGGGTCAGGGTATAGCCGCGCTGCTCGCCACCATTGGCGCGGTCGGCTTCAAGTACCGCCTGCAACCGGTTCAGGTAGAGTTGAACATAGGCACTATCCTGATAATCAGCCAATCGTTCCATGGCCATGCGAAGAAGATCGTGGATGTCTGGCGGAAACGTGTTTTTCATCGCTGCCAGGGCCTGGGCGGTCGGTTGTGCCCGGGCCGGGCTTGATGCTGTGATGGTAGTTGGCAGGTCTTTCGATTCACCTGAGGCGATGGCAAAGCCAAGATCAAAGCCGGCCAGGTTAGCAGCCACTGCAACCGAACTGCGCTGAATGCTCGCGGTGAAGGCCTGGCGTGAAAAGGGCAGCACCCCAGCACCTGCTACGGCCCCGAACAGTACTGCGTTGATGATACTGCCGGTGGCGGCTGCGCAGGCGGCCATGTCAAAGTGCACGAGTCGCTGGCACTGTGCGGCAACGGCGCTGAGGAGGTATTCGGGGTCGATGCGCACATCTCTCGGCGAGGCTTTCTCGGCGACTGCGTAGGCCCGGTGACTGGAGGAGACTACCGTGGTACGTGATCGGGTAATGAACCCAGCCTGTAAGGCGCGCCCTGCTTCTACCGCCTCAGTCGACAATACCAGGTCTACATCGCCAGGGCAGGGCATCAGCGCGCAGACCATGGACTGGTTGGTGTTGTGCTCAGAGAAGTTTGGCCACGTTTCCAGGTAGTAGGTCGTTGCGCCGGTGCGCTGGGCAACGCCCGGGACATAGGTATACCGCACCTCGAAATTCTGGCTCTCGCAAAGGTCTGCCATCCACTGGGTTAACAGGCCACCGCCTTCGCCACCCATGGCGCCAATGACGATTCTTATCGGACGTGTATCGGGGTGATCCATAGTTACCGGGTGCGGGGTTCGCTGCCTTGCAACGCGCCGATCACCCACTGGCGAACATTACTGATAGTTCGTTCCCGCCAACTGGGATTGTTGATGATAGTGGCCTCAAAAAAAGACGGACAAAGCCCGGCCTGGTGGGCCATGACGCCACAGTTTCCACAGCCTACACACTGGTTATCTATTACCGCGACTGGCCCATCAGCGAGGGGGTCGGGGTTGTCTTTAACAGTAAGTGAGGGGCAACCGGATAGCCGGACGCAGGCCCGATCACCGGTACAGATATCCGGGTCAATGCCCAGTCGGACCCGCAGTGCCCGTGCACCACAATCCAGGGCTTCCTGGTGCGCCTGCTTCACCCGGCGCTGGCGGGCCAGTTGGCATTCACCCTGGGAGATGATGATCTTCAGACCCGGCGGCGACTGGCTAATAGCTTCGGTTAGTGTCGTGACCATCTGTTTGACGTCGTAGCTGGGTATCGTTCGTACCCACTGGGCACCCACGCCGCGTACTGCCTTTTCAATCGTCATCTGGACAGGGTTGCCGGACCTGGCCTGGTCAGTAGAGGGAATAGCCTGGTGGCCGGTGGCAGCAGCATAGCCATTATCGACGATGAGCAACACACCGTTATCACCGTTGAATATCGCGTTGGCAACGCCGCTGGTCAGGCCGTTGTGCCAGAAGCCACCGTCACCCATGATGCTGATCAGGGGTTTGGCAAAATTAGGGGCCAGGCCGGAGGAACTGGCGAGACCCAGGCCGTAGCCGACAGTATGCTGGCCAATATTAAACGGGGGCAAGGTGGAGAACAGATGACAACCGATGTCGCCGCTGACATGGAATTCACCCAGTTCCTGCTGAACTAATTTCAACGCACTGAACAAGGGCCGTTCCGGGCAGCCGATGCAGAATCCTGGTGGGCGGGCAGGCACGGGGAATCCAAGGGCTGTTTGAGAGCCCGAAATTTCCCGCGTAGCCTGTTGCTGGGCGCTCTCCATTGTCGCCAGGCTGACCCCCGCCGGTGTGGCGCCATTCAAAAATCTGGTAATGCCAGTGATCAATATCCGGGTCTTGTATTCACCAGCTGTGGGCAACAGGTCCTTGCCGTGAATCCGGGTGTCGATGCCGGTGCCGTGCAGGTCAGCCTTGATGCTTTGTTCGATGTAGTTTGGCTGCCCTTCCTCGATTACTAACACAGCCTTTTTGCCGGCACAGAATGCCCTGATCTCCTCCGGGATCAGCGGGTAGGTGACAGTAAGTAGGTAAATCGGAATTTTTGAGTTGCCCAACGCGTCCGCGAGAGACAGTATCTCCAGTGAGCGATTGAGGGCGTTGTAAATGCCACCCTGGACGATAATTCCAATGTCGACATAGTCACCCGGCAGGCTCTGATTCAGTTTATTTGTGCTGATGAAACGAAGTGCCCTCGGCCACCGCTCAGTGATTTTCAATTGCTCCTGTTGATAGGAGGAGGGGGGCAGGACCACTTTGTTGTAATCAAACACGGCTTGTTCGAGGGGATGGTGGGCGTTGTACTGACCTGGCCGGTTATCCTTGGCGACGAAGCTGCCATAGACATGGCAGGCGCGAATACGCAGCATCAACATCACCGGAGTGTTAGTCGCTTCAGACAGTTCAAAGCCGTGTTCTACGGCAGCAACGATAGCCGGTAAGTCGGGGCGGGGGTCGAGCAGCCACATCTGTGATTTTGCCGCGAAAGCATGAGTCCGCTCCTGCATGATGCTGGACCCCTCGCCGTAATCCTCACCGACAATAACCAGAACACCACCCCGGACCCCGGCCGAGGCGACATTGGCCAGCGCATCAGCCGCTACATTGGTGCCGACCGTTGATTTCCAGATGACAGCGCCGCGTAGCGGATAGTGAATAGATGCGGCCAGCATGGCGGCCGCAGCGGCCTCGCTGGCGGCGTTCTCGAAGTGCACGCCGAGCTCACGCCGGATTTCCGCGGCATCATTAAGGACATCCATCATATGTGAGATCGGTGAACCCTGGTAACCGCCAATGTAGGAGACACCGCTTTGCAGAAGGGCCTTGGTGACTGCCAGTACCCCTTCACCACGGAAGACCTCACCGTCGCGGTTGCGAAGGCTCTGCACTTCCTTGCTGAATGATCGTTCGGCCATCGTTAGTTTGCAGCCCTCAATGCAAATGAGTAATTCACCATCTTCGGTTGCAGTAATGCTTGCTCATCGAAAGTTCAAAATGGCTGATGCCGTACGTTCCTTAGAATTTTTTGGAGCGTTGCAACAAAAGCGGTGAATTCACTTTCTTCGACCCCGTGAAAAAGATGTCGGAAATGCCAGTAAAAGACGGGCCAGAATCTCTCAAAAACCTGGCGACCTTTCTCGGTGAGGTAGACTTCGATGAAGCGGGAGTCACTTAATCGGGGCCTGCTCATGTTCGATTCGCATGACGGAGGTGACTCCCTGGGTCATTCCAGTTGCCTTTTCATAAGAAGCGCAAAGCCCCCCTCTCTAGCAAAATGAAGCATAGTCTCCGAAGAGAAATTCTTCCATTTCCGAGATGCCTCAGGCCAGTCTTTTTCGGAGACCGCCTCGTCTGCCGCGGCCAACTCCTGGTCACAGTACCGATGAACGCCAGTCATGAATTCCGTGATAGTTGTCATATGGTTTCAACTCCTTTCGTGTCCCGGCTCTCTGTCAAATTAGTGCCATTACTAAAGCGTTCGGGGTTACTCACGGCCCTGGACCGCTTATTCAAGTTGCCTGGGCAGCCAGGTCGCCAGTTCCGGCACAAAAATTAGCAAGGTCAGTACCACCAACTCGATCAGGATAAAAGGCAGCGCGGCAGCGACAACTTGCCCCAGCGTCACTTTGAAGGGTGCGACACCTTTCATCACGTAGAGCAGCAGCCCAAAAGGCGGCGTCAACAGGCTGATCTCCATGGTGATCAGCATTAGCACCATCAGCCAGATGACGTCGATATTGAAAGTGGCCTGCAGTGACTGGGAACTCAACAGGAAGAAGGGTAGCGTCAGCAGTAACATGCTGACCTGGTCCATGAAGGCGCCCAGAAATAGCAACACCAGCATCATCATGATCACAACCGTCAACGGTGTCAGGTTCATTGTGGCGAGGTACTGCAACAACCCATCCGTTGCCCCGGAATTCGACAGTGCCTGGCTGAAAACCAGTGAGCCAGCGATGATGAACAGGATCATGATATTAATCTTTGCCGTTTCCATCAGCGCCTTTGCAATTGCCCGCCAGTTGAAATCAGCTCCTGCTATGCCCGAGATCCGCACAGTCGACTTGAACAGGCGAAAAAAGTAACACACAACGAGCGCTGCCAGGCAGCCCAGTGCGGCGGCATCGGTTGGCGAAGCGAGTTTGAAGAATATGCTGCCTACGACCACGATGAAAATAATGAGCAGCGGCAAGATGTACAGCAACCCCGGGAGAATACGGTTGGCGGCACGACGGTAGTGGCCGGTGTAGGCCCATGAGAGCCGCTCCGTGCCGCCGAGCCACAGTGCCACGGTGACCGGCTCATCAAACTGATCGGTTTCGATCTCGTAGGCTGGGGCAAGCTTCGGATTAATGGCACAGCGACCCACCACATAGGAAAAAAACAACACCGCCATCAGCACCCCCGGCACGATGCCGGCAACGAGTAACTGGGCCACCGACTGCTCGGCAAGACTGGCCAGCAGTACCGCCAGAGCCGAAGGCGGTACCAGCATGGCGATTCCACCGACCGCCATAATCGGCCCCATGGCTATCTCGGGCTGGTAGCCCCGCTTGGCCATGTCTGGCAGCAATACCGAGCCGAGGATTGCAGTATTGGCGATAGTCGAGCCCGAAAGCGAAGAGAACACGGTGCCGCCAACAATCGCGACGACGGCCAAGCGGCCGGGAACACGCGCGATCAACCGATCAATTGCGCTGATAGCCTTGAAGGCAACACCGGTCTGTAGCAGGATTTCTCCCATCAGCAAAAACAACGCAATCGGCGCAAGCGTGTATTTGATTGCGTTGTGAAATTCCAGTGGCATCAGGACCAGGCCGATATCACCATTGATAAACAGAGCAGTGCCAAGCACGTTGGCGGCGAAAAACGCAAAAGCCACAGGCAGGCCGAGAAACATTGTGATGCAGACTGTTCCGAGCAGCAGAATCAGGGCGAGGTACCATTCCATGAGTCAGAAGCTCGCCTTGGATGAATCTGTTGCGATTGGAATTCGTAGCATACTGCGGCGGAACCGCAATAAAAATTCGATCGCAAGGAAAAGAAACGAGGTAGTGAAGACCGTCATTATGTATCCGGTTGGAATACGCAGATCTTTGTCCGGCAGGGAGCCATCCTGAAATTCCCAGATAGTCACCCGGCTTCCGTAAAAACACAGCGCGATACAAAGTATTGCACCTGCAACGTCCATGGCGCGCTCAACGCGTTCTGCAGCTTCTCGGCGAAGCGCCATGGTGACGACATCCACGCGGACATGAGCGCCCTGGCGCAGGACCCACGGAGCCCCAAGGAAAACCCCAAAGTACAAGGTGTACTCAACCGCCTCGTAAAGCCACCAGATGCTGCCCAACTGGGTTTTGACCAGGAAAAGATTAAGGGGGATCAGAACGGCGATGAGTCCGATAGAAGCGGCGACCAGTGCGGCCAGGTACAGCATGAGCCGATCGAAGCCAGCTTCAAAGCGATCGATCTGCTTTTGCATCACGTACCTGTCGAGTCGACCTTAAACTGAAAACGAAATGACCAGCGTGCGGGAGCCGGCCTGATGGCCGGATCCCGCCAGCGTGAACGAGGATAAGCTAGGACAACTACTGGGTAAACAGTTTCTTGAGCGCAGGGCCGTGTTCGGGGCTGCGTTCGAGAACCTCCGCCCAACCGGCAGCAACAGCGGCCGCCAACCACTGGTCCCGATCGGCCCCTTCCAGGGTGATCGTTTCCATGCCTTCACTGGCCATCCAATCTTTTTGTTTGGTCAGCAGTGCCTGGAAATCCGGATTGCTGGTCTCAGCTTTGACCTCGAACTCGAGGCCGACCTGGTTCAGCAGGTCCTGCTGTTCCTGGGTCAGGGAATTCCATTTCTTAAGATTTGCTACGGTATGCAAAGACGAGTGATAGAAGCCCGGTTCGACCCGGTACTTGGTCACTTTTACCCAGGCGGGGTTCCAGCCTAGCGCTGGCCAGCCGTAGCCCTGGACGGTCCCATTTTCCATGTAGGTATAGACCTGTGCAAAATTCGAGCGCTGCACGGTCGCGCCGAGTGAGGTGAAAAACGCCGTGTAAACAGGTGACACCCGCAGGTTCAGGCCTGTCAGATCCGGTCCGCTAATCGGTTGATTGAGCCAAAGATGGAACGGGCCGAAATCATGGTGCCGTGCGATGAACTTCATATTCTTTTCTGTCATCAACTTTTGCACGTAATCAATCGCGCCGTTTGCGCGCAACTCCGCAAAGGTGTAGTCCTGCAGACGCAGCACAGGGGCTTCAGGCAGTACATTCCCGAAATAGGCTTCGGTGCAACCGACGATATCGTACGCGCCCTTGGCCATTTTTTTGGTCAATTCAAACGGGCTGCCGATTGCCGGAGCGCCACCCTTAAGATCGATCTGGACAACGCCCTTACCACGGGCGTTGACCGCTTCGACCAGTTTTTCGAAGGGCTTACCCGGGGGGCTGCCAATGGGAAAACAGCTGGCCCCGGAAAGGGTTACTTCAGCTGAATACGCCGGGTTCATCGCAGAGCCGATGACAGCGATTGCTCCAGCCAGAACAAAGATCGCATTTTTTTTCAGTTGCAACATTTAAAGCCTCCTTATGCACAGTATTAGAAATACCCGAAAAACGATTCGGGTTATTGTTATTTAACGGCGCGGGTCACCAGGCAGGGTCGCTGCCAGGTGTGCTCCGCGGGTTATTCGCTAACCACTCGTAGCACAATGCCACAAATCATGGGGAAATTCACGTCCGAGGTGTAAACACGCCAGATCCGTGCTATCAGCCCCGGTTCTTGTTCACGGCATTGGCTGTCCAACCGTGGGTCGGTGCCTGCCGGCACCAAGAGCCCGGCGGTCAATTTTTCCGTTTGGCAGTAGCGGGAAATCGGTCGTTATTATGAAATGCCTAGGCACCTTGTAACCGGCCAGTTGCTGCCTGCACCAGGCGGAAAAATCAATCGACGCAGCGGATCGAGGCTGGGGCGAGACCTCATCAGCCAATTGGATAAAGGCAGTAGCGCTTTCCTGAAAAACCGGGTCTGGTACCGCGATCACTACAGCCATGGCCACTGCCGGGTGTTGCTCGAGTACGGCTTCGATTTCCCGCGGATAGACGTTGTAACCGCCGGTGATAAACATCTCCGTCGCTCGTCCGACCAGGTGCAGTGAGCCATCGGCATGCAGGGTGCCGATGTCCCCGGTCCGCAACCAGCCGTCAGCAGTGAAGGCTGCGGTGCTCGCCTCTGGCAGGTCAAAATAGCCGGACATCATCCAGGGTGAACGAGCTTGTATCTCACCGCTATGGCCAGATTCGACCGATCTGCCCGCATCATCAGCGATACGTATTTCGCACCCTGGATGAGGAAACCCGACTATGGTAGATGGAGTATGGGCCGGGTTCAGCGCACCGGTTCCGGTCAAAGAGCCACAGGACTCAGTCAGGCCGTAGGCAGTTGCAATGTTGGTATCCAGGCGGGCCAGTTTGCGCAGTAACTCCGGCGGCATCGGGGCGCCGGACCAGATCAGCCATTCGAGCGCCGGGACCGTTGCATCCTTGAACCGAGACAGTTCTGACACTCTGCGATACATGGTTGGGACCTGCAGCCAGAGGTTGATTTTTTCACGCTGAACCATCTTGAGCGTAACTTCAGCATCAAAACTCTCCATGAAATAGATGGTGCCGGCACCGACCAGGGCAAAACAGACAATATCACCCAGCCCCCCGATATGGTTCACTGGCAGGTTGGCAACTATTCGGGGAATCTGTGATGGCCAACGCTGGTGGCGGGCGCGATTGCCCAGCACCAGCGCCTGGTGGCTGATCACAACTCCTTTGGGAACACCAGTGGTACCGGAGGTGTAGACAATTACCGCCGGATCATCAGGCATGACCACGTGCTGGGCAGCACGATAGCTTGCGTTCGAAACCTGATCGGCCAGATCGGCAAATTCTTCATAAGGCAGCGTGCCACTGCTGTTATCCGTTTCGTCTATTGCAATGATCCTGCCTTGCTCAAGCCCCGGGTGGGTGCTGCCTGCCGGCTGCGCCACACTAAACAGCACCGTTGGGGTCGCATTAGCAAGAATGACTGCCCTTTCCCTCATGGTGTACCTGGGATTAAGGCCGGTCCAGATTGCGCCAATGCGAACCGTTGCCAAAAAGACGATGAGGAATTCGGGTCGTGGGCTGGTGAGCATGGCGACCCGGTCACCGGGGGCAACGCCCAGGGCCAGCAGTGCTTTAGCGCAGCGGTCGACCTGACTGACCAGTTCCGCGTAACTCCAGCAGCGCCCGGAAAATTTCATCGCCATGCGCTCAGGCCAGTGCTGGGCAGTACTGAACGGATAGTCGCTGATACGCGGTAGGTGAGGCGTTGTCACGGCATCCTCTGTGGTGCGATTTCCATCAGGCGGGTTTTCACGGCAACCCGGGGCAGGCTGAAAAGAGCCCCTCACCTGAAGACAGCATTGACCCGCGCCTCACATCTGAAAGCCCGGCGCAGATCGGCCTGCGCAGCCGCGACCTAAGTCCCATTCCTTCGGTAATAGCCCTCAGCCGTCGCTGCAAAACCAAGGCCTGGACAGGGTCAATGTCTGGTAACGGGGCTGGTGTCGGCATCAGTATTTACCGGTGGCATCGGCGGGCTACGAAAACCGCATTGGCTATTTAAGAGAATTAAAGAGAATAGAGTTGCCAGACGCCTGTAGGCAAGTATTTGTTTGTGCAAGGTAAGGTTGATTAGGCCGCTAAGCGCCGTAACTGACTCCTGCCCAGCCACAGATTCTTCAATTGCTGCATCGCCTGCAATCTGAGCCTGGGCTTGCGCATATCTTTAATCAGTCACGATCTGTCAGTGGCCCTAGCCGCATTATGCGATCAGGTCATGGTGATCAATCATGGTGAGATCATTGAATGCGGCTCATGTGCACAGGTTTTTTCCAAGCGCCCCCAGGCCTATATCGCAGAACTGATACCTGCCGTTCGCTTGCCCGAAGTGGGCGAAAAGCGGTTCGATGAGGTAAATACTCGTAAGGCTTGATGGCGCACGCAGCTACCTCCTGCAACCACAGGCATCGGTTCTGGCTCTCAGTAACGCGCCTTTAGCGTAGTTTCAGGTGTATTCAGAATAGTTGCTGATAACTCTCTGATTCGGAGCATTTATTTGGTGCTACCACAGGGGTGCCACGCTCGCCGCTTGGGCTGGTGCAGAGTTGGTCTGCGGGGGCCGAGGTAGGCAGGGCGTATTAGTCAGTTGATTTGGGCGTAGTTTTATCGCCATATAACGGTTGACAAATTAACCATATGGAGGGTAATGTTTCAGCATACTGACTGGTCGGTATGTAACCAAAATGACACTAGCACACATGACACAAAAAACCACGGCGGTGGAACGGATTCTGGCGGTGGCCGAACCGCTTTTCCTGGCGGCGAGTTACGCCAACGTGACCATGGATCAGATTGCCCGCAAGGCTGGATTTACCAAGGGCGGCCTGTACCATCATTTTCCCAGCAAGGAGGCTTTGTACCTGGCGATGATGCAGACTGATCTTGCCGAGAAGCAGGCCCTTTTTACCGCGATGGCCCGATCCGGGGGTGACTGTCGATCGCGGCTGCGGTGCCTGACCCAGGCATTTTTTGAGTTACCCGATCCCAAGCGCCAACTGATCAGCCTGGTACGGCGCAACAGTAACGCCCTTGGTGACGCAGCCCGGGCTCGGTTGATCAGCGCCTACCAGCAGGCACTGCCGAACCAGATCCTGTCCATAATCAAGAGTGGGATTCGCACGGGTGAGATTCAGACCGTCGATGCCCGTCTGTTAGCCTGGTCATTCGTAGCTCTGGTGGAAACCGCGATCAGTGCGCATGGGGACCGGGTACTGGAAGAGTCGGGTAAGAAACTCGATTTCGTCCTCGACCTGTTTTTCCGTGGAGCGTGCGGCCCAAAAGACAGTGGACTGGGCCAGGCAGCCACGACCAGCACTGCGGCAAATTCGGGGTCGGCAGTGACGGCACCAACAGCTTATACCGGCACCGGTGTGTTTCCCGAGTGGCAGGACCAGGATCTGGCTGGGCTGCTGTTGGCCTGCCGTGATCTTGTCGAGGACGGCGACTTTCCAACGGTACAGCGCTGGCGGGATGGGGGTGGCCGGGTGCTAGGCCATTTTCAGGTCTATTTTCCAGAGGAGATCGCGCATGCCGCCGGGCTGCTGCCCTTCAAGTTGCGTGGTGCCCCGGTTGAGCCCGACCATGCAGACTCCCGTTTCGGTTCGTACCTGTGTTCTATTCTCAAGACATCGCTGGAACTGGTGCTGAGCGACCGCGTAGAACTAGACATGTTTGTTACCCACCCGATCTGCGATGCAGCCCGAAATCTGGCCGCGGTCTGGGAACGCAACAGTGAGCATCCCTGTCAGATCCTGTACCTGCCGCAGAATGCGAATTCGGCCGACAGCGGGCGTTACCTGCGTAACGAGTACGCTCGGCTCCTGGAAGTGGTCCAGCAGGTTGCCGGGACTACGATCACCGATGACGACCTGCGAGGCTCTATCGAGCTGTTCAATCGCAACCGTACGCTGATCCGCGAGTTGTATCAGATCAAGCGTGAGACACCGTGGCTGTTAAATGCCGAGGATGCTTATTGCCTGGTATCGGTGGGAGGGATGGTGCCGCGCGAGGAGCACAATGCCTTGCTTGAGACGGTACTACCGATGATCCGGGAGCAGGCCGATAGTAACCAGGAGGACCGGATACGGGTGGTATTCGAGGGCGGTTTCTGTGAGCAGCCACCGTTGGATCTGATCCGCATGGTCGGTCGCTCGTGCTATGTTGTTGATGACGACTTTCTGATCGGACTGCGCTGGATTCTTGAAGACGTCCCGAGCACGGGTGATCCGCTACACCAGCTGGCCCAAGCCTACCTGGAGAAATCATCCTACAGCCCGGTACAGCACGACTTGCGCAAGCCCAAGGAAAAAATGCTCAAAGAACGGATCAGCGCCGCCCGGGCGGATGCCGCCATTATTACTGCGGCCAAGATGTGCGAGCCAGGACTGGAGGAGCAGGTCTGTTATACCCGCTCGTTGGACGAGGACGGTATAGGATATTTCGTCAGTGAGTTCGAAGAAAACATGACGAGTTTTGATCACCTGGGTCTGCAGATCGAAACTTTTATGGAAAACCTGATGTACCAGTGAACCTGGCGAATTGCCGGGACGAGGAGAGACAGTAATGGGACAGGATAGTCAGAACGAGATTGTAGGGCGCGGTGCCCGGGACGGGGCCGAGCTTTTCCGGCAGTGGTTCTCCTCACTGGACGCGACTGCCGAACAGGGAGCGCAGAGTGCCTACGTGTTTGTCATGGGCAGTATGAACGAGATTCTAAAGGCTTTCGATCTGCCGGTGGTCTTTCCGGAGATCAATTCGCTCCAGACCGCGGTGCGGCGTGTTGCCCACGAGTACCTCAACGAGGCTGAGGATTACGGTTATTCACCCGACATCTGCGGCTACGTCAAAGCTGATGTAGCAGTGCAGTTGCGTAATGGCGAGCACCCGATGGGTAGGATTCCCAAGCCTTCCCTGGCCGTTTACACCAATGCCTGTAATACCTATATCAAGTGGGCGGAGATCTGGGAGCGTATGTACAAGATTCCGATTTTCACGCTGGACGTACCGGGCAGCCGCGAGGGCGGGGTGCACACTGGCCCAGGTGACCGCTCGTTCGAGAATGATCGCAGTTATGTCGAGGCCCAGGTGCATGAGCTGATCACGCTGTGTGAGGAAGTAACCGGTCGCAAGTTCGACATTGACAAGTTGCGCGAGGTATTGGGTTATGCCAACGACGTGGCCAGCAGCTGGCAACGGGTGTTGCAACTGAATGCCAGTCGGCCTTCAGTATTCAATGCCGTCACTGAGGGGACTATTTACCTGGGGGTTGCCAACGGCTTTCGCGGCACCGAGCAGGGCAGTCGATATTTCAGGGAGCTGGTCGAGGAGATGGAATATAAATCGGCGAACGGCATCGGCACCCTGACCGACGAGAAATACCGACTGACCTTCGTGGGCGTTCCCTGCTACCCGATTTTCCGGCGCTTTAACGAGATGTTCTCCGACTGGGGAGGCACTTTCGTTAATTCAACCTATCTGTGGTTTGCCTCTGGTGGTACCAACAGGGGCTTTCAGTACGACCTGCAACGCCCGGTCGAGAGCCTGGCCGAGGGCGTGCTGCTCAGCGTCCGTGACGCCATGGACAGTATGTTCCATCAGAGTTACATGATTGAGGATATGATCGACGAAATGCATGTGGATGGTGTGGTTTATCACCCGATCAAGAGTTGTCGCACAGTCTCTACCGGGCTCGCGGATAGTCGGCGCTACCTGATGGAAAAAACCGGTGTGCCATCGCTGTTCCTGGAATCGGACATGATGGATAAACGTGTTGTTTCTGAGGCTCAGATGAAGAACCGGGTAGACGCGTTCTTCGAGGGCCTTGCATCGCGTCGCAGCCAGCAGGCCGCGGCCTGAACCAGTAGAGGAATCAAGCCATGGCGTATGCTGCAGGTGTAGATGTGGGGTCGACCCAGAGTAAAGCCGCGATTGTTGATGAGGATGGCAACCTGATCGCGACCGCTCTCGACGAAACCGGAGCAAACGTGGTGCAAGCTGCAGAGAGGGTATATGAACAGGCCCTGCGCAGCGCTAAGCTGCGCGAAGAGGAAGTCGACTACATTATTGGCACTGGTTACGGCCGCTATAAGGTGACATTCGGCAACGCCCAAGTTACCGAGATCAGCTGTCACGGCCGGGGCGCGGTAAAGATGTTTCCCGATACCCGCACGGTGATCGACATGGGTGGCCAGGATACCAAAGCCATCAGCGTCAGTCCGAGCGGGGAGATCAACGATTTCTGTATGAATGACAAGTGTGCCGCCGGGACTGGCCGCTTTCTCGGGGCTGCTGCGATGGCCCTGGATCTGTCTTTGGCCGAGCTTGGCCCTACGGCCTTGAAGTCGGATAAGCCCGTACGCATCAGCACCACCTGCACGGTATTCGCTGAGTCAGAAGTTCTTTCCTGGCTGGGTAAAGGAAAAAAACTTCCCGACATACTCTGGGGAGTGCACCAGTCGATCGCTACCCGAACCATCGGCCTGGTGCGTCGGGTAGGGCTGGACGAGAAGATTACATTTACCGGCGGGGTAACCCGCAACGTGGCCATGGTCAAGGCGCTGGAAGACCGCCTCGGTATCCGCTTGAACGTGAGTGAACAGGCTCACTACTTTGGTGCGCTCGGCGCAGCACTTTTTGCTCTTGATCATATCCTAGATAGCCGTAAACCCGCGTCTAGCGCAGAGGTGGCGTAATGGACTGTACAGTCGGTATAGACGTAGGTTCTACCTACACTAAGTGTGTTGCCCTTTCGGCAAACGGTGAGATCGTTGGCCGCAGACTGGCACAAACCGGGTTCAAACTGGGGGAGATCTCGGCGAGGCTATTGAACGAGACCCTGGCAGACAGTGGGCTCGAGCGCGGCGATGTTGGCTATGTAATCGCTACCGGCTTTGGCCGCCACCAGGTCAAGGACAAGGACGCGGCGGTGACTGATCTGACCGCCGCCGCCCGCGGCGCTAGGTTCATCTTTCCGGATACCCGCACTGTGCTCGATATCGGCGGTCAGACGATGAAGGCGAGCCGGGTCGACGAGAACTGCAAGGTGGATTCGTTTCGTCTCAACGATAAGTGCGCGGCTGGAACTGGCGCGTTTTTGGAAAAGACTGCGTATTACATGGGGTTTAAAACAAAGGAGATCGGACCGCTGTTGGCCACCTCACGTGAGTCAGTCTCCATATCAGGGGTATGCGCGGTGTTCGCTGAGTCTGAAGTGATCAATCACCTGTCACAGGGTACTGCACCGGCGGACATCATGCAGGGTGCGGTCTCATCACTGATTAAACGATCGGTTCAGTTAATGAAGCGGGTCCGCGCTGAGCCCGGATATACCCTGGTTGGTGGCCTGTTACGGTTTCGGACAATGGTTGACGAAGTGCAGGAGAAACTGGGCCAGGAAGTCAATGTTCCCGATGGGGATCTGGTTCAGTTTACAGCCGCGCTGGGTGCAGCCGTGCTGGGGCACCGGCGGATGCAGCAACTGGGTGTAGGCAGCGGGCTTACGGTGGGTGCCGGTGCTGCCTGAACAGTTGGTATCGGGTGGCTGTTGTGACTCCACGACGACCACTACTGATGCTGCGGCCGATTCCAGCGCGATTCTTGTCGATCCAGCGCTTACGGCAGATGGCTGGGTTAAACGCTATCTGGCCGATCCCGCCCGGGCCCGCGAAGCGCGGGAACTGTACTCTTCAATGGGTTATGAGGTGTACGAGCAAAAACTCGATCCCGCTGACTTTCCCCTGAGTTGTGGCGAGTGCCCCTCAGAGGTCTGCCGGGCTTATGTCATGATCTATACCCGCCGGCGTTGACTGTAAGCCGCGACGGGTGGATGCAACGGTCATTCGCCTCGGCAATGAACCCTTGCCAGTTTTCCTTTCCAAGCAATCCGTCGTAGATCATATCCTTAAGTAGTTGGAAGGGCTGGCACTGTGGGGCGTCCAGGGCCTGCTGCAGGTGCCGTGCGATGGCCAGTCGTACGCTCGCCAATCCTGTCGGTCAGGCGCACTCGAGCGACAGGGTGACGGTAGCCGTGGACCATGGCGTTGTCGGTATCAGCGACTGAGGCAGCGCCCTGTTCTACCATTCGGATCGCCTCCATGTCGGCATCGTTGCTCCGCTGGGTCGGTTCCGTAAAAGGAGTGATGTGATAGTATGCTTGCCGTTCGCCAGCCTTTTCCCTCTTTTTTCAAATACATTGATTTATGTCCGTGGATAGCGTAATCAATTTGCCGCAGGTCCGACTGTCATGCCGGGATTGCTCTTTGGCAGAGCTTTGTCTGCCGCGTGGTCTCGATGCCCAGGACCTTGAACGTTTCGAAGCAGTTGTTGGCCAGAAACCCCCGCTACAGAGCGGGGAACTCGCCTATCATGCCGGGGACGCCTCCCATGCTCTGTACGCCGTTAAGTCGGGGTCTTTGAAGATTGTGATGTCAGCGCTTGACGGTGAGGAACAGATTATTGGCTTTTCGATGCCGGGCGAGCTTTTTGGCTTTGATGGAATACAAAATAGCCACACTTGTACTGCAGTGGCCCTGGAGCGAACGAATATCTGCGAACTACCGCTTGATTCCATCAGCGAGATTTCCAAAGAGATTCCAAGCCTGAATCGTGAGCTCTATAAAGTTATGGCTCACGAGATCAGCCTTGATCAGTCGATGTTGTTGTTGCTGGCAAGGCGCAACGCTGAAGATCGACTGGCCGCTTTCCTTTTGAGCCTGTCGCAGCGGTTTGCTAATCGGGGCTTCTCCGAAGTGGATTTCACACTGTCGATGTCCCGGCATGATATCGCCAATTATCTTGGGCTCGCCGCGGAAACCGTCAGCCGTCTTTTCAGCCGCCTGGCTGATGGGGGATTACTGTCCGTTAATGGCCGCAAGATCAAGATTCACAATCTTCAGGGGTTACGACAGCGGGTGGGTGATTGTTTAGGCGGAGCGACATCTGCAACCGTCGGTTGAAAGTCCGATTTTACAGCCGGCAGGTATAGTTCTGGTTTCCTAGATCGCTCTTGAGTGGTGCGATTGGCCTGGATGTGGCGACAGGTAACGATCGAAGATCATGCAGATATTGCGCAGCAGGAAGCGCCCGGCCGGGGTAACCTGGATATGGTTCCCGCGTGTCACCGTCACCAGGCCATCATCAGCCAGCAGTCGAAGTTTTTGAAGTTCCGCCTGAAAATAGTCCAGGTCAGCAATACCGTAGCTGGACAACGCTTCAGGCAAGCGTACCCCGCCTGCACACATTAGCTGTTCTATTATGTATCGGCGAAGTTCGTCGTCATGATTTAGTTCTATCCCTCGGGCGACCGGCAACTGGTTGTTATCAATCTGTTCCTGGTAGGCGAAAAGATCTTTGCTATTCTGGCTATAGCTCCTACCGATTTGGCTGATGGCGCTAACACCCAGGCCGATGAGTTCGCAGCAGGCATGGGTCGAGTACCCCTGGAAATTTCTATGCAAAGAGCCATCCTGGCTGGCTCTCACCATCGGATCATCGGGCCGGGCGAAATGATCCATGCCGATGTGTATGTAGCCGGCACTGGTAAGCTTTTCAATACAGGCGCCCAGTATTCCTAGTTTCTCTGCACTGTCGGGTAGATCGGCCGATCGGATTCGCTGTTGTGGAGCGAACAGGTGTGGCAGATGTGCGTAGTTGAATATGCTGAGTCGGTCCGGCAGGACCTCCAGTAGCTGGTCCAGGGTGTGACTGAAGCTGCTGATGCTCTGAAATGGCAGCCCGTATATCAGATCCACGTTGGTCGAGCGAAAGCCCAGTGCACGGGTATGGCGCAGCAGGTCCAGGGTTTTTTCGGGTGACTGGACCCGGTGTACCGCAGCCTGGACTTTCGGGTCAAAGTCCTGCACCCCCATGCTGATTCGGTTAAATCCCATCTGTTGTAGTTGATCTAGGGAGTGGTGCGATACAGTTCGCGGATCAATCTCTATGGAGTAATCACGCTCCGGATCATCAGTGAGCCTAAAATGTTGGCCAATATGGGTGATCAGTTGTTCGAGTTGATCGGGCTGCAGAAAAGTTGGGGTCCCTCCGCCGAAGTGCATCTGTACGGCTTGCCGGTCGTCATCAAATAGTTGGCCGTACATCTCGATTTCGCGGCGAAGGTGATCAAGATAGATGGCCGCCTTGTGGGTAGTTTTTGTGACAATTTTGTTGCAGGCGCAGTAGAAGCAAAGCGTCGCGCAGAAAGGAATGTGTACGTAAAGAGACAGTGATCGGGGGATCGGATCTTCGTTGCTGAGGCGAGCGAGCTGGCACACTCGGGTGGAGGTGATCGCTTCGCTGAACTGTATGGCCGTAGGGTAGGAAGTGTAGCGTGGCCCGGCGTGATCGTAGCGTCGGATCAAGTCCGGATTAAATACAGGGTTAGGTGACACAGGCTCTCGGATAACGCGTATATGCTAAGACAAAGCAGATCAGTATTTGGATTGATACCCTGAAATGTATCTCCAGAGTCGGCGCCCAGGGCTGACTTATGTCATAAGCGGAAGCAATACCGGTATCTTCGCAGGACTCAAGGTTATAATGTTTTTCGAACTTTTCCGCCTAAAAGATCAGCGAATGAGAATAACGATAGTGGCTGCACTCGGTGGGCGGGCGTTTTTATCACAATGGCAACGCAAGGTCTTGGGCCGAGCCGGTACCCGCCGGTTGATCGCAGATTCTTGAATTGATGCTGATTGAGTAGTTATTCTTCAATCGAAGCTTTGACACGCCCCCGCTCGCATGGATGGGAGCTAAGGAATATGCCGAAATGAGAAAATCTGTTGCCCTTGCGGCCATACTACTGTTGGCCGTCAGCGCCTGGATTGGCTCGGGTCTGCTGCTTGACCGAAAGCCCGCATCCGCGCCCGGTGTATCGGCGGGTTCAGCCGAAAATACCGGCTCTCAATTGGCGCGACCACCCGCTGTCCAGGTCCGCACCCTGGTTGCGGTTCCCGTCTCACGGAAACTTTACTTGATGGGGGTGACACAACCGAAGCGTTCTGTACAGTTGCGGGCGCAGACAGCTGGCGCTGTTGTCGTGGTTCACTCTGATGAAGGCGAGATGCTGAAGGCCGGTGATCTGGTGATACGGATTGATATCCGTGACCGCGAAGCCCGCCAGCGCCAGGCCAAGGCGCTGGTAGCCCAGCGCCAGGCCGAGTACCGGGCAGCGTCTGAGCTTTCCAAAAAGAAACTCAGCTCCAAGACCACGGTGGCCGAGGCTCAGGCGCAACTGGAAGCGGCCAAGGCCTCGTTGCAAGGCATCGAACTTGATATGCGCCATACCCGGGTAACAGCACCTTTCGCAGGGATCATTGAGCGGCGTTTCGTCGAGATTGGCAACTATCTCGATGTGGGAGATCCAGTTGCGGATCTGTTGGATTTGTCGGAGGTGGTTATCAGTGGCCAGGCCTCAGAGCGGGATATCGGACAATTGCACACCGGTATGCCGGCTCAGTTGACTTTGTCTGGCGGTCAACAGCTAATCGGTACGGTGACCTTTATTGCCCACGCGAGCGATAGCGCAACCCGGACCTTCCGAGTCGAAGTCACCGCGCCCAATCAGAATCTTGGGGTGGCCAGTGGGATGACGGCCAAGATCAGTTTGAATTTGGGCAGCACCCCGGGGCATCGCCTCACCCCTGCGGTGCTTACCCTGGATGACGAAGGTCGGGTTGGTGTCAAGATTATTGATAACAGCAGTCGGGTACGTTTCCTGCCGGTAGATCTGATCTCGGACACTCCTGATGGCATGTGGCTGGGCGGATTGCCGGATACGATCGAACTGATTACGGTGGGGCACGAATTTGTCTCGGCGGGTCAGCAGGTGACGGTCAGCCGCAGCGTGCAATAGACCGCGGCTGAGATTTATGTCTTTCATTGGCACAGCGTTCAGTTATTCGCGGACAGTGCTTTCCGTTCTGGTGTTCATTCTTATCGCGGGCTCATTTGCCTACCGGGATATTCCAAAAGAATCCGAGCCGGATATCGATATTCCGATTATTTATGTCACGGTGAGTCATGACGGCATATCTCCGGAAGACGCCGAGCGTCTGCTGATTCGACCCCTGGAGCAGGAGTTGAAGACGATAGAAGGGGTCAAGGAGATGCGTTCGTCCGGCTATGAGGGGGGCGCCAACGTGTTATTGGAGTTTGACGCGGGGTTCGATGCAGATACCGCGCTGCAGGATGTCCGGGAGGCGGTCGATCTGGCGAAAACCCAGCTCCCGACAGCGTCTGATGATCCCGAAGTCCACGAGGTTAATTTCAGTTTGTTTCCGGTTGTCGTCGTCATTCTTTCGGGAGATGTGCCGGATCGCGCGCTCTATGATCTCGCCCGGGATCTCAAGGATGCCGTTGAGGGAATTGGAGAGGTGCTTGAGGCAAAACTTGCCGGTAATCGAGATGAGGTTGTGGAAGTCATCGTTGATCCTTTGCGCTTAGAGAGTTACGGACTTGATCCCGCCCTCGCGGCGGCTACCGTAAGTGGCTCGAACCTGTTGGTGGCCGCCGGAGTACAGGACACCGGGCAGGGCCGCTTTTCGATCAAGGTACCCGGCCTGTTCGAAAGTGTGCTCGATATCGTCGGTTTGCCGGTTTTAACTGATGGCGACTCAGTGGTTACTGTCGGTGATATTGCACAGGTCCGGCGCACCTTCCGGGATCCATCAACTTACGCCCGGGTCAACGGTAGACCTGCTGTGGCATTGGAAGTATCGAAACGTTCTGGAGAAAATGTCATCGCCACGATTGAGAAAATCCGGGCGGTAGTCAAAAGTGAACAGCTTAACTGGCCAGCAACACTACGCGAATCGGTAAAGGTCAGTTACTCGCAGGACCGCTCCGACCAGATTCGCACGATGCTGAGTGACTTGCAGAACAGTGTCCTCAGCGCCGTCATTCTGGTGATGGTGGTTGTTATTGCCGTGCTTGGTGTGCGCAGTGGCGCCTTAGTCGGAATTGCAATTCCTGGTTCTTTTCTAACCGCCTTGCTATTGCTTTACCTGCTGGAGGTGTCACTGAACATCGTTGTGTTGTTCAGCCTTATTCTTGCGGTGGGGATGCTCGTTGATGGCGCCATCGTCGTAACCGAGTTTGCCGACCGTAGGTTGAGTGAAGCAGTTCCGCGCCGGCAGGCTTATCTGCAGGCTTCTCAGCGCATGGCCGCCCCAATCATTGCTTCGACTGCGACCACACTTGCGGCCTTTTTGCCGCTGGTGTTCTGGCCTGGGATCGTCGGTGAGTTCATGAAGTTTCTGCCAATGACAGTGCTGTTGACCCTGAGCGCCTCATTACTGATGGCGCTTATTTTCGTACCAACCATCGGCGCATTAATTGGTAAACCTGCTGACATCAGCAGTCGAGCCTTGCGCACACTGAATGCAGGGGAAAGTGGTGATCTTTTTAGTATCAGCGGATTTACCGGTCGATATCTCACGCTCTTGGCCCAGGCGGTGAAACGACCTGGCCAGGTGATGGCTTTGGCGATAGGATTGCTTATTGGCGTACTTCTTCTTTACGGACGCATCGGCCCCGGGGTGGAATTTTTCCCCGATGTTGAACCTGATAATGCTCAGATTCAGGTCCGTGCGCGTGGCAACCTGTCGGTAGATGAGCAGGATGAGATCATGCGGGCGGTGGAGCAACGGGTTTTGGATATTCGCGGCGTGCGTACTTTTTATACGCGAGTGGGTGGCGATGCCAACAGCGAAGAAGCCGAGGATATCGTCGGCTCGATATCACTGGAGTTTGCTGACTGGCGCCACCGGCCACGGGTCAACCAGATTTTTGAGACATTACGTGAGCGCTTGGTTGATTTTTCCGGGGTGATTATTGACCTGCGCAAGGAAGAAGGTGGACCCCCCGTCGGCAAGCCGCTCCAACTACAACTTTCTTCTTATTATCCGGAACTGCTGGTACCGGCCGCTGCAATAGTTCGGGCTCAGTTCGACGGTATGACCGGGCTGAATAGTATCGAGGACTCCCGGCCCTTGCCTGGTATCGATTGGGCCCTGCAGGTCGACCGCGCCCAGGCCGCCAAGTACGGGGTCGATATTGGGAAGGTCGGCAATATGATCCAGATGACGACTGGCGGTTACAAAATTGGCGAATACCGCCCTGATGACAGCGCAGAAGAGATCGAAATTCGAGTGCGTTTTCCTGAGCCCGACAGAACTGTTACGGGTTTGAGCGAGGTTCGTGTCAGCACTGCCGCGGGTTCGGTACCGGTCTCGAACTTTGTGGTGCGTGAGGCTCGCCAAAAAACTGGGATGCTCAAGCGGGTCGATGGATTTCGGGTGATTACGATCAAGGCTGACGTTGATGAGGGAGTGCTGGCCGACACCAAATTGCAAGAACTAGAGTCGTGGCTGGCGAAGTCTCCTCTTGATTCACGGGTTCAGGTCACATTTAAAGGAGAGGATGAAGAGCAGGCCAAGGCCAAGGCGTTCCTGGGCAAGGCTTTTGTGGTAGCGCTCTTTGTTATGGCTCTGATACTGGTAACGCAGTTCAATAGTTTTTATCAAGCCTTATTAATACTTTTCGCTGTGATCATGTCTACGGTCGGAGTCCTCATTGGTCTGATGGCTACAGGATCGCCTTTTGGCATCGTGATGAACGGGATTGGTGTGATTGCTCTCGCCGGTATCGTGGTCAACAATAATATTGTCCTGATTGACACCTATGTGCGACTTCGCCAGACCATCGCAGATCCAGTGGAGGCAGTGTTGCGCACCGGGGCTCAACGCCTGCGCCCGGTGATGCTGACTACAGCGACGACCATATTGGGCCTGATGCCGATGATGCTTGGTATTAATATAGATTTCCTTTCGCGAGAGGTGACTCAGGGGGCGCCCTCTACACAGTGGTGGACGCAGCTTTCCACCTCTATCGTTTTCGGCCTGAGTTTTGCCACCGTGCTCACTCTGGTGGTGACACCAAGCGCTTTGGTACTGCAAGCGAATGTTAGCTCCTGGTGGGCAACCCGTCGGGTCCGGGAATCGCAAGCCGGGACCTGACCCGAGTTTCAGACTGAACCGGGCTCGGATAGCCTCAGTCAGCGCGGCTTTACCCGGGCCCAGGTATCGCGCAGCGGGACAGTTCGGTTAAATATCATTTGTTCTGGTGCGCTATCGCGATCAACACAAAAGTAACCGAGGCGCTCGAACTGGAAGGTATTGCCCGCTGTGGCCTCTGTCAGACTTGGCTCAATTTGTGCATCGTCTATTGTGACCAGTGAATGTTCATTAAGGCTATCGTGGAGATCGTCCTGAGAAGAGAAGCGCGGCTGTGAATCATTGAACAGCGGCTCATATAACCGAACCTGCGCTTTTTTGCTGTGACGGGCTGAGGTCCAGTGAATGGTACCCTTGACCTTGCGGCCGTCAGCTGGATTGCCGCCACGGCTTTGCGGGTCATAGGTGCAGTGCACTTGTGTGACGTTGCCCTGCTCATCGTGGATTACCTTGGTACATGTAACCAGATAGGCATAGCGTAGTCGCACTTCGCGCCCAGGAGAGAGGCGGAAGAATTTTCGCGGTGGATCTTCGATGAAATCGTCATGTTCGATATAGAGTTCGCGGCAGAAACCCACAGCCCTTGAGCCACGAGACGGATCTGCCGGATGGTTGGCGGCCTCAAAGAATTCTTCCTGGCCTTGTGGGTAGTTGTCGATCACCAGTTTGAGAGGACGAATGACAGCAAAGGCCCGCGCGGCGGTCCGCTCAAGATCCTCACGGACACAGTTTTCCAGCACGCTGAGTTCAACATGCTGTTGATTGCGTGTGACACCGATCCGGTTGCAGAAATCCCGAAGTGAGGCGGGCGAATAACCTCGCCGCCGCAGTCCGGAGAGGGTCGGCATGCGTGGATCATCCCAGCCATCGACGACACGCTCGCTGACCAAGGTGGTCAAAAGCCGCTTGCTGACTACCGTGTATTCCAGTGACAGACGGGAGAACTCGGTCTGGTAAGGACGTGACGGGATCGATACGTGTTCAAGTACCCAATCATACAGAGCCCGGTTGTCCTCAAATTCAAGAGTACACAGCGAATGGGTTACCCCTTCGATAGCGTCTGACAGGGGATGGGTAAAGTCGTACATTGGGTAGATACACCAGGTGTCCCCGGTATTATGGTGCGTCTGGTGGCGAATCCGGTATAGAGCGGGATCCCGCAGGTGCAGATTGGGTGACGCCATGTCTATCCGCGCCCGTAGAACGCGGCTACCGTCGGCAAATTCTCCAGCGCGCATCTGCGCCAGGAGTTCAAGGTTTTCTTCAGCACTACGACCCCGGTACGGGCTGTTGCTGCCGGGAGAGGTGAGAGTGCCTCGGGTCGCACGAATTTCCTCAGCACTCAGGTCGCAGACATAAGCGTGGCCATTCTCAACCAACTCCACTGCCCATTGGTATAACTGCTCAAAGTAGTCTGAGGCATGCCGTAGTCGGTCACTCCAGCCAAAGCCTAGCCATTTCACATCTTCCTTGATGGCTTTGACAAACTCCGGGCTCTCCCGGTCGGGGTTGGTGTCGTCGAAGCGTAGAAAACAACGCCCGCTGAACTCATTGGCTAACCCAAAATTAAGACATATCGATTTTGCATGACCAATATGCAGGTAACCGTTGGGCTCGGGCGGAAAACGAGTCGTTATGCCCTCAGGATATTTGCCAGCGGCTAGATCCGCCGCGATCTTCTGACGGATAAAGTGGGTAGGCGTTACGGTGTTATTACTTTCGGGCATCGGTTTGTCGGTATGCCACACTGACACAGCGCAACCGTGGTTGCGCGCCCGGGTTCGGACCAGTGCATTCGGTTGATTGCGATATGAACGATCCTGTCGGATGTGCTGCGTCGTGCGTCGTGCGTTGCCGCGACGCAGCACCTGGTCGGCATCTTACCAGTCGGTTGGCGTAGACAACTCCGAGGGTTGACTGGCGAAGTAGGCAGCGAGATCCTGGATATCAGTATCACTGAGTGCAGCAGCAAAACCCTTCATGATGGGGTTATTGCGAGTACCAGATTTGTAACTGCCAAGAGTATGAGCGAGATAATCAGGGTACTGTCCCGCCAGTATCGGGTATTGTGGGGTCAATGGTTTGCCGCCACCGGAGCCGTGGCAGGAAAGGCAGAGTTGTGCCTTGGCTTGCCCAGCTACCGCATCACCATCACCCAGTTCGCCACCGCCGCTGTTCTTCAGATTACCAAGGTATGCTGCGATATTTCCAATAGTAGCTTCATCGAGTGCTCCTGCCTGGGCTTGCATCGTTGGATGAATGCGTTCGCCGGCCTGGTAGCTTTTTAGGGCGACAACAAGGTATTGCTCTTGTTGTCCGGCGAGTTTGGGCACCTTAAAAGCAGGATAAGCATTACGAAAGCCGGGAGCCCCATGACAACCCATACAGGTAGCAGCCGCGCTACGGCCTGCCGCAGCGTCGTTTGCAGCCTGCAGGGGTAGCGCAGCCAGTGCCATGGCCATGGCCAAGCCGACTGTTATTGATGACAATGTTCTCATCGGGGTGCATCTCATGAATTTCCGAAGGCGCAACTTTAGGCAACCGCTCTCGAGGTTGCAACACATTTGAGTCAAAAAAATGTTTATTTGGCTGAATTTTGACGTTTCAGAGCTAGTGCCAACTCGCTAAAGCCGCTCGGGTGCGCACTCTTTCGATCCTGTTGCTGAGGCCAATGCCACCGTGTTGTCGGGAAAATTTCTTTCAGCGTCTCGATGGCGCAGTGCCAAGGCGGTCCGCCGTCGCGATCAGTCTGCAGGAACAGGCCCAATAGTATTCCTTCGGCAGCCAGCCATCGGTGCAGTCGGTCGGCATAGTTGTGCCACAAGGCCGGTTCCAGCGCACACAGCGCCGTTTGCTCGTAAATAATGTCAAATTCCCCGGTTGGCTCCCAGGTAAGCAGGTCAGCTTGGATGACATCGGCCCGCAGCTCTTTTTCGCGGAGTTTTGCATTTAGGGTTGCGACCGCACTTGGCGCAAACTCAATCGCGGTGACGCTATAGCCCTGCTCGCTGAGCGTTAGAACCTCGTGGCCGTAGCCGCAGGCAGGCACCAGTACCCGGGCCGGGGGCGGGCACATCGAGGGAAACCAGTGCCCGAGCGCCGGACTGGATTGCCCCCGATCCCACCCGGTTTTCCCACCCTGATAGCGATTTTCCCAAACATCTTGTTGATTTGATGCGGTGAACGTGATAGTCATAACTCTGTTACTAAAAAGAATATGGTGTAATGGGGATCAAACCTCGAAAGTCAATGATTATAGGAATCAGCAAGCAAAGCACACAGCACAAGGATAACCGAGGAGGGCGAAGATAATGGATTACCAGACAGAGGATATTCGCAATGTGGCCTTTGCGGGCCACGCTGGCGCGGGCAAGACGATGTTGGTAGAGAAGATTCTGGCTCATGCTGGTGCGATTAAGGCTCCGGGTGTAATCGAGAAAGGTACCACGGTCAGTGACTGGGATGATCTTGAAAAAAAGCACGGTCACTCGCTTTCGTCTTCACTCGCTGGGTTCGATTACCGTAACACCCATATCAATCTGCTCGACACCCCCGGTTACCCGGACTTCATTGGTGCGGCGCTCAGCGTCCTGCCGGCCGTGGAAACGGTGGGCGTGGTAATCAATGCCCAGCGGGGAGTCGAGAGCACCAGTCGCCGGATGATGAGTTGGGCCCAAAGTCAGGATCAGTGCCGCATGGTGGTGATTAACCATATAGACAGTGATCAGGCTGATCTTCAGGCAATCTACCAGGAGGTTCGCGAAGGCTTCGGTAACGAGTGTCTTGCGGTTAACCTGCCATCCAGTAACGGCAAGGAGGTTATAGATTGTTTTTTCAAAGCTGAGGGCGAGTCAGCGTTCTCCTCAGCCGAAAATGCCCACACAGCGATTGTGGACCAGGTCGTCGAAGTGGATGAGGAACTCATGGAGATTTACCTTGATAAGGGTGAAGTCTCCGCGGAGCAGTTGCACGATGCGTTTGAGCAGGCGATGCGTGAGGGTCATCTTGTCCCGGTGTGTTTCGTGTCTGCTCATACCGGAGTTGGGGTTCCTGAACTACTGGATTTTATTGTTCGCCTGTTACCCAACCCTGCCGAAGGAAACCCCCCTCATTTTAAAAACGGCTTCGGTGATGATGCGCAAAAGGTTGAGGTCAGCCCCGACCCCGCAAAACATGTACTGGCCCATGTGTTCAAAGTCTCTTTTGATCCATTTGTCGGGCGCCAGACCCTGCTCCGTGTACACCAGGGCCGGGTCCGCAAGGATATGCAGTTATTTGTGGGCGATGCCCGTAAGCCTCTAAAAATCAGCAACTTGTCAACTCCATTGGGCAAGGAAAGCAGCGAGTTGAGTATCGCAGTTCCCGGTGACATTGCGCTGGTGTCCAAGGTTGATGGTCTGTCCTACGATGATGTACTGCATGACTCGCATGATGAAGATCTCATTCACCTCGAGCCGTTGAATCTGCCTACGCCGATGGCTGGTGTATCGATTGCAGCGAGTAGTCGAGGTGATGAACAGAAGATAGCGGATGTGTTGTTGCGCCTCACCGCGTCTGATCCCTGTCTGCGGGTAGAGCAGGATCCGGTAGCCAACGAGACGGTTCTGCGCGGAACCGGTGAACTGCATCTACGCATGGCTATTGAACGTATGTCTGACCAGTATGACCTCAAGGTCACGACCGGGGTACCGTCTATTCCCTACCGGGAAACCATTGGCAAAACCGCCAAAGGCCATTGCCGGCATAAGAAGCAGACCGGCGGTGCGGGTCAATTTGGCGAAGTGTTCCTGGAAATTGAGCCTTTACCTCGTGGTTCGGGTTTCGAGTTCGCCAATAAGATTGTTGGCGGGGTGATTCCAGCTCAATTTATTCCTGCGGTGGAAAAGGGGGTACGCAGCGTTCTTAATGGAGGTGCGATAGCCGGATTTCCCATGCAGGACGTTCGGGTCAAGGTCTATGACGGCAAGCATCACCCGGTCGATTCTAAGGAAGTGGCCTTTGTGAACGCTGGGCGCAAGGCATTCTTGGACGCTATAGCCAACGCCAAACCGCTGGTTCTGGAACCGGTAGTCAATATCGAGGCGATGGTTCCAGCTGACAATATGGGAGACATTGCCGGCGATCTTTCATCAAGGCGTGGTCGGGTAGTCAGTACCGATGTGGCCAGTGGGGGACGCATGATGATCAGCGGTCAGGCGCCTCTGGCGGAAATGACTGATTACCAGTCTCGGCTAAAGTCGGTGACGGGTGGGGAAGGTAGCTACAACATGGAGTTTGCCAACTATGAACCCGCGCCAGCAGCGATACAGAAACAACTGATGTCGACGTTCGAACACCCCGAGGAGGATTGACGAGCTACGACTTGTGTTCATGCGGTGATATAATTCGCGCCGTTTTGCGCCGCCAGGGGGGTGACGCAAACAAGCCCTTGGGTTATCACAGTGCACGTAGCCAACACCGACGATCTTCGTATTGTCGAAATCCGAGATGTTGCCAATCCGGCAACGGTTGTCGCCGAGTTTCCCGTGAATCAACGGATGGCCGAAGTAGTTTTTGCGGCCCGTCAGGATATTCACCAGATACTCCACGGCCACGATGATCGCCTCATCGTCGTAGTTGGGCCATGCTCGATTCATGATTCTTCGGCGGCACTGGAATATGCTGGCCGACTGTCGCCGTTGGTAGGTCAGTATGCAGACGAGCTGGTGTTGATCATGCGGGTCTACTTTGAGAAGCCCCGCACTACTGTTGGTTGGAAAGGGCTGATCAATGATCCGGGCCTGGACGGATCGTTTGACATTAACCGGGGCTTGCGCACAGCACGCAAACTGTTGGCTGATATCAATGAACTGGGCGTTGCGGCGGGAACCGAGTACTTGGATCTGTTAACCCCGCAATATTTGACCGACCTTGTAAGTTGGGGGGCTATTGGTGCACGGACTACCGAGAGTCAGCTGCACCGCGAGTTGGCGTCTGGATTATCCTGTCCGGTAGGATTCAAAAACGGCACGGACGGCAATCTAAAGATTGCAGTCGATGCTGTCGGAGCAGCACAACATCCGCACCATTTTCTGACCCTTACCAAGGAAGGGCACTCGGCTATTTATGCCACTGCTGGCAATGATGATGGTCACGTGATCCTTCGCGGCGGTATTGAGCCTAATTATGATTCCCGAAGTCTTGACCGAGCGGCAACGCTGATGTCCAAGGCCGGCATTCCAACTCGCCTTATGGTTGACTGCAGTCATGCTAACAGCGGCAAGGATCCACAGCGCCAGCCCCAGGTAGTCGGGGCCGTCTGCGATCAACTGGCCGCTGGCGAACGTCGTCTGATGGGGGTTATGATTGAGAGTCATCTGCAACCGGGCCGCCAGGATATTGTCTCTGGCGAGACTCTGGCTTACGGTCAGAGTGTTACTGACGCCTGCATTGGCTGGGAGGAGACGCCGCCGTTGTTGTCGCGCCTGGCTGAGGCGGTCCGGGATCGGCGCCGCAGATAATACTGAGCCAGCACCGACTTACTGAGTTCTTTGGTTGTGTTGGGGTGTTCAAACCTTATGGGTTAATCAAAAAATTTAGTCAGCGCCTGGCTTCGAAGGTGCTAATGTTTGCGTTAGCGATGAATGCTTGGCGCCAAGCCCGCATAAGCAATCGGCTGTTATCAACACGTTCATCAGTGGTTTGACCCTATTCCCGGAGACTTTAAGTAATGATCAGGCCCCATGGTTCAGATTCCCTCACTGCACTGCTAGTCAAGGACTTGGTGCGTCGCGCGGCGTTGGAAGCGCAAGCCGTCAAACTGCCACAATTGATTATCAGTTCTGCAGCTGCGGCCAATGCCGTGATGCTGGGAGCCGGATATTTCACGCCTCTAACCGGGTTCATGAACAAGGCTGACGCGCTTAGTGTCGCAACTGACATGCGTACCAGCGATGGGCTGTTCTGGCCTGTACCGGTCCTCAACCTCGTAGCCGATGGTCACGGGATTGCTGTGGGTTCACGGATCACATTGCGTGATCCGAATGTATCCGGTGATCCGGTGATCGCCATTCAGGAGGTTGAAGCCGTCGAGGAACTGACTGACGAAGAAATCGATCTCATCACACAAAAGGTGTACCGCACCGGCGATCCCGGGCATCCGGGTGTTGCGACCTTTAGCTCTTTAGGAAAGTTTGTAATCTCAGGGCCGATCGAGGTGTTGAATCTTAGTTATTTTGAAAGCGAGTTCCCTGACACTTTTCGCACGGCTGGCCAGATTCGTGAGGAGATCGCCGAACGCGGTTGGGAGACCGTGGTCGCATTTCAGACGCGCAACCCCATGCACCGCGCCCATGAAGAACTGTGCAAGATAGCCAGTGACACGGTCGGCGCTGATGGCGTGCTGATCCATATGCTGCTGGGCAAACTCAAGCCCGGCGATATACCTGCCGAGGTACGAGATGCCGCTATCCGCAAGATGGTCGATCTGTATTTTCCGTCTAATTCAGTAATGATCGGCGGGTATGGCTTTGACATGCTCTACGCGGGGCCGCGAGAAGCAGTGCTGCATGCGCTGTTCCGACAGAATGCCGGTTGCACACACCTGATTGTCGGGCGTGATCATGCTGGGGTCGGTGATTTTTACGGCGCTTTTGATGCGCAGGAGATTTTTGATGAAGAAGTGCCTTCAGATGCGCTTGATATCGAAATTTTCCGAGCAGATCACACCGCCTACTCAAAGAAGTTGAACAGGGTAGTGATGATGCGTGATGCACCGGATCACCAGAAAGAAGATTTTGTACTGTTATCCGGCACCCGGGTTCGGGAGATGCTTGCGGCGGGAGAGGATCTGCCGCTGGAATTCGCTCGCCCTGAAGTGGCACGCATCCTGATGGATCATTATGCCGAGGACGCTGCGCAAGTCGCCTGATACCCCGGGGCGTCCAGTGGATCGCCCCCCGAGAAGTCGTTATAGTCCGTCGAATTGGTCTGTGGGGATGCTTTCTTTTTCCAGCATAACCGGAATATTGTCATCTATCCGGTAGATTCGCTGCTGATTGTTAGTGATCAACCCCTCATTCAGTGGTGTGGTTATGACCCTGTCATCGGCAGTGGCGATACTCCCCGCGGCGATCTGTTTGTTTATCAGAGCCAGTTGCTCAGGACTGAGCACGGTCAGCGCTTGTTTGCTAACCGGGCAGCAGAGGATTTCCAGAAGTTTGCGGTCTATAGGCATCGGGTCTGCGGGATATTCATGGATGGGTTGCAATTTGTATTATCCAGCTAAGTATACTCTGGGCGTCTGGTACAGGCATCTGTCGCCTGACCGTTATCAGTAACCAGGATTTCAGCAACTATGGCTTCTGGCTCGCGGCGCGCCGTCTTGAGTGCAATTTCCGGTAACGCACTTTTAACCATACTCAAGTTTGCTGTTGCGCTGCCGACTCACTCTGCCGCCATGATGAACGAGGCGGTGCATAGTTTGATGGATACCTTGAATCAGGTATTTCTTTTGATTGGCCTGGCCCAGGGCAAACGGCAGGCCGACGCCCGTTACGCGTTTGGTCACGGGCAGAAAAAATACCTTTGGAATCTCTGGAGCGCCATCGGCCTTTTCTCAATCGGCTGCGGGCTTGGGTTGGCGCATGCCTGGCATGCCTGGCGCCAGTTGCATGAAGGTGTTGGGGTTTCTGTTATTGCCATCGGTGATTTCAATATTGACTCGATCTGGTTGGCAGCTGCGGTATTGGCGATCGCGTTCGTTGTTGAGGGCTACGTGTTGCGCATTGCCTGGGGGGAATTTTCCAGCCGTGCACGCTTGCAATCGCTGTCGCCGTGGCGAAAATTGTTTCGGGCGGGTGACCCGACCCTGCTGGCGGTGGTGCTCGAGGATGCGATCGCGGTAACCGGACTGATGTTGGCGAGTTGTGGCATTGCCTTATCCCGACTGACGGGTAATGCAGCTTGGGATGTCGGTTTTTCAATTGCTATTGCACTAATGCTGGGAGTTACGGCAATTATTCTGGGTGCCATCAATATGCGGTTTCTGTCGGATGTACGGGATCGCGAGGCAGAAAGGATTTTCGAGACAATCGCCAAGGCACACCGTGAAGTTGAGGACTACCACGATCTACGCAGCATCGTCGTAGACGAGGATCACACCGTACTGGTTGCTGAAGTCGAGATTCGCGAAGAGGCAGTTCTTGCAGGATTACGTGACCATATTGATAAACACGAGAGAACATTGCTGGCTGCATTGCCTGAGTCACGTCGCTCAGACCCTGCGCTTCAGTCCTACGTCGCCGACCGTGCTGCGGTCCAGGCGACCCTGGAGCGCATAGAACGTATAATTGATGAACTCGAAGCCCAACTCCGCGAGCGTTGTCCCCGGGTGTCGCATGTCACTATTGAAGTGCAGGGCATCGTTGAAGATAAGTCGTTGCAGAGCGAAACCTACCCTAGAGAACTGGAAGACCTATGACCAAGATCGTTTTATCCGTTACCTCATTATTGGTGGCCCTACTGATTGGGGCATCGGCTATGGCTGATGATGTGCCACAAACCTCGCAAGAGCAGTTCAGTTATGCCCTGGGGTTTCAGATTGGCAGTCAGATTGCACAACAGATGAAGGCCGATAATCTCGATTTGGATCCGGTACATCTGGCGCAGGCAATTGAAGACGTACTTGCAGGGCGGGCTCCGGCGATGACGGATGAGCAGATGGCAGCCGCGATCACCGGAGCGCGAAAGCACGCACAGGAGGAGACTATGGCGAAATCGCAGGGACGCGCCAGTGCCGGGGCTGCATTCCGGGCTGAATATGGACAGCGCGAAGGCGTGCGTACAACAGACAGCGGGATTCTTTACACCGTTTTGGTCGAAGGAACTGGAAAACAGCCACAGGCAAGTGACACCGTGGTGGTGCATTACCGCGGCACGCTGATTGACGGCACCGAGTTCGATAGCTCGTTCAAGCGTAACCAGCCTGCGACATTCAGCTTGGGCGGCATTATTCCTGGCTGGCAGGAGATTCTTCAACTGATGCCTGAGGGATCACGGTGGGAGGTGGTGATCCCGCCGGAACTCGCCTATGGCAGTGCTGGTGCTGGCGGAGCTATTGGCCCTGAGGAGACTCTGGTTTTTGAGATCGAGTTGCGCGAGATCAAGTAGCCCGCGACTGCCCGACTGAGTGACTGATCAGCGTCTCAAAGTGTTTCAGGCTTTTGGTTTTTACTACAGAGCAAGCCCGCTCTGACAGCACTCGCTGCGAGACTCTCCCAGTAGCTCTGTTGGGTACCCACCCACAGTCCACAATGAGGGTGCCAACAATTTGCACTAGGCAGATACGGTGCGGGCATTAACGCAGAGTTTCGGAATCTAAATTAACTCGTCACACCGATCGTCAGTTTCGCCGTACCGACTGAGCGAGGGGCTTTTGAGGCCTTCGTACAGGGTAGCCAGTTGCTCGTTGATGAGCGCCCCTTGTGCCTCGAAAAGGCTGCTACCCTGTAAGTCGCTATCGACAATAAACGGGCCGAAGTTCTCTACCTCAAAAATCCACATGGCCTGCGCAGTGCCTAATTCCTCGGCCCAGTGGACCTGCCGGACCTTCTGGATGCCGCGCCCTAACAGTGCACCGGTTCCGTATCCGACTGTGGTCAGGTAGATCGCACCTGCTGGGACAAACAGTTCTTTATACTGCTCGCTCGACATGCCACCCTTGCCAATGATTACACGGGCACCGGAGAGGCGAAACCACTCTTTCATCCACTTGGCAAAGCGAAAGCTGGCCGTTGCCGTGACTCCGCCAACGTTGTAACTGCCATCCGCCTCGATCGCAGCTGCGGGTGAACACTGGAAATTGACGTTACTGATTGCAGCGAGATCCGTTGGAATTTTATGGCCATTTTCGATAACCCATGTGTACACACCCTCGCGCGCGGTGTAGATGACCCCGTCGAGATAGACGATAGTTCCTATTTTTAGCTTAGCGAGCTCTTGCGCATCTATTGGAATCGTCAGACGGACTGTCTCAAATCCGTCAGTTAGTTTGGCCATGATGGTGTCTCCCGGCGAATGTAAGGTGTAAACCATTGCGGGTCGGTACGATATTCGACAGTGTTATCGAAATGAATTCTGGCAGTTGCACGTCGCGAGGAGAGGCAAAAGGTATGAACACTCACTGGTAATCCACCGGTATGGGTGTGCCCCACTTCGATGTGGCAATCGGCCACCATGGATGAACCGACAAAACCCATAGCCCCCATGCCGATGTTGTTACCGAGGGTTTGAAGCTCCAGTTCCAGCGCGGCGATTTTGGGATCTGGGTTGCGGTCGCCGACAGTGCGCAGGCATGCGGCCTGTTTTCCGAGCACCATGCAGGTGTCTTTTGAGCCACCAAGACCAACCCCGACAATGGCCGGCTGGCAAGCCAGACCGCGTTTTCCAAACGAAATCAACGTATCCAGATAAAAGCGTTTGATGCCGTCAATGCCGTCTCCGGGGAAAAGCATCCGGTAATCCGTGCCAAACAGACCGCCTTTATGGACTGTTGTAATGTCGACCCAGCTGACGTCGGGTTCAAAACTCCAGTCGATTTCGGGTGCGTTGATACCGACGTTATTATTGTTGTCCGTGCGCCACAGGGGATGAACGCGATTGGGCCGCAGTGGAATGTCGTGGGTTGCCTGGGCCGTCGCGTTGCGCAGCGCTTTCTCAAGCGCAATAAACCCACCTTCCACCTGTGCGTTGTTGCCTGCCTTAACGTAGTAGCGGGGTAGGCCCGTGTCAGCGCACATTGGCCGGCGATCCTCAGCCGCCGCATCCCAGTTATCAATCATGGTTTTAAGGACAAAGCAGGACAGGTTTCCCTTCTCCGTGGTCGCCATTTGTTCGATCCCTTTGCGGTAGTCCGGGGGAATATCAATAGCAGCATTGGCCATAATGTTGCTGGCGGCCTGTTCAAGGGTTATATAGGTGATCATTTATTTCGCTCATTTCCTAATTTGCGCAGCGGATTCATGGTAACCCTCAATCAACGATTCACCAGGTTGAATGATTGAGAATACCACCGCGTCCTGTTTGACACTTATACCGTCGGCGCTGGAACGAGCGAGAGTGAAGTAGGAATCATCCAAATCGCCGGCCTGTGGAAAATCCTCACGATAATGAGCGCCACGCGAGTTTTCTCGTGACAATGCTGCTTGGGCGATCATTTCCGATGTCTCGGTAAGGCTTCGCAGATTGAGCCAGTCGTTCCAGGTCATATTGAAGATGGTATCGAACTCGCCCACGCCGGTTTCAAGCAGTTCTGCCTTCAACTGGCGAATCTGGCCGATACCCCGTTTGATCCCTTCGGCGGTTCGTATGACGCCTACCTTGCCCCACATGATGTCCATCAGATCTTCGCGAAGACTATTGACGTTTCCCGGTTTTTTGGAAAAAGGGTGAAGCGCCCTGGATATTTCAGCTTCAACAATGGTTTCATCGGGATCCTGGTGTGGCCCGGCGGAAGCGGCGTACGAACTCATAACGTCACCGGCCACGCCGCCAAAAACAGTCGAATTGGCCACTCCGTTGCCGCCCAACCGGTTTGCACCATGCATGCCGCTGGCATCTTCCCCGGCGACAAACAAGCCAGGGAGTTCAGTCGTTGTGTCGGGATCGCATACCAGTCCTCCCATAAAATAGTGTGCGGTCGGGACTACCTCGACGCGACCTCCAGCCAGATCGAACCCGCAGTCGGCGCAACGCTTTACCATGCCGCGGAACTTGTTGCGCACATTGTCTGCACCCAGATGACCCATCGAGATGTAGACGCCTCCGTTGGGTGTTGTGTGACCGCTTCTCATTTGCGCATAGATCCCACGGCTGACAATATCCCGGGTTGCTCGTTCGCCGTGTTCATCGTAGTCAAACATGAATCGACGCCCACTGCCATCAAGAAGATGGCCGCCGGCGCCACGCAAGCCTTCTTCGAGAACGGTGCCGGTCATGCGAGTGTCTTTTCCGCCAAGTAGGCCGGTGGGATGGAACTGCACCATCTCCATGTCCCGCAGCGGTAAGCCCAGGCGCAAGGCCATCGCCAGACCATCCATGCTCTTTTCACCAGAGGGCGTATAGTAGCGATACATGCTCGGTCCGCCGCCGGTGGCCATAAGAACTGCCTTTGCCCGTACCAACCGCATTGTGCCGTGACGCATATCTGATAACAGAACGCCGGCTAACGCATCACCGGCCCGATTAGGAATTAGCGCTAGAGCTCGGTGTTCTTCGAGTCGCTGAATGGGGAGCGCCAGCACCTGCTCCATGAGCCTGTTGATGATCTCGATACCGGTAAGATCACCTTTATGAACGGTACGATCCACTGTTTGGCCTGCGAATGCCTTGTGATGCAGTGAGCCATCATCTTCTCGATCAAAAAAACACCCGATTTCATTTTCCAGTTCCTGAACCCGGGTCACTGCGGTTTCACACAGTTTCCAGGCCATCTCCTGGTGTGGCAGCCATTTGCCACCGACAATGGTGTCCATGAAGTGGCGCTCTATCGAGTCGCCGGGACCCAGTGCAACGTTGTAGCCGCCTTGAACCATACGGGTGCAGCCACATTTGCCCATCAGTCCTTTGACGGCAATTGTAAGTTTTAAGTCGGGTGAGCCTTTATAGGCATGCAGAGCGGCTACCAGCCCAGCACCCCCGGCACCAAGTATCAGAATATCGGTGTCGATACGTTCCAGCACAGTCAGATTCCATTCAAAAGAAAACTGACAGCGACAAAAAGGGCCAATGAGGCTGCAAGCGCTGCGAGTGTTTTCTGGTATGGGGTCCACGGTAGAAATTCGAGGGCCAGCAGTCGCAGGCCGCCAAAGCAGTGGACTGCCAGAAGGAATACGAGGCCAGTTTCAGCGACTCGTACCAGCGGAAGCTCAGACCAATGCAAAAAGGTATCCAGCGGCCGCGTATCTTTCATCACTGTCCCGAGAATATAAAAGTGAGCAGGCAGAAACAGTGCTAAGCCGATACCCGACATCCGATGCACGGCAAATGCCAGCCATAGCGGCTGTTTCTGGTGTGGTCTGATCATGCAAGTACCACCGTATAGACTGCCTGTCCACCGAGAGCCAGGAGTCCCAGCCCAACAAGTATGGCAAACAAATTAAGCAGTAATCCGGATAGCTTGAACCACTCATAAGCAATAACCCGAAGGCCAATTGCAGCGTGGATCGAGACGGTAATAACAAACAACCCATATAAGCTTCCCCAGAGCAAACTGCCCTGAGTGCGGGAAAGAATCTCCGTTGTACCGAGCCCCCCGCGGATTGCGTAGATCATTACCCCCAGATGCGTCAGCACTAAAGGAGTCATCACCATAGCGCTTATGCGCTGTGCCAGATAAAGACGCAACCCTGGCACTAACTCAGACCTCTCCTTTGAATATAGCTGTTACCGCGACCTGTTTTAGGCCTGCTATAGACCGAGCGGGGTTAAGTTCGTTAGGGCAGTGGCTGGCGCAGCCGTGTTGTGAGTGGCAGCACTGGCAGCCACCGTCCGCAGTAATTGCACGCAGGCGCTCCCGCTTGCCATCATCTCTCACATCGTTCACCAGGGTCCAGGCGCGATTCAGCGCCGCCGGGCCAAGATAGTTGGGATATTGTTCAACAGCATCACAGGCGGCGTAGCAAACCGCGCAATTGATGCATTCGATAGCCGCGTTTGCCGCTTGGCGTTGTCTGGACAAAGGGGAGATTTTTTTCACCGGGTGCTCGCGCGTTGCTGTGGGGACGAACCGCCCATTTGCCTTGAGCCATTTGGCAAAAAAATCCGACAGGTCGCATACCAGATCCTTGATCACCGGAAGATTGCGTAGCGGTTCAAGTCTGATCTGATTGTTCTTGATGACTTTCGACACGTGGGTGCGGCATGTCCAGCGCGGACGACCGTTGACCATCATGGCGCAAGAGCCACACATACCCACGCGACAGGCAAAACGATAGGACAGGCCCGGCTCAACATTGCGTTGAACCCAGGTCACGGCGTCGAGAACGGTTTGAGTTTCTGACACCGGGATTTTGTAGTCAACGAAACTTCCACCGCTGGCGTCGCCACGCCAAATACACATATTGACAAAATCGTCTCGTTTGGCCACCGATAATTTACTCATAGTTTGATTCTCATTTCAAAGCATCAGCGGGTTGCGCCTAAAGATGGCGAAACCGGGCCGATGCCGTCATATGTGAGGAATCCAAGTGCGACAATAACAGTATCGGTCAAACGGAAGCCAAAGTCAGTAAGTCTCTATTAGCGAAGGGAGGGTATATTTGGAAGTAGCAAGGGGGATTGTGCTCGGGAAATTGTTGTGCGATAGTGAGCCCGTAAAGAGACGTGAAATTAGCATGACCTGGCACGCCGACAGCTCGTCGATTGTTCCTTGTTGACAATATCTAGACGTAAATATTAAGGAGGATAATCTAATGAAAATCAATTTGTCTTTGATGGGTGCCTTAGTTGGGGCAACCCTGTTGTTTCCGGGATCTGCATCTGCAGCCTGTGAAGCTATTACCCTTGGCTCAGCGATCTCGCTGACCGGGAAATATGCAACCAACGGCATCCACGCCAAAAATGGATACGAATTCGCAATCCAGAAGATCAAAGACGCCGGCGGCGTGCAAGTGGATGGCAAGTGTTATAACTTTAACGTCATTTACTACGATGACGAGTCCAAGGGAGACCGAGGCGCGACCCTGGCCGAGCGATTGATCAATCAGGACAAAGTGCAGTACATGCTTGGCCCGTACTCCTCTGGATTAACCAAGGCGATTGCGCCGATCACCGAAAAGTATCAGATTCCCATGGTTGAGGCTGAGGGCGCATCACGCTCACTGTTTAACAAAGGATACAAATACCTGTTCGCAGTACTGTCAACATCTGAGCAGTACCTCGCATCTGCGATCGCGCTGGCGGCAGAAAAAGCCACTGAATCCGGCAAAGATCCGTCTTCAGTCAGGGTTGCCGTAGCAGTCGAGAATGATCCTTTCTCTCTCGATATTCGTGCTGGCGTGCTTGAAGATGCGGCGAAATTTGGCATGAAGGCAGTTGTCGATGAGAAACTACCGCGCGATCTTTCTGACATGAGCGCAATCCTGACCAAAGTTAAATTGCTTAAGCCTGATGTCTTGATCGTGAGTGGACACTCCAAAGGCGCAGCCACCGCGGTACGCCAGATCGCCGAGCAGAATATCAGTGTACCCATGCTCGCGATCACGCACTGCGAGGCGGCGGACGTTACTGGAAAGTTTGGTGCAGCTGCAAACGATGTGCTGTGCTCAACGCAGTGGGCAGAAACCCTCTCCTACGAGGATCCGCTTTTTGGCACGGCCGCCAACTACTATAGCGAATTTATAGCAGCAAACTCGGCCTACCAGGGCAAGAAAGTTCCGTATCAGACGGCGCAAGCATCAGCTGCTGTATACGTTTTCAAAGACGCATTTGAGCGTGCCGGATCCCTGGATAAGGAAGCGGTTCGCGATGCCATTGCCGCGACTGATTTGAAAACCTTTTACGGCAATATCAAATTCTCCGAGGCCGGCAATAATATAGCCAAACCAATGGTCTTGCGTCAGATTCAAGATGGTAAGTACAACGTTGTGGCGCCATCAGCTTTCGCATCACATAAGCTGAATTGGCCGCGAGACTAGGAAAACCGGTTGTTCTGAACTGATACCGGGTATTGGCGAATGCCCGGTATCAGTTTCTGCTCCCAAGTCAGTGCTCTGGCAGTTTGGCGCTGGCAAAAAGAGTCAGCGGCTCGCCAGCGGTCCGAATGACTGACACTAAAGCGAGTCGGGCCAGTTCGGTGATTGCGCCGGTGTTGCCGCTTGTTTTGTCTGCCAGAGGGCAAACTTGGTTTGCATCCTCAGTAGACTCTTAACGTCCTTACCCAAAAGTAGTTCCAATGGATCAAATTGCCGGTAATATTTCTCTGCTGTTTCAATTTCCGATTGTAAACCTCAAGATTGTTCTTGACGGAATCATGATCGGCTCCTTGTTTGCCCTCGCTGCTTATGGTCTGGCACTGGTATGGGGGGTAATGAACGTCAAGAATCTTGCTCAGGGCGACTTTGTTATTGCCGGGGGTTATATCTCCTGGTGGTTGGTCGAGAACGGGGTGCATGCGTTACTGGGGGTGCCGATCGCATTTATTGTGATGTGGGGTTTTGGTTGGTTTATATACCGCGTGATTATCTGCCGGGTAATCGATCGTGACTTATTCACTACGTTGCTGGCAACATTTGGTCTTGCGATCATGATTGCACAGATACTTAATCTGCTATTTGGCTCGGATACGCAAAGTGTCGATTTGGGTTACAACACGCTGTACTTCTTCGATGGCTTCATTGATGTGCCGATTGCAAAATTGATCGGCGTGTTGATGGCTGGAACATTGGCGACCGGAGTTATCATCTTTATGAAGTACAGTCGTATGGGGCAGGCGATTCGGGCCACGGCACAGGATCGGCGGGCAGCGCGTGTACTGGGCATCGATACCGACAAGGTCTACTCATTCACTTTCTCGCTAAACGCAGCTATTTGCGGTGCCGCTGGCGCGATCATCGTCATGGTCTGGATTATTCAGCCCTTCTACGGTATTACCCATTCGATTCGGGCATTTGTCATCGTCACCGCTGCGGGCTTGGGCAACCTGCCCGGGGTAATTGCAGCGGGTCTTGGGATAGGTGCTCTAGAGCAGTACGGCGCTATTATCTTTGGCATCGGGTATCAGCAGGCGATAGCGGTGTTGCTATTACTGATCGTGTTGATCTTTCGGCTTTCGCAACAGCGGCGTGTTCGCCAAAGCCTGCAGTAAATTTCAAGGTGTATACCAGACAATGACGCGAAAACCGTTCTCCTATCTTTTACTGCTTGCAGTGATTATTGCAGCGCCATTTGTGTTCCCTAGCTTTGGGACCCAGTTGGCAACCTTGTGGCTGATGATTATTGTTGCTTTAACTTGGGATATGACGGGCGGGCAAATGGGCTATAACTCGCTTGGCAATATCACCTTTTATGGCACCGGAATGTACGTTGCCGCTGTGATCACGATCGGCATGGCCTACGACGTGGGTGACTACACGAACGCGGCAGGGGGCGGAATTCATGCGTTTACCGACCTGCAATATTTTTCCGGTTTGTTTCTGGGTATGCTCGGGGCTGGCCTGTTTTGCGCGGCGGTGGCAGTCATTGTCGGTTACGTTACCTTCGGTTTGCGCGGCCCGTATTTCGCGATTGGTACCTTGGGGGTTGCCATCGCAACTGGAGAGTTGGTCTCCAATTGGGAATGGGTCGGCGCTGGTCAGGGAATTGCGCTGCCGGTGTACCCGGGTGATTTGGACACCGGAAAAGTTCTGTTCTACTTTCTGTTTGCGGGCACAGGCGTTGCTCTTTTTGTTTTTCTGAAGTGGCTGTACAAAACGCGATTCGGCGCTGCTGTCAATGCAATCAGAGATGATGAGGAGAAGGCTGAAGCGATGGGTATCCATACCCTGCAGTACAAATTGGCGACCTGGGCGATGTCAGCATTCTTTGTTGGAATTGCTGGGGCAATATCTGCCTTCCAACTGATTCATTTTGAGCCTTTAGAAACTGCATATCAGACGATTAATCTAGGGATTTTCATGGTGGTCTGTGTATTGTTGGGTGGAAAAGGGACTTTGTGGGGCCCAGTGATCGGCGCAATCGTCTTTCATGTGTTTAAGGAGGTTACCTGGACTTATCTTTTGGGCTGGCAATGGGTCGCTTTAGGCGCATTGATTGTGATAACCGTAGTTTATTTCGAGGGCGGCGTTGTCGGTTGGATCATGAGCAAAAGGTCCGAGCGCCTTGAAGCGCGTGAGCAGCCAAACGATGCTGCAGTGGGGGCAGAACAGTGACATCCATCATCCAGGTTAACAATGTCAGCAAATCCTTTGGCGGGGTAGTGGCCAACAGCGATATTTCATTGTCGGTAGAGAAAGGGGCGATTACCGGGTTAATTGGCCCCAATGGTTCCGGCAAAACCACGTTATTTAACTCCATTGTGGGATATCACCCGATTGATTCGGGAACTATCCAATTCGAAGGTCGGGAGATTTCGAAATTTCCGGTGCAGAAAATAGCCAGGCTCGGCCTGTTGCGCACCTTCCAGCAAACCCGCATATATGGGGAGATGACCGGGGTCGAGAATATGCTGATTTCCTTGCCCCATCGAAAAATGCGTTTCGCCGAGGCTTTTGGCTGTAATGGTGCCGAAGAGCATGAACGTGCGGAGCGGCTTCTTGAGTTTGTCGGGTTATACGAAAAACGATTCTTGCGAGCTGGGTCACTTTCGTTTGGCCAGCAGAAACTTCTCGAATTCGCCATGGCCCTGATGAACGAGCCCACCGGGTTGTTACTGGACGAGCCCACAGCTGGGATTAATCCTACCTTGATTAACGGACTGATTGATCGATTGCGTCGCGCCAATGCAGATCTCGGCATCACACTATTCGTGATAGAGCACAACATGCGGGTCATTATGAACATGGCCGACAAGATTTATTGTCTCGCCCATGGTGAGCTGCTGGCCGAGGGTTCGCCTGCCGAAATTCAGAGTGACTCGCGTGTTATCGATGCTTATTTGGGGGCGCATTAATGGCGCCCAGTGACAGCGGAAATGCTGGCGGTTACGGGCTTGGAGCTGTCGACTCGGTCATATCTGTTGATGAAGTAACCAAGCAGGCAGCTTCAATCGCAGAGGATATTAGTCACGAACAGCTTGATGCGCTGGTCGATGGCGATCCTTACGTGTCACTAGAAAAACTATCTGCCGGTTATGGTCGGATGCAGATTCTGCACGAGATTGATCTTCGTGTGGGGCGCAAACAATCACTGTGTCTGATTGGCCCCAACGGTGCAGGGAAATCGACGGTTCTGCATGCGATTTTCGGATTCAACGACATCTTCTCGGGCCGTATTCTGATTGGCCATGGCGATAGCCAACTCGATGTTACGACACTTTCACCTAATCAGAAGCTTGCTATAGCTGGTGTTGCCTATATCTTGCAGGATAAGTCGATTTTTCCAGGAATGACGGTAGAGGAAAATCTTTGGATGGGTGGCTTTCTCAAAGATCAGAAGGCTCAGGCGAAGCGCTCGGCCGAGGAGATTTTTGAGAAATATCCCCAGTTGGCAGCGCGTCGCAAACATCAGGCTAAAGTGCTGTCAGGCGGGGAGCGACGGTTACTGGAGATCTCACGGGCGCTGGTCATGAACCCTGACGTTTTATTGGTCGATGAGCCCTCGATTGGCCTGGAGCCGCGTTTTATCGATATGGTTTTTCAAATTCTGCATGATCTTCAACATAAAGAAGGTAAGACGATCATTATGGTTGAGCAAAATGCCAAGAAAGGCCTGGAGTTTGCCGACATTGGATATGTCATGGTGTCGGGGCAAATTGCTATTGCCGGCAAGGGCGACGATTTACTCCAGAACCCAAAGGTGGGAGAGCTGTTTCTGGGAGGCTAGGCAGTGTTTGCCGGCCTTGATTAGCTCGATAGATTCATCGCGATTACCCCACCCGCCACCAGCAGTGCAGCCGCAATACGCAGTTGGCCAGCAGGCTCGCGCAGAAAGTAAACACCAATCAACGCTGCCATGATAACGCTTGTCTCGCGCAGTGTGGCTACCACAGCCATCGGGCTGTAGTACATAACAAATATAACGGTGCCGTAGGCGACCGCTTTCGCTATTCCTCCGCCCACGACCCGTGCTGTATCCTTGCGCCACAAGCCCAGCATTTCGGTTGGGCGTCGAAGAAAAACAAAAAGACCAAAGACGAGTCCGTTTATGAGTAACAGCCAACCGATATAAGACAATGCAACCTCACCCTGGCGTACGCCCAACCCATCGACCAATGTGTAGGCGGCAATAAAGCCCCCAGTAATAAGGGCTCGTGGTGTTGATCGATGATTTCGTGTTTTGGAGTTAGCACCCGATATGGCCAGCAACATGATGCCGATGCTGGTAATCACGATACCAAACAGCGTCAGTAACGGGAGTTGTTCCTGGACAATTACGATGCCGCCGAGGGCCACCAGCAGCGGGGCACTGCCTCGTGAAATTGGGTAGACGTGACTTAAGTCACCCACCCGGTAGGCGCTGACCAGAAACAGGTAATACCCGAAGTGGAGGACAACGGAGCCGGCCAGGTAGGGTAGCGCAGTAAGTGTTGGAATTGGCACTGCCAAGACCAGCAATAGCCCTGCGGCTGCAGTGACCAGGCTGAGAGCGCCCATCGACACCAAAGGGTCAGCGGCGGTTTTAACCAGGGTATTCCAGGCGGCATGCAGCAGCGCTGCGCCAAGAACCAGAACGGTAGTTTCAATCAGCACGAAACTATAGCTGTGGGAAGTTTAGATCCATACTTGTAAGCGCATCCCAGAGTAGACGATAACAAAAATTTTGGATGCTGAAAATTTTCCTTGTTTAGTTGTGGCATTTGCCGCCTTTCACACAAATTTGTACGCCGGGGGAGTATTCAACACCCAAAGGCGAACGTAGAATAGCGCGGAACAGTAAGCATAATTGATGCAAATTATGACACGGAGATATTTTGAAGATTCTTTTTGCAGACAAGTTTCCAGATTCGGGAATGGCACAACTGTGCCAGCAGGGTCACGAATGTGTTTCTCAACCGGACTTGGATGGTAACACCCTGGTAGAGGCAATTGGCGATGCCGAAGTGCTGGTTGTTAGAAGCACCCGGGTGACTAGTGACGCAATTACTGCCGCGGCGGTGTTGCGCCTTGTGATTCGTGCAGGGGCTGGAACCAACACGATTGACATCGAAGCCGCCGCAGCTCGCAAGATTCCGGTCTGTAACGTGCCCGGAAAAAATGCCATAGCGGTCGCTGAACTGGTCATTGGCTTGCTGATAGCTATCGACCGCAACATCCCCGATAACGTAATTGACTTACGAGCGGGCCAATGGAACAAGAAGAAGTATGCTGCAGCGAAAGGCTTATACGGCCGCCACATGGGCATCGTGGGCCTGGGCGCCATTGGCCTTGCTGTTGCACAGCGGGCGCGTGCTTTTGGTATCCAAGTGTACCTTGTAGATAAGCCCGATCGTACACCGGAAATGCATGAGCAGATCAGCAAGCTCGAACTACAGACCGTGCCAGATTTGCCAACGCTGCTGGCTTGTTGCGATATTGTCAGCCTGAATGTCCCAGCAGCACCTGAAACTCGAGGCTTGGTGGATAGCACTTTTCTGGCGGCGGTGCAGCCGGGAACGATTATCCTGAATACATCGCGTGGCGACGTGATAGACGAAGCCGCCTTGCTTAAAGCAATGGATGAAAAAGATGTGCGTGTCGGACTCGACGTCTATGCTGATGAGCCCGCAGCAAGCCAGTCAGCTTTTGATTCGCAATTGGCCATGCATCCCAACGTCTATGGTACGCACCATATCGGCGCTTCGACCGATCAGGCCCAGGCAGCGGTAGCTGATGGTGTATTGGAGATCATTAAGGCTTTTGACACAGGGCAAGTTCTGCACTGTGTCAACGGTCGGGCGTAGTGTTGATTTTTTCGTGGAGCAAGAATTATGAGTGAACGGATGCACAATTTCAGCGCGGGCCCCTGTACGTTGCCGCTTTCAGTACTTGAGGAGGCTCAGGCTGAGTTCGTTGATTACCAGGGAGCTGGCATGTCTCTGATAGAGATGAGTCATCGGGGGAAGCAATTTGTCGCGGTACACGAGGAGGCAGTTGAACTGGTCCGCAGTGTGTATGGGGTTCCTCGGGACTTTGATGTACTTTTTCTACAAGGCGGTGCTACGCTGCAGTTTGCGATGGTGCCGATGAACCTGCTGGGTGAAGGGCGCAAAGGGGGGTACGTTAACTCTGGCAGCTGGGGCAAGGGGGCTATCACTGATGCTCAACCCTATGGAGAAATCTACACCGCCTGGGACGGAGCGGAGTGTAACTATACCCGCATGCCCGAATCCGGTGAGTTGGAGATCCAGCCCGGTAGCCGTTATCTGCACATCACCTCCAACGAGACTATCGGCGGCGTCCGCTTCAGAGACTGGCCGCAGGTAGAGGTACCGTTGGTCGCTGATATGTCATCGGACTATATGTCCCGACCGATTCCCTGGGAAAGCTTTGACCTGGTGTACGGTGGCGTGCAGAAAAATCTTGGGCCAGCGGGTATGGCAATGGTGATCGTCCGCAAGACAGCGATTGAGGACAATAACCGCGACATCGCCCGATATCTTCGCTACGACATACACTCAGATAAGGGCTCCATGTTTAACACGCCACCGGTCTTTCCGATTTACATTTTAGGTAAAGTCCTGAAATGGATGCAGGGCAGGGGCGGCATAGAAGCTGTAGCGCGTGAGGCTGAAGCGAAGGCGGACATTCTCTACCAGGCCATTGATACCAGCGATGGCTACTACCATTGCCCGGTAGATGTCGAATCCCGGTCAGTGATGAATGTGGTGTTTCGCCTGCCTAGTGAAGATCTTGAAAAGAGCTTTCTTACCCAAGCGGGCGAGGAAAAGTTATTGAATCTCAAGGGCCACCGCAGCGTGGGTGGCTGCCGGGCGAGCATTTACAACGCGATGCCACGCGAGGGCGTGCAGGCGTTGGCAGACTTTATGGCGACTTTTCGTTTGGCACATCCCGGCTGAGTCCCGCGTCGCGTTAGGTTGAGAGATTGGATAAGTGACGCAGATTCGCGCTTTCAGGCCGTATGTAGTGGCTCCACAGCATGCCACCGCGGTGGTGAGCCCGGCCTATGATTCGATGAGTCCGGCACAGCGGCGCATATTTTGCGAAACTTATCCGAAAAACTACATCAATACTATGCAGGTAGTGGATGATTTTCCCACCGGTGAGCGGCCGACAGAAGCGAAAGTCCTAGAGGGCAACGTCCAGCAATTACAGGTGATGTTGGAAAACGGCTCTTACCGGAACTCGGATACCGATGCTGTTTTTATTTACCAGCTCAGTATTGATGGCCATACACAGACCGGTGTCGTCGCTGAGATCCCGCTCGGTGACTATGAGAATGGATCTATCCGTAGGCATGAAGAGACCCGTAAGGAGCATGAGGAACGTCTCAGCCGTTATCTGGATATTGTGGGTGCGAGTTCTAGCCCGATCTGTCTGGCATATGCCGGATCTGCCCAAATTGATGCGATAGTTGAGTCTGTAACCCAGGGTGACCCAGTGCTCGATTTTGTGTTGCCGGATGGCGTTTGCCAGCGGTTGTGGCGGGTCACCGATACTTCACAGTACGATGGCCTTTGCCAGGCATTCTCTGGTATTGATGCAACCTACCTGACCGACGGACATCATCGTGCGGCTTCGGCATTGCGACATGCTGCCAGCCGTCGGGCTACCGGCAAGACTGGTGGCCCGTGGGATTATCTGCTGGTCGCGTTGTTTCCAGCGGACCAGCTGCGGGTTTTAGCCTTTAACCGTTGCGTGCGGGATTTGGGTGGTAGGACTCCAACCGATCTACTAACCGAGCTGGAGAAAGACTTCGTGGTTGAGCCTGTAGGCGACGATCGTGCTGCCGAGTTCCCCGCACAGCGCGGCCAGTTCCTGATGCTATTGGATGGGCAGACCATACTACTCACCCTGCGTCGCCCGGCGTTGGACAAATCGCCCTTGCGGAATCTAGACGTCTCTATCTTGCAGGCGCACATTCTAGAGCCTTTATTGGGGATTAGTGACGTCCGTGGCGATCCACGGCTGGATTACGTGACTGGCGACAGTGGCTTAGAAGGCCTGCAAGCTCGCTGTAGCGAGGGCTGGCAGTTGGGATTCGCCTGTTTTCCTACTTCATTGGCAGAACTGATGGCGGTTGCCGACGCGAGCGAGGTCATGCCACCCAAGTCGACTTGTTTTGATCCCAAGACTCGCTCCGGAATATTCGTGCGGATGACCTGACAATTGTTTCTGTTGGGCTATTGCTGCGACTTAAACCAGAATTTTAGTTCTGAGCGCGGCGTATACTTGGCACGGTGGGGCGACTACTGGAGCCTTTATCCTAGCGCTTTAGTCCGTAGTGTCGCGCTGTGATGGGGACGTGTCGCGACAAAAACAACTCTGTTTGGCTTCCTATCTAGAATGCCGTCCAGTGCCCAGTATTGATACCAACAAAGGTAGCCCAGCGATGAGTGATGAGCAAGAGGATGATCTGGACCTGAAAAGCCTGTCTGACGAAGAGCTCGTCGAGCAGATACATGATGACCTCTATGACGGCCTCAAAGAGGAGATTGAAGAGGGAACCAATATTCTCCTGGAAAGAGGTTGGGGGCCGGATAAGGTTCTGGCTGATGCTCTGGTCGAGGGTATGCGTATCGTCGGTATCGATTTTCGTGACGGGATTCTTTTCGTACCGGAAGTCTTGATGTCTGCGAACGCGATGAAAGGCGGCATGACGATCCTGCGGCCACTGCTGGCAGAGACGGGTGCAGAATCCATTGGCACTGTCGTTATCGGTACGGTCAAAGGCGATATTCACGACATCGGCAAGAACCTGGTTGGAATGATGCTTGAGGGCGCAGGCTTTGAAGTTTTTGATCTTGGCATCAACAATCCGGTGGAAAATTACCTGGCCGCGATTGAGGAACACAAGCCGGATATAGTCGGTATGTCTGCACTGCTTACCACCACCATGCCGTACATGAAAGTAGTGATCGACACACTGGTTGAACAGGGTATGCGGGATGACTATGTTGTGCTGGTGGGCGGCGCTCCGCTGAATGAGGAATTCAGTCAGGCCATCGGGGCTGATGCGTACTGCCGCGATGCCGCGGTCGCGGTGGAGACCGCCAAGCAATTGATTGCTGAGCTCAGGGCGCGGCGAAAGTCCGCATAACTTAGCGTGGGCTGGCAGCGGTTTGACCCGGTCTTTCCCTGCTAAAGATCATCTTCCCATGTTGGAGGTGAAGAACGCCGTCACCTATTTGCGAGAGAAAGGTTATGCCCGCAACGCCGTCGTCAGGAAAGAGCCTGGTTATTGCCTGTGGAGCGTTGGCTCATGAGATCACTGCGCTGGTTCGACTCAACAAGTGGCACCACCTTGAGATCCAGTGCCTTCCGGCAAGTCTGCATAATCACCCACGCCTGATTGCCCCGGCGGTGCGCGAACGGGTGCGGCAGTCTCGAGATGCGTTCGATTCTATTTTTGTCGCTTATGCCGATTGCGGTACCGGAGGTGCACTAGATGCGGTTCTCGCAGAAGAACAGGTGGAAAGGCTTCCTGGCGCTCATTGTTATGAGTTCTTCTGGGGATCACAAGCCTTTCTGGACAGGCATGATCGTGAACCCGGGATTTTCTATCTGACCGATTTTCTGGCGCGGCATTTTGACCGACTGGTGATGGAGGAGCTTGGCATCAAACGCCACCCACAACTTCTGGAAACTTACTTTTCGGCGTACACCAGGCTGATATACCTTGCTCAGACTAGCTCGAATGAAACTCTGGAGACTGCCCGCTCGGCCGCGCAAACCCTGGGACTGGAATTTGAACATGTCAGTACCGGATATGGAGAGTTGGAGGTGAGTCTGGCAGCATTCTGCCGAGATTCGACAGCAACGGAGATCTAATGGCAAAGTTGATCACTATTTTTTGGCGGGATATCCCTTCACAAGTCATGGTGCGCAAGGGTCGCAAGACAGTAAGGCTTATGCTGGCGCAGCGTTTTCAGGATGCAATTGATCGTGCCGCCATGCGGGCTGGTAAAGGTTCGTCGTCTGCTTACCTAAGTGAATGGCGTCGCGAGAGCGTGACCTGCAGTGACGATGATCTTGATCAGATGGCGGCGCAAACGGTAAAACGCCTTGAGGCTGCGCACACGGATGAGGCCCTTTTGGCCCTGATCAGAGCTAAGGGCAGCGCCAGCGCTGACACTTCACAAACTGACTGAAACTGATGTACGCCCTACGACAATGGTCTGTCCGCAATGCGCGAGTACTGGAGTGGTTATATGAGCATTTCGAAGGCGCTATGCTTGTCTTGCATCCGCTCTGGTTATGGATGGGGTACGACCGTATCGAGGGGCCGATTTGCGCCACGGAACGGCGAGTCAAGGCGGCATTGTTCGATTGCCGGATGTGTGGGCACTGCGTGCTCAGCCAGACTGGTATGTCCTGCCCCATGAACTGCCCTAAGGAATTGCGTAACGGCCCCTGTGGTGGTGTCCGGGAAAACGGGTTTTGCGAAGTAATGCCGCAGATGCGCTGTGTCTGGGTGGATGCCTGGGAAGGTTCCAGGCGCATGCGTGACGACTCCGGTATTCAGTGTGTACAGCCGCCGTTGGCGCAGGACCATCGCGGTCGCTCGTCATGGTTGCGTGAAGTGCGTGAAAAACGGGATCACCGATTCTTCGGCACAGCCGACTAATACGGTGGAAATTGAAAAGCCAGCACCTGGTGAACCCTTGCCAATCTTGGATGGGCATTCTTCGCCCGGCCGACTCGAGAGGGTGTTACGTGCAGGCCAGTTTGCAGTCACTACGGAGATTGCGCCGCCCGATGCAGCAGATGCGCAGGCTGTTTTTCAGCGCGCCAGTGTGTTTGATGGCTGGGTCGATGCCATCAATGCGACGGACGGGTCTGGCGCGAACTGCCACATGTCGAGTGTCGGGGTCTGTGCGTTACTGACGCGAAAAGGTTATGCAACGGTGATGCAGGTCTCCTGTCGGGATCGTAACCGGATCGCTATTCAGGGCGACGTGCTGGGAGCAGCGGCCATGGGCGTAACCAGTATCCTTTGCCTTACGGGCGATGGGGTTCAGGCCGGCGACCAACCCAATGCTAAGCCGGTGTTTGATTTTGATTGCATGAGCCTGTTGCGAACGGTTACATCCATGCGCGACCAGGGTGAGTTTCTCAGTGGGCGGGCGCTCAGCAACCCGCCACGAGTTTTTGTCGGTGCTGCGGCTAATCCTTTTGCCCCGCCATTGGATTATCGCCCTTTGCGGCTGAAGAAGAAGATCGATGCCGGCGCGCAGTTTGTGCAGACCCAGTACTGTTTCGATATTCAACGACTCAAGCAGTACATGACTCAGGTTCATGACATGGGTCTGACCGAGCGCTGCTACATTCTGGTAGGCGTTGGCCCACTCGCTTCGGCCCGTACCGCTGCGTGGATTCGCGATAATGTACCTGGCGTGCATATTCCTGACGAAATTATTCGCCGCCTGCTGGCAGCGCACAATCCGCGGGAAGAAGGTATTCGCATATGTGTTGAGATGATCCAGGCGATCCGGGAAATTGAGGGCGTGCACGGCGTCCATATCATGGCTTATCGACAGGAAGAGCGGGTCAGTGACATAGTCAGGGATTCCAGCGTGCTCGAGGGGAGAATCCCTTGGCATCCGGGTATATCACAACATTCAATTCATTAAGAGGGTAAGCAGGTGACAGTAACTGTTGTCAGTTCCGCGACGAAGGAAGTGAAGATTGGGTTTGATCAGCCATTTTGCATGATCGGAGAGAGGATTAATCCGACCGGACGCAAGGCGCTGGCCGCTGAAATGAAAGCGGGTGATTACGCTCGTGTGGAATCAGATGCACTCGCCCAGGTGGCTGCGGGCGCTCATATGCTCGATGTCAATGCTGGAATCCCGCTCGCCGATGAGCCGGCCATATTGGCCGAGTGTGTTCAACTGGTGCAGTCACTGACTAATGTACCACTGTCTATCGATTCTTCTATTGTCGCAGCACTAGAGTCGGGGCTAGCTGTCTACCAGGGTAAGGCACTGGTTAATTCGGTAACGGGTGAAGAAGAAAGAATGGAGCAGGTCTTACCGCTGGTCAAAAAATACGGCGCAGCTGTTGTGGCTATCTCGAACGACGAGACGGGAATCTCCGAGGATCCGAACGTGCGCTTCGATGTGGCCCGAAAGATCGTTGAGCGCGCGGCCGATTACGGCATTCCCGCTGAGGATGTGGTGGTTGATCCACTGGTGATGCCGATCGGCGCCCTGAATGATTCGGGCCGACAGGTGATGCATATTCTGAAGCGACTGCGCAATGAATTAAAGGTCAACAGCACCTGCGGCGCATCGAACGTCAGTTTCGGCTTACCTAACCGCAATGGTTTGAATGCGGCGTTCTTAACCATGGCCATTGGTGCCGGGATGACATCAGCTATTACCAGCCCATTGCACGGCGAGGTTATGGCGGCTGTGATGGGGGCTGATGTCATGATGGGGCATGATCCAGATTGCCTGCGCTGGATTGCACGCTATCGCGATCCACTGGGCGAAGGTCTGTCCGGTATTCGAGAGGGCCGCCGTCGTGGCCGGCGTCGTGCGGCCGGTGGCTGAGCAACACACTCCAGGCAGTTGTCTATGCGGGGCTGTGTCGTTTACGGTCCGTGGGCCGCTTCGTCCGGTGTTGGCCTGCCATTGTTCACAGTGCCGCAAGACCAGCGGTCATTACTGGGCGGCAACAGCAGCGCCGTCGGACTGTGTGGAGGTTACCCATGAGGGCGCTCTGGAATGGTTTCAATCCTCGGCTCAGGCGCAAAGAGGGTTTTGTCGTCGTTGCGGGTCTAGCTTGTTCTGGCGTCACACGTCCCGGGATGCCTGGGGGATAGCGGCTGGCGCGTTGGATAGCCCGACCGGCCTACACACCCAGGCCCATATATTTTTTGCCGACGCATCAGATTACTACCTTATCCACCCGGACGAGGTAACGATTGAGGGCAGTCCCAGTTGAGTACTGCTCACGCCACTGAAACTGCACTCGCAGCAGGTGGGGATGTGCTGGTGGTATTTACCCCATCCGGTCGCAGGGGGCGTGTTGCCCATGGGGCGACCGTGTTGCAGGCGGCGCGCGAACTTGGCGTCGATTTGGATTCGGTGTGCGGGGGTCGGGCGATCTGTGGTCGCTGCCAGGTGACTCTAAGTGAGGGGTCATTTCCCAAACACGGTATTGAATCGCGGCCGGAGCACCTTTCCGACTTTGGTGGGAATGAGGTTGATTACAACGCGGTAAATGGTCTGGCCCAGAGTCGGCGATTGGGGTGCTCAGCCCGGTTGCTTGGTGATGCTGTGATCGATGTGCCACCTGAGAGCCAGGTTCATCGCCAAGTGATCCGCAAGCGAACCGAAGTGCACGATCTGTCAGTTAACCCCCTGGTGCATTTGCACGTGGTTGAAGTCAGCCCACCCAACATGCACGAGGCAGTGTCTGACCTGCGCCGCCTGGAAGAGGAATTAGAATTCGAATGGGCTTTGACGGGGCTCAGCTGTGACCCGCAGGTACTGGCAAAACTGCAAGCCGTGATGCGCGAGGGTAATTGGCAGGTCACGGTTGCCGTATTTCAGCAACGCGAGATTATCGCTATCTGGCCTGGTTATCACGACACGGCGCTAGGGCTTGCGGTTGATGTGGGTTCAACCACGATTGCCATGCATCTTATTGAACTGACCAGCGGCCAGTCTCTTGCCTCGGTTGGTCAGATGAATCCGCAGATCCGGTTTGGCGAAGATCTGATGAGCCGCGTCTCTTACGTGATGATGCATCCGGGTAGCGAACAGGAGATGTCTCGCGTAGTGCGCCAGACTCTGACAGAACTGGTAACACAGGTCTGCCAAGAAACTGACAGCAATGTTGATGACATACTCGACTGCGCTTTTGTCGGCAACCCGATCATGCATCACCTGCTGTTAGGACTTTCTCCAGTTGAATTAGGCGCAGCGCCGTTTGCGCTTGCCACGGACAGCGCTATGACGATGCCCGCACACGAACTTAATCTTGGTCTCAATCGCGGTGCACGCTGTTATGTGCTGCCTTGTATTGCGGGCCACGTTGGCGCTGACTGCGCAGCTGTGGTTTTGTCCGAGGCGCCGTATCTGCGCAAGGAGATGACTTTGCTGGTTGATATAGGTACCAACGCAGAGATCGTCCTGGGAAACCGAGACCGCCTGTTGGCAGCCAGTAGCCCCACGGGCCCAGCCTTTGAAGGAGCGCAGATCAGCGGTGGTCAGCGCGCCGCCCCTGGGGCGATTGAGCGGGTGCGTATTGATCGCGAAACCCTGGAACCTCGGATCCAGGTGATCGGTTGTGACCTGTGGTCTGACGACCCCGGGTTTGACGAGGCGGTCGCCGCGGTAGGTATTACGGGCATTTGTGGTTCGGGGATTATCGAAGTGGTGGCCGAGATGTACCTTGCTGGCATACTCAGCTCCGACGGAGCCATCGATGGCAATTTGTCTCAACACTCGGCCCGGGTGATCGCAGATGGCAGGACCTTCGCTTTTGTCCTGTACAAGGGAGATATTACGGTCACAGTTACCCAAAACGATGTGCGCGCCATCCAGCTTGCTAAAGCAGCGCTTTACGCCGGGATTCGATTGTTAATGGATAAACTTGACGTGGAAGAGATTGACCGTATTCGTCTGGCTGGTGCGTTTGGTTCCCATATTGATGTTAAGTACGCTATGGTGCTGGGCCTGATTCCCGACTGTGAATTGGGTAATGTCACCTCGGCAGGCAATGCGGCAGGGAGCGGCGCTCATATTGCCTTGGTTGATGTGAACGCCCGCCGGGAGATCGAAAGGGAAATCCGTAAAATAGAGAAAATCGAAACTGCCGTCGAACCCAGATTCCAGGAGCATTTTGTTGAGGCGATAGCTATCCCCCATAAAAGCGCCCAGTTCGCCCAGTTGTCCAAGGCGGTCACATGGCCAACCCGCATAACCGCGGCAAAGACGCAGACGATGACGGGCAACCAGCGTCGCCGCAGGCGCTGACTATTTCCCGCTTGCCCGGACACGGTGGTGCGACTACCCTTGAATCTCGCGATACCTTATCCGGGAGATTGGCGCTGTGACCATCGATATCTTAAGACAGGTAACTTTGTTCTCCACCTTGGAGGATCACGACCTGCAGGCCCTGACCGCACTGGCCAGGCCGATCACAGTGCAACGTGGCGAGATCATCATCAGCCAGGGTTCGGTCGGGGACGCGCTTTATGTCGTCATCAGCGGCCGTGTTCGGGTTTATGTGTCAGATAAGGACGGCAAGGAGATGGTGCTCGCATTGGAGGGCTCCTCAGCAGTATTTGGAGAAATTGCCGTGCTTGACGGAGCGGTCCGTTCGGCATCTATAGCCGCTATGGAACAAACTGAATTACTCAAGATAGGTGCAGATGATTTTTTTGCTTTACTTGAGCGCAATGCTGAGCTCAACCGCTCGGTGATCCAAAGCTTGGCCGGGCGAATTCGAAAGCTAACCCACGGGGCCCAGGGGCTCGCGTTAGATAGTGTTTACCGGCGGCTGACCGCCCGTCTACAAGAGTGTGCCGTGGAGGAAAACAGCGAGTGGGTTATTACCGAACGGCTGACCCACCAGTTGCTCGCCGACATGATCGGTTGCTCCCGGGAAATGGTTAGCAGAATCATGAGCGATCTGGTTAAGGGTGGATACATCCGTATTGAGCCAGGTCGCTGGGTTATTCAACGCAAGTTGCCCGCGGACTATTGATAGTTGCCAGTTAGCAGCTAGAGCCTATCCAGCCACTCGACGGGCTTGAAATCTTCACCGATACCTTCGCCCGATGTTCCCACTCGGCGTTATAGTGGCTGTTCAGTAGGCGACAGTCGGCCCTTATTTCGCGATTTAGTTCGCTGGGCAGTATCTTATGGCTGGCTGCCCCTTTAACCCCAGGTGATTCCGTGTAGAGGGAGTCCCATAGCTCAATCGAGATGGTCGGCCAGTTTATTGGTAACGAGGTCAAGGAGGTATATGTGTCAGCCGGGGTGATTCAAAAAATGCACACCAAGGCCGCTTCGCCTGTGGAGTATCAGTTACCTATTGGCGAAG
>Ga0207990_1000073_pt1 | contig 55584 bp, 53 predicted proteins | sample ETNtaG_8_FD_185780 | JGI IMG/M metagenome (GOLD analysis project Ga0207990, IMG submission 185780) | Marine microbial and viral communities from oxygen minimum zone, Eastern Pacific Ocean - ETNP201406SV75 (SPAdes) (version 2) | ecosystem: Environmental > Aquatic > Marine > Oceanic ...
GTAGCACCACCGTGGTCAAATACTACAAAATTAGAGTGACTCAAGTGTGTTTCTGAGGATTCAACCCAAGTGCCGTTCGGTTGGCTCAAAAAGTAACTATCCCTAACGCCGTTGTGAGTGCCAATTCCGTGGTCAGCAACATAAAAGTCAAGCACTTTATCGTTATTATAATCAGCAACAAGAAGCTGTCTTCCTAGTGACATTCCACTATCTTCACGATTGTCAATTAAGAGTTCAGGTGAGTAAGTTAATTTTCCGTCTTCTCTACTTAGAAATAATGTAGGCAGTGGGTGAAATCCTTCACAACGCTCTGTGCCACAGGAGGTCCCAGTATCTTCTCCTCCATAAACAACATTATTTGGTTTCATAGTGCCTATGTAAAGTACATCACTATAACCATCATTATTAAAATCTGCCATTTGCCACATCCGTCCATAGTAGTATAATTTTCCTGTTGGGTATGGCTTTAGTGGTGGTTTGAAAAAATCTAAATTAGGGTCATTCTCAATACTGATGCCAGATTTAGCAACATCTACCTTAGTTGATTGTGTAGATTTTGAAGAATTATTGTTATTGTTACTGTTAACAAACGTAAGAGCTTGTGCCGTACCAATCAGGCTAGTTGATATTAATAGAGTTAGTAGTAGTGTTTTTAGCTTCATAGTAACTACTATTGTATAGCAAAGAGGAATATGTATTTCTTTAAATGAAAAACCTCAGGATAGACAATACATTCACCATTCTTTAAAGAAAGTGCATAAGTAGAAACTGATCAATACATCGATTTAAAACTAAATATCAATACACGAACTTATTTAGTTTATATATATTGTGCTATTGATTTTTTTTTGAGCTATCAATTAAATGCTAAAAGGTTAAGCTATGCGGTAAAATTTTTGTTATTTTTGACATAGTTTGCTATGCCTAAAACTGACTTAGATGCAACTGCATCATTTCAAAACTTAATACTTAAACTGCAAACATTTTGGGGTTCAAAAGGTTGCGCATTATTACAGCCATTTGATTTGGAGGTTGGTGCTGGTACGTTTCATCCTGCCACCTTTTTAAGGTCAATTGGGCCAGAGCCATGGAATGCTGCCTATGTACAGCCATCAAGGCGTCCTACTGATGGCCGTTATGGTGAAAACCCGAACCGATTACAGCACTATTATCAGTTTCAGGTTATCCTTAAACCATCACCTAAAGATATACAAGACTTGTACCTAGAGTCCTTATCAGTCATAGGTATAGATCTCACAAAGCACGATGTTCGCTTTGTTGAAGATAATTGGGAGTCTCCTACACTTGGCGCTTGGGGCCTTGGATGGGAGGTTTGGCTTAATGGAATGGAGGTTAGCCAGTTCACATATTTTCAGCAAGTCGGTGGGCTTGCCTGTAAGCCTATACCTGGAGAGCTAACTTATGGATTAGAGCGCCTAGCCATGTACCTACAGGGTGTAGATAGTGTATTTGATTTGATTTGGGTTGATGGTATTAGGTATGGAGATGTTTTTCATCAAAACGAAGTTGAGCAATCAAAATATAATTTCGAAATCGCTGATATAGAGGTTCTTTTTAGGCAATTTGATGAGGCAGAGGCTATGAATACACGCCTCATTGAAGAAGAATTATCATACCCAGCCTACGAACAAGTAATGAAGGCATCACACCTTTTCAATTTACTGGATGCACGTCGCGCGATTAGTGTGACTGATAGGGCTAGATTCATTCGCAGGGTCAGATCAATGAGTCAGAAGGTTGCCCAGACCTATTATAATTCTAGAGAATCAATGGGCTTTCCGATGCTAAATGGTGATGATAAATAAAACAGAATGAGACTGTTCCATACCCTTTACAATAAAGCACTCAAGTGGTCTGCTAGCAAGTTTGCGATTTATTGGTTGTCTATTATTAGCTTCCTTGAGTCTTCAATACTGCCCTACCCTATTCAAGATGTGATATTGGCATCAATGTCACTAAATAACAAACATAAGGCCTACTATTACGCCTTTGTATGTACAGTAAGCTCAGTAGTGGGTGGAATTGTTGGTTACTATATTGGTTATTATGCTTATGATGCCTTGTTGCCATTATTGCAAGATATGAACTATATGGGTATGCTAGATAGAGCTAAAGTTTGGTTCGATGAATATGGAATATGGGTCATTGCTATAGCCGGATTCAGCCCCGTTCCTTATAAAATATTTACCATAACTGCAGGTGTAATGTCTATGCACGTGATACCATTTATTGCTATGTCGTTACTATCTAGAGGTGCAAGGTATTATCTAGTATCATTTCTGGTAAAGCGTTACGGTGAGCGGTGCGATGTGTGGCTGCAAAAATATATAGACCGTTTAGGGTATGTTCTGGTTGTTGTTGTTATTTTAGGTATTTGGTATGTTCAATAAATTATTAGTAATCTTTTTCTCAATTATTATTTCAGGATGCTTTTCAAGCTCCAGTAACAAGGTTGTTATTGTTGATAAGTCATCATTCAAACAAATCATTCCTAAAGCTAGCAATAACATCCAAACAAAGAGTCAAACTCAGATCGAAGATAAGTCAACCTCGAAAAGCTGGTCATTGCCTGTTGATGCTGAAATATTAAAAAACTTTTCCAAAAAGCAGCAACACCTTGGATTAACATTCGACACCAAGCCTGACCAAAAGGTTAGGGCAATTCGTGATGGGGTTGTTGCCTACAGTGGGGATATAATGAAAAGTTATGGTAAGATGATAATCATTAAGCATCCATATGGCTTCTATAGTTCCTACACTCAAAACAAGACACTGATAGTTTTCGACGGAGACAAAGTCAAAAAGGGACAGATTATCGCCACAACTAGTGATAAACCTTTTTATTTTGAAATGAAAAAATTCAAAGAACCAATTAATCCGATAAAATATTTAAAATGAATGACTTTATGCAAAACCTGACACCAATACAACTAGCAGGAATGCTTTTTGCGATCACTGTTGTTGTTCACGTTATTTTGAACTTTGTTCTTAAACAGGTTAGCAAGCAAACAAGTAAAACTTCAAACAGGTTAGATGACTATCTATTAGATGCTGCATCTAAACCTATAAAAGTTTTGATATGGTTTGGTTGGCTGTATTTCTCTATTCAGGCCTTCAAAGGCCAAATTCATATCCTTAGTGATGCAATCGAATACGTAGGCCTAACTCCAGTTCTTATCATCACTTGGGGCCTTATAAGGTTGGTTTCTGGCGTTGAAACATATATGCTTGAGGGCGACTCAAATGTTGACAAGGACTCAGTCAGACTGTTCTCAAGGCTAATAAAAATATTAATAATTGTAGCTATAGCACTCGGCATAGCTCAATATCTCGGCTTTTCAATCTCCTCTATACTTACCTTTGGTGGTGTTGGAGGTATAGTTATAGGATTCGCAGCTAAAGATATGCTGTCTAATGTTTTTGGTGGCTTAATGATTCAGATGGATAAGCCATTTTCTACTGGTGACTGGATTAGAACAGCCGACAAGGGGATTGAGGGTACCGTAGAAAAAATTGGCTGGCGTATGACAAGGATTCGCACTTTCAGTAAGAACCCTGTATACATCCCTAACTCGATTTTTGCTACTATTCCGATAGAAACGCCTTCCAGAATGACCAACCGTCGAATTCATGAGGTTGTAGGTATAAGATATGATGACATCGCACAAATGCCTGTAATAATAGAGGAAATTGAAAGCTTACTGCATGACCACGAACACATAGACCATGACGAGCCTTGTAGGGTGTACTTTGATGTCTTTAATGCCTCATCAATTGATTTTGTCATATACGCTTTCAGTACAATTACCAAGTCAACTGAATTTAAGAAAATCAAAGGTAGACTTTTACTTGATGTTGCAGAAATCATTGCCAATCATGGCGCTGAGATAGCTTACCCTACCCAAACACTACATATTCAAAAAACTGAATAATGTCAATCTCTAAACTTCATATTCGTACCTTCGGGTGCCAAATGAATGAGTACGATTCTAATAAAATGAGTGACGTTCTTAAGCACTCTCACGGGCTATCATTGATTGACGATGCAGAGGATGCAGATGTATTGTTATTAAATACATGCTCAATCCGTGAAAAGGCGCAAGAAAAGCTTTTCCACCAACTAGGTAGGTGGAGAAAAATTAAAGACAAGAACCCTAACATAGTTATCGGAGTAGGCGGTTGTGTTGCATCCCAGGAGGGTGAACTTATTCTAGATCGTGCGCCCTATGTGGACTTGATTTTTGGACCCCAAACGCTCCACCGTTTACCAAACATGCTAAATGATGCACTCAACTCTAAACAGGTCAGTATTGATGTTTCTTTTCCAGAAATAGAGAAATTTGATTTCCTACCTAAACCAAAATCAAATGGTGTATCGGCATTCGTCTCGATAATGGAAGGTTGCAGTAAATACTGTACCTTTTGCGTGGTTCCATATACACGAGGAGAGGAGGTTTCTCGCCCACTCAACGATGTAATTGAAGAAATACAGATACTTGCCGACCAAGGAGTTAGAGAGGTAAATTTACTTGGACAAAATGTTAACTCGTACCGGGGATTGACTGAGGACGGGATGGCAACAGACTTGGCATTACTGATTAATATTGTGTCTCAGATTGAAGGGATTGATCGTATTCGCTATACCACCTCTCATCCAGTTGAATTCTCAGACAGCCTAATCCAGGCATATGCCGATGTGCCAGAGTTAGTGTCACACCTACACCTTCCAATTCAAAGCGGGTCTGACAGAATATTGGCACTAATGAAGCGTGGACATACCGCAATAGAATACAAATCAAAGATTAGAAGATTACGACAGATCCGTCCAAATATTTCAATATCGTCTGATTTTATTATCGGTTTCCCTGGAGAGAATGAAGATGATTTCACAGACACGATGAATCTTATAGACGAAATCAATTTTGATAAATCTTTTAGCTTTATTTATTCTTCAAGGCCAGGCACTCCAGCATCAAGTTACCCTGATGATATTGAATTAAATGTGAAAAAAGAGCGCCTATCATTGCTACAGAAAACTATTGACAGATCTACAGAATCTATATCTAAATCGATGATTGGTAGTACTCAAAGAGTACTAGTTGAGAGTAAATCTAGAAAAGATAATAACATGTATGGTCGCACTGAAAATATGCGAAATACGCACTTTAATGGCGATGAATCGCTAATAGGTGAGATTGTTGATATTAAAATTACCCAGGCCCGAGGAAACTCTTTGATTGGGGAATTGGCCAACTAATTAAGAACTACAGTAATTAAGAATTAGTAGCTATCAATCAGGATTTTTATGTCTTCTGCCATATCATTCGGTTTGTGTGGTGTCGGGAAACCTGCATAGATCTGTCCATCAGGATTGATTAGATAAATCCAGGCAGTATGGTTGATTAAATAACCATTTTCAAGTGCTCCACTAGGTAGAGGCTCATAGTTTTGCACTATTACAACTCCATTTTCACCATTCACTACCCTTTCATAATAAGCTCCGAAATCTTTAACTAGTTGATCAATTTGGTTTTGGTCTCCAGACACACCTACAAAGTCAGCGTCATAATGAGTCACAAAAGTTTTTAATACTTCAGGTGTATCTCTTAGAGGGTCAAAAGTAATTGCTACAACATTTGGAACTAGCGAGGGATTATTTTTTCTGATCTTACTGTTAACTAGTGATATGTTCATTAACTCTGTTGGGCACACGTCTGGACAATGTGTATAAATAAATACCAATAAGGTCCATTCACCTTTCAGGCTTTCATTATTAAAATTATTACCATTATGGTCAATCAAGGAGAATGATGATAGAATCTTATCAGGGTTATAGATAAGGTGTGACACTTTAAGATTTTTTGCTATATCTTGATAATTTTTATCAATAAATTTAAAGTAATAAACCGAAAAAGCTATAGCAACAATAGCTATTATTAATATTATGATTTTTTTAGACATATAGGCATGTAAATATATAATTAATGCATCATTAATTGCAATTTATCCAGCAATAAATGTAATGTTTATTAGTCATTGTTTGTTCATTTGCATAGTGTCATGATTATGCATCATCATTTTAGAACTCTTAACTGCTGCATGAACCATTTGTGTTGATCCGTCATCAAACAATAAATTAATCATTACGCTAGACCCTTCAATCGGAACTGAGTCTGGGTTAATCATCATAATATGCCAAGACCCAGGCTTTAGTTCAACTAGTTCATGGGCTGGTATTGGTATGTATTCCTGCTTAACCATCATCATCATACCTTCACTATTAATCGTCCTATGCATCTCAATACGTTTAAAGCCTTCGGCATGAACTTTCACTAATTTTATTTCTTTATCAGAATTATTCTTGAGATTCATAAACGCGCCAAGCATTGGTGCGTTAGGCGGAGCTGAACGAATCCATGGCTCTGTAATAGTTACATAGCCCTGGACAGCAACTACATTGCCAGAGATAAAAAATAGTAAAATTAATGCAATATTTTTAGTTATCATAGGCATGTAATTATTAAATTCAACAACACAGTATTATATTAGATATGATAAACACCATGACTAAATAACTTATATGAAATTAACACTCGATATAGATAATTCAGAACAATTAGCCAATATTTGTGGCTCACTAGATAAACATATAGAAATCATAGCAAAAAGTTTAGATATAGAAATCAGTAACAAGGGTGCTAACTTTGTCATGAAAGGTAATAATGACAAATTAGCGTACACAATACTACAAGATCTCGAGACTCTATCCAAAAAACAACCCATAAGCATCGAAGATGTTGAAATGAGCATCAAGACTCAGACCCATAAAGATTTGCCGGATAAAGCAATAAATATCAAGACAAAACGTAAATTTATCCATATCCGTAGTGCAAACCAACAAAATTATGTTGAATCCATTCTAAATAAAGATTGCACTTTTGGAATTGGTCCTGCGGGAACTGGCAAAACTTATTTGGCTGTAGCTAGAGCAGTAGAGTCTCTTGAGCGTTCAGATGTTAGGCGTATTGTTCTTGTGAGGCCTGCTGTAGAGGCTGGCGAGAAGTTAGGCTTCTTACCTGGAGACTTGACCGAAAAAGTTGACCCATACTTGCGCCCAATCTATGATGCCCTTTACGAAATGCTTGGCTTTGAGACGGTTACTAAGCTAATGGATAAAAACGTTATAGAGGTGGCACCACTCGCTTTTATGCGTGGAAGAACGCTGAATGAATCATTCATAATTTTAGATGAGGCTCAGAATACCACTATAGAACAAATGAAAATGTTCTTAACTCGTATGGGTTTTGGCTCAAAAATGGTAATAACTGGGGATATAACTCAAATAGACCTTCTAAAGTCAACTCAATCTGGCCTAGTTCATGCAATGAAAGTATTAAAAGATGAGCAGCAGATTTCGTTCTGCCACTTTGAGGCTAAAGATGTGGTTAGGCATAAGCTGGTTCAAAAAATTGTCTTGGCATACGAGAAATTTGAATCCTAGAGTATAATGTCTCTCTTTTGCCTCATCAAGCTATCATGAAACCATCCTCAACTATTAAATCATTAGTGTTATGATTTTCACTTATTTGCATAAATAGCTTCTGGTGTTGATGGTTTTATATATTTTGTATCGAACTTAAACTCCAAAGTAACCAACCTAAATTAACAAATTTTACAAATGCGTGAAAAAATAATTGTCGGTCTTTCTGGTGGTGTTGACTCCTCTGTCGCGACCTTATTACTTATAGAACAAGGCTACCAAGTTGAGGCCCTGTTCATGAAAAATTGGGAAGAGGATGACACCAACGAGTACTGTAGTGCAGCACAAGACCTTTATGATGCACAGAATGTTGCTGACAAGTTGGGGATAAAACTACACACTATTAATTTTTCTGGTTATTATTGGGATGATGTATTTGAGCATTTTCTTAAAGAGCACAAGAAGGGTCGAACTCCAAACCCTGACGTTCTTTGCAATCAAAAAATTAAATTCAAAGTATTTTTAGAGTATGCATTGTCACTTGGTGCAGACAAGATAGCTACTGGTCACTACGCTCGTATAACTGAAAGAAATGGATCCTATAAACTTAAAGCAGGACTAGACGACAATAAAGATCAAAGTTATTTTTTATACCTACTAGGGCAAAATCAACTCAAAAAAAGCTTATTCCCTTTAGGCGATATTACTAAAGATGAAGTACGGAATATTGCCAAAGAAAAAGGTTTAATTACCGCAAATAAGAAAGATTCAACTGGAATCTGTTTTATTGGGGAGAGGAATTTTTCAGAATTTCTAGAAACGTACTTGCCAAAACAGCAAGGAAATATAGTCAACCAACATGGAGAATTCATTAAACACCACCAGGGACTTGCGTTCTATACTATTGGTCAAAGGAAGGGACTCGAAATTGGTGGCGGCTTTGGTGACTCTGATGAGCCCTGGTTCGTTGCTGAAAAAAATATCGACAACAATGAATTAACCGTAGTTCAAGGGGACCACCCCCTACTCTACCACAACTCTTTGGAGGCTTCTAATGCGCACTGGATAGGAGAGAAGCCAAGCTTACCGTTTACCTGTAGTGCAAAAATTCGTTACCGTCAAAAATCTCAGCATTGCACTATAGAATCAATTAACCAAGATCATTTGAGGGTAATATTTAATAAACCACAAAGGGCTATAACTCCAGGCCAATCAATTGTTTTTTATGATGTTGATACTTGTCTCGGAGGTGGTATCATTGAAGACAGAGGCAACCTTAATGAATAAAACAAGAAAACAAACTTTAGCACTAGCTAGTCTATTACAAACAACTGTGTTGGTTGATCAGTTAGCATCAACTGGAAAATGCGACAATGACACAAATATAGCCAGTTTAAAAAGTATTGTTACAAGTAGCACCAACATTGAGGATATTTTCGACTCCGTAAAAGAATTATCTACTGGTCTTAATGCGTTAAAAGTTGCCCTAGGTAATAAATCTAAGGGCATGCAAAATATTATTTTTTATTCATTAGCTTTAATAAAGCTCGAAAAAAAACTAATGGGCAACAAGGAACTGCTTAGTGAAATTTCAAACGAAATTGATGCCATTAATAATCAAGATTTTTTTGAAATCAGCCATTCAAATTCTATTGCCAAGCTTGCAAATCTGTATAAGTCAACATTGGGCAGCCTGAATCCTAGAATAATGGTCAGAGGTGAGCAGATATATTTGACCAACCAGCACACCGCAAATCATATACGTGCCCTACTTTTAGCTGGAATTAGAGCAGTATCACTTTGGAAGTCTCAAGGAGGCAGAACATGGCAATTGCTACTTAACAAGAAAAAGACGCTAAAATTAGTCAATTCTATGGACTTTTAGACCTTATGACTTTATAATTACGCCTTTTACTTATTTCTACTATAAAACACTATGGCTAATTCAGCAGGATCTATAAAACGCGCAAGACAAGCGATAAAACGTAACAAACATAATTCTCAAATTCGTGCAAAGGTACGTACCTTTATAAAGAAGGTTACTTATGCTGTTGAGGCTGGCGATAAAAAGGAAGCACAGGATGGATTCTCTGCTATGCAAAAAACAATTGATCAGGCTGTTAACAAGGGCTTAATGCACAAAAATCAAGCAGCTAGAAAGAAATCACGCCTTAGTACACAAATAAAAGCTCTGTAGAACTTCGCAACTAATATTGCTATAATGAAGCCCTCAATAGAGGGCTTTTTTTGTACATATAATATGGTTAACGAGAACGACAAAAATTTATTTAGAAGTACAATTGATGGGCAAGAATTTGCCGATAAAGACAGTAACTACATTACAAAAGACACTTCTAAACGTTTACCTGTTTTTAAATCATATAGCATAATTTCTGAAGCAAATTTGACTGGATCTGATGTGGTATCTTTTTCTCATAATGGTGCTTCGGCCAAATTTATTAAGCAAATGAAACAGGGCAGAATTGATTACACTCCAAGTTTAGACCTTCATGGACAAAAGTTAGAAGAAGCTTGCTCGTCTCTTTCAAGATTTATACACTACCATTATCAGAGTAGATTTATCCAAATTATTCACGGAAAAGGTTACCATTCAGATAATGGTATGAGTATCTTAAAATCCCAAGTAGTTCATTATTTAAAGCAACACCCCAGCATTCTCGCTTTTAACTCATGCCCACCTAAGGATGGCGGAACTGGAGCCCTGTTTGCTTTATTGAGGGATAACTAGAAGATGTTTAATATTGATGAAATATATTCAGTATCCGAATTCTTATCGCTATGCAATAAGACTGTCGAAGACAACATTCCAACTTGCTGGCTTCAAGGTGAAATATCTAACCTCTCACGCCCAGCATCGGGTCACTGGTATTTTTCTTTAAAAGATGATAAAGGGCAAATTCGTTGCGCCCTATTCAGAATGGCTCAACGAAACATCAAGTTCAGTCCAGAAAATGGTATGGAAGTATTGGTCCATGCATCGCCCACGTTGTATGAATCTCGTGGTGATTTTCAAATAATCATTCAAAAGATTGAGCCTGTTGGTGTAGGAAACTTACAGCTAGCCTTTGATCAACTAAAAAACAAGCTCAGAGATGAAGGTTTATTTGATCCGGTTCATAAAAAACCATTACCCTCAAAGGCTAACACGATTGGTATTATCTCTTCATCCAACGGTGCTGTCATTAGAGATATCTGTGAAATTCTGAGAAAGAGGTACCCTTTCGCGGATATTCTACTTTTCGATTCTGTTGTTCAGGGTGAAGGATCAGCAAAAAAATTAGCACACGCCCTAAACATTGCTGACAGTTCAAATCGTTGCGATATTTTAATTCTTGCTAGGGGTGGTGGATCCGTAGAAGATTTATGGGCCTTTAATGAAGAGATTCTTGCTAGAACAATATACAAAGCTAACACTCCTATTATAAGTGCTATAGGTCACGAGACTGATGTCACTATTACTGACTTTGTTTGTGATGTACGCGCTCCAACCCCTAGTGCCGCTGCGGTAATAGCGACCCCAGACAGATTGGAGTTACTTGCTAACAGCGATAAGTTGTTGCTTAGTCTTAATCGAGCCTTTAATGAGGTGGTTAACTCTTACTCAAAAACACTAACTAATTTGCTACAAAGAATGTCTATACCTAGTAACCAGGTTAATTATTATTCACAAAGACTTGATAGAATAACTTCGTATCTCAACTACCATATAAGGAATATATTAAACCTTAATAGCGCTAAACTTAGTAATGTTTTTGGGCAATTGAAGCAGCACTCTCCAAGAGCTAATATTCAATTTAAAAAAGATATAAATGCTATTTCAAGGCGGCGCCTCGTACATCAAGTCAGACAATTAACTATTAAAAATAAAAATAGCTTGGATGGACTTGATATCAGACTAATGCAATCTATTGAAGGGCTGATTATGTCAAACAGAAATACACTTTCTGGTTATGCAAGTGGGCTCAACCATTTGTCTCCACTTAGTACCTTGTCAAGGGGATACAGTATAACTTCTGATGAAAATAACACGATCCTACTTTCTACTGACGACATTAAAGTTTCCGACACAATTACCACTCAACTCTCTGATGGGAAGATTCATTCAAAAGTTAATAATATTGATAAGATCTAGCATTATATTTGTTATTTTTTCTAGCGCCTTATTTGCAAATATACCTATATCTAGTAATCTATTTCCTGGAGGTATTGCAGTAATTGAATTTGAAACTAGTCACTCAGATCCAAAAGCTTATTACGGCAAAGTTAGACTCTACGTTCAGCAAATTAAGGATAACCATTGGCAAGCACTAGTTGGTATTCCTTTGCTATCCAAGCCAGGAATAAAAGAAATTGTAATAAAAACTGATTCAGTTGATAGCGCCCAATTTAAAGTGGAATATTACCCCTACGATGTGCAACATATTACCCTTAGTGGTGATAAAAAAAAGTACATAGATCCAGGCCCAACAAATAAATATAGAATCAATAATGAACGCAATATACTCACAAAAACTAGAAGATTTTATTCAGATACAGAATTATCAGTAGGTTATTTTATAATGCCCGTTGATAGTACTATAACCAGTAAATTTGGCAATAAGCGCTTCTATAATGGAAAAGAGAGTCTGCCACACACGGGCTTAGATTTGTCTGGAAGCACTGGTAGCCCTATAAAAGCATCGGCAGATGGTATAGTTCTCTTGGTGGATAATTTTTTCTATAATGGCAACTCTATTTTTATCAATCATGGCCAGGGCTTGATAAGTGCCTATATGCATATGGACGAAATATCAGTAAAATACGGACAAAAAATAGAGCAAGGTGATGTTATAGGCACTATAGGACAATCAGGAAGGGCTACTGGACCTCACCTACATTGGAGTGTTTATCTAAACGGAACTGTTGTAAATCCAAGACTTTTGTTGAAGAAATAATTATGCAATCCAATGTTTCCTTTTTAGATCGAATATGGGCAATAGTTTATGACTCCATATTGGTATTCTCCCTTATATTTGCCATAGGCTTAATTGTGAATGCAGTGCTTGGTAATTTAGGGAACATGTTTTTTTATATTGTCACACTACCAAGCACATATCTATATTTTTCACAGTCATGGATAAGGGGAAGACAAACACTAGGGATGAAAGCTTTAAAATTCCAAATAATTCAACACAACGGCAAAAACATTACAAACAAACAAGCATTAGTTAGATTTTTGAGTGCTGGAACTTTGTTGGTGTTTTTTGGGCTCATATATGTATTTTTTAACAAAGGTAATCTGTCACTTCAGGATAAGATTTCCAACACTTTATTAATCAAAAATTGAAGTTTAGAAAAAATAATCATAGAAAGAAAGGGAAATCTAAGCTGTTTGGTTTTTTTTACAGGTATTGGTTCACTTTTGTCCTGTTGGTTATAGCTATTACTTTAATTAGGCAAGGCATTTTTATTAACCAATTTCCTCAGGCACTAGAAAACAAAAGATTAGCTATTAATGAAACCGCCTCTCAGACTGATTCATTAATATTAAAAAATAAATCACTTCTAGTTGAGTTACAAAATGAATCTGCGTCAAACCTAGAGGTCTTAGAATCGCAGGCAAGATTTCGTTTTGGGTTTGTCAAGGAAGGTGAGGTCTATTACCAGATAAGAAAATCTGGTCAGGACTCAGCAACGGGCCCCTCAGAGAACACAAAATAGTCATGAGGTATAATAAAATTTGTCGCTTTTCCTGTAGCTAATTAATGACTTCTGATAATTACTATTTAATTGTACCCGCTAGCGGTATTGGCTCGCGCATGAACTCTAGCCTCCCTAAGCAATACATTGTGCTTGATAATGGTCTAACTGTAATTGAACAGACATTAACAACACTTCTCAATATAGATAAAATTAATGGCTGCGTTGTAGCAATATCTAGCAATGACACTGAATTTAAACGCTCTAAGCTCTACAATCACCCAAAAATATTGTCCACCTCTATAGGTGGAAAAGAGAGAATCAATTCTGTAATCTCAGCAATAAAAAAACTTGATGGTATAGCTAAAAAGGATGACTGGATATTAGTTCATGATGCTGTCAGGCCTTGCATCCAAAAAGATGAAATAATGGCTCTAATTGATGAACTCTCTGATAGTAATACTGGGGGATTGCTTGGAATAAAAATAACCGACACTATAAAACAAATTAACTCAGACAGTAATATTGAGAAGACAATCGATAGGTCCAATCTATGGAAGGCGTGCACCCCACAAATGTATCGCTTTGGAGTTCTGTCTGAAGCATTAGACAGGGCGCTTAAGGATGGCATTAATGCCACTGATGAGGCTACCGCCATTGAACATTTAAACCTACACTCTAAAATAGTTCCGTGCAGAAATAGTAATATTAAAATTACCACTACTGAAGATTTAAACTTAGCCAATCACTATATAAATTCTCAAGAAAATTAATTATTTAATAACAACTTTATTGCCTATAATTAGCCGATTTACTATTAGAAATTAAATTTCATAAAACAAGGGAAACTAATGACTAAATTACAACAAATTATTAATGGCGCAAAAGTTACAGGCACATCTGACACTGTTTTTGATATTTTCAACCCTTCAACTGGAAAGGTAGTTAGTAAGATGCAGGGAGCTAGTGCAAAAGATGTCAAAAAGGCAATTGATATAGCTGATGCAGCCTTTTTAGAGTGGAAAAAAGTACCACCATCTAAGCGCGCGCAAATTATGTTTAATTATCGTGAATTGTTGTACAAAAACCTTGATGAACTGGCTAAGTTAATATCGATTGAGCATGGCAAAACTTTTGCAGATGCTCAGGGAGAGGTATTACGAGGAGTAGAAGTAGTTGAATTCTGCACTTCGATCAATTCCCACTTGAAATCTGACTACACTGCTGATGTTTCAGCTAATATAGACAGTTATAACCTTAGACAGCCTCTAGGGGTCTGTGCTGGAATAACTCCATTTAATTTTCCGGCCATGGTTCCAATGTGGATGTTTCCAATGGCTATATCATGTGGCAACACATTCATTCTTAAATTATCTGAACGTGACCCAAGTTGCGGCTTAAGGCTGACAGAACTTATGAGCGAAGCTGGTTTACCAGACGGAGTATTAAATACACTGGTCGGGGACAAAGAAGCTGTTGATGAAATATTGCATAATCCAAAAGTTGCTGCCGTGAGTTTCGTTGGTTCAACCAGTGTTGGGGAATACATTTATCAAGAGGGTTGCTCAAACAATAAAAGAGTTCAAGCATTGTGCGGCGCTAAAAATCATATGATAGTTATGCCTGATGCAAACCTTAATCAGGCCTGCGAAGCTATACTAGGCGCTGCATATGGCTCTGCCGGAGAGCGCTGTATGGCTATTTCTGTAGTGGTTGCTGTTGGTGATGAAGTAGCTGACAAAATAGTAGAGCAATTGACTCCTATGGTCAAATCTTTAAAGATAGGTGCATGGGATGAGGAAGGCGTAGAGATGGGCCCAGTCATTACAAAACAGAGTCAAGAGAATATCAATAGTTACATTAATCAAGGAATAGAGCAAGGCGCAAACCTGGTCCTTGATGGTAGAGACGATATACCTAAAGAAGGATTCTATGTGGGTGGATGTATATTCGATAACGTTACCAAGGACATGTCAATTTATACTGATGAAATATTTGGCCCAGTATTATGTATTGTGCGTGCAAATAGTTACGAAGAGGCATTAGATCTAGTGAGCAAACATGAGTACGGAAATGGTACTGCAATATTTACCAGAGACGGTGACACAGCGCGCCACTTTACAATGAATGTTGAGGTAGGTATGGCAGGTGTAAATGTGCCAATCCCTGTCCCTGTGGCTATGCATAGTTTTGGTGGTTGGAAGCGCTCCATGTTTGGCAATTCCTCAATGCATGGTATGGAGGGTGTTCGTTTCTACACGAAACTTAAAACTATCACGTCACGCTGGCCATCAGGAATTCGCAAGGGAGCACAATTTCATTTTCAAGGCGGAAAGGATGCTTCATAATAAATGGCATATTTAAATATATTTTATTAAAGTCATCCTTTTCGTAATTATTGGAACACTAATTAGTACAACATACTTACCAAAGTCATTAAAATAAAAGAATTGTTCTTTATATAAGGTAGTATCTTGAACATAAAAACAGGTCTTGGACAAGACTCTCATGCATTTGAAGTAAATCACCAAAAGCCATTAATATTAGGTGGAATAATCATTGACCATCCACAAGGGCTGAAAGGAAACAGTGATGCTGATGTTGTACTACACTCCTTAACAAACTCCATTTCATCTATTACCGGTAATAATATAATAGGTAGTATCGCTGATAAGCTCTGCAAACAAGGGATTTCGGATAGCGCTGAATATTTAAAGTTGTCATTGAAAGACCTTAAGGACTATAACATAGACCATATTGCGATTTCTATTGAGTGTCTGGTTCCTATAATTTCACCATACATTGACAAAATAAAATCTAGCATAGCAAAACTAACAAAAACCTCACCATCTGACATAGGTATTACGGCAACAACAGGTGAAGGATTAACTGAATTTGGTAAAGGAAATGGCATTCAAGTACTTACAATAATAACAGTAAGTAAAAAATGAAGAATCCTCATTCAATAACCAAATCTAGAATTCAAAATATTCATTTCATTGGAATTGGCGGCTCTGGTATGAGCGGTATCGCAGAGGTATTAAATAACCTAGGTTATAACATAACTGGTTCTGACATATCTAGCAACAAGGCAACCTCAAAACTAGAACGAATGGGTTGTAAGATTAGTTACGAACACCTAGCAACTAACGTTGAAGGCTCTCAAGCGGTAGTCGTTTCATCAGCTATCGATAAAAATAATCCAGAGATAATAAAAGCACGTAAATTGAAAATACCGATTGTACCGAGGGCAGAAATGTTGGCCGACCTTATGCGATTTAGGTTTGGAATTGCAATCGCTGGTACACACGGAAAAACTACCACTACCAGTCTTATTACTCACATCTTTAGTGTTGCAAAACTAGACCCTACATATATCATAGGTGGCATACTAAACTCAAGCGGCAGCAACGCAAAGCTAGGAGAGGGAGATTACCTGATTGCTGAGGCCGACGAAAGTGACGCATCTTTTCTCCACTTACAGCCAATACTTAGTGTGATAACCAATATTGATCAAGATCATATGCAAACATATGGCAATATATACAAGAATTTAAAAGATGCTTTCATAAGTTTTACCTCGAACTTGCCATTTTATGGCACTTGCATTATGTGTATCGATGATACTGGAGTGAAAGAGGTTATTAAATCCATTCACCGTCCAGTTGTAACTTACGGATTCTCTAAAAAGGCTGATATCCAGGCTATCAATATTTCACAAGAGGGCATGCAAATGCATTTTGAAGTTAAAAGTGTCAAATATGATCACTCATTCCCTGTGAAGCTTAACCAGATAGGAAGGCATAACATTCTCAACACCCTAGCTGCCATTGGTATTTGCTTCGAGATTGGTATAGACACTAAACTAATACAAAGAGCACTAAGTAGCTTCACTGGTGTTGCCCGTAGACTAGACTACCATGGAGAACTAAACATCAATGATATTAAAATACCGCTATTTGATGACTATGGGCACCACCCAAATGAAATAATTGAGGTATTCAAGAGCCTAAAGAACACAAATCCGGGAAATAGACTTATAGTTATATTTCAACCACACAGATACACCAGAACACGTGACCTGTTTGATGATTTTGCATCTGCATTAACACAAGTTGATGCTTTAATACTGCTTAACATTTACCCTGCAAACGAGAAACCTATCACTCATATAAGCTCTAAATCTCTTGCCGATTCAATTAGACAGCGCTCTCAACTATCCCCGATAGTTATAAAAGAAGCCAAAGAAATATTCTCAGTTCTTCCAAACATTGTAGAAGATGGTGACATATTATTGACTTTGGGTGCTGGAGATATTCATACCCTACCAGAATTACTGAATGAAAGATATGATAACCCATAATGAAAGCATGTCTAAGCACTGCTCATTCAGGGTCGGAGGATTTGCGCAAATCTTTTTTGAGCCAAGCTCAATTCAAGAGTTATCAGATTATCTAAAGAGTAACAACCTACCTGTACTAATCCTGGGTCTTGGAAGTAATATACTCATTCGTCAAAAGGGCTTTGAAGGTGTAGTAATAAAACTTGGAAACCTTAAAGAACTATCAACACAAGGAAACTTTGTTAGCGCTCAAGCAGGACTAACTCTCGCTAAACTTAGCAGATTTTGCGAGTCTAATAATCTTTATGGTGCTGAATTCTTAAGCGCCATACCTGGTACAGTTGGGGGTGCACTAGCAATGAACGCTGGTGCTTTTGGATCTGAATTTTGGAATCATGTTGTCACTGTAACAACAATAAACTCACACGGCCATATAGAGCAAAGAGACAAACTTGATTTCGATATTGATTATCGTTATGTCAACCACCATAACAGAGACGAGTACTTCATTTCTGCAAAATTAGTATTCAACGACAATCCTAGCCAACTTAACATCAAGGAACTCTTATCAAAGAGAAATAAATTACAACCAATTGGCAAGGCAAGCTGTGGCAGTGTCTTCAAAAATCCAAAAAAAGGCTACGCAGCTGAGTTGATTGAGAAATGCAATCTAAAGGGTTTCTGTATTGGAGGTGCTTGTGTTTCAGAAAAGCATGCTAACTTTATTATCAATAATGGGGATGCGAGCGCAGATGACATAGAAAAGTTAATTAGGCATATACAGAAGACTGTATTAGATAAGCACAGCATTAGTCTAGAAACTGAGGTGGTAATAATATGATTGCAGTTCTAATGGGCGGTAATTCAGCTGAAAGAGAGGTCTCTTTGAGTAGCGGTCAAGCTGTATATGAATCTCTCAGCAATAATGGAATAGAATGCTTTAAATTTGATTGGCAAGGCGATAATTTAGATGACCTATGGGCTAAGAGCTTTGATAAAGCTTTCATTGTTCTACATGGCAGAGGGGGTGAGGATGGATACATACAAAAAAAGCTAGAATCTCGCAATATCCCTTACACTGGTTCAGACTCAAAGTCATCCTCACTGTGCATGGATAAGGCTAGCACTAAATCTATATGGAAGAAGCAAGAACTTCCGCTATCGCCCTCTGTAGTTGCCAATATTGCCAACAAAGTACCACAAATAACATTTCCATTGCCTTGGGCGGTCAAACCAACTTTAGAGGGTTCCAGTATAGGAATTAGCAAAGTTATTAATGCTAACGAACTAGATGAGGCGCTAGAGCTTGCATGGAAGTATGATGATAATGCCATGATAGAGCAATGGATTGAGGGTGATGAATTTACCGTTTCAGTCATAAACAATAAGCCATTTCCAGCTATTAAAATCATTTCTGATAATGAATTTTACGATTATGATTCAAAATACCATTCAGATAGCACTCGCTATATCTGCCCATCTGGACTATCTGATACAGAGGAAAAACAATTACAGGAGCTCGCTCTGAGTGCATTTAATGCTATGGGTGCAAACTCCTGGGGAAGGGTTGACTTTATCGTTGGCAATAACTTTAAGCCCTACCTGCTTGAAATTAATACAGTCCCAGGCATGACATCACATTCCTTAGTACCTATGGCAGCTAAAGCTGCCGGATTGAGTTTTGATGAATTAGTTGTTGATATAATCAATTTTGCTGATAATTAATCTGTTTCAACTTAAGGGCAAAATAAACTGACTAATTATATTTAATGAGACTATTTTCTAGAAAAAATAAACGAAAGGCTACATTTAAATCTATCCTTATCGGAACAGCCAAAATAATTATATTATTTTCTATAATTAGCGCAATAGCATGGAGCCTGCTAATATCTAATCCAACTAAATTTCTTAATGTATCTATACAATGGAAGCTAGATAAAGAATTGCCAATTTCTAAGGAAATACTAATAACCAAAATACAGCCACATCTGACAGATAAATATAAGATAGACCTGCACCAGATAAAAGAAACTATAGAGCAAGAGCCATGGGTTGAGCAAGCTCAAATAAAACGTATATTTTGGAACTACATAAAAATAAAGGTGGTCTCAAAAAAAATTGCAATGCGCTGGAAAAATGAAAAATGCATATCACAGACCGTACTACCAAATTGCTTCGGTTTCATATCAACTAGTGGAGAATTATTTATTCCTGAAATAATTACAGAATCTGACGCTATACAGGCCATATCAAACACAGATATGGGCACAATAAATAGACTATATTCAGACTACAAGAACTATCAATCAATAATTGATCCTATGTTGATAAAAACAATTACTAAAACAAATATAGATAAACTAGAAGTTGAGCCAAACGTTACAGTTATTCTTGGTTATAAAATGCAGAGCGAAAGACTGAATAGGTTCAAAGAGGTTTACTCTAAATTAAGCAAAAAAAGTAAAAAGATAAAGCGCGCAACGTTTGATATGCGTTACCCCAAAGGCTTTAGTCTGAGCTATTAGGAATAAATATAGAACATTTACATTTATTAGATACTATGCCCAACTATTTTGAGTATCAGTCACTATAAGTGTTATTGTTAACAAGTCTATAGCAAAGCGCCAAATTAACCAGTGTCCAGTAAAAAATAAATACCTTTGCTGCCCAGTCAAGAATTTCACCTAGTCCAATTATCTCAGATATTGCCACAAACAATAAACCTAACAGAGTAGGCAACATGGCCTGTAACAAGAATAAATTTAGATGTGTTGGGAAAGATAATTTCCATTTATAATTTAGTGGCTGGTCAATAGCAATACTCACAAAATTTAATGTAATAGGTACTATAAAAAAATACACGATAAGTTGAAGGATAAACCATCCAGTTAGCATTACTGGAAATATAGTAATAAAGCCTATAAATACTGTTAAACCAACAAATCGAATAATTTTGCGAACATCTATAAGTGGGATTAGGCCATTAACAGAATCCTCCCCTAAGATGACCAACCTATATACGTTTATTGACAGCATAGTGTAACCATACATAAACAATAAAAGATAACTAAACAAATTTTCTGGTAACAGAACATCTATTACCCCATGACCAGCAACAACCTGATCCATTAAAGAAAATAAATCCGGCAGTATTAATAGAAATGGGATTGAGACAATTACCGGTATTATAGAAATTTCTAGAATTTTCTTCCAGTGAGACAATGCAACAGCGAAGCTTGCTAAGATAACCTTATTAATCGGTAGTATATTCATATTATTTCATTTCAGAATTAATCACATTTACAACTATTTTAAGTCTTTGTCCGGGCTGTAATACTTTGTTTATATCAATATTATTCCATAATTTTATATCGCCTACAGTTACATCAAACTTATTAGCAATGACTGAAAGATTGTCCCCCTGTCGAACATAATAAATAATGGTCCTGTTGATATCTATTCCAACTTTATTTGCAGCAAAATCAGTGTCCTTGTTTTTTATAGTTTTCTTATAAATCAGTAACTCTTTTCCTACCCTTAATGGCTTCGTTAGAGATAACTGATTCCATTTAACTATATTGTCAATAAGGACATTATATTTTCTTGCAATTTCCCACAAACTGTCGCCTTTAGTTACACTATGAACTATCTCTTTGAAATTCTTTTTGCCTTCCATTCTTTGTTTTTTTCTTTGCTCTTCTGACAAAGAATAAAAACGAGCCTCTTTCTGAGCTACCGGCACAATTAAATACCTGCCCGCCCTTATATTATTGTTTGGTAACTCATTCAGTTCTTTTATCTGTTCAATTGTTGTCCTATTATCAAGTGCTATTTCACTTAGACTATCGCCAGGTTGTATCTTATAACGAAGCCAACTAATCTTCTCTTTATTAGGGTGCTTTGAAAGGCTATTATTAAATTTAGCTATCCTATCTACAGGCAACAGTATTGAATAATTTTCGACACTAGGGGTAGCCCAACGCTTCAGTCCTGGGTTTAATGAATAAACCTCGTCTATCGTTAGTTCAGACCATTTTGCAATCAATGCAAGGTCAAACTGGGACTCCAATAACACTGACCTGGCATACTCTTTATTGTCAATAGGGGTTATTTGTTGATTAACAATGCTGGGGCTCTTTATTATCTTTGCTGCAGCTAATAATCTAGGAACATAGCTTCTGGTTTCAGGTGGCAAATGCAAACTCCAAAAGTCTGTATTTTTGCCTAATTTTTTGTTTTTCTTAATCTCTCTCTGTACCCTTCCAGGGCCTGAATTATAAGCTGCAATTGCCAATAGTAGATCGCCTTTAAATATCTTTTTTAGATTAGAAAGATAACGAATTGCAGCTCTCGTAGAGGCAACCACATCACGTCTATCATCTTGCCACCAATTATCTTTTAAGCCGTATAGTTTTGCTGTAGAAGGTATAAATTGCCATAACCCTGAAGCAGTCCCATGTGAATAAGAGAATGGATAAAATGCTGACTCAATTAATGGCAACAAAGCAATCTCTATGGGTAAGTCTGATTTTTCAACTTCCCTAACAATCAAATATAAGTAAGGCTTAGCTCTAGCGCTAGCCCTTGCGAGATATCCTGAGTTTTTCTTAAACCAAGCAACCTGTTCGTCTACTTTTGAATTTTGGTATCCATTCAGGGCATACCTATTAGAAATATAATTCCATAAGTTTTCTTCATTGCCTGTATTGACATTAATAGCAGCAATTTCTGAATTGGAAATATTTTTATTAGAATTGGTTTTGTCTGGTTCTGTTTTTGTGTTTGTTTGCTTGCCCTGAACTTTTATGGGTAACCCTGATCCTTGTATATCTGTATTTTTGCTTTTCTCTACTAGCTTAACTGGTTCAGAACTTTTAGAATCCTTAACCGTTTCGGTAGGAACTTGTGTATCAATACTCTCAACTGTTACAACTTCTTCGACTACTTCAACTACTTCAACTACTTCAACTACTTCAACTACTTCAACTACTTCAACTATCTCTAGTATCTCGTTTGTTACTTGGGTATCAGCAATTTTAGTATTTTTAAGTGTACCTTTATCTGTTAATTGATTTGGAGTTATTAGTAGAGATGAAGTCGTACCTTCACATGAGCTGAGTAAGATAACTAGCAGCGATAAAAACAGTCTTAACAAGCTTAGTTTTTTGACCCGCCTGCACACTTTGGTGAGTCCGGTGCTTCTTGGCGAGAACTCCACTCTGTAGCAGTGTATGTATGCATTGCCAATGCATGAATATAATTTAGCTCTTCTTTAAACAGATTATTAATAAATCTATGTCTATCAATCAACTTTAAATCATTAAAGTAATCACTAACAACAATCAGCTTGAAGTGAGATGAATCGTCAGCTCCAGAGTGTTGATTAGATTCATTAATTACCTCAAGATGACTTGGTTTTAATGTTGCCTCTAATTGAGACCTGAGATGCTCTTGCATATCACTCATATTAACCCCTATAACTCAAAGGAAAACTCAAAAGAGTCTGAATAAAAGTTATCTTTTTTCATGCCACGATCAATAAATGTACTTGCAACAGATTCAACCATAATAGGTGGACCACAAGCATAAACGTCATAACCACTCAGGTCTTTGAAATCTTCTAACACATTATCGTGAACCAATCCTGTCCTACCCTTCCATTTGTCATTTGGCTCTGAAAGAACAGAAACAAAATTTATATTTTCATACATATCTGACCACAATTTAGGATCATTCATATACATATCAGTTTCATCTCTAACACCCCAATAGATAAACACTTCTCTATCATTCTCTGTCTCAATCATATGCTCAATAATAGCCTTAATAGGGGCAAAACCTGTACCTCCAGCTAATAATATAGCAGGCTTATCACTATCTTCTCTAAAATAAAAACTGCCCTTTGGTCCTTCTATTTTAAGTAATGATTGTTCCTTTAATTCGTTAAACACATAGTTCGTGAATTTGCCTCCCTCAATCACTCGAACATGTAACTCAATTGTGCTAGAGTTAACCGGAGCGTTTGCTATCGAAAAAGCCCTAGGTTCAAAGTCAGGATGAATTATATCTATATACTGCCCTGCCAGATACTGTAAAGATTCTGAGCCTGGAATCTTTAGCATTAACTGCACAACATCATCGTTAAGCTTGATAATTTTTTCTACCTTACACGGTAATGTCCTTAACTCAATATCCTCAACACTGTCTAGTTCAGAAACCATTAACTGTACATCGGTTTTAGCTCTACATTGGCACAGCAATGCCATCCCTTCGGCAACCTCTTGTGTAGTTATGCTGTTAGGTATCTCATCATCGTAAACAATATCACCCTCAATAATGGTTGCCTTACATTGCCCACAAAAACCTTTCTGACACCCATAGGGAAAGTTCACTCCATGTGAAATTGCGGCATCTAAAATACTTTCATCGTTTCCAGCTATAAAAGATTTTCCGCTAGTCTTATTCTCTATTGTGAACATCTGTTTTCTGTATTAAACCCAATCAGCGGATTATAATGTAATTCACATAACCCTTCTTGTCAAATACCCACAAATCTTTACCCATAATAAATTTCAAAATATAATTACATATAATATATTCCAGTTAATAACATGAATAATAAATTATCCAAGCCAGTTGTATTCTTAATGGGCCCTACTGCATCAGGTAAAACTGATTTAGCTATCGAACTAAGTAATTCCATGGTTACACGACTAATTAGTGTTGATTCTGCCCTTATCTATAGGGGAATGGATATTGGTACGGCTAAACCAAGCAAAGACATACTTCGCAAGTACCCTCATCATCTGGTCGATATTTGTGAGCCAGAGGAGCCATACTCTGCACATGACTTTACAAATGATGCCAAATATCAAATTGAAAGAGCTCATAAAAATAAGCAAACACCGATACTGGTTGGAGGCACTTCGTTCTATTTTAATGCTTTAGAATATGGCCTATCTGACTTACCAGAATCAACAATAGAATCAAGGCAAAAGTTCACACAGCTCTTACAACAGGAGGGCTCTATTGGGCTGCATAACATGTTATCTGATATTGACACTAGTGCAGCCTCAAGAATTCACCCTAATGACTCACAAAGAATAACTAGAGCTCTAGAGGTTTTTGAACTTAGCGGTAAAACGCTAAGTGAACTTCAAGGGAGCAAAAAATCAACCATTACAAACCCCATAATAAAAATAATTATCATGCCTGACAGAGATACCCTTCATAAAAGAATCGAACAAAGATTCTTATCGATGATTGAGGCTGGATTTGTACAGGAAGTTGAAAAACTATATAAAAATCCAAAATTAAACGAAAACCTGCCATCAATACGTTGTGTCGGATATAGACAGGCCTGGCAATACTTAAATGGTGAAATTAATCAAGAATCAATGATCGAGAGGGCTATCATTGCCACAAGACAGCTATGTAAAAGGCAAAGTACTTGGCTAAGGTCTGAAAAGAATGCACTAATCTTGAAAGAGTTAGATGCCAATAAGGCGCTTACATATATCAAGGACGAGTCAACAAAATTAGCTACTCTTTAGTAGTTTAACTGAATCCTTAAAGGAATCCCCACGATTCTCAAAATTATCGAACATATCAAAGCTGGCACAGGCAGGAGAGAGCAAAACAACTCCACTTTCTATTAACTTACTAGACATGTCAATTGCGTTATCCATAGAGTCTGCAAAATTAACCTTAGATTTTTCTATACCTGTAGATAGATAATCTGCACTCTCACCAATTAATACAACATGACTTACTTTCTCGTTTATCAATTTAAATAGTTCAGAGTAATCCTCTTTCTTGGCTATACCACCCGCTATTAGAACGATATCTTGGTACTTTTCAGATAATGCTTTAATTGCAGTTATTGCAGAAATAACGTTTGTAGCCTTGGAGTCATTGAAATACACAATATTGTTAATAGTTGCTACCTTCTCAAGTCTGTGCTCTAGACCATTAAATCCTTTTACCGTGTCAACCATTGACTCAATAGGTAAACGCAATAAATCACCCAAAGAAAAGGCTGCCAACACATTGGCTATATTATGCTCCCCCATTAATAATACCTCGTCAGTACTCATCAGGATCGTATCTCCATTCAACAAGTAACGGCCATCATGACAAACAACACTTCCAAAATTTGTTGATTTGTTAGGTAAACCCATACCAAAGGATATGCTTGCATCTATGCCATTTGTATGTAATTCATCAATATTAACTACAGAGTGTTGGCAATACTTATATATGCTTAGTTTTGATGCTATATATGACTCGAAATTATCGTATCTATCAAGATGGTCAGGACTAATATTTAGCACAACCCCGGCAAATAAATTTAATTCATTAGTGTAGTCCAGTTGGTAGCTAGAAAGCTCCAAAACATAATACTCTATATCTTCACTTATCAGATTAAGTGCAGGCTCGCCTATATTTCCACCTATCGCTACTTTGTAACCACTCTGTTCAACCATTTCACCTATTAGCTTTGTTACGGTTGATTTTCCATTTGAGCCTGTGATTCCAATAACAGGAGATCTAACGTATCTTGAGAATAGTTCAATATCACTCACAACAGGTATACCTAATTCGGTTGACCATACATAGATAGATTCTGATTTAGCAATACCAGGACTAATATATATCTCATCCACATCGATCAATATATCTTTCTGCCAATCACCCAATATTGGAGTTGGTTCGTTGTCGTACTTCCGAATTAGTGGTGGCTCAGTACGACTATCAGCAATCTTAAATTCTATAGCCTTACTAGATAAAAATCTAGCAATTGAAATACCGGTCTCACCTAAACCTAAAATAAGTTTCATTCTAATTTAACCAATAAAAATAAATAATCTGAAGTGCCTTCATGTTGTATTTATAATATATACATCTAATATTTTAAATTAAAGGAACTAATTATGAACACAAATGTAAGCACTACAACCTCTAGAAGAATTGTAATAAACCGTGTACTTAAAAATACATACCAGTTGCTATCTGCAACTCTACTCTTTAGTGGGCTGATGGCATACACCTCCATGTATTTAAATTTGCCACATTTTGGGCTAATAATAACTCTGGTAGGTTATTTCGGACTACTGTTTTTGGTAACAAAGCTAAGAAACTCAGCCCTTGGTATTTTGGCTGTTTTTGCCTTAACCGGATTCATGGGTCTAACTCTAGGTCCTATCATTAGCGCTTACACGTCTGCTTTTTCAAATGGCGCAGAGTTGGTGGCAATGGCTATGACAGGAACAGGAGTGATTTTTTTGACGCTCTCTTTTTATGCACTCGCTTCTGGTAAGGACTTTAGTTTCATGTCAGGCTTTTTAGCAGCTGGCATTATAGTGGCATTTTTAGCAGGAATTGCAGCTATAATTTTCTCTATTCCAGCCCTATCTCTAGCTGTTTCTGCAGCATTTATATTGCTAATGAGTGGATTAATACTTTTCGAAACCTCAAACATCATTCATGGAGGGGAAACGAATTACATTATGGCGACTGTAACTCTGTTTATATCGATATATAACTTATTCCTGAGCCTGCTACATTTGTTGGGTATTTTTTCTGGCGAAGACTAGAGAATTCTTTGAAATAACACAATGATTGATGGCGATGGCTATAGGCCTAACGTTGGAATTGTACTCACAAATAACAAACAACAAGTCCTATTAGCAAAAAGATATAAGCAAGATGCGTGGCAACTCCCTCAGGGAGGGGTTGATGAAAACGAAGCAGTTATAGATGCACTATTTCGTGAACTATCAGAAGAGATAGGCCTTTCATCAGAGCACGTAGTTGTTTTGGCGAGGACGCCAAAATGGTTGCGATATAAGCTACCAAAACATCTGATTCGTCATTCTGCAAAGCCTACATGTATAGGTCAGAAACAGGTATGGTTCTTATTAAAACTTATCTCTAGTGAAATCAATATTCGCTTGGATACCCACAATAAGCCTGAATTCGATGACTGGGAGTGGATAGATTATTGGCAACCAATAGATCGCGTTATTGACTTTAAAATGCCGGTATATGAAGATATGCTTAAGGCTTTGGCTCCAGTACTATTTGATAACCAGCATAAAGTTCCTAGCCAATACTCTAGGCCGCTAAAGTGTAGTGCAATTTTAATGAAAAATTCTTTTTAATGTTATTTACTCAGCCACCTATAACTAGGCACTATTTCTACGAAGAATAAAGACTATATGTATGACTTTGTAATTATTGGTGGAGGCATTGTGGGAGTATCAACAGCACTGTCAATTATTCGCCAAAAACCAACAATAAATATTCTATTACTGGAAAAGGAGGATGCCTTTGCTTCGCACCAAACAGGTCACAATAGTGGGGTTGTTCATGCAGGTGTTTACTATGAACCAGGCAGCCTGAAGGCTAAATTTTGTAAAGAAGGAATCATCGATACAATAAATTTCTGTATTGAGCATGAACTTCCCTACAATCAATGTGGGAAGCTATTGGTTGCTACAAATGAACAAGAAGTGAACCGTATGAACTCTTTGTATCTGCGTTGTAAACAGAACCAAATAGAGGCTAAATTACTAAACAAAGATGAACTGAATGAAATTGAACCCAATATTAAAGGTATGGGGGCTATATTAGTGAGTTCAACAGCTATAGTTGATTACCAGTCCATCACCAAAAAGATGGCTGATCAGTACGAATCTCTTGGTGGCCAATACCTACTAAATACAAAAGTTACAAACCTCAACGAATCACCTGAATCGATAACAGTTTCAACAAACAGTGAAACTATAAAAACGAGGTATTTGATTAACTGTTCTGGACTGATGACTGACAGAATTGTTAGGATGCTAGGTATAAAGACCGACTTCAGAATTATCCCCTTCAGAGGAGAATATTACCAACTACCAGTACACAAAAAACAAATCATAAGCCACTTAATTTATCCAATTCCAGACCCTAACTTACCATTTCTGGGAATTCATTTAACACTCTTGATTAATGGATTAGTGACTGTTGGGCCAAATGCAGTGCTAGGCTTTAAGAGAGAGGGCTACGATAAATACAACTTCAGCTTGATTGATGTTATTGAAATGCTAAGATTTGTAGGATTCTATAAAGTGTTAATGTCAAATATTAAATCAGGGCTAAGTGAGTTATTTAATTCTATAAGCAAGAGGTCTTACCTAAAGCAAGTACAAAAATATTGCCCAAGCATCAAACTTGAAGACCTTAAACCCTACCCTGCAGGGGTCCGTGCTCAAGCAGTACTAAAAGATGGGACTCTGGTTCACGATTTCTTGTTCACACATTCAAACAGGTCAATACATGCATGCAACACCCCTTCCCCAGCTGCAACCTCTGCAATGCCTATAGGCAAGTATATAGCCAACAAGGCGATAGTTGAGTTTGACGAGCTATTGTGAATTTATGAAAAAATTTCTAATAGTGTTTCCAAACATTTCTGAATCCACTTGGCTATAGTTTCTTTCAAGATCCTCGAGGCCGGGTGTCGACGCTTCTGTAGGAATGATGGTAGAGCTTCTAATGTTTAGTAGCTCTTTATTAAATTCAACTAAAAACTCTGGGTGAGCTTGCACGGTTAGAACCTGATCTTTTATGTAAAAACCGGCATTATGACAAAGGTCAGAACTAGCATATCTGGTTGCACCCTCAGGTAACTCAATGACCTGGTCTTGGTGCATAATATTAAGAGTAACAACACCTTTCAAATTACTCATATATTTTGCCTTACTATCTATCTTGTATCTATCGAACCCAACAGCCCAACCCTTCTCTGACTTTTCAACTCTGCCTCCAAGAGCTTGAGCGATTATTTGGTGACCAAAACAAACTCCAAGTAGTGGTAACTTTGAGTTATATATTTCTACTATTAATTTGCTCAGTGAATTAATCCATGGCAGTTTTTCATACGCACCATGCTTTGAACCGGTAACAATCCAGCCATCGCATTCATTAATTGTGGCAGGAAACTCATCATCACATACCTCAAAAATTTCAAACTTGAAGTCATATGATGTAGCCTGCAGTAGACGTATAAACATCTCTGCATAGGTTCCATACTCATCGACTAGATTAGGTGGCGCCTTTCCAGTTTGTAATATTCCAATTTTCATTATATAACTACAAATATTTAGCTCTTATAATCCAATAATACAAGGGTAACAGAGCTGTATGGTATAAATAATATATTAATTAATTTTACTATAAAATAAGGGTATTGCATTTAACTTGTGATCACATAATAACAGTATATATAGGATTAATAATAATGAGTGAGAAAATTTCATCTGACCAGGCATTCAACAAGAAAAGCCTTTACGGAAGGGAACCTGAAACAACCTTCAGTGGAGCTCTAAGTTTTATGAGAAGGAGGTATACAAAAAACCTCGAAGGTGTGGATATAGCTGTCAGCGGGGTGCCCTTTGATGCAGCCACTAGTTACCGCCCTGGTGCAAGGTTAGGTCCTAGAGCTATCAGAGCAGCCTCAGTTCAGCTAGCTGAATTACTTGCATTTCCAGACGGGATTGACCCATTCAATACGCTTGCAGTTAGTGATTATGGAGATTGTCTACTAGACTATGGTCACCCAGAAAGAACTGTGGAAACAATTCAAAATCACGCAAAAACTATACTAGATTCGGACACAGAAATGCTCACATTTGGTGGAGACCACTTTGTAACATACCCTCTCCTTAGAGCACACTATGATAAGCATGGACCCATGGCACTTGTGCATTTTGACGCTCACCCAGATACTTGGCCTGATGAGGGTGGCAGGCTCGATCATGGCACCATGTTCACTAGGGCACTTAAAGAAGGCCTTATAAATCCAAGTCACTCGATACAGATCGGGATAAGGACTCACAGCTCTAATACTCACGGTCTAACAATCTTAGACGCTCCTTGGGTGCATGATAATGGGTGTAGTGCTGTAACTGAAAAGATTCTTAAGGTTGTTGGAAGCTCTAAAGCATATCTTACTTTTGATATCGATTGTTTAGATCCAGCATTTGCACCAGGAACTGGTACCCCTGTAGCCGGTGGCCTCAGCTCAGCTCAGGCGTTATCAATCTTGCGTGGTTTAGGAGATATTAACTTTATAGGTGCGGATGTTGTAGAAGTAGCACCTGCTTATGATCACAGCGAAATAACGGCCATAGCTGCAGCCACTATTGCACATGACTATTTAGTTTTAAGGGCAAAGCAGAATATAAATAATAGTTTATAAAAACTTATTAAATAAAGTTAAGATTAGTACCACTAAATCACTTTGTTTGGATTCATTATATTATTAGTGTCAATGGACCTCTTGATAGTCTTCATGAGGCTCAACTCATTTTTTGATTTATAGTGCTCTAATTCATATTTTTTATACACCCCAACACCATGTTCTGCACTAAAACTACCACTAAATTGGATAGCTGTATCGTACATAATAACACTTATATCTTTCGTTTCCAGTAGGAAATCATCCATATCTACGTCACTAGGCTTCATAAAAATAAAGTGCACATTGCCATCACCGATATGCCCAAAAGTTAACACTGTTCCATCCTTATAACTCTTGTTACAGGACCTTGTTGCGCTCTTAATAAATTCTGGAATGGACGAAACTGGAACAGATATATCAAAAGTTAACCCTCCCCCCTGTAGCCTATACACTTCTGGCACCATTTCCCTCATACGCCAAAGCTGAGCTCCCTGAGATTCACTTGACGCTACAACAGCATCAACAACATTGCCATCGCCGATGGTTGCTGTAAAAGTTTTCTCTAACAGTTTATGTAGTCCGGCATCTTTGCGACTTGAAGTTAACTCTACAAGGGCAAAGTGATTATATTTATTACTGAATGGGTCAGACAAGTCAGTATGCATCTCTAGAATGTCTATACATGCCCTATCCATATACTCAAAGGCTGTAATATTATCACCAGTAATATCTCTCAATGATGACAATAATCTTGGTGCTGCCTCAAGTGAGGACAAAGCAACCAGAGATGTGACCTTATCTTTTGGCAACGGAAATAGCTTTAAAACAGCTTTAGTTATAACCCCTAAAGTGCCTTCAGAGCCTAGGAATAACTGCTTTAAATCGTAACCCGTGTTGTCCTTTCTCAGTTTTCGTAGCCCATCAAATATTTTCCCGTCTGGCAATACCGCTTCCAAACCAAGTACAAGATCTTTTGCATTGCCATACCTAAGAACTGCTGTTCCTCCAGCATTAGTAGATAAATTTCCCCCAATTTGACATGAACCCTCGGCACCCAAACTTAATGGAAAAAGCCTATTTGAATCAAGTGCTGCACTTTGAACTTCTGATAATATACAACCAGCCTCAACAGTCATCGTATAGTTAACGGCATCTATATCACATACTGAGTTCATTTTTTCCATAGACAATACTATCTCTAATCCGGACTCTCCCGGCACACTGCCCCCAACTAACCCAGTATTTCCTCCTTGAGGAACGATGCCAATGCCGTGCTTATTGCACAGTGCAACAATTAATGAAACCATTTCTGTATTGACTGGTTTTAATACGATAGAAGCTTTGCCTTCATGCTGGCCCCAGAAATCTTTGACATAGGGGGCTATATGTTCCTCCTGATCAAGGTAATTGTTATCGCCAACAATACCCTTTAGGCTGTCAATAATGTCAGAACTAATTCTTTGCATAACAATATAACTTAATATTAATTATCTCTTAACTAGAATACACTAATAGAAATATATGGGCCCACTAAGTTTCAAAACCCTGAATAACATTTATCATGTTTAGGCCAATATCATCTATAGCGTATCCACCCTCCATCACAAACAGGGTCGGTACATTGATCTCAGAAATCTTGTTTCCATAATCAATAAAATCATCACTTTCCAACTTAAAAAACGAAATAGGGTCATCCTTAAAGGTGTCCGACCCTAACGAAACTACTAGCTTGTCAGGCCCAAAACTTTTGATTACCTCTAGAGCAGATGATAGCGACTCTTTCCAAACAGAATAATTTGTGTTCGGCGGTAAAGGGTAATTAATATTGAAACCAACACCTTTTTCTGCACCGGTCTCATCTTCATAGCCACTAAAATATGGGAATGCGTATCGCGGATCTCCATGCACTGAACAAACCATAACGTCGTTTCTGTTATAAAAAATTGACTGAGTACCATTGCAATGATGAAAGTCTACATCTAAAACGGCCACTTTAGAGGATCCATTGTCAATTAAATATTGGACTGCAACCGCAGCATTGTTAATAAAGCAATAACCGCCAAACATATCACTAGGTGCATGGTGGCCTGGTGGCCTACACATGGAGAATGCTGAATAATTACCATTAACAAGTAGCTGAGCTCCAGTTAATGCAACATTTGCAGAGTATCTAGATGCTTCCCAAGTACCCTCACATATTGATGTATCTGCTGAAAGGCAATAGTATCCTAATTTTGCATCAATATCTTTCGGGGGTTCTGAATTGTTCATGTTACGAGATGGCCAACACCAGGCTATTGCATCTGCAGAATTTCCTTTCTGCTTCCATTCAACAAAGCAAGACTGAAGGAACTCTAAGTATTCAGATTTATGAACCCTTAGTAATGGCTCAATACCAAAGTCAACGGGATTAATAACTTTGCCTATGTTGCGCTTCTTGAATTCATTTAATACATGTTCAGCTCGTTCTGGAATTTCAAAAGGTGTAACAATCTCACCTCCACATAGCTCTGATTGGGAGTTTCTTAATTTATGCTTGTGGCTATATACTCCATCCATAAAATATTACTACTCTAAGCTATGCAAGATGTCGTCAACCATATCCTCAGAAGTTTCAGGGTTTAAAAAAGCAAAACGAAGCACTGGTTTCTCATCTGCAATAGATGGAACAACAAAACAAAGTTGATTCCTCAGTTGCTCCTTTGACCAAATTTTGTAATCTTCCCACGACCATCCTGAACGCTCAAACACAACCACCGACAATACCGGCTCAATAAATAAATCAAGGTAATCTAGTTTCTGTATCCTGTCTGCAGCATATTTAGCTATCTCTAAGGAATGCTCAACGGATTCTCGATATTCTTTCACTCCATATATTGATAATGAAAACCAAAGAGGCAGACCGCGAGCCCTTCTGCTTAGATGAAAGGCGTAATCAGATGGGTTACCTCCTTCTTCGTTTTCATGTAGTACATCTAAATAGCTTGCTGACTGAGAGTGCGCTTCTGCGGCCATAGACTTATCTCTATATATAACTGCCGCACAATCTACTGGGGCAAATAACCACTTATGGGGGTCCACTATGAACGAGTTTGCTTTCTCTATTCCTTTGTATAGGTTGCGAACCTTAGGTGATAGTAGCCCTGCCCCACCGTACGCACCATCTACATGTAACCAGAAATTATTTTGCTTTGTATACATAGCTATACTATCTATATCGTCAATTATTCCTAAATTCGTGGTGCCTGCAGTTGCAACAACTGCGAACACAGCTAGGTTTGAATACTTAACGTCTGAACCCAACTTTTTACTAATTTGATTAGCGTTAAGTTGATACTTATCATTAGTAGGTACAACTATAACCTCACAATCCATTACCTTTGCAACACTTTTAACAGAGGAGTGTGTTTGGTCTGAACATATAATTGCAAGCTTTAGATTGTTATCTGGATTAGATTTACGGAACTCTTCTCTTGCAACAACAAGAGCTGAAAGGTTGCCATTAGTTCCACCTGAAATAAAGCACCCTCCAGCAGTTTGCGGAAATTTAACCAAATCCGCGATCCATCTTAGGACCTGATTTTCAGCCCATACTACACCACTAGACTCCGACCAAGACTCTCCACGAAGAGACCCTGCTGATACAACTAAATCAAATATCATCGATGCCTTTGTTGGTGCAGCTGGTATAAACGACAGATTTCTTGGGGAGTCGACAGAAATGATGCTCTGCTCTAGAACATTTTTATACTGGTCAAAAACAGTGTCAATGGAATTCCCAATCTCATTTATAAGGCATGGTGCATTTTCCTCAAAAAAACCGATTGATTTTGGATAATCTAATGTTGGAGGGTCATAACTGAAACGCTCAATCGTGTGTGACAATATATTGAGCAATATTTTTGAAGCCTTTTCATCGAACTTGTGCATAACAACATCCTTATTCTTTATCTATAGCCTATCAAGAAGTGCATAGTACGCCATCCCAATCTTCATACTTGGCGCCCTAAGCATTCTCCCTCCTGGGAAATTTGTGACTGGTATTTTAGCCATTGTATCAAACAAATCATTGTTATTATTAATCTTATCGGCAATAATCTTTCCACTGAAGCTTGCTAACGAAACACCTTGCCCAGAATAACCTTGGGCAGACAAAACTCTTCCTCCTCTTAGTTCTTGGAATATCGGCATCCTGTTTAAGGTTATCGCTAATTTACCTCCCCAAGCGTATTCAATATTAACACCACTAAGGAATGGATAAATTTGTTTCATTGGTTTAGTAACTATAGGCACAATATTGTTTGATAATTCACGTGAATAGTTTTCTCCCCCACCAAAAAGTAGCCTCTTGTCTGCGCTCAAACGAAAATAATTAACAACGAACCTTGAATCAGCAAAAGCTATGTCTGTAGGGTTTATTCTGGAGACAATTTCGTCACTAAGTACTTCAGTAGCTACCATATAGTTATTCATCGGCAATATCTTTGATGTTAAGCGTTTCTCAAGACTCTCAAGATAACCGTTACAAGCAAGAACCACTCTGTCAGCTATTACTAGACCATTTTCAGTAAATGCGTTCACCTTATTGCCATCAACCTTGTAGCTCAATACTCTAGAATTTTCAAATATCATAGCGCCCATACTCTTTGCTGCTGAGGCAATACCTAGCGCATAATTTAATGGATGTAGGTGCGCATCACCCTTGTTATATGCACCACCAAAGTAGGTTTCAGAGCCACATAAATCAAACATTTTGTCTTTATCTAAATATTCAATCTCACTATAGTTATAGTGTTTGTTTAAATGTTCAACATAGCGCTTAGACTCAGAGCAGTATTTCTTTTTATGGTTTGGGTGAGCTATACCAAACTTGTAATCACAATCAATGTTATATTCATCTATTAATGCCTTGGCATGATATTTAGCATTTTGTCCAATTTTCCATAACGCCAATGCGTGATCTTTTCCGAGCTTATCCTCGAGATATATTTGATCTTTGCGCATACCTCCTGAGGACTGACCGCCATTAGCCCCGGAAGCTCCAGAAGCGACAGTGTTGGCTTCTAATATAGCCACAGATATACCTTTTTTTGCCAAATATAGGGCAGTTGACAACCCAGTATATCCGCCACCGATAACACACACATCGGTACGCAATTCTCCCCTTAATGAGGCAAAATTTATAACCTGGTTTTGGCTATCTAGGTAATAGGACTGCACTTCAAAATTGTTCCAATCTAACTAACAGCTTTTGCAGTAAGGTCAAGACATTTCCATGCCTTTTCAACTAGCTCATCAATTTCACTATTACTTATAATTAGTGGCGGACATACAATCATCTTGTCGCCAAGCCCACGCATAACGATCCCATTTTTAAAGCAATAATCCCTACAAATGGATGTAACTTTTGAGCCATCCTTAAAGCGCCTAAATCGTTCTTTGTCTTTTACAATTTCTAGCGCACCGAGCATTCCCATAGAGCGTGACTCACCCACTAATGGGTGGTCCGAAAGTTCATTCCATTTTTGAGCAAAATATGAAATAGTTCTGTTTTTAACCTGCTCTATAATATTAGTTTGTTGCATTAATTTAATGTTAGCTGCCGCAACAGCTGCACATGTTGGGTGTCCTGAATAAGTGAACCCATGTTCAAAATCATCATCATAAGAGAACAAAACTTCACTCACACGATCAGAAACCATTAATCCCCCAATTGGCAGGTAACCAGATGACATGCCTTTAGCTATTGGCATTAAGTCTGCATGGATATTGTAATAGTCTGAACCGAACCATTCTCCAGTCCTCCCAAAACCACATATCACCTCATCAACGACTAACAATATATCGCGCTCCTTACAAATACGGCTAATTTCTGGCCAATAACTTTCAGGCGGAATAATTACCCCTCCAGCACCCTGAACTGGCTCTGCAACAAAAGCTGCAACCCTATCAACTCCAAGCTCATCAATCTTATTTGCTAAGTCTTGTGCAGTTTTCTTACCGAAATCTTGTGCATCTATCATTCCACCATTCTCAACATATGCACCAAAAACGTCTGGTTGATTGATATGTACAATGTCGGGTATTGGCAGTCCTCCCTGTTTGTGCATTCTTTCCATTCCGCCAAGACTAGCGCTCGCCATTGTTGAACCATGATATGCATTCTTTCGACTAATGATTATGCGCTTTTCAGGTTTATCTTGTAAAGACCAAAAATGTCTAACCATTCGAATCATAGTGTCGTTAGCCTCCGATCCACCGCTAGTGAAAAACACTTGATTGATATGTTTTGGAGCAATCTCAGAAATTAATTTAGATAATTCAACCGCAGGAGGATGAGTGGTACCAAAAAATGAATTATAAAAAGGTAGCTCGTGCATTTGCTTATTTGCAGCATCAATCAAAGATTTTTGTCCATACCCCATATTTACACACCACAACCCTGACATAGCATCTAAAATCTTTTCACCATCACTGTTATATATATAAACCCCTTTAGCCTTATTAATAACATGAACGGAGCTTGATTGATGAAACTTACCAAGATTACTAAATGGATGCAGATGATGTTTTGCGTCTATTTTCTGCATTATCGAAGTTGAATTGTTCATGCCGGACTCCTTTACTATATATTATTTATGATTTAATAAATTTGTTTTTTCACAATTTAATGTGATCACAAGTCAATGATATATGTATTTAGACATAAAAACAAGAGGAACACATTGTTTATTAAGAAATAGAATCGTTTAGTAGTGACATACCCTCATATATGTCATCATAAATAGCTTGGTATAGTGCCTCAGAGTCTTTTTCCTTTATAGCAAGTATTGCAGCTTTATGATAGTCGTTTATAGTTTTCGTTCCAACCATACCTGCAACAACCCTCATGAATGGTGAAAATTGCAGCCACAAGCTATTAATTATTGGGAGGATAACTGGAGAATTTGCATTTTCATAAATACCAAAATGGAACAAATAGTTGTACTTTATGTAACCTTTAATGTTGCCAGTATCAATGCAGAAGTCTAACTGCTCATCTATACTAATTAGTTGTTTTAGCTTCTTATTATCAATAGATTTGATGGCCTGAGCGCTAATTCTTGGCTCTAATTGTAAGCGAATATATAGAAGGTCATCTAATTTTGGTTGATTTATCGTTGATACACATACACGCCGATTCTCAGAAACCTCAAGCGCTCCTTCAGAAATAAGTCTACGAACAGCATCACGAACCGGCATCGGACTTACGCCTAGTGATTCTGCAATTCCACGCAAAGTTATACTTACTCCAGGGGTAAATTCACCGTACAGAATAAGCTGACAGAGTGAGCGATAAACCCATTCATTTGTACTTATATTTTTTGGTTTTGGAAGAATTTTATTAAGCATATTGTCATTAACATTTTAGTTGCAAGGTACAATAAGTCACATAAGTTATTATATATTAATTATATAAAAAAATGTGATCACAAAAAAAATTACTGGTACAATTATCCTTTAAAGGTATATTAAATTTATATTAATAACATTGATATACTAGAACTTGAGGACTCTAAAAATATAAATAATACACCTGAATGAATATTGCTGATAAATTTTTACAATTAAACCCTGGGGTGGAAAAAATTGAGTTCATTTATGTTGATATAAATGGAATTCCCCGCGGTAAATGGGCATCCCCTAATACACTAACAAAAGCCTTCAAGGGAGGACTAAGGATGCCGATATCAAGCCTAGTGCTTGATATTTGGGGAGATAATCCACCAAATACAGGGCTACTTAAAGCTGGAGACGGTGATGCAATCTGTGTACCAGTCGAAAGTTCATTAGGAATTACTGACTGGAATAATCGTAAAACTGCTCAATGCCTCGTCAGCATGGAGGATTATTTAGGGGAGCCAATATTTGCTGACCCTAGACACATACTCCAAGGAGTTTTGAATAAATATAGTGAATTAGGCCTCACACCTGTAATGGCACCAGAGCTAGAATTCAACCTAATTGATAACGAATTATTACCCAATGGCCACCCTCAAATGCCTATCAAACCAGGCACAAACCAACGCTATAGAGACGTGCAGCTCCTTGATTTAGATGAAATGGAAGACTTTGAAGAATTTTTTACACTCGTAGAGCGCAGTGCAAATACGCTAAACATTCCTTCTGAGACAGCTATTAAGGAGTGTGCACCTGGGCAATTCGAAATCAATTTACTACACCATGAAGACGTATTATTAATGGCGGATCAAGCGTTTTTACTTAAAAGGCTTATAAAAAATTGCGCTAAACAGTTTGGCATGAATGCCACCTTTATGGCTAAACCATTCCCTGAACAAGCAGGAAATGGAATGCATGTGCACCTAAGTATTCTTGATAAAGATGGAAACAATCTATTTAAAGTCGATGAAAATAAGCAGCCTTTAAGTGTTTTTGCTAATTCAATTGCTGGACTATTAAAAACTACCCCTGATTTTCTCGCCTTCTACGCAATGAACTCAAACTCGTACCGACGTTTTTTACCTAACGCCAATATGGCCCCTACAACACTTAGCTGGGGTAATGAAAATAGAACGGCATTAATTAGACTTCCTGAGGCGAATGAGCAATCAACAAGGCTTGAATTTAGAGCAGCTAGTGCTGACGCAAATCCTTACTTGGTTTTTGCTTCGATACTTTCAGGTACCCTTTCAGGAATACAAAATCGTGATAAACTAACAAGTGAAACAATTGGTAATGCGAACAAACAGCACCCACCAGCACTTCAACTTACTTGGAAAGAGGCGCTAAATAATGCAAATAACTCAAATATTGTTGAACATTTTTTTGGAAAAAAATTTCAACATTCGTTCAATTGTATAAAAGAATATGAGATTAATAGATTTGAATCTACAATAACCGATTTTGAGTATAGCTCCTATCTAAAACGACTTTAAGTTGTTATTTATTTGCTGTATTTAAATAAAGATCTTCTAATTAATTTAGAAGTTAATTTACATATAAGAAGGAGAAAATAATGAATAACAAGTTTGATAAATTGCTTATTGCTAGCGCTTTTACGTTTGCATTTAGCAGCTCAATGGCAGCAGAAGAAAGTGTTGTCAATGTTTATAACTGGTCCGACTATATAGATGAGCAAGTGTTAGCTGACTTCACTGCTGCAACAGGAATTAAAGTTGTCTACGATACATTTGACTCTAACGAAATCCTAGAAGCTAAATTACTGGCTGGTAGTTCAGGCTATGACGTAGTTGTCCCTTCGGCAAGCTTTTTAGCCAGACAGATACAGGCTGGAGTATTTAGACCTCTAGACAGGTCAAAACTTAGCAATATTGGCAATATGTGGGATGTTGTAGAGAGACGAGTGGATGGTTATGGGCCACTCAATATGTACTCTGTAAATTGGATGTGGGGAACCACAGGAATTGGTTACAATGTAGGTATGATTAATGATCGTATGCCTGATGCTCCTACAGGGTCTCTTGCAATGATTTTTGATCCTGATGTTGTTTCTAAGTTTGCAGATTGCGGTATCCACATACTTAATGCCCCAACAGAAATGATACCGATGGCCTTATCATATATAGGAGAAGATCCAGCAACTACAGACCCAGAGGTATTAAAAAAAGCTGAGGCAGTATGGGCTCCAGTTAGGCAGTACATTCAAAAATTCCATTCATCTCAGTACATAGATGCTCTCGCTAATGGCGACATCTGTTTGACTACAGGTTGGTCAGGAGATGTATTTATGGCTCAATATGCTGCAGCTGAAGCAAACAATGGAGTTGAAATTGCATACACAGTACCTCAAGAGGGTGCACTTATGTGGTTCGACCAGCTAGCTATTCCTAAAGATGCTCCGCATCCAGATAATGCGCACAAATTCATTAACTGGACAATGATTCCTGAGCAGATTGCAACAGCTACTAACTATGTATGGTATGCGAATGGTAACTTAGCTTCTCAACCGCTACTAGAGCCTGACCTTTTATCTGACCCTGCGGTTTATCCAACCCCTGAGGTTTTGGAGACCTTATACACATCGCCAACTTACAATGCGAAAACTCAGCGCACTGTAACACGCACTTGGACTAAGATTACAACAGGTCAATAAATACTTTCCTCATATTACTCCGTGGCTCTTTTGCTACGGAGTATTTTTAGTCTTAATGAAGATGAACGAAACAATAAAGCCATTTATTCAATTTAGACAGGTCACAAAAAAGTTTGGTGACTTTACAGCTATAAACAATCTAACTCTCGATATTTATAATAATGAATTTTTTTCATTGCTAGGTCCATCTGGCTGCGGAAAAACAACACTACTTAGAATGCTTGCTGGCTTTGAAAAGCCAACAGACGGAAGAATACTCCTGGATGGAGAGGATATTACCGATATACCTCCTCATTTAAGGCCGATAAATATGATGTTTCAATCATATGCACTTTTCCCTCATATGACAGTTGAAAAAAATATTGCTTTTGGGTTGAAGCAAGACAAGCTACCAAGTAATAAGATTAATCAAAGAGTTGATGAGATGCTTGATCTGGTTGAACTAACTGAATTTGCTAAACGCAAACCGAACCAATTATCTGGCGGTCAATGTCAACGAGTTGCGCTAGCAAGGAGTTTAGCGAAACATCCCAAGCTACTTCTACTTGACGAACCTTTGGGTGCTCTAGATAAGCGACTAAGAGACCAAACTCAGTTTGAACTTATGAATATTCAAGAAAAACTTGGTATAACTTTCGTTATTGTTACCCATGACCAAGAGGAAGCTATGACCGTTTCCAACAGAATTGGCGTTATGGATAAAGGCAAGGTTATTCAGGTTGCTACTCCAAATCATATTTATGAGGCCCCTGCAACAAAGAGTGTAGCTGAATTCATAGGCAATGTAAATTTGTTTGCTGGTATTTATAAAGGTTTTAACGATACAGGAAGTAAACTGCAGTGTGAACATTCAGATGCTGTTGTTTATTCTTCTCAATCTATAGATGTTGATATTGGTGCAAATATTTGGTTAGCAGTTAGACCAGAGAAACTCGAAATTTCAAAAACTATACCAGACTCAGAATACAATATTTTAAAAGGACAGGTAATAGATATAGGCTATGGCGGTAGTTTTTCTACCTATCATGTAAAACTACCTAACGGTAATATGCTTAGTGCAATTAGAGCTAACCGTGAACGAACATCTGAACATAGTATAACCTGGAATGACGATGTTTACCTTCACTGGTCTGCCAAGTCAGCCATAGTATTAACTAATTAAATACTATGCCTGCAACTAAACTCAATTTAATTAATAGAATCTTTAACGGCAAGAATGCCGTTATTGGTATCCCTTATTTATGGCTATTAGTCTTGTTTTTATTTCCTTTCTTGATAGTATTAAAAATAAGTTTCGCTGAGCCAATAGTAGCAATACCTCCTTTCAGTTCATTTTTTATTTGGGGTGAATCATTTTGGCCAACCATCCAGGCTAGCTTATACAACTACATATTCATAATAGAAGATTCCCTTTATATAAACGCCTATTTAGCGAGCCTAAAAATTGCAGTCATTTCTACCCTGATAACTTTAGTTATTGGTTATGCTATAGCCTATTCTATTGCCAAATCTCCTACACGCTGGAGAGGGATATTATTGATGCTGGTAATTTTGCCTTTCTGGACTTCGTTTCTGATTCGCGTATATGCCTGGATTGGAATATTAAAGACTGAAGGATTACTAAACTTATTGTTATTAAGTTTGGGTATAACAGATCAACCATTAACGATAATGAATACAAATCTTGCAGTATATATTGGAATTGTATACTCATATTTACCCTTTATGATCCTACCAATTTATGCCAATATTGAGAAGTTAAATATTAGCCTAATAGAGGCAGCTGCGGACCTTGGTTGTAGACCATTCAAAACTTTTTGGCAGATAACAATACCTCTATCAATGCCAGGTATTTTAGCTGGATGCTTTTTGGTTTTTATTCCAGCAGTGGGCGAGTTTGTAATTCCAGACTTGCTTGGGGGCACAGAAACCCTAATGATTGGGAAAGTTCTATGGTTAGAATTCTTTGCAAATAGAGACTGGCCATTGGCATCGGCAGTTGCAGTTATACTGCTTGCACTTCTTATTATTCCAATAATGTATTACCAAAAAACTCAAGAAAAAGCAATAAAATGAATAAATTCACTAAATTCAACTTAATGGCTTTAGTAGTAGGCTTTAGCTTTTTATATGTGCCTATTATTTTATTAGTTATATTCAGCTTTAATGAGTCTAAATTAGTCACCGTTTGGGCTGGCTTTTCTACGAAATGGTATGCCGAATTATTTAATAATCAATCCATTAAGGATGCAACATGGGTGACAATTCAAGTTGCATTTATTTCATCTACAATTGCGACATTTCTTGGGACTATTGCAGGTATAGTTATTACGCGTTTTGGCAACTTTAAAGGAAGAACTCTATTCTCAGGAATGATTTACGCGCCAATGGTTGTGCCTGAGGTTATTATTGGATTGTCTCTGTTACTGACTTTCGTTGCACTTGCAATGGATCGCGGTATATTTACGGTTACTCTTGCGCATATAACTTTTTCAATGTGTTATGTTGCAGTTGTTGTTCAGTCAAGAATGTCTAGTTACGATGACAGTATTACTGAAGCAGCATTAGACTTAGGGTCCACTCCTTTGAAAACATTTTTTGTAATAACCCTACCTATAATTATGCCTGCTGTTATCTCTGGCTGGCTATTATCCTTCACCTTATCACTGGACGACCTTGTCATCGCTAGCTTTACTTCTGGACCCGGAGCAACAACACTACCGATGAAAATATATTCCATGGTAAGGCTTGGTGTAACGCCTGAGATAAATGCCGTATCTACTATATTGGTAGGCTTAGTTGCGCTTGGTGTTGTAAGCGCTGCTTTAATAAACAAATACCAAAAACAACAGACAAACCCTCAAACATGAATTAACATAAACAAGAATAACTAAACAATAAATAACCAACAGGACAAATATATGCTAACCAATAACAACCTTCTAAAAACAGCTGGATATATTAATGGCGAGTGGACAGGAACTAAGTCAAGTAATCGTTTCGATGTCACAAATCCATACTCCAAAGATGTTATCTGTACATTACCTGAGATGGGTAAAACAGATACCAATAAGGCTATAATTGCGGCCAACAATGCTTGGCCAGATTGGCGCTCTAAGACTGCAAAAGAAAGAGCAGTAATTCTAAAAAAGTGGTTTGATTTGATTATTGATAACCAAGAAGATTTAGCTATCTTAATGACAACTGAACAGGGTAAGCCTTTAACAGAATCCAGAGGAGAGGTCGTATACGGAGCATCATTTGTCGAATGGTTTGCGGAGGAAGGGAAAAGAACATATGGAGATATCATTCCAACCCATTCAAATGATCGCCGTATAATTGCCATCAAACAACCAATCGGTGTTGTTGCAGCTATCACTCCATGGAACTTTCCTTTAGCCATGATAACTAGAAAATGTGCTCCAGCGCTTGCCGCTGGATGCCCAGTAGTGATTAAACCTGCTGCTGAAACACCACTATGCGCTCTGGCACTCGCTGAGCTAGCAGACCAGGCAGGAATACCGAAAGGTGTCCTGAATGTTGTTGTTGGAACCAATGCCAAAGAGATAGGTACAGCGTTAACTGAGAGCAGTGTAGTAAGAAAACTATCATTTACCGGGTCTACTGCAGTAGGCAAGATTCTCACAAAAAATTGTGCTGACACAATGAAAAAAGTTTCAATGGAATTAGGCGGTAATGCGCCATTTATTGTTTTTGATGATGCCGACTTAGATGCATCGATTACGGGAGTTATGGCTTCAAAATATCGAAACGCTGGACAAACATGTGTATGTGCAAACAGAATTTTAGTTCAAGAAGGAATATATGACGCTTTTATAAATAAGTTATCAGAAGCTGTTAAATCCTTAGAAGTTGGCAATGGTTTAGATGATGGGGTAAACCAAGGGCCATTAATTAATCAGAGTGCTGTAGAAAAAGTTGAAGAGCATATAAAAGACGCTGTCAGTCACGGAGGCACTATAGTTGCAGGTGGAAAATTACACAAGAAAGGTGGAACTCTTTTTGAGCCAACCATTATCGCTAACGCCACAACAGTTATGAAGGTTGCCACGGAAGAAACATTCGGCCCCTTAGCGCCAATTTTTAAATTTAGCACTGAAGATGAAGCTATAGCAATGGCAAATGACACTGAATTTGGTTTGGCTTCTTATTTTTATACTAATAATATTGGGCGTATTTGGAGATTTTCTGAAGCTTTAGAGTACGGTATTGTTGGTGTAAATGAAGGCATCATATCTACCGAGTCTGCCCCATTCGGTGGAGTAAAAGAATCTGGGTTAGGCAGAGAAGGTTCACACTTTGGTATAGATGAATTTTTAGAAATCAAATACATCTGCATGGGCGGAATTAATTAATATAACGTAAATATTGGAATTAAACAATGACAAACAAAGAACTACAACAAAGAAAAAACAACGCTTTTGCTAGAGGGCAGGGAAACCTACTTCCAGTATTCATAAAAAAAGCTCTTAACGCTGAAGTTTGGGACGTAGAAGATAATCGCTATATTGACTTTGGTGCCGGTATTGCGGTAGTCAACACTGGACACTCAAACCCTAAAGTTACCAAAGCTGTTAAAGAACAAGTTTCAAACTTTAGTCACACCTGTGTCATGGTAACTCCATACATTAATGCTATAGAACTAGCTGAAAAGATTGCTGAAAAATCGCCCATAAAGGATGCCAAATCTATTTTTTTAACAACCGGAGCGGAGGCAGTTGAAAATGCGATAAAAATAGCAAGAGCTGCAACCAACCGACCAGGAATAATAGCATTCAATGGTGGCTTTCACGGTCGTACTAATTTATGCATGGGCCTGACTGGTAAAGTTGCTCCTTACAAAAATGGGTTTGGCCCTTTTCCTAGCGATATATATCATGCACCCTACCCAATTGAATACCACGGCATAAGTCCTGATGATTCCATAAAGTATATATCTAACATCTTTAAAGTTAGCATAGAGCCCGAGAAAATAGCAGCTATTATTATTGAACCAATCCAAGGCGAGGGTGGATTTTATGAGGCACCGAAAGGTTTCTTACAAAAAATAAGAGACATATGTAATAGTCACGGAATTCTACTTATTGTTGATGAGATTCAAACTGGTTTTGGCAGAACCGGCTCATTTTTTGCATGCGAAAGGCATAATATCGAGCCCGACCTAATAACCATGGCCAAAGGTTTAGCTGGAGGTTATCCCTTGGCGGCAGTGGTTGGTAAGTCAGAGATAATGGATAAACCCCTACCAGGAGGATTAGGGGGGACTTACGCCGGATCTCCAGTATCTTGCGCTGCTGCACTTGCTGTGCTGGACGTTATTGAAGAAAATAATTTGGTTTCTAGAGCTGATGAAATTGGTAAAACAGTAATGTCAAGACTTAATAAATTACAAAAAAAATACTCTGCAGTCATTGGAAATATTCGAAATGCTGGCGCAATGATAGCTTGCGAGTTAGTTGAAAACGGAGACCCAGACTTACCAAACACTGAACTAACTAAAAACATTGTTGCTGAAGCAGCAAGGAACGGATTGATACTTCTTTCTTGTGGCGCTAGGGGCAATGTTATTAGAATTCTAACACCCCTCACAATTGAGCAACACGTATTAGAAGAAGGTCTTGATATTTTTGAAAAAACACTCTCTAGCCTTGTAAATAACTAGCACAGGTGATATTGGGTATTAATTTATAAACACTTTTCATCGTGATAGTTTTTTTCGAGTTGGTATAATGTTGCTTTTAAATCAATACGAGATAAGCAATGAATATAGGAATTCTTGGGCTGGGTACCGTTGGTGGTGGTGTTGTAAATGTTCTCAAATACAACAAAAAAATCATTGAAAGACGTACAGGTTCACAGATAATCATTACTCATGCTGCGGTAAAAGATATAACTGAGAAAACAATTTGCTCTACTGAAGATTTCACTCTCACTGATGACGCATATGAAGTAGTAAATAATAACTCTGTAGATGTAGTCATTGAACTTATTGGTGGCATTGATTTACCAAAAAAACTTATAGAGTCATCCATAAAAAACGGTAAGCACGTTATAACGGCTAACAAAGCACTGATTGCTACACACGGTAACGAGTTATTGGAACTTGCCAAAAAGTATAACACGCACTTATTATTTGAGGCTTCTGTTGCAGGAGGAATCCCAATCTTGAAGTCAGTTGAGCAAGGTTTAGGAGCAAATAAAATAGAGTTAATCGCTGGCATTATAAATGGCACTGGTAATTTCATCTTGACTGAAATGCGTAACAAGGGTAGGGACTTTAAAGATGTATTAACTGAGGCCCAGAAGTTGGGTTATGCTGAAACAGACCCTACTTATGATGTTGAAGGTATAGACGCTGCTCACAAGCTTGCAATCCTAAGTTCTATGGCATTTGGATGCAAATTACAATTAGACAAAGTATCGACAATAGGTATTAGTGAAATTGAAGGTGAAGATGTATCTTACGCTAGCGAACTTGGTTACTCTATCAAACATTTAGGTATAGCAAAAAATACTAATGGTGAAATTGAGATGCGTGTACATCCAACTCTTATACCTAAAAAAAGACTACTTGCAAATGTTGATGGTGTGATGAATGCTGTTCTTATAAAAGGCAATGCGGTCGGACCTACGCTATATTATGGGGCAGGAGCTGGCTCTGATGCCACTGCATCTGCTGTAATTGCTGATTTGTTAGATATAATTAACAATACGGTCAATAACTCCGTTCTTGGTTGGGATAAATTAGAAGAGTTTCCAAGCATAGATAATGACTCAATTGAAAGTATCTTCTATTTAAGATTGATAGCTTCTGATAAGCCAGGAGTATTAGCTAACATTACTTCTACACTTGCAAACCACAATATTAGCATTGAGGCTGTTATTCAAAAGCAAATTGATGAACTTAATAATGCACATATCGCTATCATAACTAATAAAGTAAAAACTGCTGAGATGACAGAAGCAATTGAACAGATTCAACAGCACAACTTTATAAAAGAAACAGTTAAAGTCATTCATGTAGAGACATTAGACTAAAAAGGAGTATATATAATATGAGATATACTGGAATAATAGAAAACTACAAAGACAGACTGCCTGTCAGTGAGAGCACAAGAATCATTAGCTTGGGTGAGGGTAATACTCCTCTTATTCGACTTGACAATATTCCTCGTGAAATAGAAAAGGCCGTTGATATTTATATCAAATATGAGGGCCTAAACCCTACCGGTTCATTCAAAGATAGGGGCATGACTATGGCTGTCACTAAGGCTGTAGAGTCTGGCTCTGAAGCTATTATATGCGCATCAACTGGTAATACTTCTGCTGCTGCCGCTGCTTATGCAGCTAGGGCTGGCATTAAAGCTTTCGTCCTTATTCCAGAAGGCAAGATAGCGCTAGGTAAATTGGCACAAGCAATGATACATGGTGCAATAATTATTCAGATCAAGGGAAATTTTGATGACGGCATGAGACTAGTAAAAGAAGTAGCAGAGCACGCACCAGTATCTATAGTTAATTCGATCAACCCATACAGACTACAAGGCCAAAAAACTGCTGCATTTGAAATAATTGAACAGCTTGGGTTTGCCCCCGATTTTCACTGCCTACCTGTGGGGAATGCTGGAAATATATCAGCCCACTGGATGGGCTATACAGAATATAAAGAGTATGGCAAAGTTAATAACACACCAAGAATGGTCGGTTATCAAGCTGCTGGCGCTGCCCCGTTTATTAAGGGCTCAATGGTTGATGAGCCAGATACAATTGCCACTGCAATACGTATTGGGCACCCTCAGAGTTGGGACTTTGCATGGAATGCTCAAAAAGAGTCAGGTGGCTGGTTCGATTCGTGTACTGATGAAGAGATATTAATAGCACAAAAATTACTCACCGAGAGGGAAGGTATTTTTTGTGAACCTGCATCTGCAACCTCTATTGCAGGTGCAATTCGTGACATTAAAAGTGGCAAGATTCCAGAGGGATCAAAAGTTGTATGCACACTTACAGGTCATGGCTTAAAAGACCCTGATACTGCTATTTCTCAATGCAGATCTGATATGATAAATATCAATCCTGTTATGGAGGAAGTTAGGGACGCAATTCTAAATAATATGTAGCTATGTCGGTTTATCTATTAGTGACTATTTAATAAAGGCATGGTATGAATTACAAAACCATTGACCAAACTATTGGCAATACTCCTTTAGTTAAGTTACAAAAACTTAACCCTGAACCTTCTAACACCATACTACTAAAGTTAGAGGGCAATAACCCTGGTGGGTCTGTAAAAGACCGTGCAGCATTTAACATGATCTCTCAGGCAGAGATAAGAGGAGAAATTAAGCCTGGAGATACTCTTATAGAATCTACAAGCGGCAATACTGGCATTGCTTTGGCTATGGTAGCAGCTATCAAGAATTATAAAATGCTGTTAATCATGCCTGAAAATCTTAGCCAAGAGCGCAAGGATGCAATGACTGCTTATGGGGCTGAATTAATTCTAGTGTCTGAAGAGCAAGGCATGGAGGGTGCGCGAGATTTAGCTCAAAAAATGGAAAATGATGGCAAAGGAATACAGTTAAATCAATTCTCAAATGAAGACAATCCTAGCGCACACATTAATACAACAGCCGAAGAAATTTGGCTTGATACCGATGGAAAAATAACTCATTTTGTGTCCGCAATGGGGACAACTGGAACTATCATGGGTGTATCAACCAGCCTGAAACAAAAAAATTCATCAATCAAAATTATCGGTGTGCAGCCAGAAGATGGTTCACAAATAGCAGGCATTCGTAGATGGCCACAGGCTTACTTACCAAAGATTTTTGATACGACTAAAGTTGACTCAGTAATCGATATATCCGAATCTGATGCCGAAAAAACAGCTCGAGACCTAGCAACCGAGGAGGGAGTATTTGCTGGAGTATCGTCCGGTGGTGCTGTTGCAGCAGCTATAAAACTATCTAGCCAGGTCAACAATGCATTAATTGTAACTATTGTATCTGACCGTGGAGATCGTTACCTTTCTACAGGACTGTTCAGTTCCAAAAATACATAAATGCGTAGATTTATTCTACACCAACTACCTAGAAACCCAAAAACCTACATATCCATACTAATAGCAAGTTTCGTTGCTGTAGTAGTAGTTCACCTGTTCATAAGATCTGGTGACTATATGCAGTTATTATTTAAATCTTACTTTACTGATAATACATACCTAGGTTTTTTTGTAACTCCAATTATATTTGCAGCGATAGTATATATTGATAAGAGATACTTCAAATATGCTGGTGGTAGCGGCATTCCCCAGTTAATTGCAGCAACAGATTCACGTAATAAAGCAATTCGATCAATGATGCTATCCTTCAAAATAGCGGGAGTTAAAATTGTTTTTGTCGCTATCGCTATGCTGGGCGGTGCTTCGGTAAGCTTTGGCGGCCCCAGTGTCCATATTGGTGGCTCAATATTCTATAACTTTGCAAGCTTAATAAAACTAAAGCGCAAACTATTAATACACAGTGTTATAGCTATAGGAGGCAGTTTAGGACTTATAGTAGCATTTAATGCTCCTATTGCTGGATTATTGTTCGCTTATGAGGAGATAGGCCGGAAACTGAAAAAACAAGCATTAATATTAATAGCTATATGTTGTGGAGTTATTTATCTGTTATTTGATATGTACTTTTCAAGTGGATTCTATTTGGTTGACCTATCAAAACTTTCTTTTAAGTTAACACTTATATGGCAACTATTACCGGTAGCAATTTTGGGTGGCATTTTGGGTGGCATTTTTGCCAAAATAGCTTTATTTCTTATCACTAAATTTATGTTTGAAAAGACTATAAAGGTAATTATTTTGGCTACTCTAATGGGTCTTGTTGTGGCTTTATTGAATTATATTTCGAATACTCAAATCGCTGGCACTGGATACAGTGAAACAATAATGATTCTTGAGGGAAAGAGGCTGGGAATAGAGTTCATTATATTTAAATACCTGTCTACTTTGGCATCATTTTTGTCAACAATTGCTGGCGGATTATTTATGACTAGCATATCTATAGGGGCTGGGATTGGCTCTGAGATTTCTAATATATATCAACATATAAGCCCACAAGTAATAATAATTATGGCTATGGTTGCTTATCTTAGTGGAGTTATAAGGGCACCCCTTACGTCAGCATTTTTAGTTCTTGAGATGACAAATTCGCTCAATTTGCTATTGCCAGCGATTATTGTTGCATTTGTTTCAGATTGGACCTCTAAACAAATTTCAGAGCAACCTATATATGAGGCTATCGCTTATAACTACTTAATATTAACAAAAAAAAATAACTAAACTATAGGTTCACATTCTAGAACGGCTTAATCACTATGAGTATTATTATTGCCAATAAAATTAGCACAGGGAACTCATTAAACCAGCGATAAAAAACATCGGAACGGGTATTTTTATTTGACTTGAATACTTTGACCAAGTGTCCACAATAAAAATGATAAATTACTAGCAATGCCACTAGCAACAGTTTTGTTTGTAGCCAATATTGTTGAGAATAAGAATCCCAAGCATAATCCTCTAGCATCCAAATACCAAGCGTAGTGGCAACTACAAAACTAGGCATCATAATACCTTTATAAAGTTTACGCTCCATAACTTTGAAGCGCTCTATACTGATCTCATCATTTGCCATAGAGTGATAGACAAATAAGCGTGGTAAGTAAAATAAAGCAGCGAACCAAGTAATTACACTTACAACATGAAAAGCTTTCACCCACAACATAATAGCTCCAAGATAATTATGAACAATGTTACTAATTATTATACCTACAGAGTTTCAATCTAACATAATATACATGCTCATTATTTGTTGTTATACAGGCCTTTGAATTATCTAATATAGTAAAATATAGTTACATTAATAATAATCAAAGTTCACTTGAAACAATATCGAGAGATACCCTACAACTATAGTTCATTCTCAGATAAAGAAATTGTTTGTCGTTTTCTGGGCCAAGACGCATGGACGCTTCTAAACCAGCTAAGACAAAATAGAAATACGGGTAGAAGCGCTAGAATGTTGTTTGAAGTTCTGGGAGATATGTGGGTTATCAATAGGAACCCATACCTCCAGGAAGACTTGATTAATAATGAGCGTCGTTGTAGGCTTCTTATTGAGGCCCTATATTCTCGACTTGATTCAATAAAAAATAGATCAAAGAACAACGATAAGGTACATGAACTGCTTGAAAATGCTGAAAAAGCTGTTGGTGATTTCCAGGACTACTTGAATGGCTTTAATCAGAATAAAAGACGTATCAAAAAAGCATTATTAAAGGTTACAAATATTAACAACATTAGATTTGATGCGTTGTCTAGGTCCACCCACTCGACTGATGCAACTGATTGGAGGGTAGAGTATCCCGCAGTAGTTATCACTCCTGATTGTGAAACTGAAGTATCAAAAATTGTTAAAACCTGTATTCAGCTTGGGTTAACGATAATTCCGCGTGGTGGTGGTACTGGATATACAGGTGGCGTTGTTCCTCTATCCACCCAGACAGCTGTAATCAATACTGAGAAAATTAATTTTATTGAGTCAATAAATCATGACGGTGACGTTCATTCTGTAAATGTGGGTGCAGGAGTAGTTACAAAACGTGTTAGTGAGTTGGCTAATAACAATAATCTTGTATTTGCAGTAGACCCAACCTCACAAGATGCATGCACTATTGGTGGTAACGTAGCGATGAATGCTGGTGGCAAAAAGGCTCTACGTTGGGGCACTACAATTGACAACCTGCTATCATGGAAGATGGTAATGCCAGATGGAAACTGGCTACAGGTCAGACGACTTAACCACAGTTTAGACAAAATACAACTAAAAGAAACAGTAACTTTTGAACTTAATTACCTCAGACCTAATGCAAAGTCAATAATTAAAACAGAAACACTAAATATTAAATCAGAACAAATAAGAAAACACGGCCTCGGAAAAGATGTAACAAATAAATTCTTGAGTGGACTTCCAGGTATCCAAAAAGAAGGCTGTGACGGCATCATTACTTCTGCTGAATTTATTCTTCATGAGCCTTTAGAGTGTATAAATACTTTGTGTTTAGAATTTTTTGGCCATGACATGGATAATGCTGTTTCAGCTATAGTATCTGTTAAAGATAGTGTTGATGAAAATTTTGACGTCGACTTGATTGGAATGGAGCACCTCGATGCAAGATACATAAAAGCTGTTAACTATACAACTAAAGCCAACAAGCCTGAATTGCCTAGGATGGTTCTTTTGATTGATATAAGTGCAAATAACCAGTCTTCACTTGATGTACAAATTGAAAAAATTATCAAGATAACACATGACAGAGAGGGGGTATGTGCAGTAGCAAAGATATTCCAAAAGAGACAGATTTTCTGGAAAGATCGCGCTAACACTGCCGCGATAGCAAAGCACACTAACGCATTCAAAATAAATGAAGACGTAGTGATTCCTCTAAATAAGTTGGCAGAATACAGTGAAGGTATCGAGCGAATAAATATTCGTCTTTCAATTGAAAATAAGTTAGCAACTCTAGTCGCAGTAAAGGAGTATCTTCAAAGTGTAGCACCCAAATCAAGTCTAATAAAAATCAAACTAGAGAATACACTAGCCCTACTAAATGAGGTTTACTCAGAGTGGGAAAATATCATAGATAATTTAAACAAAAAATCAATATTCAAGTCTATACAGACTGGCAAGAATGTAATCTCATACAATAAATCGTTTGCCAGGCCGCTTGATAACTTATTGATGGGTGATCTTTTTGCTGATACTCGTGACAAAGCCCACTCGATTCACAAAGAATTTCGAGAAATCCGGATATTTGTTGCTATCCATATGCATGCAGGGGATGGAAATGTCCACACCAACATACCTGTACATTCCCACAACACAGTTATGCTTCATCAAGCAGAGAGAGTAGTTGACGAAGTAATGGCTCTTGCTCAAAAACTTGGGGGGGTTATCTCTGGTGAGCACGGTATTGGTTTAACAAAGTACCAGTACCTGTCAAGTGAATTAAAAAAAGACTTCGTTGAGTATAAAAATAAAATAGACCCTAATGGCCATTTCAATAAAGGCAAGCTTATGCCTGGTAGCGGTTTAGATAATGCTTTCACTCCATCGCTAAGGCTAGTACAACAGGAGGCCCTTATTCTTGAGAGTAGCGAAATAGGTGAAATTAATGACATGGTTAAGTCTTGCCTTCGCTGCGGAAAATGCAAGGATGTTTGTACAACTCACATCCCTGAAGCTAATCTATTGTATTCACCTAGAGACAAAATAATTGGCACTAACCTCATATCTGAGGCATTTTTGTATGAAGAACAAACTCGTCGCGGTATATCTCTTAATCACTTTGATGAATTTAACGATATTGCTGATCACTGTACAATTTGTCATCGCTGTGAAACCCCATGTCCAGTCAATATAGATTTCGGTGATGTCAGTATTAAGATGAAGAGCATACTAACAAAAGAAGACAAGCTACACAGTAATGTTGTTGCTAGACTGTCAATGGCATATCTCAATATGTCTAAACCATGGAAAGTTAAGATCACCAAAAAAATACTAATCGATTATGGATTTAAAGCTCAGAATATAGTCTCCAGAATTAGTAGACCTTTTTTTAAAAAACAACCAAATAAAACTGTAGGCAATCCAAGCTTTGGTACTGAACTAGTGACAATACTGAACAAACCATTGCCAACAAATACTGGGCTAAAACCTCTACGTGAATTGTTACAAATTAACGACTTTGGAAATGTTCCTATTGTTAGGCATCCACAAAAAGCTAAGTCCGATTCACCGAGTGTTTTTTATTTTCCTGGTTGCGGCTCAGAAAGGCTTTTCTCTCAAATCGCTCTAGCAACAATTGCACTACTTTACGAGCAAGGCATTAAAGTAGTTCTACCTCCGAGTTACTTATGTTGTGGGTATCCACAAACAGCGGCAGGCTTAGAAAAAAAAGGCAAAGAGATTTCAACAGAAAACCGTGTCCTATTTCATCGCATCGCAAATACCCTAAATTATTTAGATATCAAGCACGTAATAACCTCTTGTGGTACCTGTATTGATCAGCTTCATAATTATGAGCTAAGTGATATATTTAAAGACTGCAAGCTTGTTGATATTCATGAATACTTATTAGAGAACAATGTAAAGCTAGAGAATACGCAAGAACAATATCTATATCATGCCCCATGTCATGACCCCATAAAGAGTAAAAATTCAACACAGCTTATCAGTGAAATTATAGGTACAAATGTTATTCCTAATGACAGATGCTGTGGAGAGGCTGGTACATTCGGATTATCTCGTGCCGACATAGCAAAACAGGTTAAATATAAAAAAGAAGCCGAAATTAAAAAAGATTTGACAAAACTTAACGGCAAACCTAAGGCCAAGAAAGGTATACAAATTTTAACAACCTGCCCATCCTGTAAGCAGGGTTTATCTGGCTATAAATCTAGCACTGGAGTTGACCCTGTGTACCCGATTGAAATTATTGCTGAACAAAGACTAGGAAAAGACTGGGAAAAAGACTTCACATCTAACGTCAATATTGAGAAAGTACTACTTTAATAGTTGCCAATATTATTTTATTATGAAGTTATGATATAAATT
>Ga0207990_1000074_pt1 | contig 55577 bp, 56 predicted proteins | sample ETNtaG_8_FD_185780 | JGI IMG/M metagenome (GOLD analysis project Ga0207990, IMG submission 185780) | Marine microbial and viral communities from oxygen minimum zone, Eastern Pacific Ocean - ETNP201406SV75 (SPAdes) (version 2) | ecosystem: Environmental > Aquatic > Marine > Oceanic ...
ATATCTAGCGGCATAGTTGATGGCACAAAGGTTGATGTTATTTTAGATAGGAGACTTGCAATCGAAACTGCAGTAGCCACTCTCAAAGAAGATGAATGCCTGCTTATAGCCGGAAAGGGGCATGAGTCAGTACAACAGTTTAAAGATCGAGTAATTAATTTTAATGATATTGAAATTGCCCAAAATGCTGCAATCTGACACAAAAGAAATTTCCAATGTTCTAGAACTCATAGATGCCCCAGAGGAGCCAATAAAATTTGAAGGGATATGTATCGACTCACGCAAAGCAGTAAGTGGCAAATTATTCATAGCTCTTATTGGCGAAAACTTTGATGGGCATGACTTCGTAGATCAGGCCTATGAAAATGGTGCCACTGCTGCATTGGTCAGTATAAACGTAACAAGTAAAATCCCCACTATCTTGGTTAAAGATACTAAGATAGCTCTCGGTTTGATTGCTAGTTGGCACCTAAGCAACATTAATCCAACTGTTGTTGGTATTACTGGCAGTAATGGAAAAACCACTACAAAAAATTTGTTATCAAGCATACTTAATGTGAAGGCCCCAACACTTGCTACTAAGGGCAATCTAAACAATCATATTGGTGTGCCTCTTACAATTCTAGCCCTTAACAAAACCCATAAATACGCGGTAATTGAGATGGGGGCAAACCATCTAAAAGAAATCAAATACCTAAGAAGAATGGCCAAACCTAGTATTGCAATTGTTACAAACACTTCAAACGCCCATATTGGCGAATTTGGTGGAATTGACAATTTAATAAAAGCCAAGGGAGAAATTTACTCCGATTACAGCATAAACATAGTCAATATAAATACAAAATTCAAAGGCGAAATATCCTTCGGGGATGGTGGTGATATTTTTGCATCAGACATAGTTGGTAGGAGCTTTGTGTTAAACATTTATAACGAAAAAGTTTCTGTTTCATTGCAGTTACTCGGTAAGCATAATATTGAAAATTCATTAGCTGCTAGTGCATGCGCATACGCCTTGGGGGTTGATTTATCTACCATAAAGAGAGGCCTTGAAAGCACCACAACAGAACCCGGAAGGTTGGACCTTATCCAGGATAATAATATTACTATACTTGACGACACTTACAATGCTAGCCCAGAGTCCATTAAAGCGGCAATAGAGACTCTACTTGAATTTGAAGGGAATAAAGTAGTTGTACTTGGTTCAATGGCCGAGCTGGGAGACGAATCCAAAAAATTCCACGAAGAAATAGGTCGATTTGCAAAGAAAAGAATTGACTCTGTTTACACTTATGGCGACATGGCAACTAATTATAATGCTGACCATTTTGATAGTTTAACTAAGCTAGCTGAGCAGATATTAAACAAACACGCTAACGCCACTGTTCTGATAAAGGGGTCAAGAATGGTTGGCCTGGATTATCTAGTAAAGCTGTTAAAAAATAACAGATAATTACTTGACCTTTGGCATAAATATGGTGATAATTACGCGCTTTACAGTAAGCTGTGTCATTTACTTATTGCAGAATCTTATTGCGCTCGTAGCTCAACTGGATAGAGTACTCGGCTACGAACCGAGCGGTTGCAGGTTCGACTCCTGCCGAGCGCGCCAAATTTCTAGGCATTACTCAATTAACCATAAATATTCTGTTAGAATTACGTTGACATCCAAATAGTTAATAATGACCTATAAATGATGACATTGCCCAACATTCTAACAATCTCAAGAATTATCTTAATTCCAATCATTGTTATACTTTATTACTTCCAACCTTCCTATACAGCATCACCAATTTTTTCTTGGTTTAATTTTTCTCTAGTTGCTACCTATGCAGTTGTGAGTATTACTGACTATCTGGATGGATTTATAGCCAGAAGGATGGGCCTTACTTCAGAACTTGGGGCTTTTTTAGACCCAGTAGCTGACAAGCTTATGGTTTCAACTGCACTAATTCTTTTGGTTGATTTCTACCCTGTAAGCTCTCACTGGTATATAACATTATCTGCCATAATAATAATTACTCGCGAAATACTTGTTTCTGCCCTAAGGGAGTGGATGGGTACAATCGGGCTAAGGTCAAACATTAACGTCTCTTGGATTGGAAAAGTAAAAACATTTATGCAGATTTTTGCAATTTTATTTTTACTATACCAACAACCATTTTTTGGTTTACCTAGCTTTGAAATTGGGGTTGTGTTGTTGTTAACAGCGACATTTATGACCCTATGGTCTGGATTTATTTATTTTAGTGAAGGTGTAAAAACATTAAAGCTGTAATCACTATTTGTATGCTAAATACGCTTGACTCTTGGTAAAAAGACACTATAATTTCAGCTTTGTAGGCGGGAATAGCTCAGCTGGTAGAGCATCACGTTGCCAACGTGAATGTCGCGAGTTCGAATCTCGTTTCCCGCTCCAAACATTTTTGCATAAATGGCCTGTTTGAACAGGTTTTTTTGTTTAACTTATTGGCTGGGTAGCAAAGCGGTTATGCAGGGGCCTGCAAAGCCTTACAGACCGGTTCGACTCCGGTCCCAGCCTCCACACAGTTAATACCCAAGCTATTGCCAATTTTTTTCAACACCTCCCCCTAGCTCTGAAGCAAAAACATATACAACGAGGTCCCCGCAAAAATACTCATTAATGAGTTCCCTCTCCATAAATGGACCCCAACTGTCGTAGCAATTGCTGCCAACGTTTTCAAACTTGAAATGTTTGTAAAATCAACACCTTGTAATACATACAAAACAAGAATACTCATAATCATGGGTGGTGCATATTTTGCAATGTAGCTCATTAAGGGGTGTTTACTTTGTTTCTGAAAAATCACAAAAGGTAGCAATCTTGTTATAAATGTTGCAGCAGTCATAACCACGATAAATAAAATTAAATGCTCTGTATCAACCATAAGATTTACCCTTAAATGCTCTAATAGTTATTAGAGTCAAAATTGATAGCATGATAGACCCAACCAACATATGTTCTGAATAGAAATATAGTACAACTATTGATGACAGTGTTGCGATCACAAATGGCATAACTTCTCTTATATTTTTCCACTGCTCAATAACTAACACAATGAATAATGCTGTTAATGCAAAATCCATACCCTCAGTATTGAATTCAACTACACCCCCAAACCACGCCCCTAGTGTGCACCCAATTACCCAGTAACTTTGATTAACTAGTGTAATCACAAAGTAATAATTTTGCTCACTCACCTCATTCGGAGGGCGGATAGTGGTTACTAAAGAGTATGTTTCATCTGTTAGACCGAAAACAAGATATAGCTTTCTAAGGCCCCACTTACCATACTTCTCAAGTATAGATAGACCATAAAAGACATGCCTAAAATTTAACATAAATGTTGAGATGAACACTTCAGTTAATCCCGCCCCGGCAGACAAAAGTCCTATAGCCATGAATTGTGCTGAACCAGCAAAAATAAGTATCCCCATCAATGTGGCAAAATACCACTGATACCCTAAATCTTGAAATAGCACGCCGAATGTCATTCCCATTGGTATATATCCAAACATTATTGGAGTTGTTTCTTTAATAATATTTCGTATCATTTGTCTTTATATTCCCACAATTAAACTTCTACGTTCCATCAAAATTAAGTCACGCCAATGATTATTCATTTTGCCTAATTTTTCTCGCAAACCAACAACTATAAAGCCATTTTTTTTATGTATTGATAGGCTTGCCTTATTCTCTGGGAAAATACTGGCTTCCAGTGACCATATACCCTCTTCCTCAGAAGATTTGATTAATCCTTTCAATAAACTACTTCCGATGCCTGTACCCCTGTGCTGTTCGTCAACATAGATACTAACTTCAGCCCTGCCAACATATACACAACGACTAGAAATAGCTGAAAGAGCTGCCCAAGCAACTACATTATTCTCAATAACTGACACAAGACGACAAACACTCATTGTTGAGATGTCCCACTCATCCCAGTCATTAGCCTCCACCTGAAAGGTGGCGTGACCTGTGTCGATGCCTTGCTGATATATTGATTTTATTGAAGGAAAGTCAGCCCTAACCATACTGCGAATAAGCATTACCACTCCATATATTATTTGACAATATTATGACAGTTGATTAATTAGTCGTTGAAATTATAATTTAATAGATTGTATGTTTTATATATTAAGTTAATTATTAATACTATACTGTCTAATTACACTCTTTAAAAATAAGGGATCTGCAGGTTCTACATTTACCCTTGTCAAGTCTGGCATATATAGAACTTATAGCTTCACCCTTAGAGTTGAAGAAATTATCTTTACCGATGTCGTCAAAAAAGTTTACTTTTTCCATAAAATCATTCACAGTGGAATTAAAATTGACAAAGTACAGACTGCCTCCTAACTTCTTTAACCGATTCTGCTCAATGACTAAGGCGTCAACCCCTGTCAAATCAACAAAGTTTACGCCATCACAAACTACCAATATGTGATGAATGGTTTGGTTATCTATGATTGTAGATATTTGCTTCTGTATATGGTTAATAGAGCCAAAATATATAGACATATTAATCTTTATTATTTTGAGTTGTGGGCACTGAATTAGTGGCGAAGTTTTAATACTATGCATCTTCCTACTGCCGTCACTTGATTCGTTTGAGAAAGCTAGAGTTTGTACTTCTGGAGCTGAAGTCTTAGCAATAAATAACAATAGAGACAGCAGTACCCCTAGATATATCGCAAACTCCAAATCAATTAATAGAGTTGAAGCAAAGGTAACAAAAAATATAATGCTTTCAGATTTACTGTACTTGAAGGTTTTTTTTATATGCTCAGAGTCGATTAGGTTATATGCCACCAACAATATAATCCCAGCCATAGACGCTATCGGCAAATAAGCCATAAAAGGAGCAACCAGCAGAACAATAATAATTAAGATGAGTGCGGCCAATATTGCTGACAAAGGTGTCTTAGCTCCAGACTCATAATTCACCCCAGTTCTTGTGAACGAACCAGACGATGCATAGCTAGATAAAAAACTACCGACTATGTTTGACACGCCCTGACCTATAAATTCTTGGTTAGAATTAATTTTTTGATTTGACTTAGTAGCAACTGAACGACTAATTGATGACGCCTCAATAAGGCCAAGAAGAGCTACAGCAAAAGCCCCTGGTGCAATTTCTGTTAGCGAATGTATAGAAAAATCTGGAAGCGATAATGGAGGAATAAAGGCAGTAATATTACCAACCGTGCTTATGCTTGATGTAAATGACTCTAGGGTCCAGCCAACAACACTACCTACTAACAATCCAATAAATAGGTTCGGTAATTTAGGTTGATACCTCTTTATTAGTATTGCACTTATTATTGTGCTTATACCTATAAACAACAGAAATCCGTTGAACTCGCCAATCCCGAAATACAGCTCCTTCCAGATCTCAACAAAAGCAACACCTTTAGTAGTGGATATTCCTAATATATGTGTAATTTGGCTACTAGCAATTAAAAATGCTGCCCCCGTAGTAAACCCTATAACTACATTGTGAGATACAAAATTTACCAACACTCCAAACTTAGCTAAACCAAAAGCGAGTTGATATATTCCGGCCAGAAAGGTTAAAGTCAGGGCCATAGCTATATACTCTTCAGTCCCTGGTACCGCATGCTGGCTAATTGTTGCAAATACAACAATAGAAATAGCAGTAGTCGGGCCTGACACCAAATGGAATGATGAACCAAAAAGTGCTGCAACGATTGGAACAACCATAGCCGTATATAGCCCGTATTCTGGAGGCATCCCAGCTATCGTTGCAAAGGCTATGCCTTGCGGAAAAACCAGTACAGCCCCAGTCAATCCAGCAATAAAGTCTGCCTTTATGGTTTCCCATGTAGTGACTCTGAACCAGATAATAAAGGGGAAAATTTCAACTAACTTAGGCATCCTATCCTTAACTATATTTTTAAGAAAAAAGGATGCTGATTATACTCTAAATTAGAGTTTTATGATATATAAAATAGTATAGATTCAACTACTCTCATAATATGAAAAAAGTATTATTACTTAAGTGACTTTAGTCGCAAACGTAGTGCATTAAGTTTGATAAATCCGGCAGCATCTTTCTGGTTATAGGCGCCACCATCATCCTCAAATGTAGCTATTTTCTCACTAAACAAACTGTTATCAGATTTACGGCCAACAATTGACACGTTACCCTTGTAGAGTTTCAGGCGCACAACACCATTAACTACCTCTTGAGTTTGATTTATAGCGGCTTGCAGCATCTCGCGTTCTGGTGCAAACCAAAAACCGTTATATATCATCTCAGCGTACTTAGGCATAAGCTCATCCTTGAGGTGTGCGGCCTCCCTGTCAAGAGTAAGCGACTCCATTGCTCGGTGAGCTTTCAGCATGACAGTACCAGCAGGGGTTTCATAGCATCCACGAGACTTCATTCCAACGAAACGATTTTCAACAATATCGTCTCTACCGATTCCGTGTCCACCAGCACGTTTATTTAGGTCCTCCATTACACTAGCTGGGCTCATTGACTTACCATTAATCGCTACTATATCGCCTCTCTCAAAAGTAATCTCAACATACTCTGCTTTGTTAGGTGCATTTTCAGGAGAGACAGTCCAAAGCCACATATCCTCTTCGGGCTCGTTCCAAGGGTCTTCTAATACATCTCCCTCATATGAAATATGTAATAAATTTGCATCCATAGAGTAGGGGGATTTTTTTGATTGCTTCTTATGGTCAATCTCTATTCCATTCTCCTGAGCATAATTCATCAAACTTTCTCGAGAAGACAGGTCCCATTCACGCCATGGAGCTATAACCTGAATGTCAGCGTTAAGGGCATATGCATTAAGCTCGAATCTAACCTGATCATTACCTTTACCGGTCGCGCCATGAGATATAGCATCTGCCCCAACCTCTTCAGCTATCTCAACTAAGCGCTTAGATATCAAAGGGCGCGCAATGGATGTTCCTAATAGATACTCACCCTCATAAATGGTATTAGCACGCAACATAGGGAAAACGAAGTCTCTTGCAAACTCCTCTCGCAAGTCTTCAATATATATTTCCTTAACCCCTGCAGCAACAGCCTTAGCGCGAGCAGGCTCAACCTCCTCGCCCTGCCCAATATTAGCAGTAAAAGTCACAACTTCACACTTATAAGTGTCCTGCAACCATTTAACTATAATGCTTGTGTCTAAACCGCCAGAGTAGGCCAATACAACTTTATTCATTTTTAACTTCCGAAATTGAATGTCCTTGTTAATAATTTTTCAGATCGCTGATTTAATACATCAACGGTCCACTCGCCAATCCAAGTATGCCACAAATTTTTTGAAGACCATACTCTCCAGCGCTGCCCTTTGATTTCAAAACTAACTTCCGCCATGACCTTGTTTTTATAAGTCCAACGGTGAGTAATTATGTCGCCAGTTAGATTGCGTATATTGGTAAAGAAGTAGATTTTACCTAAAGAATCATCGGCATCTACAACGATATCAACCGGCTCCCTGTTATCTATTGCCTTAGCAAAAACTGCTTTCGAAATATTTTCATGGGGCCATTCTGCTCTTGCAGAGCTTAACATGAGGCCTATTAATAATATTTTAATAATATATTTCATTAATTAGCCCACTCTATAACGTGAAGGTAGGTCTCATTATCACTAATATCTGCATCTGAAAAGGTTCTGCCGCGAACCGAAATCCCAGCCATATGAACTGAATTTGTATCCCCACTAATCAATGGATGCCAATCGAAAAGACTCTCCTCTTGATGTAGAAGCCTATATGCACAAGTACTAGGAAGCCAGTTGAATTTGTTTCCCCAGTTAGGGTGAATACTCAAACAGTCAGGAACGTATTCCTGACGTGATTCGTAGTGCGGGCATTTACAAGTGTCGTCATCAAGATATCTACAAGCCACATCTGTAAAGAATATCTCTTCAGTATCTTGGTCCTCAAATTTATGTAAACAGCAACGTCCGCAACCATCACATAAAGCCTCCCACTGCTCTTTAGTCATTTGCCCCAAGGGCAATGTTTCCCAAAAATTAGAGCCCTCTTTTGCGCTAGTCATTATGTCAATTAATGTTTTGCATCAAAATTAATAATATCTGTCGGCCTCTGTTATCTCCCTTTTGAGCTGAAGATCTGGCCCAGTACAAAGCCTTATTCAGGTTTGCCTCAACCCCTTTGCCATTCATATACATAATTGCTAGGCTGTTTTGTGACTTTGTTAGTCCGAGTATGGCTGCCTCTTGCATCAACTTAAATGCCTTTCTGTCGTCCTTGTGCACCAATGCCCCTACAGTAAACAAAGTACTCAGATTATGTAACGCAATAGGGTTACCCTGCTTCGCTCGTAGAACTAACCTCTCAAGATTTGTCATTTCCTGTGAATTACTGTTCAAGGAATTTGCTATCTCCTCTTGGTTAGGTATAAAGACTGAATTTTTATCAATAAATAGTGGTTTAGCAACTTTTTCTGGCTCCATAAGAGCTCCCATAAGGGACTGCTGTATGCTACTCGTTAATGATTGCTGGTCATCATTGATAGGCATGGTTGTGTTTATTTCGGTATCTGTATTACTTGAGATTTCTTGCATAGAAGTGGTCTCGTCTATTAAATTTTTCTCTTTATCGGCAGTAATTTCTGATAACACCTGTTGTGCAGCAGAATGTTCGTTTTCAGCAGCCCTTATGAGATACATTAGCGATAAATCTTCGCTCTTCTCAGTAATATCACCACTATTAAAGATTTTGTACAGTTGATATTGAGCTTCTGAGTTTTCTTGGTCAGCTGACTGCTGGTACCAAAATATTGCCTGCTCTGGGTCAACCTCAATGCCCTGTCCTAATTGGTATCTAAGAGCCAATGAATACTGAGCTAGTACGTGCCCACCCTTTGAAGCCTCTAATAATAACTCAACTGCCCTTGGGTAGTTTTGCTCTATGCCTTCCCCACGCAAGAATCTAAGTGCCAATGAGTACTGCGCATTTATGTGACCTTTGCTAGCTGCATCATTAAAAAGTTCAATTGCTTTTGCTGTATTCTTCTCAACACCTCTGCCGTTTAAATACAGAGTTGCAAGATTATACTGCGCCTCTGTATGACCATTACCTGCTGCCTCATGATACCAATAATTTGCAGCATCAATATCGGGTGCGACCTTGGAACTCTTGCGATATATAACGCCACTCAAGAATTGAGCTTCAGCATCTCCCTTTTCTGCAGCAGTAAGTGCCCAATGTAGAGCCTTAAAATCATCCTGCTTAATAAGGTAACCTCGTCTGTATAGTGCTGCGAGGTACGACTGGGCAGGAATGAACCCTTGCTCGGCCAGTTGTTTATAGATTTCGATAGCCTTGTCTCCGGCATTAACCTTTTCAAAGGATCTTGCTAAGTCGAATTGCATCTGAAAGTTGGATTGCGCCTCTTGTTCGGTTATTTCATTTTCATGATCTTTCTGTGTTTTTATATCCTCAACTATCTTTTTACGTAATTCATCTAGTGATAATTGTGCCTTTTCATGACCTGATTCAGCCGCAATTTCATACCAGTAAATGGATTTACTATAGTCAACCTCAGTCCCCTCACCAAGTCGCAACATTTCGGCTAAATTAAATTGAGCGGTCGGATTGTTTTGCTTTGCTGACTTTTCATACCAACCAAGAGCTTCATCAAATTTACCTGCACGTTGATAATACTCAGCCAAATAAAACTGAGCCTCCTGGCTTGACTCGCTGACTGCCTTGAGGTACCAATTTTCTGCCGCCTCTAGGCTCTTTTCTACACCTATACCTGACTCATTAAGTTTAGCCAGAATGAGTTGTGCTTGTGGGTACCCAAGTAGTCCAGCCTTCTCGTACCAATAGTAAGCCTTTTCGTTGTCAACGTCTCCCCCCTCGCCTCTCCTATACATTACTGCAAGATTATACTGAGCAGCAATGAATTCTTGTTCTGCGGCACTCTCATACCAGGCTCTAGCTTTATTAAAGTCAATATCTACACCTATTCCATGATAGTACCCATTTGCAACATTAAACTGGGCGCTAGCATAGCCCTGCTCAGCAACCTGTGAGTACCAATAAAATGCCAACTTAGTGTCTTCCTTAACGTTTATTCCGTCATGGTACATATTGGCAAGACTAAATTGTGCTCTAGGGTCTCCACTTTTAGCCAATTTTTCTAGCTTTGCGAGTAGCTGTTCTGGTGAAAGTGTTGGAGATAATTGTGCCTCGCTTGAGTTTTCCCAGTTGGTCTTCTGCTTAACTGTTTCGTGACCATCCTTCGGTTGCAGTATTTGCAATGCTTGAGCATTAAAAGCACATAATAATGCCAAATAAATTATCTTTTTCATTTGCTAGTTGAGCTCTTTATTGTACAAAGTAAAGTTATCATATCTTATTTTAGTATCTAGTTAAAGTAATTGGTGTAATAATCGATCTATACCAATGGCGACCCCAGAGCATTGGGGCATTCTATCCCTTATCTGCTCAATAAAATCGATATCAGATTCATTATATTTTTTGCTTAACTCTGCTCTCTTGTTGTTTTCTCTAGTGAAGCGCTGGCGATAAATGTCTGCATCCTGCAGTTCGTCATAACCATTCGCAACCTCTATTCCGTTTATATACAACTCAAACCTATGAGCAATACCCATATCTGTCTTAGCAAGTGCACACTGCTCTTCTGGGTAGTCGTATACAAAGCATATAGGTATATTCTTTAGTTTTGGCTCAATCAGATGAGCAAATAATAGCATTTGTAGATCTTCAACCCATTCAAAGTTAGCACTAATGCCCAATCCGACAGATATTTTTTTTAGTTCTATAAAGTCTGTATTCAGAATATCTATATTGCCATAAGTATTGAATGCCTGAGCATAAGAAAGCTTCACAAATTCTTGCTTTATTCCAACAACAGAAAGTAAACCTACAATATCGTTCATAAGATCATGAATATCAAAACCAGTACGATAATACTCAAGCATTGTAAACTCATTGAAATTGCGCTCGCCATACTCATTGTCCCGGAATACTTGACATATTTGATAAATATCTCCACTACCATTGGACAATAGTTTTTTCATTTCTAGTTCTGGTGACGTGTGCAGATATTTGATAGTTTTTGCTTCAATATCAGTATTTATAGTGCTAGATATACTGTCAATATATACGTCAGTTGTTGGTGAGTTAAGTAGTGACGGTGTTTGCACTTCGAGCAAACCTTGAGTATCAAAAAAACTTCTAATACTTTTGATTAATTGGTGCCTTTTAATTAGGTATGACTTATCTAGCATAGCTTAACTAATATAATAATTAATACGGAAAATATTCAAATAGGGCTTATAACAAAATATGTCGACTTAGTATAATTCAAACGACTAAATGACCAGCTTTGTACTAATTAAGCTCTACCTGTGTATTCGTTTGTACGTGTATCAACCTTAACCTTCTCACCGATACTAATAAATAATGGCACCTGAACAACTACACCGGTATTTAGTGTGGCTGGCTTGCCTCCAGTTCCAGCTGTATCACCTTTAAGGCCTGGATCTGTATCGACAACTTCTAAAATAACATGGTTAGCAGGGGTAACAGATATAGGGTTGTCATTCCACAGTGTCACCACACAGTTGTCTTGCTCTACAAGATAATTTATAGCCTCTGAAATAGCAGTAGCATCTAGAGCATACTGCTCAAAAGAGTCGGGATCCATGAAGTGCCACCACTCTCCGTCAGAATATAAGTATTGCATATCTAACTCCATTACATCGGCTCCTACCAAAGACTCACCGGATTTGAATGTTTTTTCGAGTGTCTTGCCAGTAATTAAGTCTTTAAACTTTACCCTGTTGAATGCTTGGCCTTTGCCGGGCTTTACTATTTCATTGTTTACTATAGAACACGGATTGCCATCTAGAATTAATTTCAGGCCATTTTTAAATTGGTTAGTTGAGTAATTTGCCATTTGAATATTTTACTAAATTGCTAGTATTAAAAAGTATTGTGTGTAAAATTTATTAACCTATATTTTACTCAAATTATTACAGCTATTCATGAACATACACGAATATCAAGCCAAAGAAATATTTAGACAATTTAATATCCAAACTCCTAGCGCTATTCTTATTAATAATAATAGTGAAGTGACACATGCATGTGAATCACTTGGCGGCAATATTTGGGTAGTAAAAGCTCAAGTCCATGCAGGAGGAAGAGGTAAAGGTGGTGGAGTTATTTTGTGCAAGAATATTGATGAAGTTAAAGAAGCATGTATTAAGTTACTAGGGTCACAACTAGTGACACCACAAACAGACTCAAAAGGTCTGCCAGTAAAGCAGTTACTAATTGAGGGTGGACAGAATATTGTTAGGGAACTGTATTTAGGCTTGTTAGTTGACAGGCAAACTCAAAAAATTACCATTCTTGCTTCTACAGAGGGTGGCATGGATATTGAGAAGGTGGCAAAAGAAACCCCAGAAAAGATTATTAAATTTGGTGTCGATCCTCTGGGAACTTTATCTGTTAAAGATTGTGAATCAATTGCGATAGACCTAGGTCTTGATGGCGAATTAATGTCTCAATTCACTCAAGCACTGATTGGACTTTATGAAATATTTATAACTAAAGATGTGAGCCTTATAGAAATAAACCCGCTCATCACTACCTTGGAAGATAAATTATTGGCCCTAGATGGAAAAATCGATTTTGATGATAACGCATTGTATAGGCACGAAGATATTCTAGCTCTACGCGATACCTCTCAAGAAGAGGAAAAGGAAATACTGGCAAGTGAACACCAGTTGAACTATATATCGCTAGACGGAACAATCGGCTGTATGGTAAATGGGGCTGGCCTAGCTATGGCAACTATGGACCTGATAGATCATCATGGGGGTTCACCCGCAAACTTTTTAGATGTTGGAGGCGGCACTACAGCTGAACGTGTAGCTATGGCATTTGAACTTATACAAACAGAGGCCAATGTCAAGGGCATCTTAGTAAATATTTTTGGTGGCATAGTGCGTTGTGATTTAATAGCAGAAGGCATATTGCAAGCGATTGAAAAGGTCGGCATAAGTTTACCAATAGTGGTCCGACTGGAGGGTACTAATGCGCCTGTCGGGTTACAGCTATTAGATGAGTCTGAATATAGTATTCATACCGAAGCCGATCTAACAAATGCAGCTATGAAAATTGTGGAGCTAACTCAATGAGCGTTTTAATTAATAAAAATACAAAAGTTATAACTCAAGGATTTACTGGAAGACAGGGAACCTTTCATTCACAACAATCTATCGATTACGGAACACAATTCGTTGGTGGGGTAACTCCTGGCAAGGGAGGCCAAACTCACCTAGAACTGCCAGTATTTAATAGTGTCAAGGAGGCAATGACTGAGGTTGGTGCGGATGCTACAATGATCTATGTTCCACCAAAATTTGCCTACGCATCAGTTGTCGAGGCTATTGAGGCAGAAATAGCTGTTATAGCTTGTATAACTGAAGGTATGCCAGTACAAGATATGCTTAAAATTAAAGCTATATTGAAGGGCTCTAATTCAACACTAATTGGCCCTAATTGCCCTGGAGTTATCACCCCAGATGAGTGCAAACTTGGAATTATGCCTGGCAATATCCATCGTCAGGGAAGTGTAGGGGTTGTCTCTCGCTCAGGAACCCTTACATATGAAGCGGTACACCAAACAACACTTGCCAATCTTGGCCAGAGCACCTGTATAGGTATTGGTGGTGACCCAATCCAAGGAATGAACTTTATAGACTGCCTTAAATTGTTTGAAGCGGACGAGCAAACCAAATCAATCATTATGGTTGGAGAGATTGGTGGCAGTGCTGAAGAGGAGGCTGCAGAATACATAAAATCTAATGTATCCAAGCCTGTGGTTTCTTATATTGCCGGATTAACCGCGCCAAAAGGTAAACGCATGGGACACGCTGGGGCTGTTATTAGTGGTGGTAGTGGTGGTGCACAAGATAAAATTGCCACATTAGAGCGCTGCGGTGTAAGTGTCTCGCCAACCCCTGCAATGATGGGGCAAACCTTAATTGAGGTTTTACAAAACTAGTCGCAACCTTTAAGGCACCATAGATCAGTTCTTAAGGCAGAGCGATAATAGCCAGTTCATCAATAAAATCAACAATACTTAGGTAGGTGCCTCGATTTTCTAGGCACATATCCTTTGTAGCAGTTTGTCACACAACATAATATTGCCTTAGTTACAATTTCTAAACTGAAGTATGATTAAAATACTTAGCGGAATAAAATCTAAGCAAAGGAGCTGTTAGTATATTCATATGAGAATACTTTTATATTAATTATTTCTTAAAATAAGTTGGGAGTTTGGTGAAATTATGACAACTATACGAAATAGATTTGTTGCTGTTGCATCGATGTTTGTACTTAATGGCTCTGTATTTGGTATTTGGGCTTCGCGCATTCCAGCTATCTCAAGTAGTCACGATTTGTCGCCAGGCTCATTTGGTATTTTACTTTTTTTATCGGCAGTGGCAGCTATTACTGCATTCTCTGTGTTTGGTAGGGCTGCTGACTATTATGGTGCATCAGTAATTACTAAGCGTGCCAGTTTATTTAATTCTATAATTCTTGTTTTGATTGCTTTTGCGCCCTCTGTATGGGTTCTTGCAGTAACGCTAATTTTCTTTGGGATAATTCATGGGGGCATGGATGTATCAATGAATTCATGGGCTGCGGAAGTAGAGCGCACAAATAAGCGTCCTCTTATGTCATCCTTTCATGCAATGTGGAGTCTTGGCGCAGGAATCGGTGCGGGCTCAGGTTTTTTGCTAGCTACCTACAGCGTCAGTGTTCCAATGCATTTTACAATTAGCTCAATTGTAATATTAGTTTTTACCTTAAGTATAGTTGCGATACCTTATCAACCTGTACAGAACATTCAACATAAAAATAAGCCGATATATATATTACCAAAAGGGCCCTTACTGGTTGTTACTATTGTTGCATTTTGCGCTTCCCTGAGTGAAGGTGCTGTAGCAGACTGGAGCGCAATATTTCTTGTAAGCGTTTCCAGCGCTAGCGATGGTAATGCTGCATTGGGGTATACAGTGTTTTCTTTTTGCATGCTTATTATGAGACTAGCTGGAGATAAAGTTGTTATAAAGTTTGGCCCCTCAAGGACTGCGCGATATTCTGGCCTAGTTGCAATGACTGGCTCTGTAATTTTAGCTATATTCGAGACTTTCATACCTATCCTAATTGGCTTCGGTTTGATCGGACTGGGTATCGCAGTAATTATACCTCTAGCTTTTTCTCGCGCAGCAAATGACAAGAACATGTCTCAAGGGGCTGCAATCGCTAGTGTTGCCACTCTTGGCTATGGTGGAATGCTTATAGGTCCACTGCTTATTGGTTTTATTGCAGAAGCCACATCGATCAAAACCAGCTTCCTAATCTTTCCGATACTAGCACTCCTAATTATCGTCCTTTCAAAACATCTCTCAATAAAGTCTCAATAGTTTTTCTCTAGTAGCATAGCATCACCATAACTAAAAAAACGATACTCTTTATTTATAGCGTGCCTATAAGCCTTAATCATTTTGTCATGCCCAATGAATGCACTCACCAGCATCAGTAATGAGGATTTCGGTAGATGGAAATTAGTCACCATCATATCTACAATCTTAAATTCAAATCCAGGGTAAATAAATATATCTGTCTCCTCTCTACAAGCCATTAACTTTCCACTAATAGCTGCAGACTCTAGGCTACGTACTGATGTTGTACCTATAGCAATAATGCGACCTCCATTTGCCTTGGTTTGATTAATCTTATCAACCGTATTTTGATTAATTTCAAAGTACTCGCTATGCATTACGTGGTCCTTTATTTGTTCAGTTTTAACAGGTTGAAAAGTTCCGGCACCAACATGAAGAGTAACAAAACAATGTTCGATTCCTTTAGCACTAAGCTCATCTAGTAGAGTATTGTCGAAATGCAGACCAGCTGTTGGAGCGGCAACCGCTCCATCTTTTGCCGCATAAACTGTTTGGTATCTACTCTCATCTTTCATATTATCGGGCCTGTCAATATATGGCGGTAATGGGACATGGCCAACACAATCCAATAACTCTTTTATAGACTCGGTTTCAAACTCTAAAGTATAAAAGCTGTCATCTTTTGACAAGACCTTTACATTGACACCATTCTCTAGCTCGATAGAGCTGTCCACCTTTGGGGCTATACTAGCCCTTATCATCGCTATCGCTTTGTTATCTTTAAGGACACGTTCAACCATAATCTCAACCCTTCCTCCGGTATCTTTGTGGGCAAATAAACGTGCTGGTATTACCCTAGTGTTGTTCAAAACCAACAAATCATTAGGTTGTATAAAATTCGCTATTTGATTAAATTGTGCATCTATAATAGTAGAACGTGGTACTAAAAGTCGTGAATCTGTACGATTGTTAGTTGGTGTTTGCGCTATAAGTGACTTCGGCAAGTCGAAGTCGAAATCATTCAACCTCATGCTGAGAAAAATATTCCAAAACCTGAAAAGACGCAGTAACTATTGCTCTTGGTGTTATGGTCGCACCTGTAAAAGAATCGAAAACTCCTCCGTCACGCTTGACCTTCCATTGAGAGGGAATTGGATATGAAAGTGATAGGCCAGTAAATTGCTCAATCCAGTTAGACTTTCTTGTATCTATTTTGTCGCCCAGACCAGGAGTCTCTTTGTGAGCTATGACCCTTACGCCTAAGAGATTGTTGCCCTTATCTACACCTGTCAATAACTTTATATCGCCATTATAGCCATTAGGGTAGGTATGCTCTATGAGATAGGCGAACGTTTCATTATTATTCTTAGCAGGATAAATGATTACATCTTGATCGAGACCGTGAAGGTTTATATGTTTTGAGAATTTGTCTTGCAAAATATCGTTATCATAGCTATCTACAAGCTCCCCTAGTCTCTTTATCAGTAACTGTTCCTCGTTATATCTTATCTGTTCTTTTGTTGATTCTTGGGTCAATGATACAAAAAACACACTAATCGCAGTGAACCCTAGAAGTAATAGCCCTGCTCTCATGATTGAACGATAAATCATTTTCCAAATGCCCTAGGTTTTGTATAGCTATCTATCAAAGGGACGGCGATATTCATTAATAGAACTGCGAATGCAACTCCGTCTGGATATCCTCCAAAAACCCTAATAATTACAACCAACAGACCAATCAGAAAGCCATAGATTAATCGCCCATTTGGGGTTGTGCTTGATGAGACTGGGTCAGTTGCTATGAAAAATGCACCCAACATGGTGGCACCTAACATCAAATGAAGGTGAGGAGACAGGTAAACCTTGTCATCAATTAAATACAAAAATGTGGCTGTAAGGAATACACCAGAAATAAACGCTACAGGTATCTGCCAAAAAATAATTCTTCTAATCAGAAGGTATAGTCCTCCCACCAAAAACCCTATATTGATTAAAGTCTGGCTCGCCGAATTCAGATCAATATCTATTAACTTACTACCCAAAGATATCTGGGTTTTAACTTCATCCAACTTTGTTGCCCCGGTAAGAGTGTCGACTGATGATAAATTAAAGACTGTATCGATGCTAACTCCAAAACTTAAAAAGTCACTCGCCCAAGTTGTCATTTGTAGTGGATATGAAATCAATAAAAATGCATACCCCAACATTGCCGGATTAAATGGATTATTACCTAGACCGCCATATATCTGCTTACCAAAAATTATGGCGAATGATACCCCCACCACTATGACCCACCATGGCGCTATACTTGGAATGGAGACAGCCAATAGAATCGCTGTAAGTACGGCTGAACCGTCACTTATTGCAGGACTTATAGGCATGTTTCTTAGTCTTAAGAAGGCAGACTCTGCAGCCAAAGCAGTAACAACACCTAACACTATTTGCATTAATACACCCCAACCAAAAAAATAAAACGAGGCACCAACGCCCAATACCAGGGAATATATGACCTGTCGCATTATCTGATTAGTGTTCAGTGTATTGCTATGCATCGATATTATTTTTTTTGTTTTTGTTTACTCTCTCAATAGCTGCAGATATTTTATCTTTTTGAGATTTTTCCTTTGCCATTTTTTCTTTGATTGCTTTCTTTTTAGCTTCCATCATCTCGGCACGTTCGATCTTGTTGCGCTCTAAACGGTACTCTCTATATTCAAACCTTTCTCTAGCTATATCAGTCTTCCTTTGTTCTTCTATTTTCTTAAAATGTAGTGCCTTAGCGAAAGAATAATAATTTACAAGAGGTATATGACTAGGGCATACATAAGAACAACAAGCGCACTCAATGCAGTCTAATAAATTATATTCTACAGCCTTATCTGTGTTCTCACTCTTTGAGTACCAATAAAGCTGCTGTGGCAATAATTCTACTGGACAGACCTGGTTACAGGTGCCGCAACGTATGCACTCTTTTGGTGCTTCCTTTTGAACCTTGTTATTGACAAAAATACAATTACTTATTTTACCGATTGGTAAGTCTGTAGTCTCAACGTCAATACCCATCATCATTCCACCCATGCGTATAGAGTGATTACCGTTATTAGGTTTAGACTTGGAAACTATATGTTCAAAAGATGAGCCCAACCTTACCTCATAATTGCTCGGCATGGATACCCCATCGCCTGTCACTGTAACAATCCTTGAGACCAAAGCTTTGCCCTCTATGACCGCATCAAATATGGACTTAACTGTGGCTATATTTTGACAAATAACGCCCTCGTCAATGGCAAAACCTCCTGAAGGTATTTCGATATTGAGTAGCCCCTTGATTAACATTTTTTCTGACCCAGAAGTAAACTTAGTTGGTACATACTCTATGCTAATTTTGTCATTATAGTTATACAAAAGTAGAGAATTAAAGGCCTCAGGCTTGTCATTTTCAACAGCAATAATTGCACGCTCTGCTCCGCAGATATGAAGCATAATTTCAACACCACGAATAATCTCTCTTGGGTAATTTTGCATTAATGCATCATCACACATTATTCCTGGTTCACACTCAGTACCGTTAACTATCAGGGTATTACAGTTTTGCGCTAAACCCAATTTGAGGTGTGTTGGGAAGCCAGCACCGCCCATCCCAACAATGCCAGCTCTGTGGATTAATTCAATCAATGAGTTCGGGTCACTTTGTAGGAAGTCTTTATTTGTTATATTACCTTCTACCCACTCATCTTTACCGTCAGACTCGATAGTAATGCACTGAGTATTTAGGCCTGACTTGTGAGGGATAGGTTGCTCATCTATGGAAATGACATGGCCAGAAATTGTAGCATGTATTGGTACAGAGTTTATATCTTCGTTGTCAGCTATTAGTTGTCCAGTCAGTACACGATCCCCAACACTTACACAGGGTATAGCTTTCTCTGTCATTCTTTCATTAAGAGGTAGTACCACTTTATCTGGAAGTGCTGCCTGGTAAAGTCTAATTGACTTGACTGGGTACGGGTTAGGAATAAATATCCCTCCTTTATGTGTCCCACTAAGCATTCACAACCTCAGAAATATTGGGAACAAAGTTACGCATCGTAGGTTTAACCTCAACCATATCAATGCAATCTACTGGGCATACTGGGAGACACAAATCGCACCCTGTACATTCATCAGCAATAACAGATGTCATCACCTTAGTTGAACCAACGAATGCATCTACTGGACATGCCTGAATGCAAAGAGTACAGCCTATACAGACCTCTTCGTCAACTACAGCTACACGCTTTGGTTTTGTTTCGCCGTGCTCTGAATTTAACTCCATTGTTTCAATATTCAAAAGATCAGCTAGAGCATCAACACCGTCTTGTCCTCCTGGGGGGCATTGATTAATTTGTGCTTCCCCACTAGCTATCGCTTCTGCGTATGGCCTACAACCGGGGTAGTCACACTGAGCGCACTGTGTTTGTGGCAGGATCGCATCAATCTGTTCGACCAGCGGGTTTCCACTAACCTTAAATTTAATAGCTGCATAACCTAAAATCAAGCCAAGTAATAGTGCCAGTGATGAGAAAATAAATACTGAATCTAGCACTACTTAAGCCAGCCCGATAAAGCCCATAAATGCCATCGACATTAATCCTGCAGTTATAAGCGCGATAGGTACTCCCTGGAAGATGGTTGGAACATTGGCGGACTCAATCCTTTCACGGATTGCAGAAAACAATACCAGAACAAATGAAAAGCCAATAGCAGCACCAAAGCCATACACGCCAGAGGCAAGAAAACCATTGGCCTGTCCGACATTTAATAATGCCACACCCAATACAGCACAATTTGTAGTGATGAGTGGCAGGAATACTCCCAATGATTGGTGCAATACTGGAGAGGTTTTATGTACTACCAACTCTGTAAATCCAACTACAGCTGCGATGGCGACAATGAAGGCGATGGTTCTTAAATACTCTAACTCAAAGGGAATCAAAATATAAGTATTAATCAGATAGCTGGATATGCTTGCCAGGGTTAGTACAAAGGTTGTAGCGAATCCCATTCCAATTGCTGTGTCAATATTTTTTGACACCCCCATGAATGGACACAGACCTAAGAATTTAACTAAAACAAAGTTATTTACTAGTATAGTACTAACTAAAATTAAGACATATTCATTCAACATTACATTGATGATTTTAACCTATATTTAGTTAGTATTTAAGTCATACAATTTTGCTAAATTACTATTTCTTGTTTGCCTATACTTTATAAACAAGGAATCGTTAATATTAGCTACGTTACTCTTATACAGGACTAGCTATTTTCTGTACACTTTGATGCTCGCGTTTTAGAGACCTAGTATGTATACCGCACTCCCCTCCACACTTACTAGAGCCAACCCATCTACCGCTACGCTCGTCGCCAGTTGCTATAGCAGTACAAGGTGTGCATCCTAAAGACCTATAACCATATTTGTATAATTCATTAACCCTTACATCATTCATCGCTAGATATTGCCAAATCTCCCTCTCCTCCCAGATTAATATAGGGTTTAACTTTGTTAGGTCTGTATCTCTTAGCTCAATTTCACGATAATCTGTCCTAGTCCTACCTTCAGTACAACGAAGCCCTGTAACCCAACATTCTGACTGGAAATACTCTAAAGCTTCCCTAGTAGGTTCAACCTTGAATATTTCACAACACTGGTCTGGGTCGGTTTCGTAAAGACTATCTACCTTGCTGTCACTTTGAAAAATTTTAGTTTCAGGGTAGCGTTCCACAAAATATTGCATATATTGTTTCGTTTCTGTCGGCTTGTAGGGTGTAGTCACAATAAAACCCTTAATGTCGGAAGAGACTTGTTTTGCTAAATCCCAAACAACACAAGAATCCTTACCTAGGCTGTTTGCAACTATCAAGTTGTCCCCATATTCATTATATGCATCACTTATTAAATCCAAAGAGCGCTCAATTTTTTGATTCAATGTCAACCCATTGACCAATCTAAATACGTCCTCACTGGTAGTTATGTTTTGTTCTTTCATTTTTTCCTTTATTTGTTATTAATAATAATAATATTTCACTATATAAGAAGTTTCAAGCCTTCACCTTCGCGACCCTACCAAATGAAACACGGTTCCACATTCTTTCATGTCCATAATACAAAAACATTTTTGTAAACACCTCTATACCTGCAATGGCACCTGCCCATGTCAATTTACCTGTAATATACCAAGATATTATAAAAGTATCCGTAGTTGCAATTACCCTCCAAGAGGTTGTCTTTAATGCCGTTCTATATGACTTCTCAAACATAATTATTTACCCAACCTTGTGCTGTTCAATTAGCCCGGAGTTATTCTCTGCAGCCTGATAACATACACTGAAGTCAATCGCATAGTCTTCGTTGTATTGCCTGTACTCTGGCAATAATTCATAAGAATCAATTCCAGACCTGAAGATAAATTGCAAATGATCAATATGAACGTTAAGGGCTCGAATTTCTCCTTGATAGCCTAGCCTTTTCCTTAGTAATTTAACTTGCGAATAGCTTCTACCATCATCGAAATTATTAAAATCAAATGCAACCAATGGGGCCTGCTTAAGTGTTACAGAGAGGGACTCAATATCGTCACTTGGACGAACAAGAATTCCATTAATTTCGCTTGAAGTTACTTCTTTTTCTAATAGCCATTGTTCAATATGAAGTAATTTATATGTTTTTTCTTTAGTATTAAGCATACACAGCCTCCTTAAATAATTTGATTCCGATTCTATTAAATAATTGATTAAAGTTTTCGCCTTGTTGTTTATTATTTAGATAAACATTCACTATCTTCTCTACAGCATCCACAACATCAACAGATGCAATAGCTCTACCCAATTTCTTGCCTAATTTAGTGTTATTTTTTGTTCTACCGCCTAAAGTTATTTGGTAATAATCTTTTTTAGCTTTATTTAGTCCTAATAAACCGATATCAGCTACATGGTGATGTGCACATGAATTCTCACAGCCAGATATATGAAGATTCAGTTCTCCAACCTCGAACAATAGTTCGTTCTCTATAAACCTATTCTGAATACGTTGAGATACTGGAATCGAGACAGCTTTTGCTAATGAGCAGTAATCCGCACCAGGGCAAGAAACAATATGTGCAAAAGTTGAATTGTGTGGACTTGATAAGTCAAGTATCTCTAACTGTTGCCATAACTCAAAGAGATCTTGATTCCTTACATATGGAAAAATTATGTCCTGATTTTTTGTTGTTCTAATCTCATTAAGGCTATACTTTGATGCCAATACTGATAAATGCCTTAGTTGGTTAGAGTCTATATTTCCTGGGGCTGAGCCAATTTGAGTCAGGGAAACAGAAACTATAGAATAGCCCTTAACCTTATTTTCAGATACATTGTTGCTTTTCCATATAGTGTAATTAAAGTCAACTTTTTTATCTTTATTTTTACTTGTGATTGGCTTTATTGGTATTAAAAAATCTTTTTTAATTTTGTTGAGTTGAGATATTTTTAGTTTAACCTCATCATCATCTCTTGATGATATCCAATCCCTTTCAACTAAGTCACTAAAGTTTTCTACACCTAAACTTCTTACCATGAACTTTATTCTTAGTCTTTTGTCATTATCTCTCTTGCCGAAAAGGTTGTATACCCTTAATACTGACTCTAGATAACTCAAAATATCTTTTTCTGGGACGAAAGACTTTATTTTTTTGGCAAGCATAGGTGCTGCACCTAGGCCACCACCAACATATACACTAAAACCTAACTCGTCATTATCATTAAGCACCAATTGAAGCCCTAAATCATTGAACTGTATGCCAATCTCGTCATGCTCTGAGCCATTGATGGCCATCTTAAATTTTCCAGGAAGCCAAGAAAACTCCGGATGCAAGGTAAACCACTGCCTAATTAATTCGCAATATGGTCTTGCGTCAGCTATCTCGTCTTTCCTTATTCCAGATAGAGGGTCTGCAGCGATATTTCTAACAACCTTACCACTACTCTGTATAGCATGCATATCAACACTTGCAAGGTCTTTTATTATTTCATTTATCTGTAACAAGTCTATCCAATTAAATTGAATATTTTGTCTGGTTGTGAAATGACCATAACCCCTATCATACTTTTCAGCTATAAGCCCTAATTGATTTAACTGCTCAGAGTTTAATGTTCCATATGGTATAAGCACTCGTAACATATAGGCGTGTAGCTCCTGATAAAGCCCATTTCTTAATCTGACACTTCTAAACTGATCATCGCTTAGCTCGTTATCAAAATACCTTGTTACTTGTTTTTTAAATTGATGATGCCTTTGGTCTACAAACTTAACATCATTGTCGTTGTATTTATACATAGTTTTATTTAACTTAAATAGTTGCAGGAGGTAATATATATAAAATATTCTAATAAAATAGATTTTTATAATAAAAAAATAATGAATTTATGCAATATAACTAATAAAATAGTATATTATTCTATATATTTAGATAATTGCAGAATATAATTATGGATAAATTAGATAGGATCATACTAGATTTACTGCAAAAACAATCAGACTTAACGATTCAAGAAATTTCTAAATCTGTTTATCTTTCAACTACCCCATGTTGGCAAAGAATAAAAAAATTAAAGGAGCAGGGTTTTATTAAAAAAACTGTAGCAATCCTTGACCCCAAAAAAGTCGACCTTAACACAACGGTATTTGTCTTTGTTACTATAGAAAGTCATGACCAAGAGAAGCTAGAGCTTTTCTCCAGAGTAATTAAAAAGATGCCACAGATAGTAGAATGTCACCGACTAAGTGGCACTATTGACTATTTATTAAAGGTAATAATTAAAGACATTGAGGGCTATGATTTGTTTTATAAGAGGCTAATAAATAAGGTCTCATTTCTAAAGGTCACATCTAACTTTGTAATTGAAAAAATGAAACAGACCACTGAAATCCCCATAAATGTTGAATTATAGGTATATTTTTTTGTTCAAATTATGACCTTATACATACCAAACGAGCTAATAAGCAGTAGCGCACCTCCGACCCACTTTTTAAATAGCAAATCATTTTCAATAATTTTTTGATGCGTATAGACTCCGATAACATGGCCAATTGCTGTTATTGGTATTAAGTATAGAGAGAACTTCCAATCTATACTAACACCTACCACAATGAATGCTGTCATTTTTATAGCTACCAATATTATCCAAAGAATGAACATTGTGTTCCTGACAAGTGCCTTATCTACATGTCGCATATATACAGCAACTATAAGTGGGGCTCCTGTCAATGATGTTCCTGCAATATAACCACCAAGGACAAAGAACAACTTATCGATCCAGGGCTTGTTGGAGCTAATTTTTTTATCTAGGATCCAGTTAATTGCATAAAAAATTGTTACGCAATAGATAAAGATAACTATAACATTTGTCGGCAAATTGAGTAGCCCGATAACCCCAACAAGTGTCGGTGGAACTATCCAAATTAGAGTTCTTTTTAGATAAACCCAGTCAACCTTGTCAAGTGAATTGGCTAATGTTATTGTAGTAAAAAAAAACAGGTGTATACCTATTATAGGTAGCCAATAAACTGGCGATCCACCTACAAGTAACATTAAGGGAAGTCCAAGTGCTGCACCGCCAAAACCCAGTCCAGTACGAACAAAACCGGTCCATACAAAGATTAGCCCAATCAATATCAGGCTTGAATTATCAAAACCCATAGTCTAGAAGTTAGCTGATAATTTTTGCTAATTTTTCAGCGCCAAGTTTAACTAAAGACGGGTCCTTACCTTCGACCATAACCCTAACCAATGGCTCGGTACCTGACTCTCTTATTAGAACTCTCCCATCCTCTCCCAACTCACTTTCTAGCTCTTTTTGGGCTTTCATTAATTCTTTATGGGATGTTGTGTTGATTTTTCCCTTGGTCCTTACATTGATCAGGGTTTGTGGAAATTTCTGCATCTCTGACTTTAATTCTGCAAGGCTCTTGCCATTATTTGAAATAACTTCAAGGACTTGTAGTGCAGAGATAATGCCGTCACCAGAGGTATTCTTCTCAAGACAAATTATGTGACCAGAGCCTTCACCTCCAAGTACAGCTTCATTAACTAGCATCAGATCCAAAACATATCTATCGCCAACATCTGCTTCGATAAATTTTATGTTTAAGGAGCTTAATGCCTGTCTCATTCCTAGGTTGGACATTTTTGTACCGACCACTGTGTCATTTATGAGCTTGTTTTGTTGTTTCCATGCCTTAGCTATAATGAACAATATTTCGTCACCATCAACTAACTCTCCGTTACTATCGATCATCATCAGTCGGTCACCATCACCATCAAATGCAATACCCAAATCTGCGCCAATCTCTATTACCACTTGTCGTAATTTTTTGGTGTCGGTTGCACCACAATCAAGATTAATATTAAACCCGTCTGGTTCATTGTTAATGATAGTTATGTCCGCACCCAGCTCGGAAAAGACACTCTCTACGATATGGTATGTTGCTCCGTTTGCACAATCAATAACTATATTTAAGCCACTAAGATCAACCGAATCATCAATACTGGACTTACAAAACTCAATATATCTACCTACTGACTGTTCTCGTCTACGTGCCTTGCCTATATATCCACTACCTACACTGATCATTGGTTCAGAAAATTTTTTCTCAATTTTGTGCTGGTCTTCATCGCTCAGCTTAAATCCTTTTGATGAAAAAAACTTAACCCCGTTATCTTCAAAGTGATTATGTGATGCAGTTATAACTACTCCAGCACTAGCATTGTAAGCTTTGGTCAGGTGTGCTACTGCAGGAGTCGGCATCGGCCCTAACAGGCCAACATCTACCCCTGCGGATAAAAATCCGGCCTCAAGTGAGGACTCAAATAAGTAACCAGAAACGCGAGTGTCTTTACCAATAACTACACTAGACTTGCCTTTCTCTGCTAACACAGATCCGACCGCCCAACCCATCTTTAAGAAGAAGTCTGCAGTTATAGGACTGAGCCCTACCTCTCCTCGTATCCCATCTGTACCAAAATATTGAGTCAAATTTACTCCCTAAATTCGTTTACGCTCTCTAGAATAGATAGAGCGTCCTTAGTTTCCAAAACGTCGTGCACTCGGACAATGTTTGCTCCATTTTGAATAGCGATTATAGCCGCAGAAACACTCCCAATCACTCTACCATCTAAATCCCTATCATTAAGCATAGAGCCTATCATTGATTTGCGAGAAATTCCGACCAGTATGGGTAATTTTATACTTTTAAACTCTCCAAGTCTGTTAAGTATTTCTATATTATGTTTTAGTGTTTTACCGAACCCAAACCCTGGATCGATAACTATTTTGTCTCTTCTGATTCCTGCACTAATGCATTCATCTACTCTACGACCAAAAAACTCTATTATCTCTGACACCACGTCACCGTAGGTAGGATTATCTTGCATTGTTCTGGGTTCACCCTGCATATGCATCAAGCACACCCTAACACCTAATGAGGCTATCATATCAACTGCCCCTTCAGCATTCAGGGAGCTAACATCATTAACCATACTGGCTCCTGCATTTACCGCCCTCTCCATCACCTCTGGTTTAGAGGTGTCTATAGATATCGGAACAGAGGTTACATTTTGTAGCTCTTTTATTATTGGGATTACCCTGTTTAATTCCTCACTAACACTAGCAGGTCTTGAACCAGGGCGTGTTGATTCGCCACCAATATCGATTATATCTGCACCCTGCTCAGCCATAAGTATTGCTCTCTCTATGGCTTTATCTATATCAAGGTATTGACCGCCATCAGAAAAAGAATCGGGCGTGATATTTAACACGCCCATTATGTTTGTTTTGGATTTATGCATTACTGCAAATTAGATAACTAGGCGATCTGTTCTGTACCGCCACCACCCAATGGGTTCTGTTTGTGTTTATTGTCTGACTTGTCAGAATTATCTACTCCAGAACCTAACTCAGTAGAGACAATATCAGAATCAGTGATAACTGCAGCTTGGCGCATCTCATCTCTCTTCATAAGGTCGTCTATCTGGTCCCTGTCTATAGTTTCAAATTCTATTAAGGCCTTTGCCATTGCATGCAAAACATCAATATTTTCTTCCAGTATTTTGCTGGCAGTCTTATAATTACTGTCAATAATCTTACGTATCTCTGCGTCAATAAGATTGAAAGTGACATCCGAAATGTGTTTATGTTTGGTGACCTGTCTTCCTAGGAATACCTCGCCCTCATCCTCTCCATAGGCCATAGGACCCATAACGTCAGACATACCCCAAAGCTTAACCATCTTGTGTGCAATCTCTGTGGCACGCTCAATATCGTTACTTGCACCGGTAGTCACTGCATCTGCACCATAAATTAATTCTTCCGCTATACGCCCACCAAATAGCGACGCGACTTGAGAATTAAGCTTTCTCTTTGACACGCTATAGGCATCTTTTTCAGGTAAAAACATGGTAACACCTAAGGCCCTACCTCTAGGGATAATGCTTACCTTGTAAACAGGGTCATGCTCAGGCATAAGGCGTCCAACTATCGCATGGCCGGCCTCATGATATGCTGTCATCTCTTTCTCGGACTCGTCCATAGCTAAAGTCTTACGTTCAGAACCCATCATTATCTTGTCTTTGGCCTTCTCGAACTCTTGCATACCAACCAAAATCTTTCCCTTGGAGGCTGCCAATAATGCCGCCTCATTACATAGGTTAGCCAAATCAGCACCAGAAAAACCTGGCGTACCTTTGGCGATATTAGCTGACTTAACATTTTTTGCAATGGGTAGTTTACGCATGTGTACTTGCAATATAGCGTCCCTACCATTGATATCAGGCAGCCCAACCATAACTTGCCTATCAAACCTTCCCGGTCTTAAAAGTGCCGGATCAAGAACATCTGGCCTGTTTGTAGCAGCTATAACGATAATACCTTCATTGCCCTCGAATCCATCCATCTCAACCAGCATCTGGTTTAGGGTCTGTTCACGTTCATCGTGTCCACCACCCATACCGGCCCCACGTTGCCTACCGACTGCGTCAATTTCATCAATAAAAATAATACATGGTGCATTCTTTTTGGCCTGCTCAAACATGTCACGAACACGTGACGCACCAACACCAACAAACATCTCTACAAAGTCTGAACCAGATATAAAGAAGAATGGCACATCTGCCTCCCCTGCAATAGCCTTAGCGAGAAGTGTTTTACCTGTACCTGGAGGACCAACCATGAGCACTCCTTTAGGTATCTTACCGCCCACCTTAGTGAACTTTCCAGGGTTAGAGAGAAAGTCAACCAGCTCAGCCACATCCTCTTTGGCCTCATCAACACCTGCCACATCATCGAAAGTGGTATTTGACTCGTCCTTAGTAATAAGCCTAGCCTTAGATTTACCAAAACTCATCGGGTTCTTGCCGCCCATAGCCCCGCCAGCACCCTTCATGGTGTATAGGATTACCCCAATCAATAGCAAAATAGGTGCAAGAGATATTAATAACTGCTTAAAGAATCCGTCCTGTTCAGGGGGCTTTGCTTCTACAGAAACCCCGTTACCAAGAAGGTCCCCCATAAGTCCCAAATCACCTGGGCTATATGTTGAGAATAATTCTCCTCCAGCCCCTACACCGTCAATATTATTGCCAGAAATGGTAACCCTAGAAACATCACCCAGCTTCACACTCTGAATGAACTGCGAATAAGTAATGTCATTCTTCTGTTCACCCACCTTAAACTGGCTGAAAAGTGAAGTCAAAACGGTGCCCAAAATGAGCCAAAGTAACAAATTTTTAAACATAAGAAAAATATAATATAAATATTAAATAAGTGGGTAACTATACCCTATTGTTACGCTATATATGTTCTTATAGGCTATTTTTCAAGCTCTGTAGCCAAATAATATATTCAGTTAGGGTCGCTTATATCTTGCCATATTAACTAATTTAATACTAAAGATATATAAAATTCTGTCATAATTATGTCCTAATCTGTTGTTCAATTTAAGCTATGTCAAAAATCAGTTTTTTATCCATTATTTTTATATCTTTGTTGCTAACTTCTTGCGGCTTCCATACCCCCTATAAGGCATCAGACATTAATGCCGACATAAATAGCAAAAAAAGCAATGAATTTGCTGTTGCACTACAAAAGCACCTAAATAAAGATACCCCTGCTAACTACAGCATTAATATAAGTGATGAAAATAAAACTCAAAAGAGCTCTTCATTTGACTCTGCCGGTAACATTAATAGCTATACACTAAACCTCAACGTTAAATTTGAGATTAGAGATATTGACAATGTGTTGTTGCTAGATGATGATCTTGATGCCAGCTCACATCTCACCAAGATGAGCTCTAGTCAGGCTGACAAACTGCAAATTGATGAGGCCTATAGCAATCTCCGTGAACAACTAATCAAGAAGCTACTAAGAATAATGTATCGGCTAAATGAAAATTAAGCCAGAACAACTTAGCTACCAATTATCCAATAATCTTGAACCTATATATTTTGTCTTTGGAGCCGAAATATTACTAGTTGAACAGACCCTGACACAGATAAGAGGGGCGGCAAAAAAAAATGGATTTGTTGAAAGAGTGAGTTTCGAGATTGATGGAAACTTTCAATGGAACATTCTGCATGCTGAAATCGCCTCTGGCTCATTATTCTCTCCAAAACGAATCATTGAGTGCCGTCTAAGGTCTGGCAAAATTGGAATTAAGGGCTCAAAATCACTAACAGAGATTGCATCCACACTTCCTAGCGATATTTTGTTGATTATCTCTACTGGAAAGCTAGATATGAGTCAACAAAAAAGTAAATGGTTCAAGTCCCTTGAAAAGAACGCCGGAATAGTTCAGCACTGGGAAGTTAAGCCTGAACAGTTGGTAGGCTGGATAGCTAACCATATGGCTCAGTATGGTCTCGAGCCGAACATGGAGGTTGCCAATAGCATCGCTTTTTGTACAGAAGGTAACTTACTCGCTACAATGCAGGAAATACAGAAGTTAAATATGACATATCCTGACGGTGTTATTGATACTAAGGCCTACTTAGAACAGACATATCAGCAATCAATATATACAGTTTATGGGCTTATAGATGCTGCACTTTCTGGTGACAGCCAACAAACTATTAAAATATTCGACAGCATGATTGAAGACACTTCAGTACCTATTCAGCTCAACAATTCACTATACAGGGAACTAAAATCAATTATAGGCATGGCAATAGAGCTTCAGGAAGGTAAAAAAATAGACACCGTACTCCAAAGTCATAGGGTCTGGAGTAAAAGGAAACCTATAATTACTGGCGCATTGAAACGCCACCCATACCAGTACTTACAAAAATTATTATTGTCGGTTGGTCGCATTGACCGCAGCATAAAAGGTATGGATAATCTTACACCGCGCACTGAACTACGAACAGTGATGTTAAATTTATCTGGAAAAACACAATGGGCTCAATAAATAAATTGATTACATCTATAGGCATTAAGGCAAGAACTGCAGCCAAGGGCTTGCGTGTTGCCAGCACTGAGGATAAAAATAATGCCCTGATTGCTATAGCAAATCACATCAATAATAATAGAGAGGACATCTTAAATTCAAACCAAAAGGATATCGAGCATGGCAAAGATATCGGACTAGATGATGCCTTATTGGATAGACTAATGCTAGACAATGAAAGGATAGACGGGATTATCGAGAGCCTCAATCAGATTGTTTCATTGGAAGACCCTGTCGGCTCTATAACTGACCTTAAGTACCGTCCAAGCGGAATTCAGGTTGGAAAAATGAGGACACCTTTGGGGGTAATGGGCATTATCTACGAGTCAAGACCTAACGTAACAATAGACGCAACCGCTCTATGTATAAAGTCTGGAAATGGGGCCATCCTTAGGGGCGGATCTGAGGCAATAAACTCTAACATATCCCTATACCACTGTGTAAAGGAGGGTCTATCTGATGCAGGTCTAGACCAGAACTGCGTACAACTAATAGATACCACTGACCGTGAAGCGGTAACCGAACTAGTAAAGGCTAATAAATATGTCGATGCGATTATTCCTCGGGGCGGTAAGGGTCTTGTTGAGGCTATAAGTATGAGCGCTAAGATGCCAGTAATAAAACACCTTCACGGGGTATGCCATACCTACATTGATAAGGACGCTGATACCGAAAAAGCTATAAGAATTGCATTCAATGCCAAGACACGTCGATACGGAGTATGTAATGCCACAGAAACCCTTCTGGTACATGCCTCATCTGTAGGCAGGGTCATGCCAGAGCTGATAACACAGTACCTAGCAAAGGGTGTAGAGCTTCGAGGGTGCGAGAAAACACAACAACTCTCAAATAACATCAAACAGGCCAGCGATGAGGACTGGGAAACCGAATACCTATCAGCGATACTGTCTATAAAGATTGTTAACTCTATGACAAAGGCTATAGAGCACATCGAAAAGTACGGCTCTGGTCACACTGAATCAATAGTAACTGAGAACTATTCATCGGCAAACAGGTTCCTAAAAGAGGTAGACTCATCATCAGTCATGGTTAATGCTTCAACAGCATTCGCTGATGGTTTTGAGTACGGCCTAGGTGCAGAGATAGGGATCAGCACTGACAAGTTCCATGTACGCGGACCTGTAGGGCTTGAGGGCCTTACATCGCAAAAATATATCGTCCTTGGTGACGGGCATACAAGGAACTAGCAATGAACATGGAGCAAGCACTCGCCGTTTTTTTACGAGGCACAGACGAGATATTGCCTCTAGATGAGTTAAAGAAAAAGCTTGCCAAAAACAAACCACTAAGAGTCAAGGCTGGATTTGACCCCACATCTCCAGACCTCCACCTTGGTCACACAGTACTAATCAATAAGCTCAAGCAGATACAGGATATGGGCCATGAAATTTTGTTCTTGATTGGTGACTTTACCGGACTAATCGGTGACCCTACAGGTAAAAATACTACCAGACCACCGATGTCAAAAGAGCAGCTCCTTGAAAACTCTAAAAGTTACCAAGACCAGGTATTTAAAATTCTCGACAAGGACAAAACCACCATCATGTTTAACTCTGAATGGATGGACAAGATGAGCTCAGCCGATATGATCAAGTTGGCATCACAACAGACAGTCGCCAGAATGCTAGAGCGTGACGACTTCTCGAAGCGCTATAAATCTGGCCAAGCCATATCCATTCATGAATTCTTGTACCCACTAGTCCAGGGTTATGACTCAGTAGCGATGGATGCTGATATGGAGTTGGGTGGTACTGACCAAAAATTTAACCTACTTATGGGTCGTGAGCTACAAAAGCAGGCAGGCCAAGAGCAACAAGTAATACTTACTATGCCTATACTGGAAGGACTGGACGGTGTACAGAAAATGTCTAAGTCTCTTAATAACTATATCGGTATCGATGAAACTCCAGATAACATGTTCGGCAAGATCATGTCTATATCGGATGAATTGATGTGGCGCTACCTTGAATTATTGAGCTTTGAGTCTCTAGAGACAATCGATTCATGGAAAAAAGAGGTAGAGGGTGGAGAGAACCCAAGAAACATTAAATTTAGACTGGCCAATGAAATCATCACTCGCTTTCATGACAGTGATGAGGCTGCACAGGCTCAACAAAACTTCACCAACAGGTTCGCAAAGAACCAGACACCAGACGAGATGCCAGAGTTCAGTTTCGAGTCAGGTATTAAGATTGCCAACCTACTAAAAGATGCCGATCTGGTTAGCTCAACATCAGAAGCATTCAGAATGATAAAGCAGGGTGCGGCAAAGATGAATGGCGAAAAGATAATCGACAAAGACCTTACTCCCGAAACTGGAGAGGCGATATATCAGGTAGGTAAACGTAAATTTGCTAGAGTAACTATCTCTTAACTGCAAAATACAAAGTGATATAATAGTAAACCCTGGGGATGACATGGCTTCGACGAGGAGTTGGATCTCAAGGATGCATGCCGAGAATAAGGATAACTCGTAAAAATTCTCTTTAAATAGATAGTTGCAAACGAAAACAACTACGCTCTAGCTGCATAGCTAGCCGTCCCTTAGGGGTTGTCTGTACTTTTAAGATGACGGTCGATCACAGACTCGCTAGGATTATTTTTTCAGGGTAATTCGGTTAAAACTTAATCTGAAATCGCACTAACATCCCTGATGGCCGGGTGGTTAATTGCTAAACTAATAGACCAAGCTAAGCATGTAGACTTCTTGACTGAAGGTTTTCGGACGCGGGTTCAATTCCCGCCATCTCCACCAAATCTAGTTTTTTTCAATTAAACACTTAAAGCAACAACTGAACAAGATCTAATGCTAACTTGCTCAGCTTCAATAATTGCAATTGATTTAGCGGCCTGATTTAATAAGGTTATGTCACTTTTTTCACCTCTTAGAATTTCAGCTACAAAAGATCGGATTTCGAATTCATAGCCCATTCCTTCATCCAACTTTATGATTTCAGGTTCATAGCTTGATCGAAATAATGTTAGTGTTTCTTCATCATCTAATAAATAACAAGCCGTCACCTTTTCAAAATTTGCTGTGTAAGACATATTAAATCCATAACCCTCTTGCATTGTCCATGTCCCTTCAGCAGTCACTAAAGGGGCATTTTGAGATTGGTCATAAATGTAATGAGTAGCCACGTGGTCAATACCACCACTAGGTCCTTTATAGCCTTGACTGAAAACAGCTTCTGGCAATCCAAAACAATAATTAATAAAGTCAGTATCGTGAACATGCAAGTCCAATAATGCTCCCCCGCATTGCTCATGATCAGAATAAAATGAGCCTCCAGGGAAGCTGGTTTGTCGCTTACAATTTAAAGACAGGCAGCTTCCAAACTCATTGCTTTCTATTGCATTTTTAAGCCAAACCCAGGCAGGCCAATAACGAAGACACATTGCTGACATAATATTGCAAGGTGATTTTTCTGCTAAATGAATTATTTTTTTTGCTTCATCGTAACTTCTTGCTAACGGCTTTTCTACTAATACATGTTTATTTTTAGCAAGTGCGGCCTCAACAAAAATATAATGAAGATCTGTACCGACACAAACATCAATCAGATCAATTTCCGGATCATTAACGAGATCCATTCCATCGAGATATTTTTTTGCACTAATGCCTAGCACTCCTCCTTCAGCCTGGCCACTTATATTGCCCTCAGCTTTACTTGAGCCATCAAGTCGGCTTTGATTTGAATCTGCAACTGCAATGACTTCGACATCATTTATTGTTGAATAAATATCTAAATGTGTTGAACCCATACTACCAAGCCCAATTATTCCAACTTTTAGTTTATTTAACATATCTTAATTAAAGGGTCTATTTAAAATCAAATATCTGATCCATTGCAGCAGAAGTTCGAGACAATATTGTCTCATCCCATGGCAACATTTCAGCAATAATAGTGCTTTGGTATTGCACCGAATTTAAGGCTGCAATTGTTTCTTTCCATGGAACGTCTCCTGCACCAATGTCGCAAAAACTAAAGCTTCCAGTCCAGTCAAAATTCTCCTTGAAATCTTTTATTTGAACCCTTTTAATTCTATAGTCAAGGAGCTCTATCCAGTGCGGAGGGTATTGCTGATAACCAATTAAATTACCAATATCTAGATAGACTCCTAATCTATCAGAATCAAAAGAATCTACAAAATCTCTAAGTTCGATTGGAGAATAGAAAAAACCGTTCCAGACATTTTCCATACACAAGTCAACGTTTAAATCTTCTGCAATTGGTAGTATTTGATTAATTGCCTCTCTTAATCGATCTAACGCTCTGTCATAACGGACTATTTCTGGCGATATCGGGCTTTTTACGACTCCAGGAACGAATAATAATGCCTTGCAACCAAGATTACTAGCAACCTTGAGAGCATTTTGATGAAGATTTATAGAATTTTTTCTTATAACTTCATCATCACTGGTTGGGCTAACACCCCAACTCATTCCGGTTGCTATGCTGTCAACAAAGACACCTGATTCATTAATTTTTTGACGTATAGTTTCACATTCAGCTTTTGAGGTATTTGTATTAATTACACCTTCATTGGAAACCGACAACTCTAGAGCATCAAAACCATTATCTTTGGTTTGACTGAGGGCAGACTCAATAGATTCATTGTTAGAAAGACCATTCTCAAACGAAAGATAACTTATACCCTTAATCAAAACATTTCTCCTTTAATATAGTGAATCAAGCTCTTGCCAAGTATTGGTCATATCAACTATTTGTCCTGTTTTCATACTTTCGTCAATTGCCATAGCAACCAAACCAGCAGCAACTGCCTCTTTTGGCCCAACAGGCAACGATTTTAAATCCCCTCTAAGAAAACTTACAATATCTTCACACATCAGCTTATCCGCTCCGTAGTGCGAAGGATAGCTTCCAGACTCGGCGGAAGCTGGAAAACTGAAATCATGATCCTCAAGACATTTACCCGTTCTAGCATCTGAGATTCGAAGACCGCCACGACCAAAATCTCCTTCTGCCATTCCTCTTGATCCGATTATGCAGAATCGCCTTTGCTCATCAGGCACATTGATACTTGTGTGGAAAGAGAAAGTTACATTGTTAGGGTATTCAATTAGTGCATTTTGATGATCAATAATATCTGCATTACTTGTAAATGGATTATCAACATTTTCCCAGTAAGATTGTTTTTTTTGGTAAACATCATCGTACTCACTACCTAAAGGGGCTTCTGAAGGAATAAAATTATTACGACCTCCGAAGCTTACGACTTTTAAAGGTCTTTCACCCACAATACAATTATAAAGATCGATATCATGACAACACTTCTCGAGCATAAAACCGCCAGAATATTTTTCAAGTCTGCGCCAATCTCTCATAAAAAATGAACCATGATAAGGAGCAATATGTTCGTTTGCCTCAAGCGAAGTAATATTGCCTAAGGTTCCAGCATCTAGAATTCGTCTCATTTCCCTCATATGAACAGAATAGCGTAAGACGAGACCAACAATTAATTGACTTTCGCCATATTTTTTTATCAGCCCTGCAAGAGCGAAACTATCTACTTTTGTTGTCACTATTGGTTTTTCTGAAAAAACCTTCAGTCCAGCTTCAAGCCCTAATTTAATATGCTCTAAATGAAGATGATTAGGGGATGCGACCCACAATAAATCTAAACGACACTTATCGATCATTGACTCAAGGCCTTCAAATTGATTTAATTGACTAGAGTAATCTTGAAGTAAGGACAAACCGCACGGATCTGGATCAACATAACCAACCAACTCAATCTCTGGCATATCTGCCATCATCATCTTTAAAACATTTCCCGCTCTAAGACCTAAACCAACAATGCCAATTCTCATGAACGCTCTCCTTGATTTAATTTTATTTAGTTTCGACGTAGTGCTTGACCTGATGAGTTAAAAGCGTGACATTTTAGAGGGTCTATAGTTAAGTTAACAGTATCACCTGGTTTAATGACTGAGTCACTTGACAGTACAGCACAGAAATTACTATTGCCCAAAATAGAGCCATACAAGATTACTGTTGCCCCAATATGTTCGACAACATCGACGCTCATTGGGATCCCTCCCTTTGCTGTAGAGACTTTGAGGTCTTCTGGTCTAATTCCAATTTCTATTTCGTCACCTGATTTTGTGTTTGAGCTATCAACAGGTAAGTCCAAAGTCAAGTCACCAATATTTGCAACTAGCTTCTTCTTATTAATATCTGTATCGCTTGTTTTAAGGAAGTTCATATTTGGCTGACCAATAAAGCCTGCCACAAATTTTGTTTTAGGATTGTGATATAAATCCATGGGTGGACCTACTTGCTCAATAACGCCATCACGTAAAACAACAATTTTGTCAGCCATGGTCATCGCTTCAATCTGGTCATGGGTAACATAAATCATTGTTGTTTGTAGATTTTGATGGAGCTTTGCCAGTTCAACCCTCATATCTCCACGAAGAGCTGCATCTAAATTGGACAAAGGCTCATCAAAAAGAAATACTTTTGGGTCTCTAACAATAGAACGGCCAATGGCAACCCTTTGCCGTTGGCCTCCAGAAAGTTGGCCTGGTTTGAAGTCTAAACGATCTCTTAACTGTAATATATCAGCAGCTTTAAATACCTTTTCTTTCAATTCCTTCTCATTAACTTTTGCGACCCTAAGTGGGAATGCTATATTTTCAAATACTGACAGATGTGGATAGAGGGCATAGGATTGAAAAACCATAGAGATGCCTCGTTCTACCGGCGGTGAATTAGAGACATCTTTATCATCGATAATAACACCCCCACTCGTTACCTCCTCTAGACCTGAGATAATTCGCAATAGTGTTGTTTTACCGCACCCTGATGGTCCCACAAAAACAACAAACTCTTTATCATTAATCTCAAGATTAATATCGAACAAAACCTCTGTTTCACCAAAACTTTTATAGATATTTTCCAGTTTTACCGTCGCCATACTCTTTTCCTAATTAATAGCGTTATTTTCTTACGCCTTTCAAATAATTATTTCTGCTTTAGATAAAGCAAACCTTGAAAGTGTGTTGATAGGTCAACATACTTTTAGGGTTAGCCTTAAAAAATCAGGGGTAATTTTTCATTACCCCTGAAAATAGTCAACTAATCGACTTAATTACCTTCTGCTAAAACTTCAGCAGCCTCTGCAACTAGATCAGCAGCAGAACCTTCACCCAAGATCATGCCTTGGATTGCGCCGTTAATTCCCGCTTGAAGTGCCTTAAAGTCTTCAAACATTGGCTCTGGACCACCACTACCAATTGACGCAACAAACGTTTGCCAGTAGTCAGTAGTGTAGTACACATCATCCATCGTCTTTTCATACTGCATGATTGGTGTTAAACCCCAGCTCTTATCTAGGTCATACTGTGCTTCACCAGATGAAAGCATGGCAGCTAACTCCATTGCCAGACCTTCATTAGCAGAACCTTTAAATACTGCAATTGAGTCTGTAATCAACAATGTTCCACTCTCGCCACTTGGGCCTGCAGGAATAGGAACTACAATTTCAGCAATGTTATCATTATGCTGTCCAGCTCCCCATGGTCCATTAATGTACATTCCAATCTGGCCATCGTTATAAAGCTGAGTTAATTGAGAGCGCTCATAACCCATAGGGCCTTCCTGAGCTACACCAGCTAACTTGCCATAGAACTCAAGAGTCTCAATAGTTTCAGGACTGTTGAAAGTTATCTCACCAGTAGCTGAATCATTTACAGATCCTCCATTACTATACAGGTAATTCAAGAATTGATGCATAGTGTTATCAAAGTCCTTTCCAGTTATGCCAATACCTGCAGCTGAGGTATTGTCATTAACAGCCTTAGCCATATTGTAAAGCCCTGTCCAAGTTCTAGGAGCAACACAAGCTTCGCCAGCTGCTTCAACTAAACCACAGTTGATGAAGAGTGCTTTAGTAGAAAATGCATGAGGGAAGCCCCAAGTTTTTCCACCATCAGTAACCGTATTAAGAATACCTGGCTGATACATGCCTTGCTGCTCTTCAGAAATACTTACTGGAACAATTAGACCACTACGAGCTAGTTGCTTAAGTGTGCGTGAACCCATATAAGCAAGTCCTACTGGATCTCCAGCTGCAGCAAGTGTCATAGATTTATCCTGACAAGTGCCCCAAGGAACTGCTTCAGCATTTACAGTAACGCCTGAATGTTTTGACTCAAACGCAGAAATTACTGTTTGATCAGCTACACGGATTTCACCGCCACACATTATCATGTGTACCTCTTCAGCTTGAACTGGAGCAATTAAACCCGCTCCAATTAGCGCCAAGAAGAGTGCTTTTTTTAGATTTTTCATTTATTTTCTCCTTATATTTTTACAACAAGTTACTAGAATCAAAAAATGCTCTAGTAACACTATATGTGAGCGTATTAATTCTCACTCCTTTACTGCACCTGAAGTTAAACCTGCTATGAGATGTTTCTGCATAAACAGGAAAATTAACAACACGGGCAGAATTCCTACAAGACTTGCTGCCATCATTTCATTCCAGAGCACGTCTTGATAACCAATAAATTCATAAATACCTGCTGGTAGCGGCATATAGTCACGATTCTGATTAAATGTAATCGCAAATAAAAATTGTTGCGCATAAGCTCCAATAAACATGGCAACACCAACAACAATTAATCCAGGTACCGCTAAAGGCAGTATGACACGTCTGAATGTGTAAAGCCTGGAAGCACCATCTACAAAAGCAGCCTCTTCTAATTCATAAGGGATCTTCTCTAAAAAAGACTTAAGCAGCCAAATTCCAGTTGGTATTAGAAAAGCTACGCCCGGGATAATCATTGCCCAATATGTATTCAATAGCCCATAAAGCCTCAGTAATTTGTAAAGAGGAATCAGTAAAACAGCTCCTGCGAACATATTGACCGCCAAAAAAAGCGTCAAACTGACTGACTTACCGCGAAAGTTGAAACGTGCGTATGCATAGGCAGCTGGGACAATAAAACACATTGAAAAAAACGTAACAGCGGTTGATAAGAATACGCTGTTGAAGATATAGCGAGGTAATTGTGGAACCGTAACCCACATATCTCTGTATGCCTGAAAACTCATATTTTCAGACCAAAACCGACTCATAAAATCCATAAAGGTCATCGTTTCACCAAGCGGCACATCTGGTCTGCTAAATAAGTGCGTTAGTGGCCTTAATGAAGCAACAAACATTTCAACAAACGGAAGCAGCATAAATAAAAGAAAAAGTGCAATAGAAGCATAAATTCCAATTTTTTGCAGTAAAGAGTACTTATCCATCATTTTTGAACTCCATCAGAGCTATATTTCTTTCCAAGTCTTCCCAGAACTGTTAAGTAGACAATTGAAAAAACCCCAAGTATTAAAACAACCAGAACTGCCCGTGTTGCACCAGCACCAAACTTGTAACTAAATATAGCTGTCTTAAAGGTGTCAATAATCAATGTGGTAGTCGCTCCTCGTGGACCCCCCTCAGTCAATATCCAAATAATTTCAAATGAATTAAAGGTCCATATTGCTGAAAGTAATGCCATAGATATTACTGTAGGCATGATTTGCGGCAAAGTTATTCTTCTAAAGCGATACCAGCGTGAAGCGCCATCAACATATGCGGCCTCATAAAGGTCCTTTGGCACACCTTGAATTGCAGCTAAAAAGAATAAGGTTACCATCGGTGTGCCAATCCAAACATCAGTTACAACTGCCGAATAAAATGCACTCTGCTTATAGGCTAAAAAACTAAAGGGGCCGTCAGTAATGCCAACCATTTCTATGAAATTTGAGATTAAGCCAAAATGACCATTGTAAAGCCACAACCATCCAAAACAGCCTATAGCTATTGGAACTATCCATGGAGGCATAACTAATGCACGAAAAATCCCTCTTGCTCTTATATTACTTGCTAATAATGTTGCCCCAATCAAACCTAAAATTATTTTCAAACCAACAGATAGAAACATCCAATAAAAAGTTCGAGTTACGATAGCAGGGAACTTTCGACCTCCTATTGCTTTCTCATAATTCTCCCAACCAACATAATCAGCTCCACCCATCAAAGTTCCAAGATTTGAGTTGGTAAACGACAAGCGAAACGTTTCATACAAAGGCCAAACAACAACTAATAACATAACCAATGTAGCAGGAGCAATTAATAACCACGCAAAAAGCGTTGTTGTTTGTGCTTTAGTTTTTGGTTTAAGCTTTTGTATCAAATTACTCACTGGCCAAAGCCTCCTCATTCGTTGTTGGATCTGACGTCATATCGAAATTCTCAGCTTTATAATAGTCCCATCCAATCCTATCAAACAATTCTCTAAAGCTTTTTTTAGCTAAATCACCCAACTCAGAGCCTTTTAGTTTGTTTGCATCACTCGTCCATGCACTCTCTGATAGCCCCAGAATTCTTGGGCATAACATTGACTCCATGTCGCTATCCTTGAGAATCGTTTCGCACCAAAGATGACCTTGAATTCCCTGTATGTTTGATTCAAGTTCTGGCTCATTTTTAGGAGTAATTTGCCAATTTACAGTACTCTCAAAAGGCACCACCGCTGCCCAATTTGCACCACGATCTGCATAATTAGCACTCTGCGCCATATCAAAATAAATGTGCTCAGCTGGACACAATACTACTTTATAACCCTCTCTTGCTAAATTAATACCAGACTCTAGATTTTGCCAACAAAATAACAGCTTATCTGATTTATCATCGTGATGCTGGCCATCTTCAGCCTCCTGCCAAGAAGCTGTTTTTTTATTATTAAGCTCTACTCTCTTAGAAAGCTTATTAATAAACCAAGAAGCGACATCTTTACTATTGTTAAGATTATGCTTTCCCTTCAAATCTCTAATTGCAGGAGATTGTTTCCAAGCCCCTGGTGCAATCTCATCACCGCCTAAATGGATATAATCACCCGGAAACATGTCACATAAATCATCAATTAATGGCTCAATAATCTTAAAAGTATCAGGCATTGCAGGATTTACTGTATTTTCTGAGTAACCCTGAACTGAGACCTCATAGCTTTTATCTTCAGGGTCACGCATGCTTGGGAATAGATTAACTAAAGACATGTTATGTCCAGGCAAATCAAATTCAGGCATTACTTCAATATGGTTAGCTGATGCCCTATTGATGACTCTATGAATATCATCCCTATCATAACAATCGCCAGTTGCATCTGGTCCAGAGCCAAAAACAGGAGGCACTAACAAATTATTTCCTCTTTTAGCAGTTGCAGTGGCAATTTCTGGATGTCTATCTAATTTGAAACGAAAGGCTTCGTCATCCACCCCATGCCAATGAAATTTGTTGAGCTTAAAGAGACTCATTAAATCAAGTAATTTCAATAAACTGTTGACCGAGTAAAAATGCCTAACTGTATCTAAATGTTGTCCTCTCCAACTAAAACGAGGCTTATCTAAGATGGTGCCGCATGGTATTAATTTATGATATGTTTGCGCTAATTGCATCAAAGAAACAAGAGCATAATGAAAGCCTACCTCATCTCCAGCTGTAATTTCGATATCATAACTGGTGATAGTAATTTGGTATGAAGAGTCATCTGAAAGGTCTTGAAGTTTAAGCTTTACTGAAGTATCTGCCTTTGCATTCTTTTCATTTGCAGTGCCAGAAAAAAGATTAAGATTTAATCGGCTGCCAAGTTCTGATGCTGATTTATAGGCACTAATTATTATTTCACTATCATCAAATACTACATTAATAGGTGTGGATAAATTACACACACCTGCGCTGGGAGTCCATGAAAAAGGGTGTGGCACCAATCTAAATGGTTCATAATTTGATTTATCTTCCGAAAAATATGAAATCGGTGCCACGGAGGAGTTTCTTTTAAGCTCTAAATCAATCATTTCGAGATATATTATGTCTCCATTGTTTTGTTTTAAAAAACCGCCTTGGGGAGACCATCTGTGATTCATTGGTTTGTGTCTAGAATCTTCATAGGCATATTTAAAAATCCATTCTTCTCCAGGTTTTAAAGTGAACCCTTCAAAGTGAGAGATTTCTGTATAACCACCAGTACTATTAAATATGCTACAATTTTCAATAGCCTTAATGGGTGCTAGAACACTAAAACAAAACAAAAAACTCTCTATTGGCTCTTTGCTATTATTAGTAAGCTTTGAGCAAAAGTAATTATCTAAATCGATAGATGTTGCCATCACAAAATCAGCTGCACTCATCATAAATTTTCTATAATTTAAGCAAACTACTTTCATACCAGCTAGCTCGCAATTAGTTTAGTTTTTAATTGGTAATACAATGGTATTATATAACAGTTATTAATTAAATAGCAAATAATTTTTTTTAATTATCTCTTATTAGGCTCAATTACATAATAAAACCCTTCTATTAAACAAATATTGTCTTATTAGGATATAGATCAATATATTATTTTTTCGCTATATTATTTTTTATAGATATTGACTTTTATCAAAGTAATAGATTATAATGATACCAATTAAATACCAATTATTATATCCTTAGCTATTTTATTTGTTAAATACCTAAACAAAGTATTATGAATAGTACTGACAATTTAATTAATTTTTTAAGGCCGTCTAGCGATAGCCTTGAATCTCTATACAAACAATTATCTCGATCACTTAATAGCGCGATTCAAGAGGGTCTTTTAAAGCCAGGTGATACGTTAATGCCCGAGAGAGATTTAGCTACCAACCTAAAAATGTCTAGAATTACTGTACGTAAGGCGATTGATCAACTTGTGGATATTGGAATGCTAATAAAAACGCAAGGCGCAGGAACGGTTGTAGCTGAAAATGTTGATCTTGTTCTTCATAAGAACCTTTCTTCGCTAAATAGTTTTACAGCAGACATGAAAAAAAGAGGTCTCGAGTCTCACTCAAGAATTATTCTTAGAGAGGAAGGTAAGGCCTCTGCCAAGGAGGCTTTGATCTTAAATTTAAATGAAGGTGACTTTGTGCACAGACTTAATCGTGTTCGATACTTAGTCAATGAACCGCTACTTTATGAAATCGCGGTGATCCCTGCTTCAATAATTTCAATAACATCGGCTATTGATAACTCGTTATACGAACTGCTAAAATCCAAAAAAAAGAACCCTATTACTGCAAAGCAGAATATTCATGCCATTATTGCTGATGATGATTTAGCCGACAAGCTTGAAGTAAGCCCAGGTAGTGCCATATTATTTGTTGAAAGAAGGGGTAAAGATGAGAAAGGGCTAGTGGTTGAATATACACAATCCTATTACCGTGGTGATCGCTATGACTATGTGGTTGAATTAGGATGAAAAATGCACTAATAGGAGCAAAGCTTTTTACGGGTGAAGAATTCTTCGAGAATAAAGCACTCCTAATAGAAGATACAAATATTGCTGGAATTGTTAATGTAAAAGATGTTCCAAAAGAGTTCAAAATCCAAAAGTTAAATGGCGGTATCTTATCGCCAGGGTTTATTGATCTTCAGGTTAATGGTGGTGGTGGTAAGCTATTTAATAATTCACGAGATAAAGAGGGCCTCAATACAATAATTGAAGCACATCAATATTTTGGAAGCACAAGTATTATGCCAACAGTCATTAGTGACTCGTTAAATATTCTTCAACAATGTGCCGACACAGTCTCAAATGAAATTAAAAAAAATCACTCACTTCTAGGGTTGCATATTGAAGGACCATTTTTCAGTGAAAAGTATCGGGGCATCCACCAGAAACAATACATTAACACAATTAATGCTTCTTACCTAAGTCTATTTGAAAAACTGGACAAGTTTCCAGTGATGCTAACCCTTGCTCCTGAATGTATTTCAATTAAGCAGTTAAAGCACCTCAAATCTTTAGGTTTTAAAATTCTAGCCGGGCATACAGATGCCAATTATGATCAGCTCGAAGAAGCGATCAAGTATGGATTAGATGGCTTCACTCATCTCTTTAATGCTATGGGTCAAATCTCAGCGAGGGAACCAAGCGTTGTTGGATCTGCGTTCGATTTTGATGAAACATCTGCAAGCATTATTGTTGATTTATGCCACGTTCATCCATCTCTAATTAGACTCTCTTTCAAACAAAAACCCAAAGGAAAACTTTTTTTTGTATCAGACTCTATGGCAACAATTAATCATGGTGAGCCCACCTTTGAACTTTATGATGAAATAGTTAGTGAATCTAATGGGCGCATTATTAATTCAGAAGGAAAACTAGCTGGATCTTCAATTACTCAAATTGATGCCATTAAAAATGCTTATCAAAAATGTAATATACCTCTAGAGAGTGCAATTGCTATGGCAACTCTTTATCCGGCTCAATATTTAGGGGTTTCTCACTATATTGGACAATTAAAACAAGGTTATCGAGCAGACCTTGCTCACTTTGATTCGAGCTTTCAGGTGCGCAATGTTTGGCTCGCAGGAAAACAAATAAAAAAGGACACTGTGTGAGAGTAGTAATCCTTCCAACTGAGAAAGAGGTAAGCAATTTTGCGGCTGATATTATTGCAAACCTTGTCAAGACGAAACAAAATTCCGTTCTTGGATTAGCCACTGGAAGCTCCGTCCTTTTGACCTATGAAGCACTGATTGAAAAATATCGTAAAAGAGAGTTGAGCTTTCAAAATATTACTTCGTTTAATTTAGATGAATATATTGACTTGAAGCCTAACCATAGTCAAAGCTACCGATACTATATGAACCAAAAACTCTTTAATCACATTGATATTAATAAGCATAACACGTTTATCCCAGAATGTTTTGATAGTAATTATGAATTAAGCTGTATTAATTTCGAGTTAGAAATAAAGAAACATGGTGGAATTGATCTTCAATTACTCGGAATCGGATCAAATGGACATATTGGTTTTAATGAACCAACATCTAGTTTAAATTCAAGAACAAGAGTTAAGGCTCTCACCAAAAATACAATTTCAAACAATGCACGATTTTTTAAAGAAAATGAATTACAACCTTCTATGGCAATTACGATGGGAATTGGAACAATCATGGAATCTCAAAAAATTCTTCTTCTTGGTCTTGGTAAACATAAAAGTAAAGTAGTTGCAGATATCGTTGAGGGTCCATTATCTTCGTTCATTCCAGGAAGCATTCTGCAGCAACACAATAATGTAATAGTTGTTATAGACGAGCATGCGGCGACAGACTTAAAGCTGTATGATTATTACATTCACACAGAAAAAATGCATCAAAAGTATACTTGTTAATGATAATTCGGCAAACCTTTCTGGATATGAATAAAACCGAAAATTACGATGATTGTGAGTAGAATTATAGAGTTAAGTTTATTTTTTATTTAAAAATCAAAGACTTACATAGATAATTTAATTACCGCCATATCCACCACTTTCCATATTGCTATTGATATCTGTCAATGGTGTCTCGGCATCCTTAAGCCCAACAAAGGAAATTTCAGATTTATGAGTGCCCATGCTTGCAGTATGGATGTTAATACTTGCAATTCCTAGAAGCCCCTCTGCAATATTTTGACTAATCTCGACATCCGTTATTTTATTGTAAGGTATTGAGCGCCTAATTTTCTTAATAATGCCACCCTGAAAAACGCATCTTTGGTTTGTTATGTAGTAAACATATGTCTTTCTAAGGTAATGGTGATACATTATTACTATTCCAAATGCAATAATTACAAATATTAATACACCTTCAGAAAATTTAGTGAATGATTTCAGCAAGACGCCCGGGGTAACAAATCCATTTCCCATTTGGCCTTGTATTAATTCACTAAATGAACCAGTCACAGTGTAGAACATAATGGAAAACCAAAAAATAAAAAACATTATGGTCAGGCATCTAGTAAATATCCAAAGCAATAGGAGACTACTATCTGGATGCAGTTCATGAATTATTTTTTCATTGTGCTTTAGATTTATATTCATAGCTCTTGAAAATAAATAATAGTCCCGTTTTATGTTCTAATCAAATCAACTATAGCTCTATCAAGTGAAGCCTCAAAACCAAGATCGTATCCAGGGTTAGCTGCACAATGCCCAAATGGCGAATCAAATGGACGTATCTCAGCATTCATTATATAACTTGCCTCAATTACATTATCTTCTGGTGGGAAGTATAGGTCTTGTGTGCAAGGCATCAAGATTGTTTTTGCTTTAATGGATTTTAATGCCAATATAAAATTACCATCATAAAGAGGCCCAACACTTATGTCACTTGACTGCCATGTAGCAAGTTTAGCTAAGAGGTTGTTAGCGTCCCAGTTCTCAGTATGATCATTTTCCCAATCAACCAACAGGTCCTCCATAGTTTCATAACCGATTTTTTGAAACAAAGAATTGCGATAAAAGGTTTGAGAAAAAGCCCATCCCGCATATACCCTTGCAAAGGCTTTAAGTCCTTCAACTGGGGGCGAGCTATAGTCACCTTTATTCCAATTCTGATCAGCACAAAGGGCTGCCCTGATACCCTCTAGAAAGACGTAGTTGTGTGGAGATGTTTTTGCTGAAGCACAAAAAGGTAAGATAGCTTCAACGAAATCTGGATATTGCGCAGCCCACTGATATGCCTGGCATCCAGCCATAGACCAACCAGTAACGAGAGCAATTTTTTCAATACCGAGATGTTCTGTTAGAAGTCTATACTGACAGGCTATATTATCCCAGATAGAAATATGTGGAAACCTAGGCCCATCCTGAGGGGGCTTTGTGTTGCTTGGCGAAGAGGAAAGACCATTACCAAACATGTTAATAGAAACAATAAAATGTTTGGCTGGGTCTATCGCCCTCCCTTTACCAAAAAATCCTTCGTTCCTTTGGTGTGTTCCGGTATAAAAAGTTGGCAGTACGACTACATTATTCTTATTATTATTTAATTTTCCATAGGTCTTATAAATTAAGAATGCTGAGTTTAGCTCTTCCCCAGACAAAAGAGAAACATTACCGAGCTCAAACTTTTCATAATTCATTGTTTCTCTTAATTGTCCTTAATAAATTTCCAATAACCCTTAACAGTCCAAAGTATTGTCTCTCTCCCACTGACTTAAGTGGGAGGAATAATCGTTCCACTGGTTTTGCTTTAATTTAATATATGAATCAACTAAATTATCTCCAAGTCTTTGTCTCAAAACATCGCTAGTATCAAGGAGTCTTAGCGCATCGAGTAAGTTTTTAGGTAATTGCTTGTAACCTTCAATATCCTTACCGAGCTCATACATGTTTATATCGAGTGGGTCACCCGGGTCACGTTTTGCAGCAACACCATCAAGCCCACAAGCAAGAATTGCAGCTTGCATAAGATATGCATTGGCAGCACCATCCATCAATCGTAATTCAAAGCGCCCTGAGTCTGGCACTCTAATCATGTGGGTACGGTTATTGCCTCCATAAGTTATCGAGCTTGGAGACCATGTTGCGCCCGATAATGTTCTCGGGGCATTGATACGTTTGTAACTATTTATAGTTGGATTAAAGATAGCCGTTAATCGGTCAGCACTGTGCATAATTCCGCCCAGAAATTGATATGCGAGAGTGGATAATCCCAAACCTCTAGTATCATTTTTAGCGTTAAACAGGTTCTTAGTGCCATCAAGACTCCATATAGATACATGTGAATGGCAGCCATTTCCAGTAAGGTGACTGAAGGGCTTTGGCATAAATGTTGCACGCATACCGTGAAGTTCAGCAATTGATTTCACCATAAACTTAAAGAATACTTGGCGATCAGCTGTCTTTAATGCATCATCAAAATCCCAGTTCATTTCAAATTGACCATTAGCATCCTCGTGGTCATTCTGGTAAGGGCCCCAGCCTAACTCGATCATACTGTCACATATCTGTTTAATTGCTGGGTATTGGCGCATTAATGCTTGCTGATCATAGCAGGGCTTGGTTTGTTGGTCTTTATTATCTGCAATATCTGTCCCATCATCATTAATAAGGTGGTACTCACACTCGACACCGGTTTTCATTCGGTATCCAAGCCTTTCAGCCTCAGATAACTGACCTTTAAGGGCGACACGTGGTGATGCCTCTACAGGCTTTCCATCCATCCATAAGTCTGATGCTAGCCAGCCCACTTCTGGCTTCCATGGTAGTTGAATCAAGCTATCAGGGTCAGGTATAGCGAACATGTCTGGGTGGGCAGGTGTCATATCCAGCCATGCAGCAAAGCCAGCAAAGCCTGCGCCCTCTTTTTGCATATCGTCAATCGCTCTTGCAGGAACCAACTTGGAGCGAAGGATTCCGAAAAGATCAACAAAGCTAATAAGAAAATATTCAATTCCCTTTTCTGCAGCCACTTTACTAAGTTTAGTTGCCATAATTTCTCCTATATACTGATTGCCCTTTACATTTATAGAGCAATAATTAAATAATTATATTCTGTATTTCACCTAATCCATTTTGAAATAATCTTGTCATCTAATATAGCCTTAAGAATTCTTGAATTTCCCAGTCGGTTACAGACTGATGATAACGGTTCCATTCATCCATCTTGTAGCAGAAAAATTGATGAAGCATCGCATCACCCAAAACCTCTCTCGCAAATTCGTCCTCGTTGAGTGCTTCAATAGCCTCTAAAAGATTACGGGGAAGTGATTTAATGTTTGCCTTTTTCACCTCTTCAGGGCTCAACGTATACAGGTTTAGATTTAAGGGCTTGCCTGGGTCAATTTTATTCTTAATTCCATCCACAACAGATGCAGTAGTTAAGGCTAATGACAAGTATGGGTTCATACACATATCTGCAGCTCGGTTTTCTATACAAAATCGATTTTGGGGCAGTCTTACCATGCATGAACGGTTATTGTCTCCATAAGCCATATGTGTAGGAGCCCAGGTATGAACTCCGCCTTCAAATCCTCCCACTATAGGCACCAAACCATTATAAGAATTAACTGTTGAGCAAGCTATCGCAGTAATACCTGTTCCATGCTTAAGTAGTCCACCAACTGCATGGTAGGCTAGGTCGGAGAACTTGCCGTCCTTACCCTCAAAAACATTTTTATTATCACTAGTAGTTGTCAAACTAAAATTAATGTGTGCCCCTGAACGCCAGTCTCCGATTGTTGGTTTTGGCATAAATGTAATAAACATTCCATGCCTTTTTGCAACCTCTTTAAGAAGAACTCTCAAAAAAACTAATCGGTCTGCCATTTGAAGAACATTAGTATATGTAAAGTCAAGCTCAAACTGGGAATACGCACCCTCGGCTACAACATCCTTCAACCCCCAGCCCAATTCATCAAGTATATCGATTAGATCTTTTAAAAAGCCCATAGAGTCAATAGTTTGTTCAACATCATACCCAAAGGCCTGACGTCGAGGACGCAACCCTTCTCCAGGAAGGGGATCATCATCGATAGCCTTAACCGGTTGTCCATCCTCATAGCGTAACGCAATAAATTCGGGCTCGATGCCACAATAAGCCTTGTATCCCGCATCATCAGCATTTTGAACTGCTCTTTTTAGGGTTTGTCGGGGGCACAAATTGTAGGGCTTATCTTCCCACCACAAATCAGAAAAAATCCAAACACAAGTCTTATCCCATGGACAAATAATAATACTGTCGAGATCTGGAACAGGAATCTGGTCAGAGTCATTGGGCCCTAACTCAGGAACAAAAGAAACTGAATGGACTGCAAACTGAGGCCCTCTCCCTGCGCATAATGACTCGAATTCAGACATTGGGATTGGTTTAGTTTTAGGTATCCCTAACATATCAATCCAGCATGAAAGGATATACTTAATGCCTGCCTTTTCAAGCCTTACTTTTTCCTTGGTAATGCGACCCTTCGATGGTAATGCATCTGCCATCTTTGTGTAATAAGTTTTAGTCATATTATTTCCTTATATTATGTTTATTACCCATTATAAAATCCTAGTTTTGAGGCATATCTTCTGGGTCTATCCCTGGCACAAAAGTGATTCCGGCTTGCTGCTTCCAATCATGCGGATAGGCTGCATAAAATATAACGCATTTTTCATCGCACTCGTAAGCAATCAAGTTATCTTTAGGGATATATAGGACATCTCCTGGACTGCATATATATGACTCCCCATCACACGTTAACCTGAATGTACCCTCCATACAATAAATAATCTCATCGCATGTTAGCTCCCATGGAACTGAAACTTGGTTTAAAAAGTTTAGGCCGCCACACATCGTGTCACTTACAGCGCTCGTAACAAAAGGTTTTATATAGCTTTTGCCTGGTTCTAGGGTATGTAAACGGTGCTCTATGTCATTAAATTTATATAGTTTTGGTTTGTTATTTTTCATCATTATCCTTATTCAGTTTGTTCAAGTTTTTCATTTAGTTCTACTGTGTATCCGTCTGGATCTTCAATAAATGCAAGTATTCGAGTCCCTGCATTCATTGGTTTGGCTGGGCTAATTATTTTTGCCCCATTTGCCTCAAGATCCTCAACAGCTTTATATACATCTGGAGTCTCTATACAGATATGTCCCCAGCCATTTCCTTTATCATAGTGCTCTTCTTGGTCCCAGTTATGAGTCAACTCTAATGCTGGAAACTCTATCTCAGGGCCATAACCTACAAATGCATTTGTATAGCGACCACCAGGGTAATCGGTACGCCTTAATACCTGCATACCCAAAATATCACAATAAAAATTGATTGATTTTTCTAGATCAAGCACCCTCATCATGGTGTGTGCCAACCTATAGTCACTATTAAAATTAGTATCATCCATAATGTCCTCCCTTGTTAATTATTATTAGATATTTCAGTAACCGCACTTGCGATCATTTTTTGAAACGCATAAACACTATCTTCCCATTGTGGAGAAAGCAATCCACCTTCATTTGAAACTGGTGAGGCCCTCCCAAGCTGTAACTTTTCACATATTTCATGATCTTCCTTGTGTACATCCCACCATAGATTCTTAATTGCATCAATCTCTTGCTTTGAGATGGCTTGTCCTTCAGAAGTGTAAATAACTCTTTTTTGTTGTGTATGCCCTGAATCAATTGGTGTATTTAAGTGCACTCCGATTTGATCAGGAAAATATCTTGCAATAACAAAATTAGGAAATAGCGTGAAGTATCGAGAGCTCACAGACAGCTTGTCTCCCACTTTCTCTTTATCATCCAAATCAATAGCACTCCCTAGGCATACTCCATCGATGACTGTGTAGTGATCTTTTAGAGGCTGTTTAGTTGTAGATTGGTGGACAAATTGAACATGATATGGCTCAATAAAGTTTTCCATAAGAAATTTCCAATTTGTTGAAATTTCTCCAAAATCTAATGTCGCGACTGGCTTTACTTGTTGAAAATTAATATCATCAAAATTCTTTATCAGTGGAGCTGCATAATCTTCAAAATCTGGAGCATTGCCACTCAAATTAATAAAGATCCAGTCATGCCAGGTGACTGTTTTTATTGGCTTAAGGCCGTGCTCTGACATGTTAAAACCTTCCGGGCTATGATCACTACCACCAAAAAATGGGGTAGCGCAAAGATCACCATCTAGGCTGTAAGTCCAACAATGATAAGGGCAAGACAACATTGAACCGACATTCATTGGTTTATCAACTAGCTTAAGGCAGCGATGTGAACATGCATTATGAAAGGTATTAATCTGGCTCTTATTATTCTTAATTAGTACGACAGGCTGTCCGGCTACTGTAATTGGAATTGCATCACCGGGCTTAATAAATTCATGAACAAAACCAACAAAAACCCAATTATTGGTGAACAAAGTATCACACTCAGCACGAAAAAAAATATCGCTAGTATAGGCTGACGCTGGAAGTCCATGTTTAAGCTTGTCATTGTTAAGAAACGTGGACATATCAATGGTATTGTTATTCATTGCATTGTTCCTAATATATGATTATGAAATGTAGCGCTCTGTAAAGGTGTTAGGGCTATCTATATATAAATTTATACAGGAACTACAAATACAAACCTTGCGTTTAAATTCAGATGGCACTAAATCAAGTAAAGAGTCTGGAACTGCTACGTCCACACACCAACAAGGATTGTCTGAATGAGCCATGCATTCATTAGAATCTTTACAGAATGGACAGATATTCTCTTGCATCTTCTCTAAATAATTTTTATCTAACCTTACTTCTGGCTAAAAAACAAAGTACAGAGCATAGCCCTGTTGCAATAATGGGCGGCCCAGAAGCGGCAACAGCACGAAAAATTGTTACAAAAATAATCATACTGCAGACTGCGGCGAAACCAACACCTGCCCCTAAAAGAGTTGAGCGCTGATTATTTGCACCCTCTATATTCCTAGACTGAAATAGTAGGCAGCTGAATGAAAATATTACACCCCCAAGAACATAACGCATAGTCACCCCAACATCAAACGCGCTACCCTCAGCGGCTGGGAAAGCGTTCATCGTAAAAAACTCTGGCATCGATATAAATGCCATTGAAAACAAAAAGGTAACAGCAGAACAAATATATAACGTAACTCTTACTGACATATAACACCCCCGATAAAACTTTAGCAACTTAATATTACACAATTTATAGGCATTCAAGAAGAAAAAGTTATATTTTTCTCATAAATGTACTAATTCAGCCTAAATCTATGGGGTGTCAGGTAACTTGCAATTTGTAAGTTATACTTCATTCAATATGAAAAAATCCAGACAAACTAAGTACCGACCATACATGTGCGATATAGCAATAGAACTCATGAAGAAGGGGGCATCGCACCGAGAGGTGGCATCAAGCCTTATGATATCAAGGTCAACCTATTATCGATGGAGAAGGGATAAAGACGATTTCCATGATGCAATAGAGATGGGATATATATATTCTTGTGCCTGGTGGGAGAGACAAGGTAGGATAAATTTGCGCAATAAAAACTTTAACTATAGGCTTTGGTTTATAAATATGAGGAACCGTTTCGGCTGGTCAAGTAGAGGTAAGGATTATCAAAGACAGATGGGGGTGAGAAGAAGAGTAAACGTTGTAACTGGTATCAGTAGAGCTCCAGATGATTGAACAAAGTACTTTCAAGTACCAACAATAATTTAATTCTAGTTGTATCGCCTAAGTAATTCCTTGTAACTTTTTGTTAGCTTGTGATTGTATTATTGATATGATATTGTATTAATTAAATCTTAAATAAATTATAAGAAGGTGGGTTTTTATGAAGCTGCTTGTTTTCCAGCACATTGACTGTGAGCATCCAGGATCATTGCGCCAGTTCCTTTATGAAGATGGCATTGAATGGGATGCGATAAATCTACATCGCGGTGATGAAATACCCGACCTTAAGGGGTATGACGCTTTGTGGGTTATGGGTGGCCCTATGGATGTTTGGGATATCGATGAATGTCCATGGCTTGTAGCCGAAAAGTCAGCGATAAGGAGATGGGTAGCAGAACTCAAGATGCCCTACCTCGGGCTATGCCTGGGTCACCAATTACTTGCTGATGCTTTAGGAGGAACATGTGGACCTCAGCCAATACCAGAGATAGGAGTGCTAGAGGTTGAACTTACCAAAGATGGTATAGCTGACCCACTCTTTCATGGTGTACCACCTAAACAGAAGTGCCTTCAGTGGCACTCTGTACGCGTTGCTCAGCCGCCTGATGGTGCAGTTGTGTTAGCCAAATCAGATGTATGCTCTGTACAGGCAATGAGGGTTGGAAATAACGCATGGTCTATGCAGTATCATGTTGAAATTGAGCCAGACACTGTTGACAATTGGGGCTCCGTTCCTGCATACGCTAGTGCACTGCAATCAACACTTGGGGATGGCGGGCTTCAGATGTTAAAAAAAGATTCGAGCACAGAAATAGATAACTGTATGCTAAGTGCTAGGCAAATTTATCATAACTTTATGAAATCTATCGATAACTAGTATGGCAGACCATAATACTAAATACTTGCATACAGACAAAGACTCAACTACACGTTGCTGGTGGTGTGTCAACAATTCAGACTACATTCATTACCATGACCATGAATGGGGTCGCCCTGTGGTGAATGATTACCAGCTATTTGAAAAGATATGTTTGGAGGGTTTTCAGTCAGGATTGTCATGGCTAACCATTCTTAGAAAGCGTCAAAACTTTCGCGAAGCGTTTGCCGACTTCAACTTCAATGTGGTTGCAAGCTTTAATCAGGATAATGTAGCTATTCTACTTCAAAATAAAGGCATAGTCCGCCATCGCGGAAAAATTGAGGCAACAATCAATAACGCCTCTCGTGCAATTGAGATGGTTGATGAGTTCGGTAGTGTTGCTGCCTATATATGGAGTTGGGAGCCCTCTTCAGTTGAACCACACATCGGAAATGGTGTGTACGAATTCCCTATCCCAAGTATCACCAAGACCTCACAGCTATTAAGTAAGGACTTAAAAAGGCGTGGCTGGAAATTCTTTGGCCCAACAACTGCATACGCATTTATGCAGGCTATAGGATTAGTGAATGACCATATTCCGGGTTGCACTAATAGGAAGATAATTGAAGATATTCGTAGTGAATTCAGGCCACCAATAGTGTCAGATTAATTTGACAGAACTTTGAGAGGCAGTTAATGAATTGTAATTATTAAA
>Ga0207990_1000076_pt1 | contig 54952 bp, 55 predicted proteins | sample ETNtaG_8_FD_185780 | JGI IMG/M metagenome (GOLD analysis project Ga0207990, IMG submission 185780) | Marine microbial and viral communities from oxygen minimum zone, Eastern Pacific Ocean - ETNP201406SV75 (SPAdes) (version 2) | ecosystem: Environmental > Aquatic > Marine > Oceanic ...
CCGCCCAGACCTAGACCGGCGATGAGGGGGCTGATGTTGATGTCCATGACATCCAACACCAGCAGCGCGCCGATACCATAGATGAAGACGCCGCCAACCCGGCGTAACAGCGGGAATAGCCTCAGGTCGACCACATGGTTGGCGCGGGTGGCGAGGGTGGCCAAGTACCAGTCGATGGCGCTGGAGAGCAGGCCGACCACCACCAAGATCCCAACGACTATCCCGGCTGCGCGAGCGATTGTGTCCGCCCGGTCCTGCTCGGAGCCGGACAAGCCCAAGGGAATGGTCACGGCCAGATACGCCCCCAGCACCAAGATGCCAAAGGTAACGGGCCAGCGCACCGACCCCACCAATCGGGAGTCCAGGTCTGTGGGCGTCCACTGGGTGAACCGAACGATGAGCGGAAAGACCAGCTTGAAGACCAGGAAAGCCACCACGATAGCGATAAGACCGATGGCGCCTGCAGTGGCGGGGTCCAACCACGGCGGGTCGCCCAATCCGAAGCGGGCCAAGATAGGTGCTGTCAGAGCGAAATCCATTGAAATTGGCTGCTCCCGGCGCGGGGATTGATGTCCGAATCGAGACGGATAACCCCGAAATCCATTGTTGAGTTTATAACATTCAGGCCTGGTTTTCAGGCTCGGCGGAACTACCGTTCTTGAGCCGTTTTAGCAGCAGGGGGAGCAGTTCCCCGGATGGACCGTCGAGGGTGATGTCGCACCACTGGGTGAGGGTGGTCTCCTCAGGGTTGATCTCGATCAGCTTGGCACCCAGTTCCTTGGCGACCAGGGGCAGACGCGCCGCCGGGTTAACGGTCCCAGAGGTCCCCACCAGCAGCATGCAATCGCAGGTCTCGGCCTGCTGGCGACTGGCCAGCAGCACATCCTCAGGGATGGGTTCGCCGAACATAACCGTGTCCATCTTGATCACACCGCCGCAGTGGGTGCAGATGGGCGGCAGGCTATCGAAATGGTAGCCGTCCCTGGGTTGCCGGACGCCGCAGCCGAGGCAACGGAGCCAGGTCCGGTTGCCGTGTATCTCCAGCAATGACCGGCTGCCCGCCTCCCGGTGGAGGTTGTCTACGTTCTGGGTCACCACGCACTGCAGAACCCCCATTGCTTCCATCTCGACCAGGGAACGATGTCCCGGATTGGGCTCCGCTAGGTCAACGGCAACCCTCATCTCGTAGGTTGGGTCGCCGGGCTTGTCTTCGGTGCGGAACCGGGTCTCCCACCATTCCCCGGGGTCGCTGATGAACTCTTTGAACGAGAGATTGGACGGCTCGCCGAACTTGGTCCAGAGTCCGCCTGGGCCCCGGTAGGGAGGGATGCCGCTCTCGACAGACAGCCCGGCCCCAGCCAACGCAACCACGTGGTTGGAACGCAAGATGAGCTCAGCGGCTTCGTCAAGGGAACGAGATAATCCGGCGGTTAGCTCTAACATGATTGATTGGATATATTAAACACGCCAGAGCGTTCTGAGAAGGGACGTTTAAGGGGAAGTGGGAAAGGCTTCGCGGCCGATCAATGGGACAAAGCGGCAGGGGCCAAGCATGCGCAAGGAGATGCCCTCACCCGTGCGTAGGACACAGACGAGTTCTTGCTGGTCACGGTTGCCCACGGGCACGATCATGCGGCCACCGACGGCTAGCTGGGCGATCAACCTCGGCGCCAAGGAAGGGGCCGCGGCCGACACGACGATGGCGTCGTACGGCCCGCGCCAAGGACAGCCAAGTGCTTCCGTGGCGTCTTCAACGATGACATTCTTATATTCGAGGTCTTCTAGAGTGTCCCGCGCCCGTTCCGACAGGCTGCGGACCAGTTCAACGGTGACCACTTTGCCTTCCGGGACCAGTTCGGCCAGCACGGCGGCTTGGTAGCCGGAACCGGCGCCAACCTCCAGCACCCGGTCAGCCGGTTGCAGGCGGAGCGCCTCGGTGATCAGGGCCACGATGTGGGGTTGGGAGATGGTCTGGCCCTCGCCGATGGGTAGCGGTATGTCCCGGTACGCCCTGGAACGTTCGCATGCAGGCACGAACGCTTCTCTGGGCACTCGCTCCATGGCTTTCAGGACGGAATTCGACCTGATGCTGCGTCTCAAACTGATAAACAGTTCCCGACGGTCAGAAAGCAGCTTCTTGTCCGATTCGTGTTCTCTCATCAACCCAATTTTAACATTACATAAGCAGGCAACAAAGAAGTTTACAGGCACATATCCGGTGTTTTATGAACTTTTCCAGGAGTGATTGACTGTAAGAAACCCGTATGCTAACTTGGTTTAAGTCAGCAGTGGAAAATTCAGTTTCTTAGAGATTTTTATAGGTTTTTATGGCCGAATCCGGCCCGTAAAATGTCTCAGAGTGGATCACCTTGGTAGAAATTCAAACTAACGACAACCAAACCACCGAAAAGTCTCAATGGCTCTCCCTCCGGGACGCCTGCCGATTGCTTGATGTCAGCAACACGACCCTGAGGCAGTGGGCCGACAACGGCTACCTCAGGGTGTACCGCACTCCTGGCGGCCACCGCCGGTTCCTCCGCGAGGACGTGGAGTCCTTCGCCAACGCCCCCGAACAGGGCCGGGAAGACACCACCGAGAGTTTGGCCCTCCGCAAGATCCGCCGCAGCCTGGGCCGGAACGATGTTCTACAGCAACCCTGGTATCAGAGCGTCGAAGAAGAGGGCAAGATTCGGATGCGGCTCTTCGGACGCCGCCTGTTATCCTTGCTGTTGCAGGAAGCAGGCCCCCGCCGCCGCAGGCAGGAACTTCTCGAGGAATCCCACCTGCTGGGCCGCGAGTACGGCAGTGAGATGTCGGAACGGGGCGTGACCCTGAAGAACACCATCGAAGCCTTCGTTTTCTTCAGGACCATGGTCCTGGACTCCGCCATCCCCAGCTCCTGGAGCAGGATCATTGAAGCGGCCGACCGGGTGTTGGTCGGCATGGCCGATTCTTATGAAAACTCAGAAATCTCCGCGCCCGTCGAATCCAAATGACCGGGCCGAGCGAATATAGAACGGGCATCAGCCTTTAACACTCAGTGATTAACTTATTTAGTCCTGGAGGGACCGCAGATAGATATGGATATAACCGACCGCAAGCTTCTCAATTTGATACAAGCGCCCTTTCCCATGGTCGACCAGCCCTTCCAAAAACTCGGCGAAGAGGTTGGGATCAGCGAACAGGAAGTCCTCGAAAGGTTGGCTGAACTGAAACGGACCAACGTCCTGCGTCAGATCAGCGCTATCTTCGACACCCGCCGCCTGGGTTTCAAGACCACACTAGTAGCCATGGCCTACGAACCGGAGAAGTTGCATGATGCCGCCATGGTGATCAACAAGCACCCCGGCGTAAGCCATAATTACGCTCGGGAAGGCTCCTACTACAACCTGTGGTTCACTCTGGCCGTGCCCCCGGAACACGACCTGGAAGCCACTGCCGACTACATGGCCCGCAAAACCAACGCCCTGGAACAGCGAATCATGCCCACCAAACGGTTCTTCAAGATCGGCGTCAACTTCGATATGGTCAAGAAGAAGGGCTCCTCGTTCAATTTCTCTCCTGATAACGTCAACAAAGAACAATCCGGCGGAGAGATCGCCGCCAACAAAGAGGAAGCCGACTCCTGGAACAAGGCTGTCCCCGTGACCGAGGCCGAGAAGGACGCCATCCGCGGGATGCAGGAAGACCTGGAGCTGATTCCCCGACCCTACGACCAGACCGCCGAGCAGTTGGGCATGACTACCGACGAGCTGTTCGCCTTGGCCAAGGACTTCCAAGACCGGCGCATCATGCGGCGCTATAGCGCAGTGCTGCACCACCGCCGATCTGGATTCAGGGCCAACGCGATGATCGTCTGGAAGGTCCCAGAAGAGCGGTCCGAGGAAGTCGGCCTGATGATGGCCTCCCACGACGCCGTGACCCACTGTTACGAGCGCCCGACCTTCCCTGACTGGCCTTACACGCATTTCACCATGGTCCACGCGACCACCCCCGAGGGCTGCGAAGAAATCAACACCGAGATCAGCGAAGCCACGGGAATCACCGAGCGCCTGGTGTTGTACAGCACCAGGGAATACAAGAAAACGCGGGTCCGCTATTTCGTGCCCGACTACGACGAATACGTGGACACCGAGAAACCCGACGCTGTAATCACGGCCTAACTCCAGACCAAGGCGTCCGGCCCCGCCGGGCCCGCGAGTCATGGATATATATAGAGAGCTTATGGCAAATTTTTATCCCGTTTTCCTCAACCTGACCGGACGCCGCTGCGTCATCATTGGCGGTGGGCAGATCGCCGAAGGCAAGATCTCTAAACTGCTCGATTCGGGCGCCAAGATCATCGTGATCAGCCCCGATGCCACCCAGGGCATCCGCGGCTTTGCTGAGCGCGGCGACATCGAGTTCCAGCGACGCAGGTACGAAGCCGGCGACCTCGATGGAGCATTCTTGGTCATCGCGGCAACCAATGACCGGGTGGTCAACCAAGAGATATTCGAAGAAGCCGAGAAGCGAGGCGTTTTGCTGAACGCAGTGGACGATGTGCCCCGCTGCTCTTTCATCACCCCGTCCATCGTGGAGCGCGGCCCAGTGACCATCGCCATCTCCACCGGTGGCGCCAGCCCAGCCTTGGCCCGCAAGCTGCGGGAGACCCTGTCGGACTCTAATGACCTGGACTGGACCGAAGCGACCGGCCCGCTCTCCAAAGCCCGCCAAGTTATCAAGGACAAACAAGTGGCAGTTGACCCGCAACGTTGGCAGTGCTGCATGACCTCGGAGCTGCTCAGCCTGGCCAAGTCGGGCCGGGAAGACGAAGCCGTGGAGCTGCTGCTGAACGGCCTACTGGGCAAGGATTCCAACGATAAATGTTCCAACATCGCCGAGTGCGTTGACCGCGGCTGCCAGATTAGGAACCAGACCACACAGGCCCCGGTTGAGTCCAAGGACTCACCACGCACCGAAGACCGGATAGCCCAAGCCGCAGGGGATTAAACCTTTGTCCACCAGCGACTCAGAAGAAAGTTCAGTTAGTTCAGGCATTCCGGCCACGAAAGTCGGAAGCCGCGGCAGTGCCCTGGCGCTGATTCAAGACCATGTGGTGATCGGCCGGTTGAAGGCCAACAGTCCCGCCCTGGAGTTCCAGGTCGATACCGTCCGGACCAGGGGAGACACCGACCAGACCTCCCGTCTCGCCGGCATGGGCCTGGGCATCTTCGTCAAGGAATTGGAGCAGGAGCTACTGGACGGCAAGCTGGATATCGCCGTCCATAGCCTCAAGGACATGCCCACCCAGTTGGCCGACGGCCTGGTGCTAGGAGCGGTGTTGTCCCGAGAGGACCCCCGTGACGTGCTGGTAAACCGGTACGGCTGCCGCTTAGACGGGCTTCCCGAGGGCGCGAAGATCGGCACCAGCAGCCCCCGCCGCGCCGCTCAGTTGAAGCAATACGCCCCCCAGGTGGAGGTTGTTTCCATCCGGGGCAACGTGGAGACCCGGCTGCGGAAAGCCCAGGGAGAAGAAGCCGATGGCGCTATATTGGCCGCCGCCGGCATGATTCGGCTGGGACTGCAAGACCAGGTCACCGAGTACCTTTCCATCGAGCAGTTCGTGCCCCCTCCGGGGCAGGGCATATTGGCGGTGGAAGCGCGGGCCGACGACCACCGAATGCTGGCATTATTGGCAGCCATTGACGACTCGGACACCCGCTACGAGGCCACAGCTGAAAGGGCATTCTTGGCAGAGCTTGGCGGCGGTTGCAGCGTACCCGTGGGCGCCTATGCCCAATGCATCGACGACGAGATGCTCATGACGATCTACATAAGCTCGGAAGACGGCGAGAACAGCTTCACCACCAAGGTGCAAGGACCAAAAGCGGACGCTCTGGGAATAGCCCGCGCGGCGTTCCACACCCTGGAGAGGGAGGGCGGCGCCGATCTGGTGGCCGCTGCCAGGGCGAACCTGGCGTAATATTCCGCCCTGATGGGCGTTTAGAAGAGATGAAATATTGACCGGTAAAGTCTATCTGGTGGGCGCCGGACCCGGCGACCCCGGCTTAATCACAGTTAAGGGAATGTGGGCGTTGGAGCAGGCCCAAGTTGTGGTCTACGACCGCTTGGTGGACCCCTCCCAGCTCCAGGCCGTGCCCGACGACGCCGAACTCATCTTCGTGGGCAAAGCCAGGGGACGCCAGGAACTGACCCAACCCGAGATCAACCAACTCCTGGTGGATAAGGCCGCCCAGGGGTTCACCGTGGTGCGGCTTAAAGGCGGAGACCCGTTCGTATTCGGCCGGGGCGGCGAAGAAGCCCTCGAGTTAAAGGCCAACGGACTGCCCTTTGAAGTCGTGCCCGGCGTAACCTCGGCCATCGCCGGACCAGCCTACGCAGGCATACCCCTGACCCACCGGGGCATCTCCACTACTTTTACTGTCGTCAGCGGTAGCGAGGACCCGAACAAACCCGAGTCTACGATCCCCTGGGACATACTGGCCAAGAACGGCGGCACCCTGGTGGTACTCATGGGCTGGAAATCCCTGGAAACCATCCTAGCCACCCTGAAGGAAGAGGGCCTCCCGCCAACAACACCCGCGGCCCTCGTGCAATGGGGGACCTGGAGCGACCAGCAGACCGTCACCGGCAACATAGAAAACATTCTGGACAGGGGTCAAGAAGCTGGGCTGACACCCCCGGTCATCACCGTAATCGGTGAGGTGGTCAACCTCAGGAAGGACCTGGCCTGGTTCGACAAGCGAACTCTCTTCGGCAAGCGCGTCCTGGTCACCCGCTCCCGTTCTCAGGCGTCACGGCTCTGCACTCTGTTGGAGCAATCCGGGGCCAACCCGGTGGAATTGCCCACCATCCAGATCAGCCCATTGGACGACTTCTCAGAACTAGACACCACGTTAGAACGATTAACTGATTACAACTGGGTGATCTTCGCCAGCGCCAACGCCGTTGAGTCGGTGTTTGAGCGGCTGGAGCTAAAAGGCAAAGACGCCCGCGCCCTGGCCGGTACGACCGTCGGAGCAATCGGCCCTGCCACTGCCCAAGCTCTGGCCAACCGGGGCATCACCACCGACTTTGTGCCCAGCCATCCCGTCTCGGAAAAGGTCATCAAAGAACTATCGGGCCGCGACTGGAAGGGTGTTTCAGTATTGCTGCCCTCCGCCGACATCGGCCGCCACGAACTGGAAAAAGGTCTCGCCGAGATGGGCGCCCAGGTCAACCGGCTGTCCGCCTACCGAAACGTGCCCGTAGCGGGTGTGAGCGACCTGGCCAAGCAGGCTTTTATTGACGGCGTCGATGTCGTAACCTTTACCAGTTCCTCCACCGTACGAAACCTGGCAGAGATGCTGGACGGAGACCTAACGGCCATCCAAGCCAGCTTAATCGCCTGCATCGGCCCAGTTACTGCCGCCACCGCCCGCGAGCTGGGATTGCGGGTGGACCTGGAAGCATCAGAACACACGGTCGAGGGCTTAGTCGACGCGCTGACCGGCCACTTCGCCGGCGGCGAGCTTTCCCGCCAGTAAACTCTAGAAGAAGGTCTAGGAGAAAAGATCATGACCAGCTTCCCCGACTCGAGGTTACGCCGACTGCGCGTCAGCGATCCCATGCGCAACATGGCCCGGGAGACCCGGCTGTCCGTCAAAGAGTTCGTCTACCCGCTGTTCGTGGCCCATGGCAGCGGCGTCAAAGAAGCGATAGAACCGATGCCTGGCCAATTCCAGATGTCCATAGACGTTCTGTCTGAAGAAGTTGGAGAGGCTGCCGAATTGGGCATCCCATCGGTGTTGCTGTTTGGACTGCCCGCCGAGAAAGACCCCCTGGGCATCGAGGGCTACGACCCCGAAGGCATCGTCCAAGAAGCGGTGCGCATGATCAAGAAGAACCACCCCGGCATGATGGTGGTGACCGACGTCTGCATGTGCGAGTACACAGACCACGGCCACTGCGGCGTAATCGCCAACGATAGGATCGACAACGACCAAACACTGGAATTACTAGGCAAGACCGCCGTATCCCACGTGCAAGCGGGCGCCGATCTTCCCGCCCCGTCGGCCATGATGGACGGCCAGGTCTGGGCCATCCGCCGGGCATTGAACGACCACGGCTACGACGACACGCCGATCATGGGCTACGCGGCCAAATACTCGTCCGGATTCTACGGCCCATTCCGGGTGGCCGCCGATTCCACGCCCCAGTTCGGCGACCGGAAGAGCTACCAGATGGACCCGGCCAACGCCCGCATGGCCATGCGAGAGATCGAAGCTGACATCTCCGAGGGCGCAGACATAGTCATGGTTAAGCCGGCCTTGTCTTATTTGGACGTCATCCGGCAGGCCAAGGACCGGTTCGTCCTGCCCTTAGCGGCCTACAATGTCAGCGGCGAGTACTCCATGATCAAGGCCGCGGCGGCCAACGGTTGGGTCGACGAGAAGACCGTGACCATGGAAGTATTGACCTCCATCAAACGGGCCGGAGCCGACACCATCCTCAGCTATCACGCGAAAGAAGTTGCGCGGTGGCTTAAAGAAGCCGAATAACTCTCTTACCCAAATTTTTATCAGGACGTGGCATGCAACGTAGCAAATCGGAAGCACTGTTCGCCGAGGCGCAGAAATATATCCCAGGCGGCGTCAACAGCCCGGTCCGGTCCTTCAAATCAGTTGGCGGCACCCCGCCATTCATCGCCAGGGGCCAAGGGGCGCGGGTCTGGGACGTGGACGGCAATGAATACCTCGACTACTTGGGCTCCTGGGGGCCGTTAGTCTTGGGGCACTCCCATCCCGCGGTGGTTGAAATCCTGAAGAAGACTGCCGAGGGCGGCACCAGCTTCGGTGCGCCCGTGGAACAAGAAGTCGAACTGGCCAAGATCATCTGTGGCGCGCTGCCATCTGTGGAGTCGGTCCGGCTGGTCAGCTCCGGCACCGAGGCCTGCATGAGCGCCATCCGGCTGGCCCGGGCGTTCACCAACCGCGACAAGATCATCAAGTTCGCCGGCTGCTACCACGGCCACGCCGACGGTCTGCTGGTCAAAGCCGGCTCCGGCGCATTGACTCACGGCATACCCACCAGCGCGGGCGTTCCCGAATCCTACGCCAGCGAAACACTGGTGGCGGAATACAACGACATCGGGTCGGTGGAAAGGTTCTTCGAAGCCAACCCCAACGCCATCGCCGCCATCATCATCGAGCCGGTGGCCGGGAACATGGGCGTGGTCCCGCCCGCCAACGGGTTCTTGGAAGCCATCCAGAAGATCACTAAGGACAACGGCGCGCTGCTGATTTTCGACGAAGTCATCACCGGGTTCCGGGTCGGGCCCAACGGCGCCCAGGGCCTCTACGGCATCACCCCGGACATCACTACCATGGGCAAGATCATCGGCGGCGGACTACCGGTGGGAGCCTACGGCGGCCGGAAAGATGTCATGGAGATGGTGGCCCCCTTGGGAGCCATGTACCAGGCGGGCACACTGTCCGGCAACCCGCTGGCGGTCAATGCAGGCATCGCAACCCTGAAAGAATTGCAAAAACCTGGCATCTTCGAGGAGCTAGAAACCCTGGCCGTGCGGTTGACAGATGGCCTGACCAAGGCCTTTCAAGCGGTGGAGATACCCTCCACCATCAATCGGGTCGGCTCCATGTTCACCGGGTTCTTCAACGCCGGTCCGGTGGCCGGCCTGGCCCACGCCCAAGGTTCGGACACCGAGATGTACGGACGCTACTTCCACGCCATGCAGGAACAGGGAGTCTACATCGCACCCTCCCAGTTCGAGGCCGGTTTCGTCTCCACGGCCCACACCGAAGCCGACATTGACGCCACTATTGAAAAGGCATCGAAAGCCCTCAGTACCCTCCGGTAGCTCACAAGCTTGACCACAAAAAAAGGCTCCCCGTTTTTGGGGAGCCTTGTTGTTTTGCCCTAGTTAAGTTGTAGCCTACGAACCGTAACGCGCGACTGCGTGGGGGTCACTGTAGGACTCGCCCTTGGTGGCCCAGAATGCGGTTGCGATGGTGTCGCAGGTGGCGACCAGTTCTTCGCACTTGGCCATGTCGATGTTCTGCTTGCATTGTCCAGCCAACTTCAGGGCGGCGTTGAACGTTGCATGCAGGTCGAAACCGGCGGGAGTGTTCGGCCAACCGTAGTCGGCCCAGAGCACGGCTAGCTCGTGCTTGCAGGTCTCGGCATGTTGCTCTTTGACTTCAACATACCGGGCAATCTTGTTGGCATAGTCCGCAAATCCGGCAGCGTCGCCGTCACTGGGCCGCTCCAACGCTTGAATCCGCAGGACCATCTTCTGGACGGTCTGGGCGGCTATCTTTGCCGAGACGGGGTCGTAGATCCCGCATGGGATGTCACAATGGGCTTGGGCGATTTCTGGCTTGATCCAGCTTATGGGGTTAAACATGGCAGCCTCTCCTGACTACACCTGATTTTAAGCAATCAACAGCGTAATCAAAATTTGGTAGGGACGCAACCCCTGATTCGTGCCTGAGATCCTCTTGATATTCGCCCATCTTGTAACCACTTAGTATAGGCCCTTATAATTGTCCGATTACGCGATACCGCAGACCATTGCCTATCGATAAACCGTTTGGCAATCATTCGGTGATTATTCAACTCCCAGGAGATGAACCAGTGGCGACAAAAACCAGACCCACCCATATGAGACACCGCAGCAGTGAGTTGGTTGACGGCCCGAATCGAGCGCCGTCTCGGGCCATGCTGATGGCCATGGGCCTGACCCAAGAAGACATGAAAAAACCCTTCGTCTCCATCGCCAACCTGGCCAGCGACGTCACCCCCTGCAACGTCCACCTGGACCGGTTCGCCCAGGCGGCCAAAGAAGGCGTGCGCGCTGAAGACGGAGTTCCCTTCGAGTTCGGCACCATCACGGTGAGCGACGGCATCTCCATGGGCACCGAGGGCATGAAGACCTCACTGGTCAGCCGAGAAGTCATCGCTGACTCCATCGAACTGGTCACCTTTGGTGAACGCATGGACGGTCTGATCACCATTGCCGGGTGCGACAAGAATATGCCCGGCTGCATGATGGCCATGGCCCGTTTGAACGTGCCGTCCATCTTCATGTACGGCGGGGCGATCATGCCCGGTCAGTTCAAAGGCAAAGACGTTAACATCCAAGACGTGTTCGAAGCAGTGGGCGCCTACGCCACCGGCGACATGAGCCTGGAGGACCTCACGGCGCTGGAATGCGTAGCCTGTCCCGGCGAGGGTTCTTGCGCCGGCTTGTTCACCGCCAACACCATGTCCACCAGCATCGAAGTTATGGGCATGTCCCTTCCCGGTGACGCCTCGATTCCGGCCATCGACCCCAGGAAGCTGGGCGAGGCCAGGGACGTGGGACGGACCTTGATGCGTCTTTTGGAAGAGGACATCCGCCCCCGTGACATCTTGACCAAACAGGCCTTTGAAAACGCCATCACCGTGGCTGTGTCCATGGGCGGCTCCACCAATTCGGTGCTGCACCTGATAGCCATCGCCCGGGAAGTTGATATCAAACTGACCCTGGACGATTTCGACCGCATCAGCCGCAACACTCCTTACATCGCCGATATGAAACCGGCCGGACAATACGTCATGTCCGACCTCAATCGTTACGGCGGCATCGCTCTGGTTATGAAGCGCCTGCTGAACGCCGGCTTGCTTCACGGCAACGCCATGACCGTCACCGGCAAGACCCTGCGGGAGAACGTTGAGGCTGTGGAGACGATCGAAGACCAACCGGTGGTCTACCAGATCGACGCCCCCCGCGCTCCCACCGGCGGCTTGGCCATCCTTCGGGGCAACATCGCCCCCGACGGCGCAGTGATCAAGGTCGCCGGACATCAAGAAAAGGTATTCGAGGGCCCGGCCAGGGTCTTCGACCAGGAACCGGCCGCTTTCCAGGCCATCCAACGGGGCGAGGTCAAGGCGGGTGACATCGTGATCATCCGGTATGAAGGTCCCAAGGGCGGGCCAGGCATGCAGGAGATGCTGTCTGTTACCGCCGCCATCGTGGGACAAGGACTGGGCGACGACGTTGCCCTGATCACCGACGGCCGGTTCTCCGGCGCCTCCCACGGCCCAATGGTCGGCCACGTTGCCCCCGAAGCCGCGGTGGGCGGGCCCATCGCGTTGATCCAGGAAGGCGACATCGTCACCTTGGACATCCCAGGCCGCCAATTGAACGTAAATATCACAGGAGAAGAACTGACCGACCGGCAGAGCAAGTGGAAGCCCCTACCGCCCAACTACACCACTGGGGCTCTGGCAAAATACGCCAAACTTGTTTCATCCGCTTCGGATGGGGCGGTGACGCACTAATTTTTGGCCCTCTAGATCAGGACTAATAGGAGATTAATCAAGATGGCTCAACAATCCAGGGACTATGGGAAAGAGGCGATCGACCGCCACCGGGAAACGCGCGGAAAGGTCAGCATCGCTCCCAAGATGGTAGTTGAGACGCTGGACGATCTGTCCATCGCCTACACTCCCGGCGTCGCCTCTGTCTGCATGACAATCCATGGGGACGTATCGGAGTCCTACCATCTGACCAACCGGGCCAACACCGTGGCGGTGGTGACCGACGGTTCCGCAGTGCTGGGGTTGGGCAACATCGGCCCAGAGGCCGCGATGCCGGTCATGGAGGGCAAGTCCATCCTGTTCAAGGGCCTGGCCGACATTGACGCGTTCCCCATCTGCCTGGGGACCCAAGACAATGACGTAATCATCCAGACCGTGCGCGCGCTGGCCCCAAGTTTCGGTGGCATCAACCTGGAAGACATCGCCGCGCCCCGCTGCTTCGATATCGAAGACGCCCTGCAGGACCTGGGCATCCCGGTGTTCCATGACGACCAACACGGCACAGCCATCGCCGTCCTGGCGGGGGTGATGAACGCCCTGCTGGTAACCGACCGCAAGATCGAAGACGCGAAGTTCGTATTCGCAGGTGCCGGCGCTGGTGGCATCGCTTCCACCAAGCTGCTCATGGAACAAGGCGCAACCCACGTGACCTTGGTGGACAGCACCGGCATCATTCACCGCGACCGGTCAGACCTGACCGCTGTGAAGTCCGCCATGCTGGAAACGACCAACCCGGACAATACCCGGGGCAGCATCGAAGACGCCATGCGCGGCGCCGATGTGTTCATCGGTCTATCGGCTGCTGACGCCGTTACTCCCGAGATGGTCTCTTCGATGGCCAAGGACTCGATAGTGTTCGCGATGGCCAATCCCATCCCGGAGATCTGGCCCGACGAGGCCCGCGCCGCCGGGGCCGCGGTGGTGGGTACCGGGCGCAGCGATTTTCCTAATCAGATCAATAACAGCCTGGTCTTCCCGGGCGTGTTCCGCGGTGCCTTAGACTCGCATTCCACCAGGGTGACCACCCGGATGAAGCTGGCCGCCGCCGCCGCGCTGGCAGCGCTGGTTCACGAGCCCACGCCGGAGAACGTCATTCCCTGGTCGCTGGACCGGCAGGTAGCCCAGACCGTCGCCAAAGCTGTGGCCGAGGCGGCCTAGAGCCGTCATGCCGTCTCATTCTTCGCCACGCGTAACCGTAGAATCCCTGGACCGGTTCCGGGAGAACCTGCGATCGCTGGTTGCCGAGAAGGCTAAGACGCTGCCGAACCTCCGCTACTGCGACCTCCGCATCGAGGTACGGGAAGAGAAGGGGGCTGTAGCCGAGAACGGCGCAGAGAAGAGCAGCTCTGAAGACTACGCATTCGACTTCGGCGTCCGGGCCATCGCCGGGGGGCGCACCAGTTCCTCTGGCTACTACGGTCGGGTACTGGGCACGTCCGACCTGGACCGCCTGGAGGCGGTAGTTTGGGACGGCATAAAACAAGCCCACAACCGGGCCTGCGCCAGCGCCAGACAGAAAACCCAAGTTCGGAGTAGCTACCCGGGCCTGGGCGGCAGTCTAACCCCCAGCGAGCTTGCCCCCGTGGCGGTCCACCAAGCTACTACCGTCCCGGCAACCTACCAGACTGACCCCAGGCGGGTGCCCCTGGCTGAAACCATCGCTATGGCCGTGGACGGCTGCAAAGCGATGCAAGGCCAGGGCGACAACATCGTCTACTCCGCCTGTTCGTCATCCACCTTCCTGCTCCGGGAGCTGTTCTTGAGCTCCGACGGCGCGGACATCGACCAGAGCTTCGCCCAGACCGAGGGTTTCGCCATTGCCATCTGTTCCGGCGAGCACGGCAACTTCGAGCTGTACGACTTCACCGGCCACCAACGGGGCTGGGAGATACTCACGGACGGATATTCCAGTGGGCCCATCGTCCTGCCCAATTTCCTGGACTTCTGCAAGACGCTGGGCGCCGACGCCGTGGAAGTTGCCGCCGCGCCGTCCCTGAAACCTCCGGACAAAGAGGTCACAGTTGTGACCAACCCCCACTTCAACACATTGTTGGTGCACGAGGTGGTAGGCCATCCCTCCGAGTTGGACCGGGCGCTGAAGTATGAAACCGGGTACGCCGGCCGGTCCTGGTTCCTAAAGGACATGCAGGACAACCAACTGGGCAACCAGATCGCCTCATCCATGGTCACCGCGTACTCGGACCCGACCATGGAGGGCTACGGCTCGTTCGAGTATGACCATGAAGGCACCCCGGCCCGCCGCGCCTATATCCTGAGAGACGGCGTGCTGGAAGAGTTCTTGAACAACCGGCAGACGGCAGCCATCATGGGTGTTGAACCCAACGGGTCGGCACGCTCAACTGAGGCGCAATTGGTCCCACTGATCCGCATGACCAACACCATCTTTGGGCCGGGGCAACAAGACCCCGAGAGCATCATTTCTGAGGTCGAAGATGGCTACTACATCGCGGGACGACGCACGCCTTCCATCGCCGAGTCCCGGGAGAACTTCCGCATCACGGCGGTAAAAGTGTACGAGATCAAGAACGGCCAGTTGGGCCGATTATACCGGGACGGCGGCATCACCTCGGACAGCCGCGACTATTTCATGTCCATCGACGCCGTGGGCAACGACCTGCGGGTGAACCCCATTCCTAACTGCGGCAAGGGGCAGCCCATGCAGGCCAAGCGAATGAGCAACGGCGGGCCCACCATGAGAGGTATCGCCCGCCTGACCGGGCCCGGTTAACCATGCCGGATTTGGGGGAAGCATGACGGCAGCATCGATCGTCATCGGCATAGTCGCCGTGTTGTCCACGGGGTTGGCGGCTGCCCTCATGTTTCGCCTGATAAACAAGGGCGGTGGCAGTCAAGAAAGCGCCCTCGGCCATCAAGTTGGCGAAATACGCCGGGGCATGGATCGGGTCAACGAGGCCATTCAGACTCTCAACGTGGACCGGGCCAGACAATCGGAACGCCTCGAGACCATGCTTAGCAGCCTGAACAGCAGTTCCTCAGCCCTAAGGGACATCCTGGCCAACACCCAGGTTCGCGGGCAATGGGGTGAGCGGATGGCCGAGGACGTCTTCCGGCTGATCGGTTTCGTGGAATTGGTGAACTACACCAAGCAAACAACCATCGCCGAGGGCAGTTCCAGGCCCGATTTCACCATACTGATGCCGGAAAATAAGAAGCTGAACATGGACGCCAAGTTTCCCCTCACTAACTACATGAAGTTCGTGGAGGCGGAGACAGAGCAGGAAGCCGAGGAACACAGCCGCGCCTTCATCCGCGATGTCCGCGACCGGACCCGGGAGGTCGTCGGCCGGGACTACATCAATCCCGAAGACAACACCCTGGACTATGTGCTGGTCTTCATCCCCAACGAGCCCATGTACCACTATATACAGCAGCACGGGGCGGACGTGGTGGCGGAAGCGCTCCGGAACAAGGTCGTGCTCTGCTCGCCCATCAGCCTGTTCGCCATACTGAGCGTGATACGCCACGCCCTGGACAACTTCGCCACCGCCCAGGCCTCCAACGAGATACTTTCGGAATTGGCCAGCTTCGACCGCCAGTGGGGCCGGTTCACCAAGCAGATGGAGTTGGTCGGCAGGCGTTTCGAATTGGCCCAGACTGGGTTCGAGGCCCTTTCTGGGACCCGCCGCCGGGCCCTGGAACGGCCGTTGGGCAAGATCCAAGCCATCCGCCAGCAAAGGGGCATTCCGGATGCTCTCGACGAAGGGACGGATGAGAATGACGACGTCCCAGCCCTGACCGAGCCGGCGCCTCTAGAAGACGAAGATTAACTGGCCCAAGGAAGCGAGGAATTAAAGAATTTGCTATCGGTATCTGACCTGCGCCGCGCCGTTAAGACCGCCCTGGCATTCGCCTCCGCCCAACCCGATGTGGTCGAGGCGGAGGTCTTTGCGTCGGCCGGGGCGAACCTCACCGTCCGGCTCAACTACACCTCTCATATACCCAGCAATGGCGTCGAAGAACCCAAGTCCACCGAGGGCTACGGCCTGGGCATCCGGGCCACCTTCCACACATCGGACGGCGTCAAGACAGGGTTCAGCAGCGAGCCCACCGATCTGTCTGTGGAAGGGACTGCACGGGCTTTGGACAAGGCCCGCGCCGGAGCGGTCTCCGACGCCGAATTCGTTTCGCTGCCAAAACTGGACTTCCCCCAGCGTCCAGCCGAGAACGATGGCACCCCGATGGCCAATTACGACCCCGCATTGATGCGCATTGGCGGCAAGGGTCTGGTGGACGCAGGCTGGCGCATGATGGACCGGGCCCTGGGCGCATTCCAGTCCTCCGAAGACCTGTTGGGCCTGGCCGGTTCATCCGAGAAAATGGCCGAACTGGGACTGATTCTGGGTGGGGACGTGGTCATGCTCCAAGATCGGATGGCCATCGCATCGACTCACATACCCCGGGTGCAGACCGAACAGAACACGCTGATTATGTCATTCGCCACAGCCATGATCGAGGGCCAAGCCAGCAAGGGAAGCGGCTGGTCCGTAGGAAGTGAGCTGGCCAATTTTACTGGGGAGGCTGCTGCTGAGGCTGCGCGTAACGCCATCGAATCCATGGGCGGCGAACGCATCCCGACGGGCAACTACAACGTGATTCTGGGCCCCCAAGCGGTGGCCGAGATACTAGAATGGGTGCTGATGCCGGGGCTCTCCCTGAACATGTTTTACGCCGGGGCCTCGCCGTTCATGGGCAAACTGAACCAGATGGTGGCCTCCGAAGACTTCAACCTTTACGACGACGGAGCCGCCCCCGGCTTACCCAGTTCTAAGTCCATCACCGACGAGGGTCTGCCCACCGGTCGCACCGAATTGATCAACAAGGGCACGCTTTCGGGACTGTTGGCCGACTACTACAACTATCAGCGCATACTGAACGACCCCACCGGGCGAGAGAAGCTGGGAGTGAACCCCGGCGACGCCCTAGCCAGCATCGCACCCCGGAACGGGTTCCGGTCCGGTAACGGTGGAGGACGCGATTTCAGGGCCATGCCCAACACCGTATCCAGCAACCTGGTCATTGAGGGCACCAGCGGCCACAGCCAGGAAGAGCTGCTGCGGCTGGTCGGCAACGGCGTGTACATCGGCCGCATCTGGTACACCTATCCGGTGAACGGCATCACCAGCGGCGACTTCAGCGGAACCATAATCGGCGACTCCTACCTGATCAAGGATGGCAGGTTCGCCGCGCCACTAAAGCCCAACACGGTGCGCATGAACGATAACGTCCTGCGCATGATCAACAACACCCTGGGCATCGCAGCCCAACGCCGGGCCACTGTGCGTTGGTCGTCGGACCAGGTGACCTGGGCCCCGGAGATCGCGGTGGCTTGCTTCGACCTGGAGGAAATCTCCGAGTACATGGAGAGTGTTTAAATGGCTTTTGAAACGATAACTTTCGAGAAGATGGACGGCGTGGGCATCATAACCATGAACCGCCCCGAGTCCCGTAACGCCCTGATAATGCAGATGGTCGCCGAGATGGGCGAGGCCATCGAGGCGTGCAATATGTCTGATGTCCGGGCGGTGCTGCTCACAGGTTCTGGCGGAGGATTCTGTTCCGGCGCCGACCTTAAGTTTCTCCTAGAGACCTCCGGCAGCGACGACCCGAAAAAATTGCAAGAGTACATCCGAAATCTGGCCGACGAACTGCATCACAAGGTGGTCCTGGGGTTGCGGGGGTTGGAGAAACCGGTGGTGGCCGGCATCAACGGTGTTGCCGCAGGCGCGGGCTTCAGCCTAACGCTGGGCTGCGACATCCGGGTGGCCGCTAGCAGCGCCCGGTTCCTGATGGCCTACGCCAACATCGGGGCGCCCGCCGACGGCGGTTCTACCTACCTGCTGCCCCGCTTGGTAGGCGCAGGCCGGGCCATGGAACTCTACCTGGCCAGCCAGCCAACTAGCGCACAAGCAGCCTTGGAGATCGGATTGGTTACCCAGGTGGTCGAGGACGAAGGGCTGCACCGCCACGCCATGGAATTCGCGGTCCGGCTAGCCCAAGGACCCACCGCAGCCTTCGGACGGGTCAAAGGCCTGTTCGACGCTTCTTGGGACAACGACATCACCACCCAATTGGACGCCGAGACCGCGACCTTCGTCGACGTCTGCCTAACCGAAGATTTCCAAGAGGGAATCAAAGCTTTCACGGAACGCCGACAGGCACGGTTCCAGGGAAAGTAAGGGCTGGCTGGCTTACTCCAATTCCGCCATCGTGATTCCGTCGCCGCCCGGCCCTTCTCCGTTCTCGGCTGATATCACTAGAGGGTGGCCACCCAGGTATTCGCGGATGGCCTGGCGAAGAGCTCCAGTGCCTTTGCCGTGGATGATACGTAGTGATCCGGCTCCGTCCAATACCGCGTCGTTGAGGGCTTCATCAACCCGGCTTAAGGCTTCATCAACCCGCATGCCGCGCAGGTCTAGATCGGCATTTGGGGCTTTTCTTGGCGCACGATCCAGGTACACGCCCTGGATTGCCGCCGCCGGGTGTCCTTCGGCCTGACGCTCCAGTTGGTACACCGGTATCTTGGCCCGCATGGTGCCCAGCAGCACCTCCACCCGGTCCTGCCCGTCGGCGGCAGCGATAACCTCCACCGGCTGGGCGATGCCCCTGATGTAGACCCGATCTCCCTCTTTCAATATGGACTGCCAAGGCACCCGTTCGACCTCGATGGGCGACCAAGCGGCCGATTCCAGTTGACGCTGGACCTCCCGGAGCTCATCGCGGTGGGCTTGAATATCCTGTCGCGAAGCCTCAACTGCCCTGGCCTGAGATTCGGCTTCCTGCCGCAATTCGCCGGCTTCCAAAGAGCGTTCGGCCCTGACCAGGCGGTCCAAGATCCCGCTGATGCGCCACTGGAGTTCCTGGCGGGACTCCTCCACCAAGTTGGCCTTGGCCGACTCCACATCGGCCAATTGGCCGTCGAGTTCCCGCTGCTTCCGGGTCACGTCGGCCGTGACGATCTCGGCTTCTTCCCGCAGTTCCTCCACCACCCGACGTTCCTGTTGTAGCTCTTGCAACAAGCCTTCAGTCGCTTGCTCTACGGGGGAGACACCACTTCGGGCGTCGTCAATTACTTCCTGAGGTACGCCCAGACGGGCGGCGATGGTCAGTGCGTAGCTCCGGCCCGGCAGTCCCAGGGTCAAGCGATAGGTGGGTTCCAGGGACGCGGGGTCGAGGTCTACGCTGGCGTTGACCATGCCCGGCTGGTCTTGCACCATCCTGGCGACGCCCCGGTGGTGGGTGGTTCCGACCACGAAGGAGCCGATCCTCTGGAAGTACCGGAGCACGGCGCTGGCCAATGCTGAACCCTCTTCTGGGTCGGTGCTAGTGCCAAGTTCATCGACCAACACCAGGGAGTGGACCGTGGCCCGGGACATGATTCGCTTCAGGTTGGCAATATGGGAGCTGAACGTGGACAAGGACTCTTCGATGCTCTGCTGGTCTCCGATGTCCGCGTAGACGCCGTCGAACCTGGGGAAATGGGCTTCTTCGGCGGGGACGTGCAGGCCAGACTGGGCCATCATGGCCAGCAACCCCACTGTCTTCAGGGTCACCGTCTTGCCCCCGGCATTGGGCCCGGTGATCAGCATGACTCCCTGGTCTCGTTCCAGATCGACGCTTACAGGAACGACCGTGCCGGTGAGCAACGGGTGTCTTGCTCGGACCAACTTCAAGTGCCTCTCTGAAACTCCCTGGTCGGAGACCCACGGGGCCACCGCCGTGAGGGCGGCCGAGTAGCGGGCCTTGGCGATGTCTAAGTCGAGCCGCCCCATCAGGTCCAAGGTCAGAAGCAGGTCTTCGCCGGACATCCCTACCATCCCTGACAACTGCCGCAGCACCCGCTCGACTTCCCTTTCTTCAGCCAGGCGGGCCTCCCGCCAGCGGTTCCCGACCTCGACGGCCGGCATGGGCTCGACGAACACCGTCGCTCCGCTGTCGGAGACGTCGTGGACGATGCCAGGCACCCGGTACCGAAGCTCGGCCTTGATCAGCAGCACCATGCGGCCGTTGCGCTGGGTTATCAGCGGCTCTTGGACCACCTCCGACCGCTGCAGTCGGCGCAGGTTACGCTCCATGATCTCATTGAGGCGGTTCTGGGCCTGCCGTGACTCCTGGCGGAGGTTGTGTAAAACCGGACTCGCATTGTCTAATACTTCGCCGGCTGGGCTGATGGCGCCGGAGATAGCTCTTTCCAGGTCGCCCAACTCAGGTAGGTTGTCAGCGACACTGGAGAGCATTGGTATCTCTTCGTGCCGGCCGAGTTCCGTGCGGTCGTAGCGTGCCGCCCGGAGCAGTTCTCGAACCAAGAACAGTTCATCGCCGCGGAGCAGCCCGCCCAACAAAGCACGCTGGAGCAATTCCCGGAAGTCCTCGTCAGGGCCAAATTCCAATCTGCCGCCCTGGTCCAGGTACTGCCTGGCCTCAGAAGTCTCCTGCAGCCGGGTTGCTATCTCCAGCAAGTCGCGGCTGGGAGAAAGGGCCCGCGCACGCTCACCGCCGACTATGGTCTTGGTGTAGGTGGCAATCTGCTCCAGGACCCTGCCAAACTCCAGTAGCGGCCCGGCGAAATGGAAACCGCCCAGGTCGCTATCCCAGGTGCTGGGCCCGCTACGAGTGCTGAAATCGTGCCGACCGGGTTCGGTCGCAGATTCCTGCTGATTGTCAGGCTCTAGTTCAGCGTCGTTCAATGTTCACCAATCGAATCCCCAGACGCGGCTCTCGTGGAGAGTGCTACCCAGGTCATCTAGGGTGTCACGTTTGGGGTCTCGGATATTAAGTCTTCGTTTGAGAGTGATGTCTTTGTAATCATCCAGGCGCGGACAGACCTTCAGGAGCCCATTCAGAGTGAACTTCTCTCCACCCAGTATCACGTGGTCCAGCTCATCAGCGACCGGCTCGAATTGGGTGCGGATGGTCTCGCAGACCTTGACGTAAAGCCGGCGAATCTGACCTTCTCTGACGCGGGTGTAGCGGAGTTGTGAAGTGCCCCCAGCGTGGTGCTTGCCCTTCACGTAGCGGGAGTCGGTCTTCGAAGTTGCCAGGTCTCCGCCCCGATACACCGCCACCGAGTAGCGGCCCAGGCGGACGAGCACCACCCCTACTGTGCGCTCGCCGTCCAAAAGGGACCACAGCGGCCCCTCGTTCCAAACATTAAATTGGCTACTTTCAGTTACAGGGAATGGTGGCGCGATAACCAACGCCCGGTCTCCGGTACGAAGGCAGACCAGGCCACATCCACTCTCCTCAGGCGTCTTGCCCAACCGCGACAACCGCTCTCGCCATTCGGGAGACTTGACAGCCTCGCCGGGCCGCAGGTATACCGACGACGCAGCAACACCTTCGGACGGGCTCCGCACGTTCAGCAGGTTGCGCAATCGCTCGATGGTGAGCCAGTCTCCGATGAGGCTGGCAGCAGGCGTGGCGGGTTTTTGTTTTGATTGGGTCATGATTACTCAAGAAATTGTACCACCGTGTGCTCCCACTTCCTTCACGTTTGCGTGGGCCTTAGAATAGCCTCACCAAGCATTCGGAGAAACCCATGACATCACAGCAGAACCTGACCCCGCTCCAACGGCAGGCACGCGTGCTGGAGCGGCTAGACGAAGGGTACAAAACACTCCACGCCTCCCTGGAAGGACTTGATCCTGTGGACGCCTTCTTGGGCTCCAGGTGGTCGGTGTGGGAGGTGTTGAACCACCTAGACACCGAGAAATTCGTGGCGGCCCTGGAAGATATCGCCGCCGAGAAGATGGACATGCTGCCCCCGTTCAACACGCGGGAGGCGAAGCTCAAGTCTGACGTCGCCCATCTGGACGACAACTACCGGCGATTCCGTGCGCTGGTGGAGAGTCTGACTGAAGAGAAGATGTCCCAGCTAGTGACCGCGCCTAACCCGGAAAACTCCTTCCCGGCTCTGACACTGCTGGAGTTGGTGGAACGATCGTCGGGCCATTGGACCACCCACGCCCGGCAGATCGTGTTGACCCGCCAGTACGTGGAGGCGTTCAACGCCAAGGAACGGGCCGTGACCTTCATTGCTCTGGATCCTGACCGCCCTTCCGAGTTGGGCGTCTCGGCCGTTGGCCTGCTGAAACACGCCGATTACGTGGCGGGCAGTCCTGAGGTCTTGGACGCGGTCCGCAACTCCGCCAGCGGGACCGAATTGGAGCTGAACGGCAAGAACACCGACGAGGTCTTAGCCCGAATGGCCAGGGACACCCGCGCCGGGCTTTGGGCCGTAGTCTGCACCATCGGCAGTCCATCGGTGTCCAATCCGGTTTTGCTGAAGGCGGCTGAGGAGCATTGCGACAAGGTGGTCATCATGAAGGCAGGGCAATAACTCCGGCTAGTTTGCCCCACCGAATCAGTTTTGCTACACTGTCGCGTAACTTCACGCTCGCCTGTGATTAAGCTCGGAAACGAGCCTGGGAGGGCCGACAGAAAGCATTCGAACCCGGAGAGGAGCCGCCATGATCTACGAAGTGCGTACCTACGTCCTGAAACCCGGCAGCGTCCCTGAATTCGAGAAAAATTTCGGCGAGGCTCTGCCCTACCGCGAGAAGTACTCCAAGTTGGGGGCTTTCTGGCATACCGAGATCGGTCCTTTGAATCAGGTTATCCACGTCTGGCCCTACGAGAGTGTGGAAGAGCGCAACAGCATCCGCGCCGAGGCTGCCAAGGACGACCACTGGCCGCCGCCAAATGACCCGGACATGTATGTCAGCATGAACTCAGAGATCTTCATCCCGGCGCCGTTCATGCGCCCCTTGGGCGGCGACCAAGCGTTGGGCGCACTCTATGAGATGCGCACTTACACCTACAAGACCGGCAGCATCGGCAAGGTGATCGACATCTGGGCCGAGGCCGTACCCGCCAGGGAAGAGTTCTCCCCGTTGGCCGCCGCAATGTACACCGACGTCGGCGGACTGAACAAATGGGTCCACATCTGGCCCTACGCCGACCTAGAACAGCGGAGCAATATCAGGGCCGAGTCGGTCAAAACCCCGTCTTGGCCGCCGCCCACCCGCGAGTTCCTGGTCAACCAAGAGAACAAGATAATGGTCCCCGCATCCTTCTCCCCCATGCACTAGCGGCGCAGCCGTGTTTTGTTTGGACAAGCCGGGTAGCGGTCTGTGAGGGGGCTTTGCCAGAGATTTTCGGTAAAGTCCCCTTCGTCGTTAAGTGCGCCTCCTCCGTTATTCCTGCGAAAGCGGGAATAACCGGGGGTTATCCCTTCTCCCGCGCACGGGAGAGAGTTAGGGTGAGGGCAACGGTTCTCCCCAGGTCATCTGCCAACCGCCATGGTTGGCTGAGTGGATTCCCGCTTGAGCCGGCATGACGGTGGAGCAAAGCATTTATGAATAACATCGACGAACAATTGGAGCTGTTGGTCACGGCCAACCGGATTTTGGCGCGAGAGAGTGTCGTCGATGCCTACGGGCACGTCAGCATCCGGCACCCAGAGCACCCCGACCGGTACATCCTGTCCCAGTCGCGGGCCCCTGACCTGGTGGAAGTCCCCGACCTGATGGAGTACGCCCTGCAGGGAGACCCCATCGACCAGCAGGGCCGCCCCATGTACACCGAGCGGCCGATCCACGGCGGCATCTACGAGGCCCGGGATGATGTGTTGGCCGTCGTGCACAACCACGCGCCATCGGTGATTCCTTTCACCGTTACAAACACGCCCCTGCGCCCCATCCTTCACTTGGCCGCCCTGACCGGGCCCGAACTGCCGGTCTGGGACATACGCGACAACTTCGGAGACACCAATCTGTTGGTCACCACGATGGACCAGGGCCGTGATTTGGCCAGCTGTCTGGGCGGCCGCCGGGTGTCGCTGATGCGGGGCCACGGTTGCGTGATCGCCGGAAAATCCATACGGGAAGTGGTGATGGCTTCGGTCTACCTTCAGGTCAACGCGGGGATGCTGCTAGAGGCCCTGCGCCTAGGCGATGTTAAATACTTGTCGCCAGGCGAGATCAAAGCGATGACCGAGAGCCAGATGAGTCTCACCGGCCAAGAACGGGCCTGGGAGTATTGGGCCAACCGGGCCGGCCGGGGCAAGAAAGCCTAGTGACTCCGCAAGCTGAACCGGAGATCGTCGAGGAGATCAAAGCTGCCAACCAGCGGTTCTACGACGCCTTTTCTGACCTGGACATTGCGGGCATGGACCGCATCTGGGAGAACTCCGGCCGGGCAATGTGCGTTCACCCCGGTTGGCCCCCATTGGTCGGCTGGGACGATATTCGCCTGAGCTGGGAGCGCATCTTCCAGAACACCGCCCTGATGCAGTTCCAGGTGCGGTATCTGAACGTGGTTGTCCAGGGAGAGTTTGGCTACGTGACCTGCATTGAGGGCATCACCAGCGTGGTGCAGGGAACGGCCACCAACTTCAGCACCTTCGCCACCAACGTCTTCGCCCGCTACGAAGGCGGCTGGCGCATGACCGCCCACCACGCCTCTCAGGGAGGCTGAGCCCAGTATCCCAGCCACCAATTCCCACCTCGCCGGTCGTAATCCGCACCGACTTTTCCGACGGTCTCCACCCGCCACCTGATAAAATAGACCCTGCTGCCCAGCCGCCCGCCGGCCTTCCGGCTTGAGGTTGATTGTGCCTAACCGCGCCCCCTTTGGCAGCCCCATAGAACCGAGAAAGGACACCAATCATGGCTACAGAATCACCGTCGATGTCAAAGACGGATAGGAACCTTTGGTCGGCCATCGTCGCCGAGGCCCTAGCCCACTTAAAATACAACGCCTACGCCCACCGGGCGTTGGAAGAGGGGCACCCGGAAGTTGCCCAGGTATTCCAGGAAGTCGCCGGCGCCGAGACCATCCACGGCATGAACCACCTGCGGGTGTCGGGCGCCTTGGACACCACGCCGGTCAATCTGCGCACGGTTACCCAGGGCGAGTCGAAAGAATACAGCACCATGTACCCCAAGATGATTCAAGACGCCCTGGACGAAGGCCGTCAGGACGCCGCCGATTCATTTGCCTTAGCCATGGACCGGGAGCGCCACCACCTAGAGGTTTTCACCAACGCGCTAAATCTCTTGGACGCCAAGACTGCCGCCATTGAAGCCGCCGGTCAGCCGGTAGTGGCCGCAACGACATTTGCGCCTATAACGCCTCCAGGAGGCGCCCTTGAGGTCGAGACCGACGGCATGACCATGGCCGACTACGTCAGCGCAGCCACCGAGATCGACCGGGAGCGGTGGCGAGTCGCCAGGCTGGGCCGCCTGCGCGAGGTGGTGTTTGGCGCCCAAGATGGCCTGTTGAGCACGGTGGCGCTGGTCACCGGCGTGGCCGTGGCCGTCGAGAACCAGACCACGGTGTTGGTCGCCGGCCTTGCCGCGGCCCTGCCTGGGATGCTGTCCATGGCCACCGGGGCGTTCTTAGGCTCCCGCGCCGAACGAGATGTACAGCGGGCTGAGATTGCCAGGGAAGCCCAGGAACTGGAGGATAACCCTGCCGAGGAATTGGCGGAATTGGTGGTCCTCTATCAGCGGGAGGGCAAGACCTACCAGGAAGCCCGGCACCTGGCCGATGAGATCTCAGAGGACAAGGAGCTGTGGTTGCGAACGCTAGTGGAAAAGGAGCTGGGCATCAGCCCCGACGAGACCAGTAGCCCGTTGAAAGACGCCCTCACAATGGGGATCGCCTTCATCTTGGCGGCCGTCGTCCCAATTCTGCCCCACTTCTTCTTGGAGGGCGGGCCGGCCATCGCCGTATCTATAGCGGCAGCGCTCACCGGGTTATTCATCCTAGGCGTGGGCAAGGGCCGGCTGGTGCAACGCTCACCGTTCTTCCAGGGGTTGGAGATCCTCACCATTGGAGCAATCTCCGCGGGGATCGGGTTTGGACTTGGGGACTTGATTCCAAGGTTGATTGATCTGGGGTAGGGGTCTGGAAGCCCATCACGATACCGCTCATCCTGAGCTCCGACGGAGTCGAGAGTCTCGATGAAATCGGACCTGTCGAAGGACTGATTCACAGCCAGGACTGGTTTCGGGAGAAGCGTTACCACCACCCTAACCCTCCTACCGGGCGCGGGAGAGGGAATTATTTGCCTACCCGTTGGTGCGGGAGAGGATTCCGCGCGCGGCGGCTAGGAAGTCGACCGGGTTGTCACCTTGGACCAAGTGCCCGGCGTCTTTGATGGTCTCGGTTGTGCAGTCGATCATCACCTGGCCCATCCTGGCCAGGGTTTCCTCGGCGAAGATGTCACTGCGACTGCCCCGCACGACGAGGGACGGGCAATCAACGGCTTCAACGCACTCCCACAGCTTTTCCGTGCCCCAGTTGGGGTCGTCCCCGCTCCTGGTGCGGTTGCGGGTCGCCGGGTCCCATTTCCAGGCCCATTTGCCGTCAGACATTTGGCGGATGCTGTACTTCAACGCCCCCAAGACCTGTTCTTCGGTCCGCCCGGTGTATTCCTTGACCCGGTCGGCGAACTCTTGGAAGCTGTCCAGGTTGTTGGGCAATTCCCTGAAATTGCGTATCCGGTCTTGGCCCCGGCGTTGGGTCTCGGGTCCGGTGTCGACGATGGTCAACGAACGCAGGGTCTCCGGATGGCGCGACGCCCAGATGAAGCTGTTACGTCCTCCCATGGAGTGCCCCATGAGGTTGAAATCAGTCAGGTCCAGAGCGCCGATCACGCCGTCTATGTCATCCTGCATGGAATCGAGGGTGTAGGTACCGTCTCCGGCCCAGTCAGTGTCGCCGTGGCCGCGCTGGTCCACGGCAAGTATGTGGTAGTCCGGAGATAGGGCCAAACTGATAAAGTCCCAACTGTGGGCCTGCTGGGAAACACCGTGGAGCATCACCACAGTGGGCTTGGACGAATCTCCCCACTCCAGGTAGTGGAAATTCATTCCGTTGGCCTGGACCGTGCGGTCCACGGGTTCATTCTCTTCGGTGAAGGGCACCCCCATGTTCCTAGCAGCTTCGTACAGGGTCAAGCCCATTGAATGAGACGCCATCTTTCCTCCTCCGGTTTAAATCCAAAACTATGATAAACCGAGTGTCAATATTTCATGGTTTGCAAGGCCTGCGCCGACAGGGAGTTCTTTATCGCCATTCACTTTCCGGGTGGCTGATGCTATTATTAGGCGGTTGCGCTGCGGCATCTCTTGCGACCTTTCCACGAGCGCCGTTCCCTCTGGCAAATGTCTTTGGGGACCGACTCGGTCAATCATAAGCAGCATAAAAATCACCGGAGACCATCGTCCCATGACCACCAACGCAGTCCAGATCGAACTAGACCCCAGAGAATTGATGGGCAAAAAGGTCGGGCGCTTGCGCCGGGCCGGCATTGTGCCCGTACATCTATACGGCCCTGGGATGGAGCCCCGTGCTCTGCAATGCCAGGCCTCCCGGTTGATCCAGGTGCTGGCCACCGCTGGCGGAGCCACTCCCATCCAAATCACCATCAGTGGCGAGTCGGGTAATCACCTGGCCTTCGCCCGGGAGATTCAATGGGACCCCAGGCGCGACGACCTATTGCACGTGGACCTACTGGCCGCCGACGTAAGCCGGCCGGTCACTGCCCAAGTGCCGATCAACCTGGTCGGCGAGTCCGCAGGCGCCCGTAACGTCAGCGGTACCATCATGCACCAACTGCGAACCGTGGACATCCAGGCCCTGCCTCTGGAGATGCCGGGTCAGATCGAAGTAGACATCACGGTCATGGAAGAAGCCGACTCGGTCATTCGTGTTTCCGACCTACCGATTCCCAGCAACGCCACCCTCCTTTCCGATCCAGAAGAACTGGTAGTTCGTATCGAGCTTCCCAGGGTTGTGGAAGAAGTGGTTGTCGAGGGCGAGGAAGGCGAAGAAAGTCTGGAAGGCGCCGAAGAGGGCGGAGCTGGCGACGCTGGAGACTCCGCCGAGGAGTAAACTCCAGGGCTCAGCCTATCCGCTGGATACGGTAAATAGTAAAAACCGCCGGAGGAGCGAACCCCACGGGGCAAGCGGCCTCCGGCGGTTGTTTTGGAGACAGGAAAATGTTCTTAACCTACGTAGGGGAATCGGGGATCACCGGCACGGCCACCACCGATTCTTCCCAACCGCACCAGGTTTACACCGGACTGTTTATTCACGAAAGCCAGTCGATCTCGGTGAACGGCGAGTTCAACGCGTTATGCCGCCGCCATTTCGGCGCTCCCCTGGGCCAAGAAGGTGCGCCCTCTGTGATACGCCCGGTGGACCTCTACCAGGGCCTGGGTTACTTCTCTTCCTGGCAGGGCGCCAAGAGGAACGAGTTGATCCAAGACTGCCTGGGCATCATGGTCCGCCGTGAGACTCCGGTAATCACCTCATACGTCAACAAAGACGAATTCAACAACGCCAAAGCCGTCGGGGATGACCCGTATCTCACTCTGTGGGACACACCGACCGGGCCGCTGGTCAATAAGTTTTTCTTTGCCGTCAGCATGTTCCTGGACGAGCTCAATATGTCATCCATGTCTGAAGACCAGATCATGGACGGCTCGATGTCGATCTCCAATCATTCCCTGATCGTGGCCCAGAACGGGGCCTCCATGGAATCCAAGTTCATGTCCGAGTTTCTGCGTTCCGATGAGGGCATCGACGCCACCGGCCTGATCGACGACATCTGCTTCGTGGAACAAGAGCACTCGGTGGGCAGCCAACTGGCCAACCTGGTCGCCTACTTTGTGCGCCGTTGGTTGCAGAACCCTGAGCGGGCCCATCCCTACTTCGACGGCCTCCGCGACAACAAGGTCATCCAGGTCATCTACCCGGTGACCATCTAGATCCGGGCCGCCCGGTGATGGTCCAGATGCACGCCTAATCAGGCTGGTGGTTCCTTTACAAGGCATGGGCCTGGCATTACAATCGCTAGTCAGAAGAGATGACGCATTCCGCTGTTTTCTTTGGCTTTTTCACCCGATTATTTCGACCGAGCCGGCCCAGGACTCTTAGGAACAAATGGCAGACCGAGAAGACACACTTCTGGAGAACCGGGCCACCAAGCTCGCACGCATCCGCGCCAGCGGCCTAGACCCCTACCCGGCCCGTTTCCGCCGCACCTATGACACCGCCACGGCCAACGCGTTGTTCGAGGAACTGGAGCAGACCGACCCGCCCGACGACAAGCTTCAGAACGTCACGTTGGCCGGCCGCATCACCTCCATACGCACCATGGGCAAGGCCGCCTTTTTAGACCTGCAGGATGCCTCAGGCGCAATCCAAGCCCTTCTTCGGCAGAACAATCTTAACAAGAGCTTTGACCTGCTCAAAGACTTGGACATCGGCGACCATTTGGGTGTGCGAGGCAACCTGATTCGCACTCGGACCGGGCAGGTGACCATCGACGCCCTGGAACTCACCGTCACCGCCAAGGGCATGCGCCCACTGCCGGAGAAATACCACGGCCTGAGAGACGTTGAGACCCGATACCGGCAGCGCTACCTGGATCTGATCGCCAACCAGGAAGAGGTCATGCCGGTGTTCGTCCTGCGCACCAAGGTCATCAGAGGGATACGCCGGTTCCTGGACGACCGGGGCTTCTTGGAAGTGGACACTCCCATATTGGTGCCGGTGGCCGCCGGGGCCCACGCCAAGCCCTTTGTCACACACCACAACGCGCTGGACCAGCAGCTCTACCTGCGCATCGCCACCGAGCTATACCTGAAGCGGTTGATCATCGGCGGCTTCGACAAGGTCTACGAGATCGGGCGGGTCTTCCGCAACGAAGGCATCGACCAGGACCACAACCCCGAGTTCACCCTGCTGGAGAGCTACGAGGCCTACGCCGATTACAACGACGTGATGGACATGGTCGAACAGATGGTCTCGGCCGTCGCCACCGAGGTCAACGGCTCCACCAAGGTGACCATCGGCGACGATGTCATCGACTTCACGCCGCCCTGGCAGCGGGTGAGCCTGCGTGAGGAACTTGAAAAACGCAGCGGCATCGACTTAGAGATTATTGACGACGACGCCCTGCGCCAGAAGGCCGGCAACCTGGGCATCGATACCAAGGTGCTGGAGAGCCGTGGCCGACTGATAGACAAGCTGCTATCCACATTTGTGGAGCCCCGCCTGATCCAGCCGACGTTCGTGCTGGACTACCCCGAGGAGATGTCCCCTCTGGCCAAGGCCAAGCCCGGCGCCACCGGCTACGTAGAACGCTTTGAGGCGTTCGCCTTTGGAATGGAGATTGCCAATTCCTACAGCGAACTGAACGACCCGGCTGTGCAGCGGGAGCGGTTCGAGGGCCAAGCGGAGATACAACGTCTATACGAGAACGAAGATGTTGATCGCCAGGACGAGGATTTCCTGACCGCCATGGAGTACGGCATGCCTCCCACCGGCGGCCTGGGTATCGGCATTGACCGGCTGGTCATGCTGCTTGCAGGCCAACCATCCATCCGCGACGTTTTGCTGTTCCCTCAGATGCGCACCATGTCGAGCGATACGAACGACGAATAATCCGAGTAACCCATGCTTTCAATAGAACACATAAGAGAGCACCCGGACGAGGTGCGCGCCGCCCTGCAGGCCAGGGGCGAGGATGACCAGATCACAGAGGCCTTGGAGCTGGACTCTCAGATTCGCGCAGCTATCACCCAACGCGACGACCTGAACGCCGAGCGCAACCGGGTCAGCAAGGAACTGGGGCAAGCTCGCTTCGAAGGCAAGGAAATCTCGGATGAAGACCGTGCCGAGATGCGGAAGATCGGCGACCAAGCCGACGTCCTTAATGAACAGACCAAGGAACTGGGCGACAAACTCAGCGAGTTGATGCTGACTCTGCCCAACCTTCCTCAGGCCGACGTGCCGGTGGGCGAGGACGAAACCGGCAGCGTAGTCATTCGGCAGAGCGGCGAGCCCCCGACTATGGACTTCCAACCCAAGCCCCACTGGGACTTAGGCGAGGAATTGGGCATCATCGATTTCGAGAGGGGCACCAAGCTGGCGGGAAGCCGGTTTTACACCATGCTGGGCTACGGCCCCAAGCTGGAACGCGCGCTCATCGCCTGGATGCTGGACCTCCACTCCAACGACCACGGGTATACCGAGGTCTCGCTGCCCGCAGTGGTCAAACGGGAGATCATGGAAGGCTCAGGGAACCTGCCCAAGTTCGCCGACAACCTCTACCACGACGACGAGGACGACCTTTGGCTAATACCAACAGCCGAAGTCCCCATCACCAACCTGTACCGGGATGAGATCATTCCTGCCAACACACTGCCCCTGAAGTACGTGGCCCAGACTCCATGCTTCCGCCGCGAGAGGGCGTCGGCAGGTCGGGACACGCGGGGCATCAAGCGGGTGCACCAGTTCAACAAAGTTGAGATGTATCAGTTCGTGGAACCCGAGACCTCCAACCAAGAGTTGGAGCAGTTGGTAGACAACGCCGAGGACGTCTGCCGCAAGCTGGGGTTCACCTACCGGGTGCTGCAACTCTGCACCGGCGACATGGGGTTCGCATCGTCCAAGACCTACGACATCGAAGTCTGGGCCGCCGGTTGCGAAGAGTGGCTGGAGGTCAGTTCCTGCTCCAACTGCACCGATTTCCAGGCCCGCCGCTCCAACATCAGATACCGGGCCGGGGATGGCGGTCGCCCCCGCCTGCCCCACACTCTGAACGGCTCTGGCCTGGCCCTGCCCAGGGTTATGATCGCCATCATGGAGAACTACCAGCGACCAGATGGCTCAGTAGTGATTCCCGAAGTTCTACACCCATACACCGGGTTTGACGTTATTCCCGCAGTAGAAGCTAACAACTAGCAGGACTTTGGAGGCATGAAAATGGCCGGAAAGATAAGTTGGGGTATTTCCATTCCGCAGGTTTTCTTCGATGGGCCCATAGACGTGCCGCTGATCGAGCGGTGGTCGAAGCGGGCCGAGTCGCTGGGATTTGAGAGTCTTTGGACTCAGGAAGCCATCACTGGCGCAGTCCCCATCCTGGAGCCGGTGACCCTGTTGTCATACCTGGCCGCTATCACCGAGAAAGTCCGGTTGGGCACTTCGGTGATCGTGGCGCCGCTGCGGAACCCAATCCAGTTGGCCAAAAGCCTCGGCAGCCTGGACCACATGAGCAAGGGCCGGTTGACCGTAGGCCTGGGCCTGGGCGGCAACCCCAACGACATCCCGCTATTCGGCATCTCCGCTGACAAGCGGGTGCGCCGTTTCACCGAAATCATCGACGTGATGAAAGCGCTATGGACTCAGCCCGAGGCCCATTTTCAGGGCGAATTCTGGCAACTTGACGGCCTCAAGATGGAGCCCAAGCCTCTGCAAAAGCCCTACCCTCCCATCTGGCTGGGCGCCCGGCACATCAATGCCCTCAGGCGCGCTGTCAGGCACGGGGACGGTTGGATGGGTGCCGGCTCGTCCGACACCGCGAGCTTCGTCACGGCCGTTGACCAGACCAAGATGTACTTGGAAGAGGCGGACAAAGACCCCGGGTCGTTCACCATCTCCAAGCGGGTCTACGTGGCCGTGGACAACGACGGAGACCGGGCCGAAGGCCGCCTTAAAGAATGGTTCGGCAAGCGCTACGGCAACGCCGACATGGCCTCCCAGGTATCGGTCTGGGGCTCCACAGCCAAAGTCACGGAAGAACTGGCCAAGGTCACCGGCGCGGGAGCTGAAATGGTTCTATTGAACCCCGCCTTCGACGACATGGAACATTTAGACGCGCTGGCGGAAGAAGTAATTCCTAACATTTAGCCTGGAGGGAAACCATGTCGGGAATATGGCCCGGTGAGACGCAGTGCGTGGTGCTACTGGGATTCGACGTTGATGGTGTGTCGTCTTGGTTGAACCGCGACCCGTCATTTGCAGACCACCCCAGCCTCATGTCTATGGCCGAGTACGGCCCTTCAGTGGCTACGCCGCGCATCCTGGACATGCTGGATGCCCACTCCATTCCCGCCAGCTTCTACGTGCCCGGCTATGTTGCAGAAACCCACGAAGACATGGTCCGGGAGATCTATGACCGCGGATTTGAGATAGCCCATCACGGCTACATGCACGAGCCGCCGTCTTCGCTCACCAGAGAGAAAGAGATCGAGGTGATCGAGTCGGGCATCCGCATCCTCAGGGGCATCACTGGCGAGATACCCCTGGGCTATCGCTCGCCCAGTTGGGAACTGAGCGGACACTCCCTGGAGATATTGACCGACCACGGCTTCATCTACGACAGCAGCCTGATGGGGGATGACGCTCCCTATGTCATCGATTCCCCAGCCAACGGCAAGACCATCGTCGAACTGCCCATCCACTGGTTGCTGGACGACGCCCCCAACTTCGTCTACGCCCCTGTGGCCAACCGGCTGGGCCCCATGCGCAACCCCGAGGAAGTCTACGGCACCTGGGCCGCCGAGTTCGAAGGGCTGTACCGCTACGGCCGGGCCTTCACACTGACCATGCACCCCCAGTACATCGGCCGTCCGGGCCGGCTGTTAATGCTAGAACGCTTGATAGCGCACATCAAATCCTTCCCCAACGTGGAGTTCATGCGGGCCATCGACGTCGCCAAGATGTGGTAAAAAGTTGACAGCCATCAGCTTTCAGCCGTCAGCTCTTGCAATATCTTGCCAATACTGTGCATCGCATCTACTATGTCTGCACCTTCGCCTTTACCAGAGCAATAGGAGCTAGAGATGCCTAAGGTACATGACCGCGGCGGTTGGCCCAACGACGACCTCATCGACCACGACGAGCACGAGATGGAGGAATGGGAGCGCCAGGTTGACGCTTTGAACGGCGTTCTTGGAGACAAGGGCCTCAAAAACACCGACCAGTTGCGCCGGGCCATAGAGAGTCTGGACCTCAAGACCTACGAGTCCTTGGCCTACTACGAGAAGTGGACCGCGGCCATGGAGATGCTCCTGGTCGAGCAGGGCGTGATGACCAAAGAAGAGATCGACGCCAAGATGTCCTCCCTCGCCCAGGACAAGAAGTAACCATGGCCGCCAACGTGACTGAGAAATTCCGGATCGGCGACCAGGTGCGCATCAGAGTGGGCGTTCCACCGACACATTTTCGGACCCCCGAATACATCCAGGGCAAACTGGGCAGAGTCCAGACAGCCTGGGGCGCTTTCCCGAACCCCGAGGGCTTGGCCTATGGCAAGGACGGTCTGCCAGCTCAGCCTCTGTATCTGATCGAATTCGCCCAGACCGACCTCTGGCGAGACTACAAAGGCGCCGCCAGCGACACGCTGATGATAGATGTTTACGAGAACTGGCTGGAGACTATCTAATCCCAAGGCTAGTCCCCATTGAGACAGGAGAGATCACCATGGCCACTAACGGACACGAAGACGGACACAATCACGGAGACAATGCCGAGTATTATTCCCTGCGCGCCCAGGCGATGCAGGCCCTGCTGATTGAGAAGGGCGTTTGTACGCTCGACGACATCCTGACCATGGCCGACAAGATCGACTCCCGTTCGCCGGAGGACGGCGCCAAGATCCTGGCTCATGCTTGGGTAGACCCCGAGTACAAGAAGCGCCTCTTGGCCGACGCCGAGTCCGCCTTCTTGGAGCTGGGCTACGACCTCCCCGAGACTTCGCCCAAGATCACAGTCATCGAGAACACGGACGATGTCCACAGCATGGCGGTGTGCACGCTGTGTTCTTGCTTCCCCAGGGCCATCATCGGCCGGCCGCCTGCCTGGTACAAAGGCTTGGCCTACCGTTCCAAGGTGGTCGTTGACCCCCGGGGCGTGCTGAAAGAGTTCGGAACGGAACTTGATGAATCGGTCCAGGTGCGAGTCATCGACAGCAGCGCCGACTACCGCTACCTGATCCTTCCCAAGCGGCCCGCCGGCACCGAGGGCATGATCGAGGAAGAACTGGCCAAGCTGATCACCCAGGACAGCATGATCGGCGTCGGCCTAGCGCTGTCGCCCGAGTCTGTTAAAGCCAGCTAACTCACCACAATGTCGCGATAACAAAGCCCCTTCGGAAAATATCCGAAGGGGCTTTGTTATTTTCAAGCGTAGGGGCGGGTTAGAAACCCGCCCTGTTAGTCGCAACCAACCTTAGTGCCGCCAAGAAAACCCCAGCCCCGCCACGTCATTCCTGCGAAAGCAGGAATCCACGGGGCCGCACACTGGCATTAACCACGAAGCGACCGGTTTGATTTTTGCCAAATACATGGATTCCGGCCTTCGCCGGAATAACGGAAGGGGGCGGCCGGGTTAGTCGGGCCGGTCCAGCATCTGCTGAGGTATGTCGCCCAGGAGCGCTTCCACGCCGGGCATGGCAGCAACGTTGCCCAATGCTAGGTGCAACGGCGTAATGGAGATGCAGCTATTCTTGATGGCGGCGATGTCGCTGTCGGGAGCGGGGGTCTCGGGGCTGGGCTTGTTCCGGGATATCCAGTACCGTTTCTCCGGCCCAACGTTCTCGGCCCGGACGTTCTCGCCCCATGACCGTCCTCCCAGATGCGTCACCCGGACGCCGGCCACCTGGGCCATCTCTATCTTTGGGATGTTCACGTTCAGAAACAGGATGTCGCCGGTGTATTTTTCAAATTTCTCGGCCAGCGGCTTTAAGATCTTCTCGGCGATATCGTACTTGGTATTGGTCACGGCGGCCACTGAGATAGCAATGGTGTTGATGCCTCGGATGAAGCCCTGGACCGCGGCTCCGACTGTCCCAGAGACCATGACGTCCCAGCCGACGTTCGAGCCGGCGTTGATACCAGAGACCACCAGGTCCACGTCTTTGACCAAGGTTTCTAAGCCTAGGATGCAGCTATCACCGGGGGTGCCCTCAACCGAGAAGGCACTCACCGGATGCAGCCCCTTCCCTTCGGACTGAAACTCTGGGACCACCGTCCATTCGCCGACTTTCACCGGGGCATGGAGGGTCAGGCTTGCGCCCACGCCGCTCTGTTGCCGATCGGGCGCGACCACGACGACCTCGCCAACCTGCCGCAGGGCCCGGGCCGCGGCCCAGATGCCGGGGGCGGTGATTCCGTCGTCGTTCACTACCAGTATCTTCATGTTTCTCCTGCGTTTTTCGTGCGTGCGGAGCCCAATCATAGATATTGGGCAGCGAGGAATATCTTATCAGGCGGGATATTTAAACACAAAAACTGCTGTTGAAACTAACACCGGTTCGGTGTGACCTCGAGTAAAATGAGGGGTCTCTTTGCTCTGGCCAAACAGGTCGAAGCTGAGCAAAGCGACTCCTCATCAGCCTTCGGCGCTCCTCGGAATGACAGTGGCAGAAGGAGAGGCGCTACACACAGCGACTAAACGCCCTGTCGGTCGGGGGCCGCCCCTGCACGCTGAGCCGCGTCGGCGATGACTTGCTTGGACCACTCTTCAGTGGGCAAGTCTAGGCGCTCATTGTGGAGGTCGATTAGTTCTTGCAGGCCGCCACTGCGCCGAACACTGCCCGCGTTGGCTTCAAGGCAAAATGCGATGGTCGACTCCAATCGGCGGTCCCTATTCTTCGGATACCCGGTTGGAAGATTTCCCTTGGCGACAAACCCCGATCTTTCATGGCTTGGATTCCCTGCCGGTGGTTTTCAACGCTGTTACGACCTAAAACCCTGGCGAGGGAAGAGACTCGGGACTAGCAGGACTCTGTCGAACCGATGGGCGTAAATAAATAGGGGCACGGCATGCCGTGCCCCTACGTGTGTGCGACTAGTTCGGAGTCTAGTTGTGGTGAGCCAGGCCAGTGGCGTGGAAGATGGCGTGCTTAAGCTCGATGGCCGCCATGGCCCGGCGGTATTCGCCCGATGCAAAGACATCGCCAAGGATATCCGAGCCTAGATCGCCGTCGATCAGCGCGGTTGCGGCGGCAATGTTGTCCGCGGTCAACTCAATCCCGTTCAGCGCAGCCTCCACCGACGGGCCCCGGGTGGGCTTCGGCGTGAGGCCGCCCACCGCTACCCTGGCACCAGTGCAGACACCGTTGTCCACGGTGACTACAACCCCGGCGCCTACCACCGCGAAGGAAGTGGCTGGGTGGGCCATCTTGGCGTACTCGGCGTGTTGGTTGGCCGCCAAGACCGGCATCTCGATGGCGGTGAGAATCTCGTTCTCCCCCAAAACGGTCTCGAAGGGTCCCGTGAAAAACTCGTCGGCCGACACGGTCCGGGAACCCCGGCGGGTGATCCCGCCCTGGCCTTGGATGGTGAACGTGGCGTCCATGACTGTCAGCACCGTTGGTAGGTCAGACGCAGGGTCGGCGTGGGCTATATTGCCGCCGATGGTCCCCCGGTTCCTGACCTGAGGGTCGCCGATGCCGTAGGCGGCTTCCCACAATATCCCGGCGTTGTCCTTGACCACATGGGAATCGGCGATCTCCGCGTGGGTGGTCAATGCGCCGATGCGCAGGGTGCCGTTCTCCATGGATATTCCCAGCATCTCCTCGATGCCGCCGATGTCGATGACCATGGGTGGCCGCGCCAGGCGCAGCTTCATCATCGGAAGCAGGCTGTGGCCGCCGGCCAATATCTTTGCGCCTTCATTGCTGCCCAGAAGCTGGATGGCCTCTGAGACTGAATCGGCTTTCGTATATTCGAACTCTGTTGCAAACATCGTTTAGCTCCCCTGTCCCTGGCGAATGGCTTGCCAGACTTTCTCCGGGGTAAGTGGCATGTCTAAGTGGGTCACGCCCAGTGGCCGCAAGGCGTCGAGCACCGCGTTGTAAATAGTGACAGTCGAGGCGATGGCCCCCGTTTCACCGATACCCTTCACGCCCAACGGGTTGTGGGGCGATGGGGTGACCGTGCTAAGTGTCTCAATCTGGGGCAGCATATGGGCCCGAGGCAGGGCATAGTCGGTCATCGAACCGGTCAACAACTGCCCGCTGCCGTCGTAGACCGCCCCTTCCCATAGAGTCTGTCCCGCTCCCTGCACCACACCGCCGTGGACCTGTCCTTCGACAATCATCGGATTAATCTGGGGCCCGCAATCGTCGCCGGCCACGTACCGCCGGAGTACGATATGGCCGTTGTCCTTATCAACATCTACCACCGCCACGTGGGTGCCGAAGGGAAAGACCAAGTTGGGCGGGTCGTAGAACGCCGAGGCTTCAAGTCCCGGCTCCATGCCTTCCGGCATGTTCCAGGCAACATTGGCCATAGTGGCCATCTCCTGGATACTCTTGCTCTGGTCCGGCGAGCCCTTGACGAAGAACTTGCCGTCCTCGTACTCCACGTCTGCCTCGGCCGCTTCCAGCAGGTGAGCAGCCAAAAGGCGGGCCTTCTCCTTGACCTTGCGGGCCGCCAGAGCGAGTGCCGCGCCTCCTACTACCGTGGTCCGACTGCCGTAGGTGCCCCAGCCCATGGGGGTGTTGCTGGTGTCTCCATGCAGGACGTTAACATCATCAACGTCAACACCCAGTTCGTCGGCGATTATCTGGGCAAAAGTGGTTTCCTCTCCCTGGCCGTGAGGTGAGGCGCCAGTGTAAACATTAACCTTTCCAGTGGGATGAAAGCGCACAACGGCGCTCTCCCATAAGCCACCGCCGAACCCGACGGCGCCGGCCACCTGTGAGGGGCCGAAACCGCAGACCTCAGTGTAGGTTGTAACACCGATGCCCATGTAGCTCCCCTGCTCCCGCAATCGGACCTGCTCTTGACGAAGGGCCGGATAGTCAACATGGGCCAATACTTTGTCGAGAAGCGGTTCATAATCGCCGCTGTCATAGGTGAAGACGGTGGGGATATCGTGGCCGTCCTCAAACTTGGGAATCAGGTTTTTCCGCCGCAGTTCAACAGGATCGGTACCCAGTTCGACAGCCAGCAGATCGATCAAGCGCTCGATCAAGAAGGTTGCTTCAGGGCGGCCAGCGCCGCGATAGGCGTCCACTGGAGTCGCATTGTTGAACACCCCGTAGACATCCGCCCTTAAGGCGCCGATGTCGTAGGGGCCGCTGTAGATTAGGCCGTGCAGGACCGTCGGGACCCCAGGAGCGGCCGTGGACAGGTAAGCGCCCATTCCGGCGTAGATCACTGTGCGGATGCTGGTAATCTTGCCATCTTGGGTGGAGGCCATCTCCACATGTTCCACGTGGTCGCGGCCGTGGGTGGTCGTCTGGAACCCCTCGGAGCGAGTCGCGGTCCATTTGACCGGACGGCCCAACTGCATAGAGCAGAATGACGTAATCATCTCGTCAGGGTACACGGCAAGCTTGCTGCCGAATCCGCCGCCGACCTCGGTGGCAATGACCCTTATCTTGTGCTCCGCTACCCCGGTTATCAGCGACGCCAGGAACCGGCAGATGTGAGGGTTCTGGCTGGTGCTCCAGAGAGTCAACTCACCCATGGCGGGAGTCCAGTTGGCCACCGCCGACCGGGGTTCCATGGCGGTGGGAATCAACCTTTGTTGGAGGATGGTGTCTTTCACGATGACGTCGGCGGCGGCGAAGGCCGCGTCCGTGTCTCCGCCCTCGGCCACCCAGTGGAACGCCTGATTATTTGGGGCGTCTTCGTGCAATTGAGGGGCGCCTGGCTGCATGGCTTCATAGGGGCTGGTCACCGCCGGAAGCGGTTCGTAGTCCACGTTGATCAGTTCCAGGGCGTCTTCCGCCTGGTAACGGTTCTCGGCTACCACCACTGCCACAGCGTCGCCCTGATAGCGGGCTACGCCGATGGCCAGAGCCGGGTGGGCCACCGCTTTAACATCGGACTCGGGCGGGATCCAGGCGCACGGGATGGGGTTCAGCACCCCATCGGTATCGGCGCCTGTGTAAACCCCCACCACTCCCGGCGCTGCTTTGGCCGCGGAGGTGTCGATGCTGTTGATCTTGGCATGGGCGTGGGGGCTTCGCAGCATGGCCGCGTAGAGCATCCCTGGCAGTTGCACGTCATCTGTATAGGTTGCGCCGCCGGTGATCAGACGCGGGTCCTCACGTCGGCGGATACCTGAGCCAAATATCCTTGACGTCATAAATTAACTCCTCTTGGCTTCGGCGGCCGCCAGAGTCGCCTTTACGATGTTCTGATAGCCGGTACACCGGCACATGTTGCCCTTGAGTCCTTCTCGCACCTCCTCTTCCGAGGGAGAGGGGTTCTTTCCGAGCAACTCGTCCACCGTGATGATCATGCCGGCGGTGCAGAAGCCGCACTGGAGACCATGGTTGTCCCAGAACGCTTCCTGTACCGGGTCCAATCCGCCCTCTGGGGCAATGCCCTCGATGGTGGTGATGTCGCTGCCGTTGGCCTGGACCGCCAGACAGGTGCAGGATTTCACCGTTTTGCCGTCCATCTTCACCACACAGGCGCCACATTGGCTCGTGTCGCATCCGATCTTGGTCCCGGTCAACCCCAAGTCGTCTCTGATGAAGTGGACCAATAGCGTGCGTGGTTCCACCTCTTTTTCGTGAGCTTTTCCATTCACTGTTACCTGAATATTCAAGAGAACTCCCTTGCGTGGTGGATAGTGGCTTGCCAGGCGTGATTTAGCCTCAGGGGGCCGAAGTGCCCAGAGTATATACTTGGTCAGATACGCCGTCAACGGGCATGACACGATACTAACGGTTGCGCAAATTCCAGCCTGGCACTATGCTTTCGTGGGTACCTAGACTTGATACCCCTCAGGCTTACCGTAAAGTAAGGAACCCGATTAAGGAATACGATGTTCCCACAGAGCGTTTTTCCCGATACCGCTGAAATAGACTCCCAAGGCCAATTGGTCCTGGGAGGTTGCAAAGCCATCGACTTGGCCGACGAGTACGGCACCCCTGTATACGTGCTGGACGAAGCCACTCTGCGCGCCCGCTGCCGCAGCTTCATAGGTGAGTTCCGCAAGCTATACCCCGCCACCAACGTCAGTTATGCCTGCAAGGCCTACATCAACCCAGCCCTGGCCAAGATGTTCCAGGAGGAGGGCATGGGGTTTGACGTGGTCTCCGGCGGCGAGTTGGCTACAGCCATTAGTGCTGATATACCCATGGAGGAGGTCTATTTTCACGGGAATAACAAAACCCCTCAGGAGTTGGCGGAGGCGCTGGAGCACTCCATCGGCTGGGTAGTGGTGGACAGCTTCCATGAGATAGAGCTTCTAGACCGGTTGGCCGGAGAGGCCGGCAAGACCCAAGACATCCTGATCAGAGTCTCCCCCGGTGTCGACCCGCACACTCATGTGTACACGACCACTGGAACTTTGGATTCAAAATTCGGTTTCTCGATTCAGACCGGGCACGCCGCCGAAGCCATCCGCATGGGCTTAGCCGCCAAGAACCTGAACTTGCGCGGGCTGCACTTCCACCTGGGCTCACCCATCTTCGAGTTGGAGCCGTACCGCGTGGCCATTGATCTGGTCTTGCGATTCGCCGCCGAGTTCCGGGAAGAGGGCCTTGAGATGCAGCGGTTCAGCCCCGGTGGTGGTTTCGCGATCGGATACATCAACAGTGACGAACCACCTCCTGTGTCCGCTTACGCCGAGGCCATCGTCTCCACCGTCACTGATACCTGTAAAGACCTAGGCCTGGAGCTACCGTCCCTGGTCATTGAGCCTGGCCGGGCCATCATCGGACCCGCAGGCGTGGCCCTCTACCGCATCGGGGCGATCAAAGACGTGCCGGGCATCCGCAAGTTCGTCAGCGTTGACGGCGGCATGGGCGACAACATCCGGCCGGCCCTATACCAGGCGGAATATGAAGTGGTCGCCGCCACTAAAGCCAACCTTGATCCAACCGAAAAAGTTACTGTTGCAGGCAAGTATTGCGAGTCGGGAGACCTCCTGGCATCCGATATAATGCTGCCAAAGCTGGAATCTGGAGACCTCCTCGCCATCCCCGCAGCAGGAGCTTACTGCCCCTCCATGGCCAGCAACTACAACATGAATCCCCGTCCGCCCATGGTCCTGGTGAAGGACGGGAAGAGCCGCCTGATCCGCAGGAGAGAGAGCTACCAAGACATGATGCACTGCGACGTCTAGCCATGCCGGCAGTCATCACAACCAGTAATTAACAACACCGTCTCATCGTCTAATATACGAGTGGGATACAGGTTTTTATGTGGACCATCTTCGGTCAAGACCATCTGCTCAATAGGCTTGAGCCCAGCCTGAAGCAGCGCAGGCAGTCACATGCCTATCTGCTGTGCGGCCCACCGCACGTGGGTAAGATGGCCCTTGCTATTAATCTATCTCAGGCCGTAAATTGTTTAGAAGGGCCTGGTGTGCCCTGTGGTTCGTGCACCCAATGCGCCAGGATCGCAGCCGGACACCACGCCGACATATTGACCCTTGTTCCCGGTCAGGGAGAAGAGGGCCGGTCCCCCAAAACAGTAATCGGCATAGATGCCATCAAAGAAGTTATCCACCGGGTGAGCTTGAACCCATTTGAGGGACAATTCAGCGTTGTGATCATAGACGGCGCCGAATCCATGAGTGACGAGGCGGCCAACGCATTGTTAAAAACTCTGGAAGAACCGCCACCGAATACCATGTTCTTACTGCTAACGGCGGATGAGGGAGCGATCTTGCCCACTGTTCGCTCGCGCTGCCAAAGCATGAATCTGATACCAATTCCGAAGAATCAAATGGTAGAACGGCTGATAGAAAGCCACCAAGCAACGCCGGAAATGGCGGACCAGTTGTTCCGACTGTCCCGGGGTTGTCTGGGATGGGCCATCGGCGCTTTGGAAGACCGCCAAGTGCTGGAACAGCGGCAGGCCGACTTAGAAAAGATGCAAGAGACCCTGGATGCAGGGTTGGAAACACGATTTACCTACGCCAACGAAGTCGCTTCCCTATTTGGCAGCGACCGCGACGCAGCCAAGGACTTATTGGCACTCTGGCTTCGTTGGTGGCGCGACCTCCTCTTGATCAAAGAGGGGGCCGAAGAATTCTTGCATAATTCGGACCACGCGGAGTCCTTAAAAAGCCAGGCTTCAGGCTTGAGTACGACTGAGATCGTGCAGTTCACCAACCGCCTGATGCAGACCTTGTCCAATCTAGATAGCAACGTCAGTCCCAGACTGGCGATGGAAGTTTTGATGCTGAATCTACCGATCGAAGCAGGTCAAGTATGACCCGCGTAGTGGGCGTCCGCTGGCGGGATGCCGACCCGGTGAGTTACGCCTCCGCCGGCGATTTTACGCTGCCCTTGAATAGCTACGTTGTCGTGCAGTTGGAAAAATCTCAGGAGTTGGGCCGAGTCTGCCGTGAAGCCACCGAGCTGGTGGCCTGCCAGCCGGACTCAGAGCCGTCCGTCCGCGTGGTACGCAAGGCCACCGCTGGCGACCTGGGCCGACTTCAACAGAACCGCGAATCGGAGCAGAATACCTTCAAGATAGCCCGCACCAAAGCCCGGGAACTGAATATCCCCATGAAGATAGTGGACGCCCACTACGCCTTCGACCGTTCCCGCATGGTGGTGACATTCGGCGCAGAGGGACGGGTGGACTTCCGCCCGCTGATCCGCGCCTTGAGTTCAGCCACCGGGGGCCGTGTGGAATTGCGCCAAGTGGGCGACCGGGACGTCGCCAAGCTGGCCGGGGGCATGGGCCGCTGCGGTAGCGATTTATGTTGCATACGATGGATGGACAAGTTTGAGTCCATATCCGTGCGCATGGCTAAAGAACAATCATTGCCCATCAGCGCGGAGGGTCTGGCCGGCGCCTGCGGCAGGCTGCGTTGCTGCCTACGCTTCGAGTATGAGCAATACCGACAGGTCAACCGGGCGCTGCCCAAGGTCGGGGAATTGGTCGGGACTCCCAGCGGTTCCGCTACGGTCATCGTGGGGCACCGGCTTAAGGAAACCATATCGGTGCGCTACAGAGATGACCGGATCCTAGAGTTGCCCTTGGCCGAAGTCACCAGGAACTAGCCCTCCAAAAACTAGCGCTTTAGTCCCTGATGGACCAGGGGATGTATATCTCCCATTCGTCCAAGATCACCCGGCTCTGAAGTATCAGGTATGGGTTGGGGTCCGGAGCGCGGGGTACCCTGCCCAGCCGCATCTTAGCCTCGGCCGGAGTGCGTCCCGCTTTGTGGAGATTGCACCTGTTGCAGGCCGTGACCACGTTCTCCCAGGTGTGTGCGCCTTGCTGCCGGCGGGGGATAACATGATCCAGGGTTAGGTCGTGAACCTTCTTGCCGCAATACTGGCAGGTGAACTTGTCCCGCAGGAAAACCTCCTTCTTGGAGAGCTTCCGGGGCAGAAATGGCCGCTTGACCATGTAGGCCAACCGGATGACTGAGGGCGCGTCGATGTCTTGGGAAACGGTGTGGAGATACCCTTGGTGGTTCTCCAGGAGTTCGGCCTTACCTTTGGTGACGAGGACGATGGCGCGGCGGACGGTGCAGACGTTCACCGGGACGTAATTGAGGTTCAGGACTAGGACCGGCGCACGAATCAGTGCGGCGACATCCACTGCCTCCACAAGTCCATTTCCGGAAGCGCCGTTACCAGAAAACAGTTCTTTTTCTGCTTGGTCTACCATGTCGGTCGGCTAATGGTCCTCCCGCACGTATACAAACGCACTAGGGGAAGTTCCCACCCGGACGTCGCCGGGGCCACCACACATGCGCACGAGGCCCTTTCGAAACCTTTAAAGGGTCATCTGCGCTCGGAACCTATTCGCAATCCGCAATCATGGTAGCACATAGGCCGAGATAGGATGCGTGATCCTGTTAATTGCTAGGGGGTTAGCTGGTCCAGCTCATCGTCCCAATCGCCGGGTATGAGCTTGACCCCACGGATCACAACGTCAAAGTTGTCGGCCAAGAACGCGCCCAAGGCAGATTCATCGATGGTCTCGTCGTAGTCCCGGACCGGGAATCTTTGGACGTTGGTCAGGACGCCAGATAGCAGCACAAAACCGATCAACAGGCCCACGGCCATGCCCGCCAAACTGTTTGCAAAGCCGAATAGGGGGATTATCCCGAGGGACCTCCGTGCCATGAAACTGAGGATTCCACCCGCTATGAAAAGGACTCCGAAGACCAAGAGGAATCCAGCCACCGTCTGGGCATTCTCATTGTCGGTAACGACTGTGAACAGTTCGCCTACCGAGTCGCCGATGCGGCTGGAGAGCGCCAATCCAACGATCAGGGAGACAAAGGGAACCAAAATCTGCAAGATTCCGGCGGAATAACCCCAGAGCGCGGTCACTCCCCAAACTACCAGGATGACGATATCGACCCAGTTCATGGCTCCTCTCCACACGACACGAAATAGCAATCAAACCGAGTGTAGCATGGCGGGAATTGGGTGCGCCTAGGGGTTAGCGGGCGGTTGCGATTGCGTTTCGGAGGCCGATCAGGCCGACCAGCGCCATGGCCCCCAGAACATACGAGCCGATAACGTCGCTGGGCCAGTGCACTCCCAGGTAGACCCGGGAGGCGCCCATGCCTATAACCATGAACACGAGGCTGGCTTGGATCGCGCGCCTCAACAACAGCGGCTTAACCCACAGCCCAACCAGGTAAACCAGCACGCCTCCCAGAACCATCGCCAGGAGCGAGTGGCCGCTAGGGAAGCTGAGACCGGACTGCAGTGGTTCAACGATCTGGTATTCGGGCCGGGGCCGGTCAACGATAAGCTTAAGGCCGTTGCCGATGCCGATGACGGCCAAGCTGGCGAAGATCATGGCGGTGTCGGCGTAACGCCGGGCGAACACCAGGCACCCCATCAGTACGGCGGCCGCAGGCATGAATACACAGAGCGATCCAATGTTGGCGAACCAGATGGCGGTGGCGTCCAACCAGCCGCTTCGAAACGCCTGGAACCGCATTAAAGCGCCTTCATCGCCGGGGAACGTCGGAAATGCCCAAGCGAGGATGGACAGAGTCAGTGCGGCAAGCGTTCCCAGAGCCAGGAGAAGGAGTTTCCAGGGAACGCCAAATAGGGGACGGTTGATCTCTGTTGCTTGCATCATAGATATTACGCCAGCCGGTAATGGTTTAGATTCCATTCCTAACTACCGTATGTGAAATGTAATGCTAAGACTAGCCACGTGGGCAAGCGCCCGATAATTGGGACAGGATACTACATTTCAGCCGAGCCTGACGATTCCATGCCAACCGCGATCTAGCAGGTTTGACGGCTCACGAGGCCCTCGGCTGAGACAGCCCTCAACCAAAACCGGTCTCAACGTACCGTCGATACAGGGGAACGATAATCATCAAGAGGATTCCAGCCAGCAGGTAGGCGGCAGCTACGTCGCTGGGCCAGTGGTCTCCTTCGTGGATACGGGATGGCCCCACGGCTACCACTAAAAGCCCAGGCAGCATGAAGATCGGGACAGAGAACCTTCGTTGCAATCGGTGATGGAACGGCAAGAGCGCCAAAAACCCAAATAGGACCGTGCCGCCGAAAACGTGGCCGCTTGGGTAACTGCTGGCCGTTGCACCCGATATCGGACGGGTCCTTTCGACCAATTCGCCCAGGGTAAAGTCGCCTACGGAGGAGGCAACAGCAGCAATGGCCCCCACAAACACGAATGCCTAGGCGGTTTTCCGCTGCCGAGTTATGAAGAGACCGCCGAGTCCTATGACGCCATAGACCAAACCAACTTTGAGACTGGTGAGCGCGCTGATCAAACTGAAAAAGCCCGACAGCCCCGGCAAGTCCCAGCCCCTGATCGAGTTCATCACCGTCATGTCCTGGCTGAGTTGAGGGTCGGCATTGATTGCGACAATCAACAGAGTTGACAACGTTGCGAAGACGACGGCCACCGACAGTCAAAAGAACGTCAAATGCCGGATGTTGATGCCTATCCCACCTCGCATAAACCGCCCCTTTGACAGCTCTACAGGAATCGTCGTTAAAGTTGATTGGTAATAATTACCGGGTTAGCCGGAAGGCGGTCCAGCCCAGGCAGCGGTGTATAATGCCCGTGCGTGGCAACTATGCCGCCAGAAGACCCCAAACACCCGAAACGTGAGCAAAGGCAGAGGAATTATTTGGCCCGCGAAGTAAGCGTAATAGCCATCGACGGCCCCGTAGCAGCGGGGAAGACGGCGGTGGGCCGGGAGTTGGCTCGCGCACTGGGGTTCGGTTATCTGGACACCGGCATCATGTACCGCGCCATCACCTGGCTGGCCCTGAAGAACGGCATTCCCGTTGACGACACAAACTCCCTGGGTGAACTCGCCCGCGCCAACCCACTGGAGATGGCCGGGGACCCCGATTCCATCTCGGGCGACCGGGTATCCGTGGCCGGCCACACACTTGGCCCCGAACTTAGAGACTCCTCCGTGGATGGCAATGTTTCCGCAGTTTCCATGGCCTCGCCGGTGCGAAAAGAACTGGTGGCCCAGCAGCGGCAGACCGCCCACAAGGGCAAGATCGTGATGGTCGGCCGCGACATCGGGACTGTGGTCCTACCCGATGCCGACCTCAAGGTGTTCCTCACCGCTTCTCCTGAGAACCGGGCCCAGAGACGCTGGCAAGAGATGCGTGACCGCGGAGAAGCGATTGAACTGTTCACGGTCTTGAGCGAGACCCTGGCCCGCGACAAGAAAGACAGCAACCGCGAAGATTCCCCCCTTAAACCCGCCGAAGACGCCTGGGAACTGAACACCGACGGCCTGGACATCCAGCAGGTGGTGCAGAAGATCATCGACCGGGCCGGAAGCACCGGTGACCCCAAATGAGCCGCTTCGAAGATGCCACGTTGATCTACCGCATCTTTAATCGGTTGGGCCGGTTCTGTTTCCGTGCCTTTGGCCGAATACAGATCGTCGGGTTCGAATGCGTGCCTCAGCATGGCCCGCTGATCATTGTCAGCAACCACCTGTCCTTGAACGACCCTCCCCTATTGGTGGCCGCCATACCCAGGCCTTTGTACTTCATCGGCAAAAAAGAGCTGTTCAGCAGCTCGATCTCCCGCCTCCTGATGCGGGCGTTCCACGTGTCATCGTTCGACCGGTCGGCCGCTGGGATTGACGCCATGCGCGTCCTGATGCAAAATCTGGAACGCGACAGGGCCGTCGTGGTCTTCCCTGAAGGCACCCGAAGCCCGGACCGCGCCATGCAAAAAGGGATGTTGGGAGTGATCTACCTGGCACTGAAATCTCAAGCGCCCATCCTGCCGGTTGCGCTCACCGGCACTGAGAAATTCCCGTTGTGGCGAATTCCCTTCCCCTTCCGGCGGATGACGGCCAGCATCGGCCCACCGTTCACCCTGCCGGTGATCGAGGGCAAGCCCAGCAAGGCGGTGATGTCCAGCATGCTGGACATGGTGATGGGGCGCATCGCAGACCAACTGCCACCGGAGTACCGCGGGGTTTATGGCGGCAACACGATTGGAGAATCGGCAGAGCAGACAGCTTAATAACCCAAAAACGGGCCACGACACTGGCCGCAGCTAAAACGTGAACTCGGAGAGCCTAATGCAGCAAGCATCCAAATTCGGTATCTACCTCAACGCCAATGACAACCAGGTGGTCCGCATAAATTCGCCATACTGGCTACCTGAAGAACCCGACTGGGTTTTACTGACCAACGAGGTCAACGCCACCTTGCTCAACATCCGTGAGATGGCCCAAGAGAAACGACTTTCCAAGGATCCCGGGGCCATCACGTGGGGCACCATCCCTCTCAAGGACTAGTCCGACAATATGAATAAAGGCCCGGTGGAAGACCTGCAAGTAAGGCAACGGCTGGAGGCATTGGAAGAGAATCTCTCTCCTTATGCCAGCCGTTCCAGCCGGTCTCTGGGCCGCGAGCGAGCTGAGACTCCGTCACCTCTACGCACCGAGTACCAGCGCGACCGGGACCGGATCATCCACACCAACGCCTTCCGCCGTCTGAAGCACAAGACACAGGTCTTCTTAGCCCCTTCCGGCGACCACTTCGTCACCCGGCTGACACACACCCTTGAGGTTGCCCAAGTCGGCCGCACCATCGCTAGGGCTCTGAACCTGAATGAAGACTTGGTGGAAGCCATGTCTTACGGTCACGACCTTGGCCACACACCCTTCGGACACCTGGGTGAAGAGACCCTCGATTCAGTCTATGCAGAGGGCTTTGCCCACAGCGCCCAAAGCCTGCGGATCGTAGAGAGATTGTCCCATGATGGTGAAGGACTAAACCTGACCTGGGAAGTCCGCCAGGGAATCATCTCCCACTCCAAACCCCAGGGCGATTTCCTGGATATCGAACTCGACGCTTCACTGACTTTGGAAGCCCAGATTCTGCGGCTGGCCGACTCTGTGGCCTACCTGAACCACGACATCGCCGACGCCATCCGGGCCGGCATGCTGAAGGTGGATAACCTGCCGGAACAAGCCAACCGGGTCTTGGGAACGACCCATTCACAGAGGCTAGACTCGCTGGTTACGAGCATCGTCCAAGAGTCGTGGCCTTCTTCAGGGTTGGCCGATGGCGTGGCCGAAGAGAAGCCGGCGATCGGCATGGACCGTGAAGCCCGCGAAGCCATGATGGAACTTAGGAACTACATGTTCCAGAACGTCTACCTGCCCCTGGGCAACACTAGGCAATCGGAAGTGGGCCGGGACGTGGTGAAGTTGCTCTACCGGTACTTTGTAGAGAACGCCGAGGAGATTCCCCCGCCCTACTTCAGTCCCGGCGCTGACCCGGACCGCGCCTCAGTCGACTACGTGTCCGGCATGACCGACAACTACGCCATTCGCCAAGCGGAGAAGTTGCAACCCGGCGTGACCCAGGGAGTTTTTCAGAGTGTTCCGGTGGGGGAATAGCCTTCGGCCTAGGCGTAGCGTTCGGGGTTCGCCGCCAATTCTTTGAGGAATACGTCAACGGATTGTTCTAGGTCGTATTCCAGCTTCCAACTCCATTCCTCCTGAGACTTGGTGTCATCCACTCTTTTGTTAAAGTCGTCAAGGATCGGATGAAGTACCGGGTCTGGCTCGAATGTAATCTGAGCGCCGCGTATCTTGGCCCGGACGACGTCGGCCAGCTCCCCGGCACTGGAAGTGGGTGTGATTCCGGTTAGCACATAGTTGGTCGTCTTAATGTTTTCCACCGGGGCCTGCCCCAATTCGACGAGGGACCAGGCGGACTCAGTGAAGTGCCTGATTGGCATTCTGGTCTCAGGCGTCACCCATATGGTGAATGGGTTTCCCTTGGCAGATTGTTCGATAACGCCGGGGATTGTACTGGGCGACTCCGGGAGTGGTCATTCCGGGTCCTATTATGCTGGGGTACCGGATCACTCGGAAGTCGATCCCATATTTCCTCTTGTCGAACCGGCCCATATTTTCCACGAAGGCATTAGTGGCGCCGTAAAATAGCAGCGGGCGTTGCGTTGTGTTGTCATCAATGAAATCTTCGGTCATATCTGCGCCATAGACCGCAAGAGAGCTCGTGAAGGGCACTTGGCGAACGTCAAATAACCTTGCCGCCTCTAAAACATGAAAGGTTCCGAGAGCATTGGCCTAAATCGGGGCGGCCGGGTCTGCTTCAGAAGGAGCGGTCAGCATCCCGCCCATGTGGTAGATAACGTCCGGCCACGTTGTCTTGACGGCATCCAGCACATTACTGGAATTGCCCAGGTCTCCTGCCATTCCCTCGACACTCTCGCCCAGGTCGGCCGACCGCGACGTATTAGGAATACTACTGAAGACAACCGGTTTCTCTCCTTTCTTCAGCAGCAGCCTCACGACCTCCGCGCCCATCAGACCGACTCCACCAGAGATTAAACTCGTCAAAAGGTCTTCCCTTTGAACAAAGAGGCCTCATTTCTCGGGCCTCTTTTAATCGATTGCTAGGTTGCTCGTCTGAACAAAACGAGACGAGCCTCACTCCCGAGGCACCTGGCTGGGCGCGGGGTTGACCAGCTCGATGCCGATGGTTACGGGGAAGACTCGGACCAGTTCTTCCACGGTCCACTTGCCATCTTTCTGGATAGTTTTGACTGGTTCGGGTTCGTTGAGCAGGGTTACCAGGCCCTCGGTCACGTGGAAGACGTGGCCGTTAACGTGGGCTGCCTCGTCGGAAGCCAGCCAAGTCACCATGGGGGCGATGTCGTCGGCCTGGCCTCTCAGTGTCAGGGCTGCGCCGGTGCTGATGCCGCGGGCTGCGCGCAGCTCCCGGGCGTCGTCGGGGATGCTGCCAATCATCCTGGTGGCGGCGCTAGGGGAGATGGCATTAGCAGTTACACCGTAACGTCCCAAGTCCCTGGCAACCACCCTGGTGAACCCGGCGATGCCGTCCTTGGCCGCGCCGTAGTTGGCCTGTCCGGAGTTGCCGTACAGCCCCGTGGTGGAGCTGAAGGTGATGATCCGGCCGGAGCGTTGCTGCCGGAAGAGAACGCTAGCGTTCTTCACGATGGAGAAAGTCCCCTTCATGTGAACGGCGATAACGTCGTCCCACTCTTGTTCGGACATGTTGAAGATCATCCGGTCCCGGAGAATACCAGCCACGGTGACCGCGATGTCCAGCTTCCCGTAGTTGTCCAGGGCGGTCTGGATGATCTTGTCGCCGCCGGCCATGGTCGCGACTGATTCCAGGCAGGCCACGGCTTCTCCGCCGTCGGCCTTGATCTCGTCTACCACCGTTTGGGCAAAAGACGAGTCGGCGCCGGTGCCGTCCACGTTGACTCCGGGGTCAACCACAACTACTTTGGCACCCTGGGCGGCCATCAGTTTGGCGACTCCCCGGCCAATGCCTCGGCCTGAGCCGGTTACGATCGCCACTTTGCCTTCTAGCAGGTTTGCCATCAGATTCTCTCCGTCTGGTTACTTTTCATTATTTTTAATCGGGGCCGGGCCTTTAGACCCGCTCCCACAGCAATATGTTTGTCAGGTCAGACGTGCGCCCCTTGATGGGCTGAGTGCTAAGGCGTAATCTTTCGCCTTCAAACTCAAAGTTCCTGGTCTGGATATCGCCGATCCAATTGGGGAAAAGCGCTCCCACCACCTGATGGGTTACTTGGCTGCTGGCCTCGTCTACCTGGTACGAGCCGTAGTAGGCGATGTATCCCTCGAACGCTGTTTTTATCTCTTCGGTGGTCCCCTTCAGCAGGTTTCCCGACTGGAACGCTGGTCTGCCGCTGCCGACTATCTGGCCTGAGAAGCTGCCGTGTCCGTCGTAGATCAACTGGCCCTCGGGTTTCTCGCCGTAGGGATAGCTGATGCGGCCGTCGGACCAACTGCCGTAGCATTCCAACAAACGCCAGGTGCCGGCGAATTTATCTCTGGCCAAGCCTAGTTCGGCTCCCGGGCCGGGGCTGGGTTGAAGATGTCCTTGGTCAGCACATCGCGGGCCATCTGGGATAGCTTGTCCATATCCCAGGTGCCGCTCGGCTCATAGATGGCCTTTTCCGGCCTGGGCTGGGACACCAACGAAATTGTGTCACCATAGACCAAGAAAGTCTGTCCGTTGACGTTATCGGCAAAATCGCTGGCCAGGTAGGCCACGAAAGGCGCGATATGGTCGGGGTCCAGGTTGGCCAGGTCTTCTTCGCCGGCGATCGGAGCCACTCCACTGCGGGCCCGAATCTCCGAAGCGCTGCCTGGGATGTCGGCGATCATGCGGGTACTGGCGCGGGGCGCTATGGAGTTCACAGTCACGCCGTAGCGGCCCATGTCCTTGGCCACCACTTTGGTGAACCCGGCGATGCCCGACTTGGCTGCGCCGTAGTTGGCCTGGCCCGAGTTGCCCATGAGGCCCGACTCGGAACTGAAGGTGATGATGCGGCCGGAACGCTGCTGGCGGAAGAGGATGCTGGCGTTCTTCACCACGGTAAAGGTGCCCTTGAGGTGAACGGCGATGACGTCGTCCCATTCCGCTTCCGACATGTTGAAGATCATGCGGTCCCGAAGGATACCGGCGCAGGTTACAACGATGTCCAGCTTGCCGAAGTTATCCACGGCCGCCTGGACGATCTTCTCGCCGCCTTCCATCTCGGTGACCGACTCCATGCAGGCGACGGCGTTTCCGCCATCCGCCTTGATCTCGTCCACCACCAGTTGGGCCACCGACTGGTCTTCGCCACTGCCGTCCACGTTCACACCAGGGTCAACGATCACCACGCTGGCGCCTTCGGCAGCCATGAACTTGGCGATGCCTCTGCCAACGCCACGGCCGGAGCCGGTGATGATGGCCACTTTTCCATTTAACATTTCCGCCATTTAATGCCTCCCTGGGTTGTAAGTTCTAATCAATGGTTGAGGTTTAGGTGCCTAACGAGCTGGAAGAGCCACCGTTGCAGAGCCGGGGGTAGTCTTCTCTCCTTTCTCGTTCTCCAACCATATGTCGCAGTCGACTAGGTTGGCGCCTTTGTCTTGGTACTTCTTAGTGACCACGCCCTTGGCGGTGACCGGTGTGCCGGGGATATCCATGCCCCGGTACTGGCAGGCCAGGCGCTTTAGGTCGCCGTCGGCGCCCATCCACTTGGTGACCAAGTGGCCCAAGAACGCGTTCTTCAGCGCGCCGTGCAGTATCACATCGTCCAGGTCGTTGTTCCTGGCGAACCCCTGGTCGTAGTGGATCTGGTAGTAGTCGCCGGACGCGCCAGCGTACTTCACCAACTGCTGGGTGGTGGGGTTCTTCACCACGGCAGGCAACTCCGTACCTTCTTTTACGTCGTCCCAAAAGACTTGATCGGCCATGCTAGGCTCCAATCGCCGTTTCCGGCGTTTTAATATCTGGGCTTTAGTAACGAATAGAAGTGCTGGTCTGGATGGCGGCTACCTGGTCAAACTGGTTGCGGTAGGTCACCACGATGGAGGTGATGATCATCAGCCCCATGCGTCCATTGCGCTCATTGATGTCGGCGATCTCCGAGATGGCTGTGATGCGGTCGCCAGCCCGGACGGGGTGAAAGTACTCCCAGTCGCTACCGCCGTCCAGAAGCCGTCCGAAGGGCATATCAAAGGGATATTCGGGACGGTCTACTCCCACGGAGCGGAGGAAGGTGGGGGGCGCAATCAGCCCGCCGTACCGGCCCTCCCGGGCGGCCATCTCATCGTTGTAAACCGGGTTGTCGTCTTCGATGGCCTCGGCAAACTTGACGATGGCGCCTTTCTCGATATCTATGGTGCGGGGCGCACTCTTCTGGCCAATGGCCTTCTTGATCATTTTGTCGGTCAAAAATGGCGCGGGAGTAGTCACGAAATACCTCCTGTTCCAGTGCAGAGAAAGTCTATCTGTCGCCCTGTTGAGTGTCAAATATCTCGGGCTTCCGGGGCCCGCATCTGGGCGATGGAAGATCATTGGACACGCCAGCCACGCCGATATATAGTTGGACGAAACCCCCATCGGCCACTATCCAGGCACGGTTTCCTGCCTGGAACGAACGTTGGTCCGGAGCCGGATACCGAGCAATTTCCCAGGAGTCTTCAGCATGGAATACGGCTTTTACCTCCCCAACAGCGGCGCCGGTGTTCAGCCCGACAACCTGGCCAGCATCGCCAAACAGGGCGACCGGCTGAGCTTCTACTGCATGGTCATGCCCGACCACATCCTTCAGCCCAACAAGGTCGACTCCACCTACCCCTACAGCCTGACCGGCGACATCCTGGAGGCTGGACAGTCTGGGGACGGCGAATGGCCGGAGCAGATAACGACCCTGGCCTGGCTGGCCGGGATCACCGAGAGGATCCGCCTGGTCACCAGCGTGATGATCATCCCCTACCGCAACCCCATCCTCAC